>Ga0310811_10001610_pt1 | contig 28107 bp, 39 predicted proteins | sample YCmetagenome_FD_207642 | JGI IMG/M metagenome (GOLD analysis project Ga0310811, IMG submission 207642) | Soil microbial communities from experimental microcosm in Duke University, North Carolina, United States - YC | ecosystem: Engineered > Artificial ecosystem > Soil microcosm > Unclassified ... | reverse complement strand
GCGCAAAAGTCGCGCAAACTAGGCTTGCCAGATCAAGAATGCAGCGCTGGTGTGGCGCTGCTCACGGCGAATCGGCCGGCGGCATGTTGGACGTGCACGATCGACGGCCTATCGTCTTGACAGCAGATGATGCGCGTATATGGGTGTATCTGACCAGACCGAAAGACGAGATCGAGGAGTTCGTGCGGAATGTCGCCCTGCCAACCGAGGCGTTCAAGTGGTATCAGGTGACGCAAGAGGTCAACAAAGCAGGAAATCAATCGCCGGCGATGGTTGAGCCGGTCGGACTCGAAACCAATTAAATGCGTGATGCGATCCCGCGCAGCTTAAGTCGCAAGGTATCTGCAATATCAACCCGCTTCAACCGCAGGACCGGCCGCTCAACGATGTGCCAAGACAACGCACCGCATATCCAGGAGAGCGGTAGCGCCACCGCGACCATCTCATACGGTCCCCACCTTGGACTTACCAAACTAATTAGCTGCTGAATCGGCCACGCATACAGGTAAATACCGTAGGAATAGTCCGAGACCCATCGTGGCAGACACAGCTTGCGGGCAAAGGCGATGAAAAATACGGAATATACGAGGGTTATGCCGGCGAGCCACTCGAAGACGGGCGTGCCTTTTGAAAAGGCGGCGACGATAAAAAGCGCGAGCACGATCGCACCGTGTAACGGTATAGCGCATCGCTGAACATATATCACGGCTCCTGCTGCAAAAAATGCGCCAACGCGCAGATTCGCGGGGACGGTCTTGAAAAAGAAGATGAGCTCAGGATAGAAGCACGCAGTAACTACTACGATGAACAGCACTGCCGTGGCGATGAATCTAGTTCTGAACGCGCCTAGAAGGCCGAAGCAGGCAATAATAATGTACAGTCGCAGCTCGACCGGTAGGGACCAAAGCGACCCATTCACCGCGCCACCGAACTTGAGGCCTTCGAAAACGCCTGGAAGGTCACGCACAGATCCTCGCAGACTGGCGTTCTTCCAGAGGAACGAATGTGTGCCCTTCGCCGTCCAGTAGGACGCTTGGTCCAGCGTCGTCAGCATCGCTCCAAGCACTACAAGTAACACCACGCAGATGACGAGCGCCGGGTAAATTCGCAGAGCCCTCGCCTTGATAAAGTCGCTGAGCGAGTTATTGCAAAAGCTCGCCGTCACGAGGAAGCCACTAATCACGAAGAAAATATGCAGCCCGATGTCGCCGGAATATCGATAGTGGAAGAACTTGCCGAAGACGTCCGAACATGTGATACATGCAGCACCAAGGGCAAAGCTATGGCCGTAGACGACCAACGATGCGGCAATCAGGCGCAGGAGAAGAAAATTGTTATTGGAATCCTTCGACATTAGGTCGAACGCGTCACCGACCGTTCTGATTTTGTTGTGCATTCTTGTCAAGGCGGACCGCCTTCTCCCTTTTTTGCGCGAGAGTAGCACAGGCGAGGACAAACAAGAATGATGCCGGTATATTTTCCAACCGCCGCCTCCCGAAGATTTAGGGCGCCGGCGGTCCGTAAAACCCGTTCGCGCGCGCCCATTCCTGCAGGCCGCGACAGATAGCAGTCACTCCGTCGGCTTCTTTTCTTCGATCCCGAAGTCTGCGTTCAATGTCTTCTGGAAGTGCAACGGTTCCGGAAGCTGCACCATCAGCTCGTCCGGCACTTGCGGCCTCGGTTTCTCCGGTAGCTTTTGGACAGACTGGGCCTGGGATGCGCAGCCGCTGGCCAGAAGGCTGATAAGCACGCACGACAGCAGCTTCCTGTTGATAGTCATTGGACACCTCTCGATTGATGGAGCGTTGCTTGTCGATCTCGACGGACATCTCCGTCGCACTGTCGATCCAGGCCTGCAGGTCCGCGGCCTGCTGCTTCACGAGCACGGCGTTGGTCCCGTTCCGGTTCCCTGCGTGATAGGCATACCAGTGCGACGCGACCAGGCCGACGACTAGAACCAACGCAGCGGCCAATTTTGCGGATAGGCTCATGTCAAAACCTCCAAAGCCCGTTTGTGAAACATCACTCGATCTTCGAGGCCGTTGTATCCACCATTGATGCATTTCGTGATGGCGAGAAAATCACCCTTATCGGCCAGTTCGTTCAGCTTGTTGTTCCACCAGAACCAGGCAGCCGATCGACAAGCGAATTCCGGCATTTCCAGCAGCTCTGGATGATTGACCGTATCGATGTCGAGCGCCATCAGGCACAGCAGGTAATTCTTCGCACCGGTAATCTGGATGAGTCCTCGGCCTTTGTTCCGCTGACCGTCACCATCGGCCTCCGGGGTATTGCCTAGCGCGATCGCCTTCTTGCCCGTGTCATAGACGGCGCCGCTGGCGAGTTCCTTCAAGAACTGAAGTTGACAGGACTCATGGGCGATCTGGGCGAGGAAAGCTGCAACGCGCGCCGGCGTATTGATCGCGAACTCGGCCATCGCTGCATTCAGCGGATCCAGATACAACAATGCCCGCTTTCCTGCTGCGGGCATGATGGCTTGAAGCTGTCGAAGCGATATATTCATCTGGGCGAACCGAATCTACCTCTCGGCCATATACGACGCTCGGACAGGATGTAACTAGCGATTCCCATCGTGAGTACGACATCCCACAATGTCGGAGGGCGCGCACCAAACAACGGGCCTGCCAGAACGCCGAGCGCGCCGGTTGTCAATGCAGCCCATGCCACGCGAATACCGGTCGGTGTATCGTGCGTCATGCCGTTGACGACAAAGAAAAGGCCATGAATGAGGATCACCGCGGCCGCAATCATGTTGATGAGTTGCAGAATCATGGCTGTTCTCCGCGATGACGAAGCCATGCAAATGCAGCAGGAATCGCCGCTTGCGCACCAAGACCAATTGCAGCCGCGCATGCCACGCGCAGAAAATCACCAAGGTCATGAAGCCACGGGAAATAATTGACGCTGGCAACTGCTGCCACAGGGGCAAAATAACCGGCAAGCAAAGCGGATCCCGCCACGCTGCCGGCGACTCTCGCATACGACATAGGCGGCAGGTACGACAAAGCCACCAAGCCGCCGAAGAAGCCTGCCAAGAGCGTGTCGTATTGCACGCCGAAGATTGTGCTGGCAAAGGTAATTGCGCCTGCTGCGAGCGCAATCCCGCCACTTGAACTTACGGGTTCAGCCATGCCGGCCCTCGAAAAAAAGCCGCCTATCGGCGGCTGTTTGGAAGCGAACTACTTGGATGAAGTCTGAGGTGTGGCATTCGCGATGCAGTGGCCTTCTCCAAAGAAGAAGTCGATCATCGGCGCCACGATGCGCGCCCACCTTTTACCGGCGAGTAGGGCATTACCGGTATGCTCGGAAATTGATTCCTTTGGGTTACCGCCGAATAAGGCGTTACCGCACTGATCTTGCGCCAGCGCCATACCCTTGGCACGCGACGTCGATCCAAATACCGCCTGCAGCAACATCATGGTCAGCAGCAACGGCATCAGGGCTACGATAACGAACCATAGAATTACTAGACGCGGGCGGCTCATTCCGGATCGCCCCACACAATTGCAGCAACATCCTCGGCGGTCGTTGCGGCATTCACACTGGCAGCGAGCGATTCGTTTTTACTCATCGCGGCCAGAATGACGGCTTTCCCGTCGACGCCGACCTGTTGAATCTGCGTCGCGGTATGTGGACGGAACGCCCATTCACCAGCCGTGTCTGCACACCAGAATGGAGTCGTCCACGTTGAATTACCACCTGCAAGCAGTGAATCGAGAACCGACGCAGACAAATTTTGTTGATCGGTCGGCTTTGCTGGATACGAATATTCCGCGCCGAGCGCGGATGACTTGAAGCCAGAAACGATGAACGTGCTGCACTCTGTCGACAGTGCGCCGATGCGTTCGGCTTTCAGCAATGCGAGCGGCTTTGTCAGCGCAAATCCGGCTGGAATCGGGCCGACCTCTTCGATAATTTTTTCTGTCCCGTCTTCTTGTTCGTAGACGATTTTTCCTCGATAGTCAGCTACAATTTCCCATTTCCCCATACCAGTGTCGAACATTACAATTTGGTTTTCTTGAGCACTTGGTGGTGCAATGTCGGTAGACCGTTCCGGTGCGATATAACTTCCGGCTTCTTTCGGGTCTTCTTGCGCCACGTATTCGTGATCGAACATCCCCTGCGCATCATAGATATAGACTTTTTTGGACATGAGCCGCCTCGTTTAGTATTTGACGATTTTCATTACGCGCATACCGGCCGGCAAGTTAGCTGCGCCGCCGGTCGATCCCGATTGTATAGACCCCGAATTGCGCATCGAAGGCCCACCAGCATTTAGGCTGACATTATTGGTTATTGCCGAGTCCGCTGTTTGGTGACTGTGCGTAATAACTTCGCCAACAGTATTCGTGCCAACATTTCCGTTCGCCTGCACGCCGGTTTGATCTGCTGGAAAATATGGAATGCCGAAGGTCGTGCTGCCGTCGCCTGCGCCCCATGTCGTACCGAGGATCGCGAACAATGCTGCGTAAGTCGTGCGCGACACGTTGGTGACCGCGGTCGGGCACTGCAGGAATCCGTTCGGAACCGTCGTGCCGGCATAGTCGAGAATCGTGCCGGTCGGCACTGCGGCGAGAAGCGGCGCATAGCGTGTATCGGCAACAGACTGCGTCAACACACCTGATGACACGATGTTCGTGCCATCGCCATAGACGATCTGGATGCTACCTGAGCCAGGAACAATGACACCGGTGCCGCTGGCGGTCTTTACGGTGACAGTGAACGCACCGGCACAGTTATTAACAATCGTCCACTGCTTCTGGTGCGCGGGCAGAATGACCTGCACGTTTCCTGTCAAAGTGCCGGCCAGCGTGATGATTGGCTTGCTGTATTGTGCAGGCGTCAGCGTGACGTTCGCGTTCGTCAGACCAGTGACCGAAGCGATTCCATACGATGCCAGGGAAGCCCAGTTCGCGGCCGTGCCGGAATCGGGGTCGGTGGTGTTGTTGTCGGCGAGGCACAGCCATAGCGTTGAGCCGTCGGCGCTTTCAATGAACGCGCCTTTCGGATAGCCGCCGACGTTCGTGTCGTTCGCGAACGCCGAGTTGTATTTGAACTGCCCGCCGGCGGACTGCCAGCGCCCGAGCGCACTCAGTGCGAACAAAACGCCGTTGAAGTCGGCACCGTTTGGCGGAATGCCGCCTGCCGATACTGGTGTCATCGTCACCGGTGGGAAGCCGGCCTCGAACGACGCATCGTTCGGATTGGTGATATCAGCAGCCTGTTCCGGAATGGTGTTCTTGGTGCCGCTGGTCGCAAATGCGAGGGGAATCCGGTCTGGTGATTGACTGGCTAGCATGTTCCGTCCTGAAAAAGAAAAAGGCCGCTCGAAAGCGGCCTTGTGGTGAGGAATTTTTGAAACTAGGTTGTTGGTTGTAGCTGGGATGAATTAAAGAAGGTGCCCTGCCCGAACGGCTGCCCGTGAGCCTCGGCGAATCCAAAGGTTCCAGCAGCGTCATACGACATCACGAATGCCTTTACACCCGCTGGTCGAGATATCACGCCGCTGTGCAACATGATCGCGAGCTGCACCGGAGACAGTTGAAACTCGAATACGAAGCGCTCCGTCATGTCGCCGGTGTCCTGGACGTAACACCGCCCCTCCCCGGCGAACAGGAACTGCAGCATTCGATTGATGGAGGGAATCGAACAGTTCGATATGTTCGACATCGCCTTCACAAGGATCAGCGTGCGGTAGGCTTCCTTCGACAGTTCATAGCTCGTTGTCGCCGGTGGGCCGTTATAAAGTGGCGCCTGGTCAAACGGCTGCACGCCTGTATCGGCAGTCGGCTCCGTGAATGCTTCATCAAATCCGAAATAAGTGGATGTCTCCTGCACCTGCAGAATGCGGGAGACATTGACAATTTTTCCCCAGACATACAGCCCATAGTCATCAGCCGTCAGGACATCCCAGACCTTTTCCCGGAACAGGGCAATGTTCACCGATGGATCAAGCCACTCGTTGAAGTCCTCGATCAGTGCGGTAATCGTCGGGCCATTGGCATACTGACTCAGCAGCGTGTCGCGCCAGTTTTCCATGTTCTTACACCAGAGTGACGGTTACGTTTGCCGCGCTGATCGTCGGGCGTTGATCAATGCCAAAAGTGATCGACGTGTCGGTCACGCTGCCAGAATCCAGGCTCATAAGGATGGATAGCACTTCCACGTTTTCATTGATGGCCGAAACGCCGCCGTAGTAGCGGCCGGCATAGATGGTCGACGCGATTCGCGCGCGCGCGCCGCCATCCGTGCCGTTGAACTGGGCGATGATCGCGGCCTTCACCAAGTCCTGAATGTTGGCTGGCAGTGCGGGATTGCTGGCGATGCTCACCGCGAAATACGCAGGCGCATCCGTCGGCACCAGGAACGTCACGGGATAGGTCGGCACCGGTGCGTCATATCCCGAATCATCGGTCACGTCGACGGTCGTGTTGCCGTTGTAGTTGCAACCAGGCGGTTTCTTGTCCCAGATGGCGCGCGCGACAGCGTCTTCATTGCCACCGACCACCGAGACGACAATGGAATTCTTGATCAGAGGATAGTCGGTCGAACCGTATGTGACTGTTTCGCCTTCAGGGTTATCGATCACCCGGGCATCGATCACGTCCGGTACGTTCAGCACGTTGGCATACACCGACTGCACCATGTTCACCGAGTTCAGCGCCACCGAGTTCAGCCGGCGATACTCGAAGTCCGCGCGGCTCTCGACCAGACGGCCGAGCGTGGCCGAATTGGTGTTGTTGATCGTATCCCAGCCAGGAATCGACTTGTAGATGGTGCTCAAAGCGCCCGGCACGCAGTTGATCGGGCCGAACGTCTCGTTTTGGAACGGAACATCGACGCTACCGCCGGCACCGATCGTGGCGGTGACGGTGGCACGATAGATATATCCGTTCGTGTCCTGCGCGGCCGAACCGGCAGGAATGACCGTGCCGACAGCGCCGGTGCAGGTGGCGGTTACGACGCTACCAGAACCGGGTATGCGATTGAGAAAATAGATGCGGCCGATGGCGTCCTGGAAGGCGCCGGAAGCAAAATCCGGGTTCACCTGGTTCGCGACTTCAGCAATCTGGCCGTTCGCATCGCCAATAATCGCCGTGAGACTCTGCGCAAGTTGCCCCTGCGGCGTGGTCAGGCCGGGATTCAATCCGCCGCCAAACGCCGTATTCATATCTGCCTGCACGCCGGCCAGGATGGCCGATTCCTCCGGAACACTGACGCCGGTATCGGTAAAAACGAGCGGCGGGACGTTGGTAGTCATCAGAAGGAAACTCCGCTTTCGACTCCATCGGAATCGATAATTTGAACTTGGCCGGTCAGCGCGCGATCACTGAAGCTCGCGAACTCGACTTTTACCTTTTCGACATTCGGCACCGTCATGGCCTGGTCGATCAATTGCTGATTCACGAACGACAGCGGCGGGAACTTGCCGAGTATTTTTTGCCAGTACGGCAGGCCCAGCAGCGTGTCGTACCAGCATTCGCCGACAAAGGTGCGCTCCGCGCTGGCAACGTCCTGGGCGATCGAATACGGTGCATTTGCTGCGGCGATATTGCCGTCGGCGTCGAGCACCAGATCCCATGCAACCAGGTCTAGTAGTAGCGTTTTCTGGTTGATCGTCATTGCGGGCCGTCCGAAACAGAGCCGCCGCGCTCGATCCCACCGTGCGCATGCGTGTCGCCGATATTCACCCCGTTGTGCTTCAGCGTCGGGCTTTGAATATCCACCGCGACCTGTGAGACGATTGCGATCCCCTCATCGCTGAACCGCACATACTGCGTAGGCGCAGCGCCGATGATGGTCGACAGATACACCGCGTCGCTCATGTCATGCCGCCGCTTTGATCCCGGTGGCGACTGCTGGCCTGAGTTTTTGACGGCACTGATATCGCGATCGCAGATAACAGCCATGCCGATGTCGCCGACCTGTGGATCCAAAATCACCGCGTTTCCGCCGCCCTGCAGCCGCATGTACGGCACGTTGTAAATGATGCCGTGCGGGTACACCGTGCCGTCGCCATCGAGCTGGCTGACGAGCGGCAATATGTCCACATAGCCGACAGCAGACACGCCGCCGGCATTCGTCACCGCCTTTACCTCAACCGGCATTGCCGTGCGCACGCGCGACAGCAGGGTACGCACCAGTAATTGGAAGCGTGCCGCTTCGCTGGCCGAGGATGCCGCCGTTCGGTTCGTCTGGAAGCCGCTAGTTGATTGAGACATAAAGCCCTTGCTGAATCAGGTTCGTATTCGTGAACCACGGCCCATTCGGCGCCAGCGTCGACAGCTCATGCATCACCGTCTGCGCAACCCAGTTCCCGTTCGCCTTCTCGATCTGGCTGCGACTGATCGCGAGCTTTCTACCGTTCTGGATATCAGGATTGAACAGGGAGCGCACCGCAAAGCCGATGTCAGTAAATTCCGGATAGCCGACCAATCCGGATTCCGGCGAAAGTGCGATGATCAGGCCATCCCGCGTGCCGTCATTCGGCCAGATCGAGATTGCACCGTTCTCGATGCATACGGGAATACGTGCCGCGTTCGCGATGGTTTTGATCTGATCGATGGCCGAGCCACTCAAATATTGATTGCTCAGCCTGACCGATACGCCATTGTTGAAAAAGCTGTAACCGATGCTCTTTGCCAGCGCGCCGATAACGGTCGCGACATCGACTTCACCCTTGTATGAATTGGGCGATGTGGGTGCAACCTGCGCAAAGAACGCTGATACCGCCGTGACATTAAATGACACGTCCGGCGCGGTGTTGTAGTTGATCGCCGACCGGATAATCGTTCCTTCGAATACCTGGCGAATCTGGCCGCCGACGTCGCCCGCACTTACCTTTACGACATTGTTCTTGTACGACATCGGGTTCGCGCCAGCCGTCGAGAACTTGTTCATGTCCGCGGCCTTCATGCCGAACACGCGCAGTTGCAGACTGCCGACCATGTTGTCGCCGCCGGGGTTGCTGATCAGCGCTTCGCAACGGTGGCCGGTCAGCGTCACGACATTGTTGTCGTCCTGCAGCGTCCCCTCGGCCAACATGAACTGCACGTCGATGGCACGTTCAACAAAGCTCATTCGGCCGGCTCCAGGTACATCAGGATAAATCGCGCGCCGAGACCGGTGTATGCCGGATCGTCAGCGCCTTGCGTGTCGATGAATGACAAGTTGCCGATGAAGCCGAGATAGGGCTGCCGCACCAGCTCCACGCGATCCCGGCAAATCACGGCACCCAGAATCTGTACGCCTTCCAGGTACAGGTCGAGATACAGGCCTGTGCTGAGCGTGTAGACCTTCAACGCACAGTTCTGCTGGTTCAGCACGATCGATAGCGTCTGCGACGGCACGCTTGCCAAAGGGATGATTTGCATTATTGAATCGGCTTCGACGTGGCGGCAGCGTTCTGGTCGGTGGTTGGCGGCGTGGCGATCACCTGCCCCTGGCTTACCGGATTCGCTCCATTCGGCTGCCGTGTGTTGGTATAGGCTGCGACCGCCGTGGTTCGGACCTGCTCGAACCAGCAATCGGCCACAATCAGCGTGACGCCGGCGCGCGCCTGCCGCCGGTAATCCACATGCGTCAGATTCACGCTACCGTACAGCCCGTCAGGCGTCGCAACGTCATACAGATCGGTGCTGTTCCGCATGAAGTCAAGCTGCTGCATGAACTGCTGGCGCGACATGGCGCCACTACCGCCGCAACTCAGCATCAGGCGCAAGTCGTACGGCATGGCGACCTTGTTGTAGGCCGAGAACGATCCCTGCTCTACTGGATAGTTGCAAATTCTGTTCTCGCCGCGGTAGTCCAGCGCTACGAACGAATCCGGCTCGATCACCAGTGTGCCGTCCGCATTCAGAATCGCCCAGCCGGTGTCCACGGTGTCCGTGACATACAGGCGCGGGTCGGTCACCGCCAGAATGTCGGTCACCACCGGCGGCACCCGCATATTCAGGTCCGGCAGGCGCGGCAGATTCGGCACGCCTGGCGCGATCGGAATGTTCGGATAGGGGATCAGCGGCATATCAACTCAAGTTCGACACGGATGCGGTTACAAGCTGGTTTTCCTGCAGGGATTGCTTCATATCGCGCGCAATGCCGTTGGCGTCGGTGGCAGCCGTCTGCACGTTGATCGTATTGATCTTCGTTTCGACGGTCGTGTTCGACTGCCCACGGTTTCCTGCACCGACACCGGCGCCCACCAGTTGGCGGTATCCCGGGCCGTTCTCATGCGAGAAAATGGCCTGCGACAACTCGGCGAGCTGCTGGTCGTTCAGTTTCTGCTTTGACCCGACACCCAATGATTTCGACACGGCCGCGATATAGGCGCCGGTGTCGTTTTCGTTGGCCGGCGCCCAGCGCGAAATGATCTTCTCGATCGTGTCGTAGCCGCGGCGCATGTAGCTCTTCAGCAGTTCCAGCCCAGCGTTCGAGCCGGTTTTCATGTCGGAAAAGACTGCGAAGCCCTTGTCATCCTGGCCGGTGGCGCCCATGCGCTGCGCGAACTCGCCGTAGCGCAAATTGCCGGGATTGTTGTTACGAATGCCGCGCGGTGCGCCGGACGCCGGTGCCTTGCCAGATGCCGACTGCTCGGTCTTCGTTGGTTCCTGTCCCTGCAATGCCTTGGCAATTTCCTCGTTCGATTTTCCTTGCGCCTTCAATACCAAGGCCTTCGCAAAATCGGTCGCGCTCAATTCAAAGGACGCGCCCCACCAGTCGCCGGACGCGATCGACTTCGCACCTTTCGATTTGTCGGTCTGCTGGAAAATCTTGATCATGAGGTCAAGCGTCCGTTCCAGCGCCGGCACCAGCTTGCCGAACAGCGCCTCGCTGACGCCGCTGATTTCCTGCTTCAGCAACGCATAGCGCTTCTGCAGCTTGGTCGCCGCCTCGATGTTCTTATCGGTCACGCCCGACGCCTTGTACATCGTGTCGTAGAGCGATTGCACCTCCGCTTTACCCTGCCGCAGCAGGTTCAGCGTTCCTTCATCCAGGCCGAGCTGCTGCGCAAGGTAAAGCTGGTCCTGCGGCTTCATCTTGTTGAAGACCGAGGCCAAGTCCAGCAGCACGTCCTTCATCGGACGCGCCTTGCCTTCGGCGTCTGCATACGCGATGCCGAACGACTTGAAGATGCCGGCGACCTTGGCGTCGCCCTGTCCGTACCGCAGCGCCTGGAATGCAGCCTGGATGCCTTTGACGGAAGCCTCAAATCCTTCAGCGGTTCCGCCTGCCGACTTCACAGCGCCGCGCCATGCGTCCAGCTCGCGCGCCGACATGCCGGTGTAGTAGGCAGTACGACCGAGCGCCGCATTGCCCTGCACCATCGTCGCGACAAAGTTTTTCAGGCCGGTGAAGCCGACTGCGATTGCCGCCAGCGCTGCCAGTTCGCGCTTCGCGCCACCAAGTCCATCACTGAACTTCTTGACGCTCTCGGCGCCCTTCTTGCCGGCCTCGTCTGCCTTTTTCCCGAATTTCTCGGTACCGTCGAGAACTTCCTTCTGGTTCCGCTTGTACTCGGCGGTGTCCATGCCGAGCCGGATCAGCAGCGTGTCGATAACGGTCGCCATGTCTTATTCCTGCGCCATGATTTTTTCGTTGTGCCGATCGACGGCATTGACTTCCAGGAGATCCCACAGGTCCTCGACGCCGTACACGGAGCTCAGTTCGTGCAGCGTCGCCAGTCGTGAGGAAACGGCGGTTGCAATCGTCAGTGGGACGTTCTGATACTCACAGATGCCGTGCCGCGTGCTGCCGACGCTGGGGCCGAAGTCGATTGTCCGCCGATGGGAAAAAAATCAACGTGCAGGAAAAAGGTTTCCTTCCGGAGCATGATGCGCGTCGATACTTCCTCGATATCGCTTTCGACAAGCGCTCGCGTGATCGATGGATTGCCTGGATCCGGCATGCAGGTGACGCATGCCATCATCTCGTCGAGCAGCGGTTCGGCCTGCTCGTAGGGAACCTGGGCGAGCAGCTCCAACCCGATTTTGGCAAGGCCAGCCATTCCTGCACTGGTGACGTTGTCCGGCAGATCGATACCGCCCTTTGCCATAGCGAGAAACAGGCGAAGCGCCCACTTCTCTCCCTGCGTGGCCGGCATCTCGGTGAGCACGAACACCTTGCCTTTGTCGCGCCCTTCGGCCTGAATCGTATAGTTTTTGACTTTTCGTGCCATCAGATCGGACTCCCGACGACGGATTGCCAGGTGACGACGTATGGAAGCGCCTGCAAGGTCTTCTTCGCGTCAGGCAGCGGCTTGCTGCTGGTGAGCACACCCTTGGTCAAGGTGTAGACCTTTCCGATGGATGGCAGCCGAATCGTGGCGTTCGCGAACAACTTGTCGCGCAGCGTCTGTTCGGCCGTGCGCCAGTTATCGAACACATCGAGAGACGGTGAGTCCGGCATGATCGTGATGGTCTGCTTGACCGGATTGAACACATAACCGGCCGACATGATGCCGTCGGCGCCCATGACGATTTCAGCGGAATCAAGAGCGTCCGCTGTGAACATGTCGTCTGCCGCATAGCCTTGCAGCAACTGCGGCGCGTTGTACAGGCCCAGGATGACGATCGCGAAGGCCGAGTTTGCAGAGGTAATCGTAGACACTTGAGTGCTCCGTTATGTTGGTTGACGATTACTTCACTTCGATCGAAGCGAGCGTCAGTTTCTGGATGCTTCCGCCATCGGCGTAGTACAGCGTCATCGATGGCGACTGGCGCAGCGCGCGGGTCGATGGCGCCGCGTCCACGATTTGCAGATAGAAGCCGTTCGCCGTGATCGCCGGTGCCGCATCGAAACCCAGCGCGAAGCGGATTTCGGCCTTCTGCGCTTCAGACAGTGTTACGCCCTTGCGGATGGCACCAAAGTTCAGCGCCGCATTGATCGGGTCCATACAGGCCGCGTACACCAGCGAATAGCCGTCGCTGTTGTAGGGGATGGAACCGACCGCCAGCAACAGATTCACCATCGCCAACTGCAGGTTCGCATTCAGCCATACCTGGTCGAGATACGTGTCGGCCCACTCCCACTGACCAGAAACGGAACCTGAATAGAAGAAGTTCCAGTTTTCGGTCGCATTGGCATATGCACCGTAATAGTTGTAGCCGTTGGTGATCAGCGCCGATGCATCCGAAGCGTTGGTGACCGAAGCAGCAAGGCCAGACTGCTGCTTGAACGCTTCGGTCGCGCGGCCATTCAAGCGCGTGAAGTCCAGCGACGCCGCGAATCCCAGCGAGAAAGCGGCATGCGAGGCGTCACCGAAGATTGCCTGTGAGCCAATCGTCTGCGTGCTTTGCAGGTAGAAGCCGAAGGTCGTCTCGTTACCGGCGCTCAGTGCATTGACATCGGAATCCTGCGCGACATACAGGAAGCGCGGTTCCTCAGTATTCGACCACGCGGCGAAGGCCTTCTTGTCATCCAGAACAGCTTCCCAGATCGTCATGAAGCACGCCCAGTTCTGCGTGATCTGCACGAACATGTCCATGAAGGTGCCAGGCACGGCAGCATCGGCACCCTGCGACAGGATGGCGCCGTTGGATTGCTGCAGCTTTACGCCGGCCGCGAGCGAGCCGCTGGCGTAGGTCAGCGTCGCATCGGCGCCGGTGTCGGTGGTCGTGAAGATGAAGCCGTTTTTGGTCGAGTCGAATGTAACGGCAAAGCCAGGCGACGTGAATGCCGCTTCGATCATGTCCGCGGCATCGCTGAAGCTGGTCGCGGTCGCCAGATTGATCGAACTGGACGTTTTCGTCACGCCACCCACCGTGACGGTGAGCACGCCGCTCAGCGCTTGAAGCTGCGACAACGTCATGCCTTGCAGCGAGCCGCTGATAAGAAAGCCGGCGATCGCCGATTCCGGATAGCGCGCCATCAGCAGCACACCCGGCTTTTTCGTGGCATTCAGGTAGCCATTGAAATAAATGTTGGCGAGCGTCGCTTCATCGGACGACGAACCAAAATAGGCTTCCACGTCTTCAGCCGAGGCAAACTGAATCGCCTGGCCGTACGGCGCCAGCGCGTTCTGCGTCAGCATCACGCCGTTCAGATCGATGGCCGAACCGCCGGCCGACAGCACGCCCGGGTTGACCTGGACGATTTGCGAAATAGGGATAGTGGACATGCGCGAAGGCTCCAAAAGAAAAGCCCCGCGTCTGCGGGGCCTGATTCATGCGAAAAACGTGTGCTACGTCGGTGGGAATGTCGTATCTACTTCCTTTAGCCCGATCTGAAGCTGGTCCGCGAATTCCTGCGGAACACTCACCACCGGGTTGTACTGCATAACAGCTTCCAGTTGCCAGCGCTGGGTGTACTGCGCTTCACCGTCGATCAGCGGAATCTGGATCGGGTCGTCGGCGAACAGCGGCTGGATCGTGGCCGGGAAAATCTCGGTTGCAAAGCTGTCGCGGAACAGCGCCTGCACGGTGTTCGCCCAGGCTGCTGCGTCGTCGCCGTAGAACTCGATCTGCATGCGATATTGCGTCGGTGTGAGAATGTTCTTCACGCCGGCCGCGTCGTCGCCTGGAACGTAGTCATTGACGTTCGTCGCAAGCCGTTTCGTGCCGTCGTTGTTCATGCCAACGAAGGCACCGCGCGGCATTGGCACGCGGTTGTCCTGAAGCTGGACAATCTCCGTTCCGACTGGCAATGCCGCTTCCAGAAAGTCGCCCAGCGCCTGAAACACCTGCTGGTCGGTGATCGAGATGTTCATGGCGTCACCTGCAGCGTTGCAATCACATGGCACCAGTCCGGCCAGGTCTCTACCACCGTGGCAACGAGCCAGGTGCTATCCGGCGCGCCCGGCGCCTGCGGAAACACCAGCAGATCGCCGCCCTGCTGATTCTGCCGGTTGATGCCCTCGACATCGCCGTAGAGGTACACCGAGCGCATCACGCCGGTGATGTTCAGGCCATCGACGTGCTTCAGGTCGGTAGCGGATAGCGCCTGCACCTGACCCTGCACGGTCGTATCCGAAAATTTCGGTATGCGCTTGCGGGCAGTATCGGTTTCATAGCCGGTCGACTTCCTCCATGTGATGGAGATGTTCGGGTTGACGTTCTGCGTCAACGAATTTGCCATGCCGCGCAGGTTCATCGCTTGTCTACCGTGTTGGTCAGGGTCGCCAGCATCAGGCCGGTGGCGTTCAGCGGCTTGTCGTCGCCGCCCGGGTCTTCGCCGGCCGCAATGGCCGCAGCCGCTTCGCCGACCGTTGCCCTGGTGATCTTCTTGCCGGCCTTCTTCCACTTGCGCAGGAGGACCGTCACCGGGCTGAGCGGCGGCGCGCTGAGCGTGGAAATGGCCTGCTTGATGTCGCCAGCGGCCTGCATCCCGACAGCTTCCAGAACGGTGTCGCCTGAAGCCTGGCCTCGCACGACCGCGCACATGCCGTCGGCAATGGTCTTCTGCCACTCGTCGCGCTTTTGCTCGAACGTCGGCCCCAACGTCGGGCGCGGCGGAATGCCAACCTCTGGCGCGCCTTTCTCCTGAATCAGCGCGACGTAGGCAACAGGTGTGCCGTCTTCATACTGCGCGCTCGGGAACCAGCCGACATTCGCGACCTTGCCGTCGACCTGTTCGGCAATCTGCGATAGCCGCGCATTCACCTTGGACATGTCGAATGTCAAAACGCGCCTCCGACCTTACGGAACGCTGAGCGCTCGGGTGCGCCGCCTATGTAGAAGCCGCCGGCGCTCTTCGCCACCAGCAGCGCGCGCAGTTGCGCACCATAAGGCGACGTAGAGAGCCACCAGGTGAAACCGTCTTTTGTCGGCGGCGGCTGCATGGAAATGCTGACCGTGCCTTCGGTGGCGCCAGTCATCACGCCCGGCGTGTTGCCGGCGGCGATTACTGTGAAGAGCTGCGCCTGGTGCGCGGTGAGCAGATTGAGAGCGAGCTGCAATGCCGATCCACAAAGCGCAAAGTTATCGTACGGCGCGATGATCTCGCTCGCCATATCCCAATAACCCTGCAGCGTTGGCGTCGGATACGTCGTTTCGTTGGAAAACGCCGTGAACTGCGCACGAAACGCGGTCGGATCGAACACATGCAGCGACATGATCAGAGTGCTCCGACTTTTGGTTCTTCCTGTTCGCCAAATTTACCGCCCTTCCGATAGTCGGACGGCGTCAGTGGTGCGGACGGATCGGCCAGCTCCATGTCAGCAGCGACCTTTTCCGGGTCGGCGGACTTGTTCTGAACCTTGATATAGCCGTTTGATTCATGCAGTTGAAACAGCTTGTTTTCTTTCAGCAGTTCCAACTCGGATTCAGTGATGGTGGTGCACACGCCCAGTGGCGTGATCAGGCGCTTGTTTGCGACGCCGGTACCGCCCTTGATCAGCACCGAACGGCCTTCGATAGGCTGATCATTCTGGCCTTGCTCGTACTGCACATAGCGCTGGTCACAGGTCAGCGTGCTGAAAACGTAGATTTTCTTGTCTGCCATTTTTTTCTTTCTGAATCGGGAATAAAAAAGGGCGGTCGATTGACCGCCCTTCCATGTTGCTGCTGTCGATCAGATGCCGGACTTGCGCACCACTGCATACGGACGTTTGCACAAAGCACCGGCGGTGGAGTTGGCATAGTCTTCGATGTAGGCCTTGCTCTGTTTCTCGACGCCGAGCGCCTGAAACTTCGCCGGCACGACCTGCACCCAGACGCGCGAGTCGTCAGAGGCGCCGTCGTCCACGCTTTCCGCGTACATGTAGAACACGTTTGCGCCGCCGTTGGCACTGTTCAACTGGGGAGCCGAAACAATGCGCATCTTCGGATAGGTCTGACGAATCCATTCACGCACCGAAATGCCGAAGTTCGATGTGACCGACAGGTACTGATACGAATTGGTCGGCACCGCCAGCGTGATCTCGCGATCTTCCGGATTGATGGTGTCCTGCGACTGCGTTTGCAGTGTCGCAGCAGCGCTCCGGATATCGGCGCAAATTTCCAGGAACGTCTTTTGGCTCCACAGCGGCGAACCGCTCTCGCCATTCGGCACATTGGTATATGCCGGCAGGCCTGGATCGTTCAGGAAACCGTAGGTCTGGTTTTCGCCGTTGTTGTAGCCATTGAAGCCGACCAGGTTGCGCTGAATTTCCAGCGCCAATGCTGCAGAAGCCCGCTTTTCAGCCGAGGTGCTGACGCGGATGCGAGCTGCGCGCGCTTCTTCCAGTACGCCGACTTTCAGACCCTGCTCGAAGCGGACATTTGTACGCTTGACAAAGTTGGTGTTCCAGCTCGACAGCGGGACGTTCGTCATGTCACCGTATGGCACCGCGTTACCGATCGGCTCCATGATGCCCTGCACGACTTCTTCGTCTTCCCAGGAACCGGAAGTCGTGATGCCGATCAGTTCGTCGATCTTGCGTGCTGCAGTAGCCACACGGACGAAGCCCGGCAGCCAGTTCTGCAAAAACTGCACCGGCGTGGCGATCGATGCCTGCGTGACGCCGCCTTGCTGGTCATCCATAGCAAACGATGCCATCGCCTGCACTTTCGCACGCGGGAAATTGATGCCGACTCGGGACAATGCCGAGTAATCGCGCACGTCCTCAGCCGACATCTTGATCGATCCCACTTGACGAGGGCCGATATGGCTGTGTTCTTTCGTTGGATTCATTATCAGGCCCCTTAGTTAGTCAAACGGGCAGCGACCAGGCCGGCCGCCGACGTTGGGTAGCGGTACAGGACCGCATTCGGCACCAGTGCGCGGCCATTGCCGGGCGCAGCACCAGGCGCAACAGCGAAGACCTCGCCGGTGTCCACGTCGTAGACCAGTTGATTGCCGATGTTGCCGGCACCACCGAGCGCCACAACGAGCGTGCCCATCGTCAGGAACTCGCCGATCGAGTTGTCCGGCAGCGTCATCGTTGGCGCCAGGGTGCCATCATTGATCGTGCCATAGGAGGCATAGACCTTCGGGTTGCACAGGATGCCCGCGAAAACGGTAGGCGTACCACCCGCGCCGGTCATCGCTTCGCTGGCGACGGTTTGCGAAGTGTCGACCTCGTAAGTTCCAGTGCCGCCGGCGCCAGTGCCGTAACCGACGACAGTGGTGTCTGCTGTGACGCCGCTGCCGCTGATCACTTGGCCGATTTGTACCGAACCGGATGCGACAGCGGAGATGGTCAGCGTGGTGCCAGCAATCGCGCCGGTGAACGAAGAAGAACCGTTACCGATCACGCCGCCGATGCTGGCCACATTGGAAACCGCCGATTTCGTGAACACGCGGCCAATGATGTTTGCCACACCGGCGGAGTCAATGTTCAGCGGCTCAACGCGCTGCGGGCCGTCAACGATCAGTTCGCCCGGGATACCGAAGCCGAGCTGTACGTTGACAGTCGATTGGAATGCTGCTGCGCTCATGTTATTTACCTCCATTCAGGTGACGGTCGACGAAGTTACCGTCGCTCGCCGAATCCATCGCGCCAGCCGTGGTCACCGGCTTGCCTTTACCGAGCAGATACGCGTCCAGGAACTGCACCTGGTTCGCGCCTTTCGGTGCTTCGATTTCCAGCTTTTTCAGACCATATGCGGCGATCTGCTCTGCGGACATGTCTGCATGATCGAATGCGCCGGTGTGCGACGACACGCGTTCATACAGGTCACGCTTTGCAGTGATGGACTTTTCGACAGTGCGGGCGATTTCGGCAGCATCCATCGCGCTGCCCTTGTCGTCCTTCTTGTCTTCGTCTTCCTTGTCGGCGTCCATTGCGCCCGATTTTTCATCGTCGCCATTGCCTTTATCGGCATCCGCACTCGCGCCGGCGGCCGCGCCGCCTTCGAGCATTTCCTTCATCTTGGTGAACATCGGCATAAACTCGCCGACAATCTTGGTAAGTTCGGCCAGCGTCATTTCCTTGGCGCCGCCGCCTTCATCGTTTTCATTGGTTGGATCAGCCATCGTTTTTTCCTTTGGGTCAGAGTTGATATCGTCATGGTCCAGGACCGCCACTTCCGGCCCCATCCGGCCATCGTCGACCAGAGCCAGATGATTGCCGCGGATATCGCGCTGTATGACGTCATAGGCCTGGCCTTCGAAGACACCCGGGGTCCAGTCCCATCTGCAGCGGAATCCAACCGACAACTCGGTTTTCCCCGAATCGATCTGCGTGAGCATCGCTTCGGAGAAAGCCTTGATATTTCCGAACAGGCCACCGTGTTCGAAGGCGGTCGGATCGAAGAACACTTCTTCCCCAATGACGCCCTGCACGCCCTTCTGTTCGGCCGGAACGAGTCCGTATTCTTCGGGTCCGAGCATCGCGCTCGGGTGTGTATCCGTCCACGGCAGCAGCCGGAACGATGCAATGCAATCCGGCGCGCCGAGTTCTTCAGCCGGCCGAAATACGCGATACAGCGCGTTCGGGTCGGGCGCCGAATCGATATTGCGGCCGCGATACGTGAAAACACCGACCTTCGATAGCGGGTTCGCCTTGCGTTCGAACCAGCCATTGGTGTCGAACGTGCGTTCGTCCATCGCGCCGGTCGTCTGGATCACCGGAAAGATCGGCGCCGGCGCTTCATCGATCGACGCCCACAGAAAGCCGTCGTGTTCGTCGTTCAGCACGGGTGGGAACTCGCCGTCGTCGCAGTGAAAAATTGTCACGAAACCGTCGTCGTGCACGCGCTGCAGGCCGGATAGCGGCGTATGCCCGATTTCCTCCTGGCTTTCGCGCACGGCACCTTCGATCGCGCATTCGCCCATCTCGACGCTACCGCCCGGAAACGACCAGGAGCCGTCCGGACGATGAAGCCACAGGATGCGGTCACCGGCCGTGTAGATGACGAATGCCACCGGATTCTTTGGCGGATTCGCGGCGTCCACGGCACTCGCCTTGCGCGCTTCGTGATAGGCAATGGCGACAGCCTGCGGCCACAAATGGCCGGCGTTGAGCAGCTCGGCGACGTTTTCGCGGATGATCGCGTTGGTCGATCCCGGTTTAATCGGCATCGTCTTTTTCCTCGAATGAAATAATCGGCTTCATGACGCAGCGACAATACGGCAGGTCGCCAGGCTTGCCGCGTACTTCGCGGCCGTACATCTCGCCGATGATCGGCGGATCGTCCAAGCTGTATTCCTTGCCGTTCATGGCGATGTGATTGCGCCGCGGATGCACGCTTCCGCCTGAGTGCACCCAGATATAGCGGGTCACGCCGATGGATTTCAGGCGTGCGGAATTGATGTTGCTGTACGCCTTGCGCGTCTGATCCAGCGCCACGTTCCGCGCGTGCTTCACGTTTTGGCGGTATTTCTCCGAAAGGAACGGGACAAGGTCTTTCATGCCCTCGCCGCTGGTGATGGAGCGCATGACCTGCCCCTGCACATCGGCCAGGTACTTCTGCGGGATCAGCTTGATCAGCTCAGCGGCTTCCAGTGTGCTGGCCTTCACCATTTCCTGGAACGCCTTGTCGGTCGGAACCTTCAGTGCCAAATCGGCAGACAAATCCTTCAGCGAGATGCCCAGCGCCGTGGAGCTATTCCGAATCGTGCGGCCGATCATCTGGTCGGTGACGCGCCGCGCCGTGCGATTGAAGCGTGTTTCCCACTTCGCCAGCAATGCGTTCAACGTGATGCGCGACCGGCTGACCACGTTGCCGCCATCGCCGCGCGTGAAGCCGTCCTTGTCGTCCATTGCGCCGTGATGCGCTGCCGTGGCAAAGACCGATTCCAGCTCGGCGCGCACGTCCTTCGACATCTGATCGATCAGCGCGACAATCTCCTGCGCATACTTGATCGCGATGCCGGCGTTCGGACGCAATGCACCGGCTTCGAGTCGCTTCTTAGCCATCTCCGTCACCGTCCGGCATATCGTCAAGGCCAATTTCGTGATAGCCGCTGTCGCGGTCCGTCGCCACGCGGCGGCGCTCTTCCTCGGCCATGATGGCGCCGGATTCGATCAGCATTTGTCCGGTCTGCGCCTTCTGGTAATTCGTCTCGGCCAGCTCTTTCGCCGTCGGCGTGTCGAGCGGATTCCACGACACCGTCGTTTCGACAAAATCGCACTTCAACTTCGGCACCACCACCGACTTCATCACCAGCATGTGGTGCCGTTCGGCCAATGGCGTCAGATCGTTCTGCTGGATGCTTTCCAGCTCTTCGTGATAGCTGGCTTCCTCGTACTCGCCGGTGCTGTTGAAGCCCTTAGGCTGCGTTCCCATGAGCTTGGTCGCCGGCACATTCGAAGCCGCGGCGACCAACTGGTACTGCGTCATGATCACGGCGTCCAGGTCAGCTAGGCTGGTGTCGAATTGCTCCAGCGCGTCGCCTTCCTTGTCGCCGATCTTGACGCCATAGTTGTCGCGGTAGAACGCCCAATCTTTCAAGCGGGATGCGGCTTGCTCTGCGTTCGCCATGAACGCTTCCATGTTCGTCAGCCAGACGTTCGTGCGCTTCGTCTGCGCAAGCTGCGGTGCTTCATTGGCGGTGCGCTCGGCTGCGTAGACGCGCTCCATGATCATCTGCGGCACCGGGATGCCACCATAGATGTATTCCGGTTTCAGGATGTCGACCGGTTCGGCATGGCGATAGATCACCAGGTGGGTGCGGTGCACTTTCTTGCCGTCGATGATCCAGAACGTCGGCTCGTAGAAATGCAGCGTGTCCGGTCGCGCGGCCGCCGCTTCGTCCAGCATCGGCGCCGTCCAGTACGGGTCAACCTGGACGATGCCCTTGTACGAGTTCGGCGCGACGCCGTCCAGGTTGAAAGGCTTTTCGTAATACTTCGGGTCGGTGCTCTCGACCTTGAACATTGCGATACGGATGCCGAAGATGCGACCCTTGCGCACGAACTCGCGCAGTTGGCGGTTCAGTCCATACCGGCGGTCAAAGCGCTTCAGCAGCTTGGCTGCTTCCGGTTCGAGGTCGTCGCCGTCGATGGAAACGATGTTGTAGCCGTTGCGCACGGCGTCGCGTCCCGGCATCGTGCACGCCTTGTTGATCAGCCAGTTCTGCGCCAGGATGCCGCATAGCTGCGCGCCGATGAATCCCTGGTTGGCGTACCAACCGATCAGCGCATCGGAAATCCCGCCGGCCTGGCCGTAATACATCTTCGCTGCCAGCACGCCGTTATCCGAATCATCCTGTGCGCCGCTGACCTTGATCGTCGGACGCTTCGCCATCAGGCCACGCACATGGCTGTCAACATCGAACGGCGCCAGATTCGAATCGAAGGCATGCGTCGAGAAGAATCCGCCTGCTTTCTTGGCAGCCGGCTCAGATGCGGCAGGTTTGTTTCTGAGCCAATCGAACATAGTGTCTATCCAAAAAAGCTGCGTTTGAAGTTGAGAAGTTCGCTATACGCGCGCGAGCAGCCGTCGACCTGATCGTCAAACAGGCCGTTCGGAAACATGCGCATTTCTTCCCTGAGTGCGTCATTCCACGGCGCGCGCAGCATCAGGACGTTGCCGACGTTCACTTGTGAGGCGAACGGCTCGGCGCGCGTCACCTTGTCGCCGCTTTCCGGTGATGTCTTGACGATGTATCCAGGGAATTTCCGCGTGAGATAAAGCACCTGCGTCTTGCCGGCTTGGCCGGGGTCCTGCGGAATACCGATGCGCACCGATTTGCCGTCGCGCGACGCCGTTGCAACCATGATTGCGTCGCGCTCATCGGGACCGACGCGCTCGCGCACCATGTCGGCGATGATCAACCGGCCGTCTTCCAGCATGCCGAGCTTCGGTCCGGCGGTAAAATCGCCGTCGGTCGTGCTCGCCAGATCCCACGCCCGGACGAACTTGATGTCGCCGGCGGGTATGGCGTCCACAACAGTCAAGCGGTCTGGTTTGAAAACACCACCCTGCGCCGGCGATGGCCGTTGCTGATACTGCCCGGCGAATACATACGGCTTCGCCTGCTCCATGATCCGCAGATCTTCCAGCGAATGCTTTTCCGGCCAGAGCACGGTGCCGTCGGCTTGAATCGCCGGCAGGCAGACGTGATCCCAGTGCTCACCATTACCGCCGGCCAGCAGCCAGCCCGCCAAGTCTTCCTGGTGCAGACGCTGCATGATCAGCACGATCGGCGTATCAGGACCGTTCTTCCGGCTTTCCAGCGTGTTCTGGAACCACTCAATGACACCCTTGCGGATCGTGTCCGAATTGGCCTCGTCCGCCTTGTGCGGATCGTCGATGATGATCGCGCCGCCGAACTCGGGACGCTGCTTGCCTGCGCCATAGCCGGTGATCGTACCGCCGGCGCCGACTGCATAGACGCAACCACCATCCGTCGTACGCCATTCGCCCTTGGCCGAACTGTCGGAGCGCACGCGCGCCGCCGGAAAAATCTCCCGGTAGCTGCTGCTCTGCACAATCTCGCGCGACTGCCAGCTATTCGTCGCCGCCAGATGTCCGGAATATCCGGTCAGGATGAATTCAGAGTCCGGTGCCTGGCCGAGACACCACGCAATCCAGTTCACCACCGCCAGCTCGGTTTTCGAGTACCGCGGCGGGATGTTGATAATCAACCGCTTGCACTGCCCGTAAAAAACCCGCATCAGCGCATCGCAGATGATCGGATGATGCAGCGCGCGGTTCCACGGATAGCGCTTGCGCTGCAGGAACATCCAGCGCGAGAACGCGTAGAAATCCTGTCGGCACCATTCGATTGCAGCGTATCGTTCCGCCGGGCTAAAACTTGTCTCGGACATTGCGAACCATTTCCGCCAGTTCGTCGCGAGTGACGTTCGCCGTCACCATCGACACGGGACCGCCGTCAAGGCCGGTGTGCTCCGTGGTGACTTTCTCGCCCCACTTCTTCGGCGCCAGCTTGGCCGCTTTCCATTTCCGGGCATCGATGCGCAGCTTGTTGCGCGCCACAGCGGCAGCATCGAATGTCGCCTCGATGAAATTGCCATCTGAAGCGGTGCCGTTGCGCAGCTTCTTGTCTTTGCCGTAGTGGCGATCGAGCCGCACCAGTGCTGCGTCTTCGTCAGCAATCTCGATGATCTGGTCGGCGTAGAAATCCGCCTGATGTTCGTGAGCCTGCGCATACAGCTTCTGCAGGTCAGGACTTTCCGCAATCCAGCGCAGGACAGTCGCACGATGCGGTTTGTCGTCGGCTCGGCAGATTTCGACCAGGCCTTTGCCGGACGCGATTTGCACGCAGATGTCGGTGAAGACCTTCTCGCTGAATTTGCTGGGTCGCCCCATATGCCGCCTCGCTTACTTCTGTTTCACTTCTCGAACGCTGAAGCGCACTGCCTGCCCGGCCCAGTAACGCACGCGCTCCATGTTCGGTTCGCGCAGCATGAGTGCAGAGAAAAAGCACACGCCAGAAACGTAGAACTTCCACCACCAGGCGACTGTTACAGTCGCTTGCACTTTCGTCATCGGCATGGTCGTTTCTCCTGGTGTAGGATCGCGATTGCCTCCACTACCCGGGCAACCACATGAAAAACTTCCTCTTCCCTCTCGCCCTGCTAGGCACCATTGCCACGCAGGCGAACGCTCAGACGCCGGACCAGCAAAAGCATTGGAATCACTGCGTCGCCGTCAGCAGCACCTATGTTGCAGCGGCTGCGGCACGCAATCACGGCATCGACGCGCAAGCGTTCGTGAATGTTCACGCGAAGGACACACCACTGTCGCGCAAGCAACTTGCCGGCATCACCAATGACGTGTATTTCGACCCGCGATTCGAGCGCGCCGGCGGCGAACCGCTGCGTATGCAAGTGCTGAACATCTGCATGCGCGGGCCTCAAAAGGTGAAGCTCGCGGAATAAAAAGACCGCCCGAAGGCGGCTGAAGGTTGATCACAGATCAACAGGAGACATCAATGAACCGGTTTCGCCACTCGCAAGCAGTCGGCCGCATGGGCGCTCTTAGCCAGCCACGCCGGCACTCTCGATAGGCGAATGAAAAAGCCCCGCTACCTTTCGGCGGCGAGGCTTCGTATTCGGCGGGTTACAGCGTCCCGCGGCCGTCAAGCATGCGGCCTGCGTTGCAGGCGGCACCGGCTGATATTCGGTTTGCCCGTGAAGCAATTGGATTGGCATTGCGCCTGGAAGGGAACGGGCTGATTGACGCGGTATAGCGCCGCGATTCGAAGCGCAAAAAGAAAAAGCCCGCGACCGTTAGGAGGCAGGCTTTACTTTTTTCAGGGCGAGCGAAGCCACCCCGTGACCGCATATTATTCAAACTGGAACCGGGTTGCAACATTTTTTTTAAGCTTCTCGATCAGCTCAAGTTTCGCCAGCAGCAGGACGGTCACATAGTCCGCGCTGTCGAAGCGCCAGACACGCGACAGGCCAACTGACTTGTAGATCGCCCACTGGTGCAGCGGCTTCAGGCTGTCGATCATGGCGCCGGTCGCCTCGCCGATCTTCATGTCGCGGCGACGCTCTTCTGCTACCTGCGCTTCCAACAGTTCTGCCGGCGTCATGCGGTGACGCACATCCTGCAGGTAGTCGATGCGCATGGTCCCGGCGCTCAGGTCACGATCGTCCTTGTGCATCCAGTCCCGCCAGCAGTCCAGGCAGTAGTTCAGACCGTCGCGCGGTGCGAACGGGTCTTCGCGGCGCTCCGCATCTTGACGCACGCGCACTGGGCGCCAGTCGGTAATGGGCTTTTGTTTCATGATTGGTCCCTGTGTTTGTGCGTATGCGTTCATGCTGTCGACTCCTCAAAAAGCGCCGTCTGCGGCTGCTCGATCGTCAGCGAGGTGATGGTCACCACCACGCGCGCGCCTCCACCATCCGGTTCACCGATCTCTCCGGAATCCTTCCAAATCCAGAAATCGTCCTCGATCACAAGTTTCTTGATCGAGTCGTATAAACACTTGCGCGCGTTGTCCAGGTCGATGCGCTGGACTGTGTTGTCCCACTCTGCGCCATACAGCCGCATGCGCTTCTGCCAGTCGAGCGGCCGTCTCGCATAGAGCACGATGTCGACACGCACTCTGCCTTTGATAATCTGCCCCACGCCAGATGCCGCAACGATTTTGGCGACCTCAGCCTTGTACTTTTTAGCCTCGCCAGACGGCGCGGTCATGATCCGCTTACCGAGCGGGAACGAGTTCCAGTAGCGATTCGCTGAAATCGGATAAGGCAGGATGAGGGTGATTGCGGTCATTTGCCGCAATCCTTGTGCTGGATCTGCGCTGCCACCTGCACGCGCCACGACTCCGCGATGCTCGGATCGCCGCGGAAGATCACGACTGCAGCGACGATCAATGCGATCAGAAAGACATCGTTCATCGCGCGGCCTCGATCAACGCACCCACGATCAACACGATCACGATCATCGCCACGATGAACCACATGGCACCGATGACTTCATCCTGCGTATCAAACGACATGAACTCGCGCACCTCGTCGGCCGCGTCGTCTTGGATGTCGCGCAGATACGCTTCCGGCGGCAATGTGCGCTGGATCGCGTCCTGGTATTCCGCACGGCGCTGATCGCTGCGGCGGTCGGCTTCCTCGCGCACGCCGATTTCTTCGAGTAGTTGCATGGTCAGCCTCCCAGCGTCAAGCCGACTGAATCTGAATCTGCTCGCGGCACGGCATGCCGGCGACGCGCTTCAGGTTCCGAACACTCACGCCGGTCAGCTCATGCGCGGCGACGATGAACGCTGCACCGATAGGCAGTTTTCCGTGGCGGATCTTCGAGATGACAGGCGGCGCAACCTTCATCGCGCGGCTCAGGCCAGCATCGTTGCGCACCTGGAGGCAATCGATCAGCAGGTCAACAAGTTCGTTTGCTTTTTGCGCCGGTTCCGGCAGGTCTTTGACGTACATGGCTTTCTCCCTAAGTGGTACTTCGCCCAGGCCGAAACCCGGGCGTGCTTCAGTCGTTACTCGTTGTCTGGATCCCGTGGATATGCATAGGCCGACGCAGTCTCCGCGACAGGCTCTCCCACCGATTCAGTTGCAAGCACACTCTCTGGCTCGTCCCCATCGGGCGAATCATCGGTGCCTTCTGGGTCTGCAGTGGACTCGGCACCGTCCGCAGCAGAATCGGTTTCGCCTTGATCGGCGCCATCAGCTGGCGCCGTGTCGGTTTCATCGGCAGTATTCGCATCGCTTTCACCCTCGACTTCCGGTTTCTCTTCCACAGATGAGGCGGTGTCCGGGTCGGTCAACTCGTCGCCGTTTGGCATCGTGTCGCTCGGCATGCTGGCGTCGACCACCTCACCGGCTTCGGCCGTATCACCGGTTTGTTGCGCGTCCTGGTCGTTCTGTTGCACTTGCTCGTCATCGTGTTGCATGGCTTCTCCTGGTGGTGCTGCGTTGAAAAAATCTGCGCTCACGCACGCGCGCGTAGCTGTCGCGTTACGCTGGTTCTGGAACGAATGAACTTGCTTTTTGCCAACTATCCGATGCACCGGGATCCGTAACCGGACCGGCAGCACGCGGTAACAAATCGAGCGTCGGCTGTGCACCCTTGCACACGCTTTCGAGTTCCGAATCCAGACGCGCATACCAGGCCGAGACGCTTTCGTGTTCCTGACGCAGCAGGTCGCCACGCTGGTTCAGACGCAGGTCGTTCTGGATTTCGCGATAGACCTTTTCCCACTCGTAGCGACCGCGATAACGCGTGATCTTCCGCAGCGAGTCGACAACGAAAGACAGCCGGTTCAGTTCGGTCGTGATGCGTTGCCACGAAATCGCATCGGTGCCGGCGTGGTAACCGCAAAACCACTTGTCGGTTCCGCCGGTGCTGCTGGTGGTCGTGCCTACGCACGGGCATCCGAACGCTGCGCACAGCGACTTGTCGACGGTGTGATCGATCATGCTGCGGTCCCTTCACGCTTGCGGATTTCCTCGAAAATCCGGTCCTTGAAATCGCTGTAGCTCTCAGTGCCGCGGGCGAACATGCCAAGCTCACGACCTTTTCGCGTAATGCCGGCATCGGTCATCCACCACTTGTCGACGGTTACCGGTTTGGCTGGCTTTGCTGTGGCGCCCTTGACATCGATCGCGGATGCTTCGCTGGCCCATCGCTTGAGGATGGCGACGACATAGCCGAGTCCTACCGCCTCGTTCGGCTTTGCGGCTTTGGCTTCTGCGCATGCCGCTTCGATGGTTTCGATGCTGGTTCCCTGGTCCGCCAAAGCGATCAGGCGAGGATCAGCGGCTTGCGTGGCGATGCCATGTTTCCG
>Ga0310811_10001609_pt1 | contig 28112 bp, 29 predicted proteins | sample YCmetagenome_FD_207642 | JGI IMG/M metagenome (GOLD analysis project Ga0310811, IMG submission 207642) | Soil microbial communities from experimental microcosm in Duke University, North Carolina, United States - YC | ecosystem: Engineered > Artificial ecosystem > Soil microcosm > Unclassified ... | reverse complement strand
TGGTCGCCACCACCAGATGCGCGGCTTCGGGGAACAGCGCCGCGATCACCCGAAGATGCGAGGCTTTGCTGCGGAAGGGTCTTTCGCCCGCCACGGCGGCGGCGAGCGCATCGCCGTCGGCAATGCCAGAATCCACCAAGCCGCCATTCACGGTCCTGATATTGTCGGCGCCGCCAAGGCTGCTGCGCGCCGACAGCACCACCCCGGCCGGACCGCAAACCGTGGCTGTGTCGCAGCGGCCCACGCCCAAAGGATGACTGACCAGACCAGCCATAGCCTGGCCGACAGGGAAATAAACACCCTCAGTTGTGCCTGTGGCGATCTGGAAGGAAATGCGTGAAGGGGCTTCCGCCAGACCCAGTTTACCGCCGGTCAACAGCACGCCCATCACCAGCACCACAAAGGCAAGCAAGGCGATGATGGCGATCATACGCTGCGACATGAGCCGGATCGTTAATCCTTTATTACGTCAGGACTGAGGCGTTTACAGATCTTAGCAGGTTGAAAGACTTTGCGGACTGAACAGCCGCGAGCAACGCTGTGAGCGAATAGTCCATAAACGGCCCGCGGCGAATCCAGGACGCAAACCTCCCCACCGGGACACTACTTCTATATGCGAGGGTATACTTAAGCCTTTGTTGATAGGGGGTCTGGCAAGGTTTCGGCAGGGTATATCGAAGGCTGTTTCCATGCCGAAAGCTCGTCATTTCGCGCCCCCGCTGGTGGTGCTGTTTCTTGGGTGTACTGCCCTTTCCGGCGTCGCGCAGGCGGGCTGGTTCGATTCCGACAAGCCGGCGCCCGCACCTGTTGCCGTGAAGGATGACACCAAGGACAAGCCGCCTGCGCCGGCCCAGAGCCTGGATGAAAGCATCCGCCAGGCCCAGGCGCTGCGCCTCGCCGGCGCCTATCCCGATGCGGTCAAGCATCTGTCCCAGCTGATGATGGTGGCGGCCGACGATCCGCGCGTGGTGAGCGAATATGGCAAGACGCTTGCCGCGATGGGCCGCGCCTCCGAGGCGGTAAACTTTCTGACCCGCGCCGAACAACTTCAGCCTACCGACTGGACGGTCTATTCGGCGCTTGGCGTGGCGTATGACCAGACCGGCAATCAGAAGATGGCGCAGGCTGCCTATGAACGGGCCCTGATCTTGAAGCCCGGCGAGCCCAGTGTGCTGAACAACTATGCCCTGTCGCGCTTGCTGGCCAAGGATACGGAGATGGCCAGAAGCCTGGCAGGCCGTGCCGAAATCGCCAATGCTACCGGCAAAGACGACAAGATCACCCGCAACATCGCCATGATCCGCTCCATGGCGCCGGAAAAGGCGGCCGATTCCGATGTCGCCGCCAACAAGCCCGTCGCACCAGTGGCCCAGAATTTCGCGCCGGCGCCGCAGCAGCCCTTGCCGCATCCGCAGCCGCCGGCGCCGAAGGTGACGCAGGCGGCCTTGCCCGCTCCCGCCCCCGACAACCGGGTGGTGATGCAGCGCGTGCCGGTCGATCCGTTGGCCGGCCCCGTCCAAGGGGCCGCTAACGCCGGTCCGGTGGCCAACCATGCGCCGCGTCCGCTGCAGCCGGCCATGAAAACCGAAGCGCCCAAGAGCGACATCGCCAAGACCGAGGCGCCGGCCAAACCGGAAGTGGCAAAGGCGCTGCCAGCCAAGCCCATGGAGACCGCGAAAGCCCCGGTGAAGGTGGAAGCGCCTGCCGCCAAGCCGAAAGCGGAGATCGCCGTGGCCAAGCCAGATACGGCCAAGCCCGTGGTCAAGCTGGATCTGACCGCCAAAACCGAACCAGCCAAATCCGTATCGGCCCTCAAGCCGGCCGCCGAACCGAAGGTGCTGGCGCCCGTGCCCGTCAAGACCACCAAACCGGCGAACGCCAAGGCCGAGCCCAAGACGGACGGCAAAACCACCATCCCCGGCCTGCGCCTCAGCGCCAACGCTTACTAAGCGAAGCCAAAACCCAAAACAAAAGGCGCGGACATCCTCCGCGCCTTTTTTGTACCTTGTCCAAGGCGCGCCCCAAGCCGCACCATGCTGGTTCGACGTGGGGATTTCGCAGAACATCGCCTGGAGCACGAATATGTCCAAGCTTATGTTGATAGCCAGGGGCCCTCGCTACTTCGCCTATGGTGACGAGAAAGCCTTCTTTGGCTGGCTGGAATCCATTTCCTGCGTCGCCTCTGTCGGTGGGCGTCTTCGAGATATTCATATCCAGCTCAAACGACAGCCAAGCGATTCGGACTTGCGCGAGCTCGTAGCCCTATTTGCGCGCTACCGAATGAATCTGAAACGTCTCGCGGTCTATCGGACAGCGAGAAATGCCCATTGGTTCGATGATCCCAAGATGTATTGGCACGCCAAAGTTTTCGGGCGGTCACAATCTTAAAGAGCCGAGATCTGTGCGGGCCTTAGACCGCACAGAATGAACGCTCCTTAACCATTTCCTTCATTCGGCCGCGCGAGGGATTTTTCGACGTGAGCAGACCTAGCTTTTCTTAGTGAGCGCAGCGAACTTAGAAAAGCTGGTCCTAGCCGAGCGAAGCGAGGATGGGAGCGCCGAGCGATGTGTACGAATAGTACATGAGCGAAGGCGCGACGAACTCACGACGCAAAAGACCCGCGCGGCTAATGCATGGCGTGGCGGATTTGGATGATCGCCGGCCCCATAATCACAATGAACAGACAGGGCAGAAAGAAGATGATCATCGGCACGGTGAGCTTGGCGGGCAGCGAAGCGGCCTTGCGTTCGGCTTCCTGCATGCGCATCTCGCGGTTTTCCGTGGCGGTCACGCGCAGCGCCTGGCCCAGCGGCGTGCCGTATTTCTCCGCCTGGTTCAATGCCGTCGCCACGGCCTTGACGCCGGCATGGCCGCAGCGCTTGGCCAGATTGTCGAAAGCCTGGCGGCGATCCGGCAGATAGGAGAGCTCGGCGGTGGTCAGCGCCAGCTCTTCGGCCAGTTCGGCCGACTGCGTACCGATCTCACCGGCGACGCGGGTAAAGGCCGATTCGATGGACATGCCCGATTCCACGCAGATCAGCATCAAGTCCAGCGCGTCGGGAAAGGCGCCCATGATGGATTGCTGGCGGCGCGCGATCATGTTGTTGACGAACAGGTCGGGCACGTAGAAGCCGATCAGCGCGCCGACGAATGCGGCTCCGACCTTCTGCAACGGCGACCAGCTCAGATGCATGATCAGGAACAGATAGAATAACGTGACGACGAAAACGATGAAGGGCATCACGAAGCGGAAGAACATGAAGGTGATCAGCGGCGCCTGACCGCGATAGCCGGCCATGGCCAGCTTTTCCCTGGAGTTTTCCCCTTCCAGTATGTTGCCCAGCTTGAAGCGGTCCAGGGTCGCCTTCATCAACGCGCTGGGTTCGATGCGAAGCGAACCGCGCTTGGCGTTGAGCGCGGCGTGATGGCGGGCGCGCAATTCCTCGCGCCGGCGCGCCACGGATTTAAGACGATCGTCCAGGCCATTGCGTTCCAAGAGCGGCACGCCCAAGGTCACCACCGTGGCGAAGGCCAGGATGCCGACGAACAGCATCGCCAGGAAGTCTTTGTCGAACAGGAGGTTGATGATGTGCTCCATCGGCTCCTCCCTAAAGCTTGAAGTTGATCATCTTGCGCATCACCGTGATGCCGACGCTCATCCAGATCACGCAGGCCGCCAGCATCAGATTGCCGGATTTCTCGGTGAACAGCTTCATGATGTAGCCGGGCGTGGTGACATAGACGATGCCCATCACCGCTATGGGCAGCGAACCGATGATCATGGCCGAGGCCTTGGCCTCCGACGACATCGCCTTGATCTTGCCTCTGAGGCGCCTGCGGTCACGCAGCACGCCGGCCAGATTGCCGAGCGCTTCCGACAGATTGCCGCCCGACTTACCCTGGATGGTCATGACAATGGCGAAAAAGCCCACTTCCGTCGTGGGCATGGACTCCATCATCCGCTTGAGTCCCTGCTCCATGGTGACGCCCACTTTCAGGCTCTCCACCAGATTGTGGAATTCGCTGCCCACGGGGTTGGGCGCTTCGCGCGCCACGATGCGCAGGGCTTCGTTGGTGGGAAGGCCGGATTTGACCGACCGCACGATCACGTCGATGGCGTTGGCGAAATTTTCCGTGAATTTCTTCTTGCGGCGCGCCGTGAGAAAGCCCAGCACCCAGCGCGGCAGCCCCAGCCCGACCGCGAAGACGGCCAGCACAATGACCAGTGGTTTCTGATGCAGCAGGATCGCGATGCCGGCGGCCACAAGCGCAGCGATGCCGCAGAGCATCCAGAAGTTTTTCGGGCTGGCCTTGGGAAAGCCGGCCTGCTCCAGGCGCCGGCGCATGGTGGGCTTTTCTTTCTTGGCGGCGCGGTTCTTCTCCACGTCCTTGAGCATGACCGCCACGTTCTTGCGCTTCTGGGCGGCGTCCTGCTGGGGGGTAAGGCTGCTACCGCGAGCCTTGCCGTCGGGCTTGGCGACAGCAGCCACCCGCTTCTGGGTCTTCTCGTCGCCGCCGGTAAAGGCAAAGGCCACGCCGCCGGCGGCGAGCGCGAAAAGAATGCCGAGGAGCAGGGTCATTGGTTGACCTTGTCGAGCGCGTCGGCCAGTTCGCGTTCCAGATTGTAGTAGCGGGCGCGTTCCCAGAAATGGGGCCGCACGATGCCGGTGCCGATATGCTTGCCCTTGATGCGGCCGGTCTCGTCCTCGCCCTGGATCTCATAGGTGACCAGATCCTGGGTGATGACGACGTCGCCTTCGGTGCCGATCACTTCGGTGACCTTGGTGATGCGGCGTGAGCCGTCGCGGATGCGTTCGGCCTGGATGATGACATCGATCGAGCCGACAATCATCTCGCGGATGGTCTTCATCGGCAGGGCGTAGCCGCCCATGGTGATCATGGATTCCAGACGGCTCATGGCCTCGCGCGGGCTGTTGGCGTGCAAGGTGCCCATCGAACCGTCATGGCCGGTGTTCATGGCCTGCAAAAGGTCGAACGCCTCGGGTCCGCGCACCTCGCCCACGATGATGCGCTCGGGACGCATACGCAGACAGTTCTTGACCAGGTCGCGCATGGTGATCTGGCCCTGGCCTTCCAGGTTGGGCGGGCGGGTTTCCAGGCGCACCACATGCGGCTGCTGCAGCTGGAGTTCGGCCGCGTCCTCGCAGGTGATGACGCGCTCTTCCGCGTCGATATAGGCGGTCATGCAGTTGAGCAGCGTGGTCTTGCCCGAGCCGGTACCGCCGGAGATCAGCACATTGCAGCGGCAGCGGCCGATCACCTGAAGTACGCGGGCAGCGTCCGGACTGATAGAGCCGAACTTGACCAGGTCCTCCAGGGTCAGCTTGTCTTTCTTGAACTTACGGATCGTGAGCGTGGGTCCGTCGAGCGACAAAGGCGGGCCGATCACGTTGACGCGCGAGCCGTCCAACAGGCGCGCGTCGCAGATGGGCGAGCTCTCGTCCACGCGCCGGCCGACCTGGCTGACGATACGCTGGCAGATGTTCATCAGCTGCGCATTGTCGCGGAAGCGGATGTTGGTGAGCTGCACCTTGCCCTGGACTTCGATGAAGACCCGGCCGGCGCCATTGACCATGATGTCGGCGATGTCGTCTCGCGCCAGCAGCGGCTCCAGCGGGCCATAGCCCAGCACATCGTTGCAGATGTCCTGCAGCAGGTGTTCCTGCTCGGCGATGGACATCACCACCGCCTTGATCGAGATGATCTCGTTGACGATGTCGCGAATTTCTTCGCGCGCGGAGTCCGGATCGAGCTGGGCCAGTTGCGCCAGGTCGATCGTGTCGATCAGGGCGTTAAAGATGGTGGACTTGATCTGGTAATAGTCTTCCGACCGGTTGTCGGTTATCGCCCGCGGCGCGGGTTTGGGCGAAGGCTGCGGGGCCCCCTGCGCCGCGAGTTTGGACGCGGGTTTGGGCGCAGCCGCAACCGACGGCGGGGCTTCCGGCGTCAGGCGCGGCGGTGCCGCCACGGGCTCGCGCGCGGCGGGCTTTCCAAGAACAGGCTCGGTGGCAGAACGCTTGCCGAACATGGCTTAACCGGCCTTTTTGCCTTTCAGGAACGAGAAGATGGAAATGGCATTCTTGTCGGCCTGTCCATCCATGACGCGGCCGGTGAGGTTGCGGCACAACCGGCGCAGCGCTTCGGAAACCGGCGCCTTGGGCGCGAGCTCGATCACCATCTGGCCGTTGTTGGCGGCCTGGCCGAAAAGGCCAGGGTCGAAGCTGATGATGGCGGCGGGATCCAGACCCATGGTCTCGGCGAAATCCTTCGCGGGGATTTCCGGCCGTTTGGGCGTGCCGACCTGGTTGAGAACCAGGCGCGGCGGCACGTCGTTGGGGCGGGCGTTCTTGACCAGCTCGATAATGTTCTTGGCGTTGCGCAAGGAGGTGAGGTCGGGCGTGGCCACGATCACGATGTCATCGGCGGCCAGCAACGCGGCTTTGGTCCATGGCTGCCAGCCATGCGGCATGTCCAGCACCACGCAGGGCGTGGTCTGGCGCACCGCGTCCACCACGGCTTCATAGGCTTCGGGGGCCGCGTCATATTCCCGCTCCAGCGTCGCCGGCGCGGTGAACAGGGAGAGATGATCGCCACGCTTGAGCAGCAGGCGATCCAGCAGCACATCGTCGAGCCGCTCCGGCGCCGACAGCGCATCCGCCACGCCCTGGCTGGCTTCGTCGTTGAAATCCAGGCCCACAGTGCCGAAGGGCAGATCCAGGTCCATGATGGTGGTGTTGATGTGCAGCTCCTCGGCGATGCACCAGCCGAGATTGTGCGCCACGGTGGAAGACCCCGCGCCGCCCCGCGCGCCCACAACCGCCACCACCCGTCCGATGGGCGTGGCGCCGGGATCCAGGTACAGGCCCGAAATCACTTCGATCAGCTGCAGCGGTTCGACCGGGGCGATCAGATATTCGGAGGCGCCGCGGCGCATCAGTTCGCGGTAAAGTTCCACATCATTGGAGCGGCCAACCACGATCACCTTGGTGGCGGGATCGCAGACTTCGGCCAGCCGGTCGAGCTCGGCCAGGGCCTGCTGACCATTGAGCCGGGTTTCGACGATCAGCAGATTGGGCGTGATCTGGCCACGGTAATGCTCGACGGCGGCATTGACCCCGCCCAGCTGCACCTGCAGGTGCGCCTTGCTGAGACGGCGATCGCCGCCGGCCCGCTGCAGCGCCGCGCCGGTATCTGGAAACTCACAGAAGGCGTGAATCGAGATGCGCGGAACGGGACGCTCATGCGGCGCGGCTCCGAAACTCTGTACTGGCTTGCTCATCGTCCCGTCCGTTTGAAGCGTTACTGGCCGACGGTGGAAGCGCCGGCGGACTGCTCCGTGGCCTTGTCCACCGTACGCTTGTCAGCCTGGGTGACTTCACCCTTTTCGTAATGGTCCATGACCGCGGCGCGCCGTGCGGTGTCCACCGGGCCCATGCCGCCTGGGCCCAGCAGATCGCGCGGATCGGCCACCATGGCGGCGATATTGTGCTGCACCGAGCAGCCGAAATTCTGCGGCGTCAGATTGTCGGCGGTGAAGGCCAGATTTTCCGACCAGTCATTGCCGCAAGGCTGGGCATGGGCGGCATAGCCGATATAACTCACATCCACCCGCCGGTCGCCGCCTGCCATTTCATGGGTCGAGACCAGAATCTTGTCACGGCTGATGCCGGTGGCGGCAGCGCGCTCGGCGAAATACGTGATCGCTACGCGGCTGGCCGGGCCATCAGGCACGCTGATGCCCAGGCTGCCATTGCCGTGGGCGCGGTAATCGGCCAGGAAAGCATCGAACTTGACCGCATCGTCAGCGGTCATGCCGTCGGCGCCGCCGGCATAATAGACCTTCAGGTCGCGATAGGCGGGCTCCACCGCGATGGGATGATTGACCGCCCCGTCCTCGCTGAGGCTGTCCGCGCCAGGTACGGTCGCGGTGCAACTGCCACTGAGCAAGGCGGTGGTCAGTGCGGCGGCACGGAACAGCTGTTGCGGAGTCATGAGGACCTCCTAGCGCACGATAAAGCCGACGGGAGCCGACGCCTGCGCAGACAGCGGCTTGTCGTCTTTTCTCTTGTAGGTCGCGTTCAGGCGGCCCAAGAGCAGGGTTTCAGGATCAGAGGGAGCGACGAAGCCGTCGGTGGGCGCACTAAATGCCGCTTCCGAAGTCGGCTCGACCAGATAGGCGCTGATCAGCACCACCAGCTCGGTCTGGTCATCGGCAAAGTCGCGGCTGCGGAACAGGGCGCCGAGGACCGGGAGATCCTTCACGCCGGGAAAGCCGTCTATCACCTGCTTGGTATTATGCTGCATCAGGCCGGCCACTGCGAAGCTGCCGCCCGACGGCAACTCCACCGTGGTCTGGGTCCGGCGCACCGACAAAGCAGGAATGGACAGGCCGCTGGTGCCGCTGGCCAGCAGGAAGGAACCGGTGTTGGAAAGCTCGCTGACTTCGCTGGAGAGCTGCAGGGAGATGCGGCCAGGTGCGATCACCACAGGGGTGAAGCTGAGGCCCACACCGAACTGCTTGAACTCCACCGTGATGTTGCCGTCGCGGTCGCGGCTGACCGGCACGGGGAATTCGCCGCCCGCCAGGAACTTCGCGGTTTCGCCGCTCACCGACGTCAGGTTCGGCTCGGCGAGCATATGGACCAGGCCCACCTGCTCCAGCGCGTTCAGCATGCCCTGGGCATTGTTGGGGCAAAGGCTGCTGCTGGAGTTGATCGTCGAATTCACCCCCGTCGAGCTTGTGATGTTTTGCGTGCCACTGATGCCGGCCGCGGTGGAGCCGGTGATGGGAGGGACGGGGTTCAGCGTGCTGGTAATCGCGCCGGAGGTAACAGGCAGGCCGGTGACGGGGTTGATCGTAGTCACGCTGCCAGTGGCGGTACCGGCAAGTGCCGTCGTGCCGTTGATCGCCCCGGTCAAACCCGTCGCAAGGCTGGTAGCCGCGGCGGCGGTTTGCACCACCTGGTTGGTGACAGTGGGGAAGAACTGGGTGCCGCACACCTGCCCGATCTGACCGCCCGACAGGTCGCTGAGCGCCCGGCCCATCAAGCCGAAGGGATTGGAAGTCGTCGCTATCATGGGTACGCCGGCCACATTGGCGGCGGCGCCGACATTGACGTTGAACTGCTTGGCGATGTTGCGGTCCATCTCGGCAATGCGCACCTTCAGCATCACCTGCTGCCCGGCGGCGATGCCGAGCATGTTGATCACCTTCTTAGGATCACCGGCAAACTTGGCGGCGAGTTCCGCGGCGCGGGTGGATTCCAGAGCGCTGGCGACGGAGCCGGTCAGCACCACATTGTCGTTCAGGGCCTGCACCTGGATGGCGGAATTGGGCATCGCGGCCTTCATCAGGCTGGCCAGATCCACCACATCCTTTTCCACACGGATGTCCAAAGACAGGATCTGCTTGCCCTGGGCGTCGAAGAAGAAAGCGTTGGTCTGGCCCACCTTGCTGGCCAGAAGGAAGATGCGGCGCGGCGTGCGCACCACCGCATCCACCAGGTCCGGATTGGACACTAGCACATCGCGGGCATCCGTATCGAGCTGCACCACCGCCGCCTTGTCCAGCGACAGGGTCAGGCGTTGATGGGTAACGCCGCTCTTGGTGGAAATGGTCATCACCCGGGCGCTGGCTTCATCCAGTACGGGGCGGGCGGCCAAGGCGTCGGAGGCGGCGAAAGACGCCGAAAGCGTCAGAGCCATGCCGGCGAGGAGGGTGCGGGACAATTTCACTGCGCAGACTCCCCGGAATGGCCATTGCCGGCCATGCCGTAGCGGATGACGGAGACCGGAGCTTCGGCACTCATGCTGTTGCTGTGGTGACGCCGCGCCGGATCATCGGCGTTCGCGACATTGGAGTCGCTCAAGGGACGCAAGGAGAGCGAGAGCATGCCCCCCATGCCCGCGCCGGCGATCAACTCAGCCTGCTCGGGCGTGACTTCCACGGTCGCCGTCTTGCCGACCACCGTGCGCGTATCCTTCTCCTGGCGATAGGTCTGGTCCACGGCCAGGACACGCAGGTTGGTGACGATGGTCTTGGCGAAGCCGCGCGCGGCGTTGCCTTGCGGCTTGCGTGTAAGAAGTACATCCACCCGGTCATTGGGCAGGATGAACCCGCCGGCGCCGGAGTCGGTGGAGATGGGAATGGAAATGGCGCGCATGCCATCGCTCAAGGTCGCAGCCATGAAGCCGGACTGGTCGCCATGCACGATCGCGTTGCTGACGATGGGCTGACCCGTCAGGATGGGCGCGCGCACCACCGTGCCCTTGACCGCATTCTCTTCGCTGCCGGCCGCTTCGTGCGTGATGAAGGACGCATCCACCGACGCGGTGGGCCATTTTTGCCAGCGCACCAGTTCCGGCTTCAGTGCTTGACCGGGTTCCAGATTGCTGCTGGCAACAAGCACTTCGCTCATCGGAACAACGGGCGCAGCTTTGGCTGCTACTTGCGGCGTGCCGCCGCCCAGCATGCCGCGCACTAGAAGAGCCGCGCCGCCAGCTGCCACGACGGCAAGGCCAAGCACAACAAGGCGTTGGGTGTTCATGGCAATGACGCTCCCTTTGGTGACAATTCACCATGCAACCCTTTAGAAATTGCTTAATAGGGCGCGCGCAAATTTCCGTTGCGGCTCAAAGTTTTCGCGTAAATTTCGCGATCAATTTGGCTAAAAAAATTCGGGCCGATCGCGCGACCTTACCGGTTCCTTAAATCGCCGCGGCGACGCGGAAGATCTCGGTGGAAGGCAGCAGGAAAAAGGCGCCGGCAGCCAGCGCCACGCCGTAGGGAATGCCGGAACGGGCATCGTGCAGGCGCACGATCCAGCCCTGGCGCGCCAGCATGGCGGGCAGCGGGACTTGCCGCAGCAGCATGACGGCAATCGTCAGCGCGCCGCCGAAGACGCTGGCGACAAGCGCATAGGGCAGCAGGTCCTTGAACCCCAGCCAAAGCGCCAAACCGGCGAACAGCTTGGCGTCGCCGCCGCCAATCCAGCCGAACGCGAACATCCCAAAGCCCAGCACCAGGCCCACCGATCCGGCGAGCAGGTGCCAGCCGATCGCGGGCAGTGACAGCCCGGCCGCGGCCGCAAACAGGACGAAGGCGGCCAGCAGGGCCAGGGTGAGAAAATTCGGAATGGTGAAACTGGCCAGGTCCCAGCCGGCCGACGCGGCCAGCAAAATCGGCAGCAGAATCACGACCAGCAGTTCCGCCATGGGTCAGCCTGAAAAAAGAACGGCCGCCTTCACCGAAAGGCGGCCGTTCGCGAAAAGAACTTGCGCCAGCCTTACTTGAGGTTGCCCGACAAGTTGGTGAAGGTCGTCGACAGCTTGGTGCCGACGGCGGTCACGCCGGTGATGATCACGACGGCGATGAGAGCGGCGATCAGGCCATATTCAATGGCGGTGGCGCCCGATTCATCGCGGATGAAACGCGAAATGAGGTTCATATTTGTCTCCACTAAGTGACACCCTGAGATGCCCAACCCCGGACGAAAGTCTCTTCGCACGATGCGGACGAAGGCCACATTAGGGCACGGTATTTAATTTGGCCTTAATCGCGGACCGCTCCGGTTTTGGTTTCTGTTCCGCAACGGAACGAAACACCTCAGATGGACGCAGATTCGCCCCAAGCATTGCCGCTTTGTTTACCAACCCGACGCTTTTCACGTCCTCTTCGGTTGGCATAAGCCACATGGCGGCAAAAAGCGCGAATACCGTGACAGGAACAGCGCCCAGCACATCGACGAGATGATGGCCGCCCTGCACCGGCGTCGCCGCGAGCACCGCGATGTTGAGCACAATCGCTGGCCAGCGCAGCAGCCTGAGCGGCCATGCGTACCATGCGACCAGGAGCGCCAGCGCCGCATGATAGGAGGGAAAACCGATCAGCCCGCGCGCGTCGTGCGGAGAAATCAAACCCGGACCGTCGCGCAACAGGTGGATCAGATCGCGCGCATAAGCGGAATCCAGCGCCAGCGCCATGGATGACGGCGGCGGCGGATAAACCGAAAAAGCCCCAAAAGACGGGGCAAAACTCCACACCGCGATGCAGACCAGAGCTGCAAGTGAGAGCGCCAGACAGAAACTGTAGACGCGCTGAGGCCGGGTGCTCGCAAGCAGGATGGTAAGGAGCGCCACCTGCGGCAGCATCGAGGAATAGGCAAACTGCGCCGCGCCGTTGAGGACCGGATGGCGCGCCATGAACCCCATCACCCGGGGCCAGTCGAAACCCATTGCGCGGTCACTCGCGGCGAGCAGCACGTCCATGCGCGCGCCGGCGTGCGGGAGAAGAAGGTAATTGAGGATGCTGGCTTCCAGGGAAAACAGGCAGAGAAAGCCTGTCCCGAACAGCATGGCTGCCAGCCGCGGGTCAGGCCGCACGGTGGCGTAAACCCGCGCTGCGCCAAGCAGGACGGCCGATAGCAGGCAGAGGCGCAGATAGGCGGCAATATCGAGCTGGAACTGGCCCCGCGCCAGCAACACGCCATCCGCCGCGGCCAGCAGGGCGGCCACCGCCAAAAGCACAGGAAACGGGGAGCGGCGCAAGAGCACGGCCTTTACGAATTCCCGCTATTTCCTAAAACACTCCGCTTAAGGTTTCTTTTACGGCGCGGACCTAGGCTTCAGGGACAACATGCCGGAGCCCGACATGCGCGCTTTCTTTGCCGCTGTAGCCCTGATCGCCACCACGCCCGCCTATGCCGCGAGCGATTCCGTGGCGTTGGCCCTGGACGAGGTCCACACCCTGACCTTCAAGACACCGATCGCGACCGTCTATGTCGGAAACCCCACCATCGCCGACGTCACCATGCTGGATGCCCGCCATGCCTTCGTGCAAGGCAAGGGCTATGGCCACACCAATATCGTGGCCCTGAACCGCGACAACAAGCAGGTGTTCAATGCGAACATCGCCGTGGTGGGCGCGCACGACTCCAGCACCGTCACCCTCAACCGCGGCACCCAGCGCATCACGCTGACCTGCGCCGGCGGCCGCTGCGAGCCCTCGCCGATGCCGGGCGACGACCAGAAGGCCTTCGATGCCGCCAGCGCGGCGCTGGGCGCGCATCAGTCTGCCGCGCGCTCCCTGGCGGCCGCTCTGGAATCCAAAAATAATTGATCTAATCCCGAGCTAGGCCGCCGGCCCGGGCTCCATCTCCGCATCGCGCTGCAGCAGCGGATAGGCGATTTGCGCCCACATGCCCTCGGGCATTTCGGCATCGTCAATGCCGTAGTCCGTCGGCGTCGCGCCGGCCGGCATATAGGCCGTGCCGAACATCACATCCCACAGCGAGAAAGTGCTGGCGAAGTTTGTGTCCCGCACCGCGCGGACATGGTGCCAGCGATGAAAGACCGGGCTGACCAAGACGTAGCGCAGCGGTCCGAACGTCCAGTTCAGATTGGCATGAACCAGACAGGACGTGATGGTGTTGAACGGGCCCAACACCACAAAAATGTCCGGGGAGATGCCGAACAGAAGCGCCGCGATATCCACCGCCGCGGTGCCCAGCGCCAGATTGACGGGATGAAAGCGGGCTGCGCTGGTCCATTCCAGTTCGCGCGTAGCGTGATGCACCGCATGGTATTTCCACAGGATGCCGCGATGAAAGGCGCGATGGATCCAATAAAGGACGAAGTCCGAGGCGACCAGATAACCGATTCCCTGCAGCCAGAGCGGCAGGCGTGACAGAGGCCCGTGACCATGCAGGTAGAAGTCGGCGATCTGCTGGCCGTCATGAATCCGGAACAGCCAGATCGTCAGCAGCACCGTCACCCAGATGCGCAGATAGCGGGTGAAAATGGGGACGAAGATCCAATAGCCCAGATCCGTGACAAGGCCGCGCTTTTCCCACCAGGGCTTGCCGCTGTTGCAGGGCGACCAGCGCGACAGGATCGCAAAGACCAGGCCCAGTCCGGCAAGCCAAGGCAGCACGTGCCAGAGCGTGACGCCGATCTGTGCCAGCGCTTCCAGAAAAAGCTTCATGCTAGCGGCTCACGCGCACGGCTGTGATCTGCTGCGCGATCTGATTGAAGGTGGTGATGATCGCGTTCGAAGTCGTGAGGTCGAAATATTTGCTGGAATCGGTGGCGCAGTTCTGCAGCACCGTCGAATTGCCCTGGGTGCCGTTGAGGTCCACGAAAATACTGTAGATCACAACGCCGGCGGCCTTGGCGTTGGTGCAGGTCGTGGACATGCGCGTATCCACGCTGGTGGACTGGTTGGAGCCGTCGCCGTACCAGCGGTCCTGGGTGTTGAGGCCGTCGCTGACCAGGATGATGTATTGGGTGGTATTGGCCGGCAGGCTTGGCGCGCTGTAGGGACTGCCGGAGGTCAGTGTTGCCCAGCCATGTTGCAGACCGATGGTCTGGTTGGTCGAGCCGTTCGCCGTCATCGCATCGACTTCGGTGCTCAACGCTGTCCAGTCATAACCAATCGTCATGAGGCTGGTCGGCGGACAGTAATCGTCGTTGGCGGCCGGATAAAGACCGGACCCGGACGGAGAGGTCACATTGGTGTCGTAATCTTGAGCGCGATCCATGATGCAGCCCTTCCAAAGGCTATGGTCGGTCTCGGGCACCCAGCTCGTATGGGTCCAGGTGTTGGTACTGCAAGTTGTGCTGGTGCCACTGCCGGTGCAACTGCAGTTGCTGCTGGAATAGCCGTTGCAGCTGGCGTGGCGGCCCGATGAAATCTGCGCCTTGTTGCCGGTCGCGGTGCTAGTGAAACAGCCCATGAAATAATGTCCGTTCGTACCGTCCGTCTTGCCGGAGCCGTAAGCCCAGGGACAGATATAACCTGCTGTGCCGCCCGTTGAGGGAATGGTGCTTGTCGAACTGTTTGTTCCGGGCGAACGGCAGCCGTAATTGTAGGGGCAACTGTCGCCAGACCCCGTGGTTGACGGAGGAACCTCGGCTGCGCCCTGCGCGCTCCAGTCTGTCCACTCAATCCAGCTGGCATTGACAGAGCCGGTGCCCACTTTCACCAGCTTGGAGAACGGCACGATGGAAACCTGAACATCGCCAGGAGTCGAGGCCGCATTCTGCAGGATGGTGAGAAGCTGGTGCGAGGCGGTCTGCAGCGCGCTGATCTTGCTGGTGCCGCTGGAATCGGTCTGCGTCATGGAGCCGGTATTGTCCAGCACCAGCGAAACCCACAATTTGGTCTGACCCCACACCACCGTGGAGGTGGCGCTGATCGGCAGCGAGGTAATGCCCGCCAGCTTCATCAGCACCGTGGGCATGGCGTCGGTGGCGGTGAGCTGAACCGAGCCGGTACTGTTGTAGCCGCCGGATGGAATGCTGACGGTGGGCGTGCCGTAGGCAGTCGTGTCGACGGTGAAATTAGCGTTGAAATATTGCTGTGCCAGGGTCTGGGCGCTGGTCTGGTTCAGGCCCGTCGACGAGCCCACCGCCAGTGCCGCGGCGTCCAGCGCCTCGGTCATCTGCTGGCGCACCAGCATGCCGCGGGCGAAATCCAGTCCCGCAGCGGCGCCGATCATCAGCGGTATCAGCGCAAGGGCGAACATCATCGCCACATTGCCGCGGCTGGAGCGCAGGAAGCCGCGCACCGTTGCGGTGAATTTCAGGATCCTGCTGCCCATGTTCGGCCCGTTTGCGGGAAGCTGCAGTTTCGGGCACAAAAAATGAAGATGGTGTTGCAACCTGCGGGCGCAATAAGATCATGTTTAACGAAAAACGCGGTTTCATTAAGCCTGCGCGGCAAATGAATTGGATACGCGCTTCGCCCATCGTTCCAACGCCATTAACCCTTCGTTGAGGACAACCCGCCGCTTTGCTTCATCTTAAGGACCGTCCGGCCCTAATGGCGGTGAACAAAGAGGCTCAAAGTGACTCTGGCAGCGCGTTTCAGACGCCTTTGCCGCCGCCTCAAGGCCGACGGCATCAAGGGTTCGGCGGCGGTCGAATTCGCCATGGTGGCGCCTGTCTTTTTCGTCCTGCTGATGGGAACGATCGAGGCAGGCGTGATCTTCTTCGCCCAGTCGGCATTGCAGAATGCGCTGAATGATACTGCGCGGCTGGTGCGCACCGGCCAGACCGGCTGCTTCACCACCGCGGGCGGCAACTGCGTGGCCATGACCCAGGCCCAGTTCCGCACCCGCCTGTGCAGCGAGGTATCGCTGCTCCTGCAGGATTGCTCCGGTTCCAGTCTGCAATTCGATATCAACGCCTATCCCAGCGGTTTTTCCAGCGCCAGCAACGCCTCGCCGATCGTGGCGGGCGATCTTCCGGTGCTTACCGCGTTCAACGTCGGCAACGCCTGCGACGTGGTGCTGGCGCGCGCTTTCTACAAATGGCCGGTCTTCACACCCGGTCTGAGATATTTTCTCGCCAATGTTGGGGGCAGCTATCACCTGCTGGCCAGCGCAGCGGCCTTCCGCAACGAGCCCTACACCACCAATACGGGCGGCTGTTCGTGATCCGCCGCTTCCGCAAGGCACAGGGCGGCGCCGCGGCGGTCGAATTCGCCATGCTGCTGCCGATCCTGATCATGCTGTTCTTCGGCGTGGTCGAGACGACCCTGGCGCTGGTCTGCCGGGCTGACGTTTCGCTGATGGCCTCCACCGCGGCGGATCTGGTCTCGCAGGTCAACACCGCCAACACGGCCGACATCAGCAATGTCTATGCGGCCGCCGGCACCGTCCTCTATCCCTATTATTCCGGGGGCGCCACGGGCAAGCCGACCATCCGCATCACCAGCGTGGTGTATGACAGCACCAGCGGGACGCCGACCACCGCCGGCAAGGTGGCCTGGACCTGCACCCAGAGCGGCACCGGCACGCTGACGCCGGCCTCGCGCAGCGTGAACGGCATCGTGACCTTCAATCAGCCATTGATGACCACCAATGGCAGCGTGCTGATGGCAGAGATCGCCTACAACTACGCTTCGCCCACCACCAAGGTGATCACCGGCACTATCAACATGACCAACAATTTTTACACCAAGCCGCGTCGCATCGCGCAGATTCCCACACCCACTGGCGGATGCCCGTAACAAAAGACCGCGGCTGCCCGTAAGTCAGGGGCGGATCAGGCCCTCCTGGGCAACTGACGCAACCAGCACACCTTCTCTTGTATAGATCGCACCGCGATTGAAGCCGCGCGCGCCCGACGCCGAGGGGCTGTCCTGGGCATAAAGCAGCCAGTCGTCGGTGCGGAAAGGCCGGTGAAACCACATCGCGTGGTCCAGGCTGGCGACCTTCACATCGGAGAAAATGCTCTTGCCATGAGGCAGCAGCGCGGTGTCCAGCAGAGACATGTCCGACACGAAAGCCAGCAGCGCCCGCTGCAGCACCGGATCGTCGGGCACGCTGCCCCGTGTCCTGAGCCAGATATGATCAACGGCCGCCCGCGCCGGCCGGTCACCGGAAGGTCCCGAAGGCCCACGCCCCAGCACGGAGCGCGTCTCGAAAGCCCTTTCGCGCGCGATCCAGGCCCGCGCCCCGGGCGACAGGTCGGTCTGACGCAAAAGCACCTGTTGATCGTCTTCCAGGCTTTCCGGGTCTGGCACCAATGGCATCTGGGCCTGATGCTCGAATCCCGGCTCGCTTTTCTGGAAAGAGGCGGCGAGCGTGAAGATCTGCGCCCCATGCTGAATAGCCACCACCCGGCGGGCCGTGAAGCTCGCGCCGTCGCGCGAACGGTCTACCTGATAAAGGATCGGGACCTTGGGATCGCCGGGTCTCAGAAAATAGGCGTGAAAAGAGTGACAGAGCCGCGCCGCATCCACGGTACGGGTCGCCGCGACCAGGGCTTGGGCCAGCACCTGTCCGCCGAAAACCCGCTGCACCGGCTCGGGGGGTGAGAGACCACGGAAGAGGTTTTCTTCGATGGACTCCAGGTCGAGCAGACTCAGGAGGCGAAGCAGTGCGCTGTCAGACATGTATACCGAACCCGCGAAGCGCGACGCAGCCATAACATATTGGCGCGCTTGCGGAAAACTTCCCCGTTGGCGCGTGTCGCGGTTAAGATTTGAGAAACTGTCAGCCCCTCGTAAATGTATGTTGGAATCAGTAGCGTTTCGTTCTGTTGCGCACGTGTCACAGGGGGCCGGTAAAACCTTGGAATGCGGTCGCTAATCTGCCGCAAAGCAGCATGGGCGATGGAGACATTTAGCGGGATCGCCGTTATAAACGCTGCATTGGTTCCTGACGAATTTGGCGGGGGGGTTACCTGCCCGTCGGTATTTTGAGCGAGGGTTAGAAAAATGAAGCTTCGTTTGCTCGCCTTGGCGACTGTGGCCGCCGCGGCTCTCAGTACGCCTGCACTGGCTGCAGAAGGTTGGTACTTGGGTCTTGGTGGCGGCTGGGACAACCAGACCGGCTACCGCCTCAAGTCGGTGCCTGCTCCCGGTCTGTTGAACTCCAAGGTCAGCTCCAGCGATAGCGCCATCGGCGCCGTCGCGGTGGGTTATGCCTGGGGTAGTGGCTTTCGCCTGGAGAATGAGTTCGCCTTCACCCAGCACGACATCAGCATGAACGGTACGGGCTCCTTTGCTGCCACCGGCGGCAATCAGATCACGTCCGACATGATCAATCTGGTGTACGACATCCCGCTGAGCGACACCGTGAAGTTCTCGCTTGGTGGCGGTCTGGGCGTTGGCGGCTTCCGCGGCGCGCTGCGCACCACCGGTACCAGCTTCGACCTCTTCCGCGGTGGCCACAGCGCCTTCCAGTGGCAGGCCATTGCCGGCCTTGCTGTGTCGGTTGCCCCGGACGTGGACCTGTTCGGTGAATATCGCTATCGCGAGAATGAGGCGGACGCCAACCTGGCTTCCTCCTATGTTCCCCTCACCCCCGTCCATATCTCCACGATCACGGAGAATGTGGCGATGTTCGGCCTGCGTTGGTTCTTGACGCCGCCGCCGCCCCCGCCCCCGCCGCCGCCTCCGCCTCCGCCTCCGCCTCCTCCGCCTCCTCCGCCGCCTCCGCCTCCTCCGCCGCCGCCTCCGCCGCCGGCGAAGACCTACATCGTCTTCTTCGACTTCGATAAGTCGAACCTGACGGCTGAAGCGCAGGCGACCGTGACCGAAGCGGTGTCCGCGGCCAAGACGCTGGGCTCTGTCCGCATCATGGTCACCGGCCACACCGACACTGTCGGTTCGGACCGCTACAACCAGGCGCTTTCGATCCGCCGCGCCACCTCCGTGAAGGACGAAATGGTCCGTCAGGGGTTGACCGCGGACTCGATCGCGATCGAGGGCAAGAGCTTCCACGACCCGCTGGTTCCGACCGGGCCGGGCGTGCGCGAGCCCAAGAACCGCCGTGCCGTTATCGATCTTGGCGGCTAATACGGTTCAAATCTGAATGGAAAGGGCGGGCCGTTTGGCCCGCCCTTTTTCTTTGTGCCACCGGCACGGCTTTTTTTGATTGGCGCTCCGGCTCTCGCCTGCGCGCCTGCGGTCATCGACCGGGGCGGCTGATCAGCCCGGACCTGAATCAGAAAGGGCACGGTCCGCCCTTTGTTTGTGCGCGAAACAGAAACAAAAAGGCCGGTCTTGCGACCGGCCTTTCCTTATGCGCCGTACCTCATCGGACGAAGCCCATCAGGGCTTCTGTGAGGCCATATAGGCGGCGACGTTGAGGATGTCGGCATCGGACAGCTTGCCGACAATGTCCTTCATCTGGCCCAGCGCCGCGCCTTTGCGGTTGCCCGCCTTCATGTCGGCGAGCTGGCGGATCAGATAATAGGCGCTGCGTCCACCAATGCGCGGCGCATCCTCATGGCCGCGATAGTCATCGCCGTGACACGAGGCACAGGTCCGGAACTGGCCGTGATTGCCCATGGCCACCGTGCGGCCCTTGGCCAGCGATCCCGCCGGCACATAGTCCACGAAGCCGACATGATCGTTGCGCAGTTCGACCTGCTCGCTCTCGGCGACCTCATAGATCATATCCGGCGCCACCGGCACCGTGTTCGCGCCCTTGTCGAAGAAGCGGGCGCCACCGGCTCCGACATGGTTGGCGGGGGCGCGGCTGGTCTCCACCACCCGGATCCATTGCTGCTGCGACCTGGGAATACGGGCGAAATACTGGGCCGCCTCGCGCAGATCCTTTTCGCTGATGGCATCGGCCATCTCGATCATGGCCGGGGCCCGGATGTTCAGCCGGTCGCCGTCGCGGAACGCGTGCATCTGCTCGATAATATATTTCGCGGTCAGGCCAGAAATGCTGGCCGACTCGGGATGGCCATTGCCATTGGGCAGATGGCACAGGATGCAGGCGGGGACGTGCGGCTTCTCGCCATGGGCGACGATCGGCGGCAGGGGCGGGTGCTCCTTGGGATACCAGTCCGGCGGTCCAAAGGAATCGCCGATCTGCCGCATGGTCAGCTTGATGGAGGGGTCGGCGCCCTCGGCAGTATGGAGCGCGGTCATGTCGGGGCGCGGCAGACCGGGAGGGGCGACCGGATAGGCCCATTCAAAAGGAGCCACCGGGGCCGGCATCTTGGGCGTCAGTTCCCGCGCCGTGGGTATCTCGCCCCCCTGCTTTGGTGGCTGCGCCTGAGCCGCAAGAATGATCGCCGGCGTAATCGCCAGCGCGGCCACGATATATCTTTTCATGATGCTCCCTGCCCGTGTTTTTTGGGGAGCATAGGGCCCGCGCCAACGGGCGCAAGCCGGAGCATCAAGAATTGAAAGGCCGCGCTTCTCGCCTATTGCGGGAATAGATTGGGGTTCGGGGGATCACCCGGTAACGCCGGGCGCGGGATCGGCGCGATGTCGGGACCGGCCTGCACGCCCTGCAGCGCCACCGCGACCTTGATCTCGCAGCTGTCCACCGGATTGGCCTCGTTCACCGGCACGCCGGAGACGAAATCCTCCAGCACCGGCTTGTCCGGCGCCAGCGCCGCGGCGAGCACAATCCGCGCCGCCTTGCAGAAATTGGCCTGCTCGCCCGGCTTGATGCGCCGCTGCTCGGCATGATTGATCGCCCGGGTCTTGTAGGCGTCATAGGCGGCATCGCCGGCCCGCGCCCCGTTCAGCCGCTTGAACATCGACTTGAGCGTGGCGTCGGAGCGGCGCAGCTCCTTCTGGAAGACGATCTGAAAGCGGCTCATATTGTTCATCGTTTCCTGGCCGCAGGACAGGGCGGCATCCGTCAGTTCCTGAACGACGGCAGAAACCTGGACCGCCTGAACCTCTGACGCGCTGGCGCAGGCGGAGGAAATACGGGCCTCGGCGGTGGTGGTGCCGGCCAGACCCAGGGCGAGCAGCGATGCGCCCAACTTCGCGAATTTCATGAGACCCTCTTCGACGTACGGCCGCGACCATAGCCGCATCCCCCGATCCTCGCCAAGCCTTTGGAAAGAGGGAACTTTCCAGAGCGTCACCAATATCTGAAACATTTTCTCGAATTGCCGCGTTTTAACTCGCATGCGCAAGCGTGCCGTCTTTGGCCTGGCAGTGGCCGCCCTCCTGGTGGCGGGACCAGCCTTCGCCTTCCGGGCGCCCGATCCCAACGCCGCCTGGCCGACGCCGCACCAGTTGGAAGGCCGCTATGCCGACACCGCCCGCGAACCCTACGCGATGAACTATTCCGACGAGGCGGCGCGGCGTCTGGGTCTGGCCGATGGCCGTTGGGAAGCATTCAACAGCCAGTCCACCGGGGGTGCCACCCTCAAGGGCGGCTTCGACAGCCATGGTGCCGTGCTGCGCCTGCAATGGTAAGCGACTAGCCTTTTACTGATCCCGGCAGTATTGGATCGCCCGGCGAGGCCCCCGGGTGGAAGCATGGCATACAAAATCGCGGTGGTCGGAGCGACCGGCAATGTCGGCCGGGAAATGCTCAATGTCCTGATCCAGCGGCAATTTCCCATCAGCGAGGTCGTGGCGCTGGCCTCCACCCGCTCGATCGGCACCGAGGTCTCCTTCGGTGACGGGACCCTGAAGGTCAAGGCGCTCGATTATTTCGACTTCAAGGGCACCGACATTGTGCTGATGAGCGCCGGCGGCGCCATCGCCAAGGAATGGGCGCCCAAAATCGCCGCGCAAGGGCCCATCGTGATCGACAATTCCAGCGCCTGGCGGATGGACCGGCAAGTGCCCCTGGTGGTGCCGGAGGTTAATGCCGCGGCGCTGAACGAAATTCCCAAAGGCATCGTCGCCAATCCCAACTGCTCCACCGCCCAGCTGGTGGTGGCGCTGAAGCCCCTCCACGACCTCTTCACCATCAAGCGGGTGGTGGTTTCGACCTATCAATCGGTCTCGGGCGCCGGCAAGGAGGCGATGGACGAACTGTTCCGCCAGACCCGTGCCATCTTCGTGGCCGACCCGGTCGAAGTCAGCGAATTCACCAAGCAGATCGCCTTCAATGTCATTCCCCATATCGACGTCTTCTTGGACTCCGGCCTGACCAAGGAAGAATGGAAGATGGTGGTGGAGACCCAGAAAATTCTGGACCCCGATATCCAGGTGAGCGCCACCTGCGTGCGGGTGCCGGTGTTCGTCGGCCACAGCGAGTCCGTGAATATCGAATTCGAAAAGCCGGTGACGGCCGAGCAGGCCCGCGCCGCGCTGCGCGCCGCGCCCGGCATACTGGTGGTGGATAAGCGCGAAGATGGCGGCTATGTCACGCCCATCGAATGCGTCGGCGAAGACGCCACCTATGTCAGCCGCGTCCGCAAGGATCCCACCGTGGAGAACGGCCTCAATATGTGGATCGTCTCCGACAATCTGCGCAAAGGCGCGGCGCTGAATGCCGTGCAGATCGCCGAATCGCTCGTCAACCGCAACTTATTGAGGGCCGCCTGACCATGCCGAAAACCTATTGGATCGCCCGGGTCGATTTAAGTGGTGACCCGGAGACCTATAAAAAATATGTCGAGACCGCCAAGCCGGCGTTTGAGCGGCACAAGGCCAGGTTCATAGCGCGTGGCGGCAAGACCGAAGTGCTGGAAGGCAAGGCGCGCGCCCGCAACGTGATCATCGAGTTTCCGTCCATGGAAGAGGCGCTGGCCTGCTACAACTCGCCGGAATACACCGCCGCCCGCGCCATCCGCCAGACGGTGAGCCAAGGCGAGTTCGTCCTGGTTGAAGGCGTCGAATAGGTTTGGCGCCGGTCCAGCCCCGCCGCTCCGTTCTTTTTGTGCCTGGCTCCAGCGAAAAAATGCTGGAGAAGGCGCGCAGTCTGTCCTGCGATGTGCTGGTGCTCGATCTCGAAGATGCGGTCGCGCCCGAGGCGAAAGAGGCAGCGCGCGTCCAGGTCTGTGCTGCTGTCAGACATTATGGCGGCCGGGAAGTGGCAGTGCGGATCAATCCGCTTTCCTCCCCGGAAGGCAAAGCCGATCTTGAGGCCGTGCGGCGAGCCAAGCCAGATGCCATCCTGCTGCCGAAAGTAGAAGGCGGCGCCGATATTACCGCTGCCAGGGGAGACATTCCCGTCTGGGCGATGATCGAGACGCCAAAGGCAGTGCTCAATCTTTCCGACATTGCGGCCAGCGGCGTCACCTGCCTGCTGTTGGGGACCAATGACCTGCTCAAAAGCATGCGCGGCCAGACCCTGCCCGACCGGCGCAATCTGTGGGCGGTGCTGACGGGAACGGTGGTGGCCGCCCGCGCCCACGGCCTTTGTGTCATTGACGGCACCTATAATGACATAAGCAACAAGGAGGGATTTGCGCAGGCTTGCGTCCAGGGCCGCGCCTTCGGCTTTGACGGCAAGACCCTAATCCATCCCTCGCAGATCGAGGCCGCCAATCGCGTCTTCGCACCGTCGCCGGATGAGATCGCGCATGCCAGGCGCGTTCTGGACGCCTTTGCGCAGAATCCCGGCAAGGGCGTCCTCAGCCTGGATGGGCGCATGATCGAGCGCCTGCATGCGGAGGAGGCGCAGCGCCTCTTGACCCTGGCCGACACGATCGCGGGGCGCGCCTGATGCAGCTTTATCGCGCGGCGCTGGCCGGCGGCGAACTCAAGCCCGATGCGGCGCAGGAAAAGGCCGCGCGCAAGCTCAAGGCGCTGGCGCAGCTTTTGGAAAAAAAGCGCGGCTTTTCGCTGTTCGGGCGCAAGGCCGAAACGCCCAAAGGCCTTTACATCTGGGGCGACGTCGGCCGCGGCAAGACCTTGCTGATGGACTTCTTCTTCGAGGAAGCCCGGGTGGCGAGGAAACGCCGCGCCCATTTCAACAGCTTCTTGGTGGACGTGCATGCCCGCATTCATGCCGAGCGCCAGCGCGCGGGAAGCAGCGATCCCATTCCCGTGGTGGCCAAGGCCCTGGCCGAAGAAGCGCGCCTGTTGTGCTTCGACGAATTCCAGGTCACGGACGTGGCCGATGCCATGATCCTGGGGCGGCTGTTCGACCGGCTGTTTGCCGATGGCGTCACCATCGTCGCCACCTCCAACACCCCGCCGGACCGGCTCTATGAAGGCGGCCTGAATCGCCAGCTCTTCCTGCCCTTCATCGAAGAGATCAAGCAGCGGCTGGAAATCGTGGAGCTGAACGGGCCCACCGATTACCGCCTGCAGCGCCTGTCGGGCGTGAAAGTCTATCTGACGCCGCTGGGCGCGGAAGCCGATGCCGCCATGGATGAGGCCTGGCGGCGGCTGACCGATACTGTCAAAGGCAAGCCCATGAGCCTGACGGTGCTGGGCCGGCAATTGCCGGTGCCGCAGGTGGCGCGCGGCGTGGCACGATTCTCGTTCGACGAACTATGCGACCGGCCGCTGGCGGCCGCCGATTACCTGGAGATTGCCCAGGCTTTCCATACGATCCTGATCGATCACATCCCGGTGATGACCGACAATATGCACAATGTGGCGCGGCGCTTCACCCTCTTGATCGACACGCTGTACGACGAGGGGGTGAAGCTGATCTGTTCCGCCGCCGCGCCCGCCGGCCAGCTCTACCCTGAGGGCATCGCCTCCGAAGCCTTCAACCGTACGGTCTCGCGCCTTGCCGAGATGCAGAGCGAGGATTATTTAAAAAAGGGTCACGGCATCCACGCGCTGAGAAGCTGATGGAAAATGTTCTCTGGGCTTGCGCCTTTGTGTTGGTCTGTATCGCTTTCTACCGGTATGGCCTGCCGCGGCTGAAGCGCTTCGATCAGGCCAATGTCGCCCGCATTGCGCGCGAACAGCGCGATCGCGCCGAACCCCATGCCCATATCCGCCATGCCCTGGAAGTGGCGGACGAGCAGGTGGAAGAGGTACAGGAAATCAAGGTGGGCAGCCTCAGCCATTTTCTGTTCGAGGCCGAAGTCTTCGCCAGCCGCGAGGAAGCCGAAGAAATGCGCGCCCGCCGGGTGGGCGTGGTGGCGCGGCGCTTCTATGAGGAGCTGCCTGCCGCCTTGATGTCACGGGGTGAGCCGCGTTCCAATCTCTCAGCGCGAGAACGGGCTTCTCAAAGATGGAAGCGGACCATCCACTAACTCTTCTCCATGGGCGGGCTTGACCCGCCCATCCATTGCTCAATCTGCACTTGTTTCCCCGAAATGGATGGCGCGCATACGCTGTCGCTATGCGCCGGAGGCCGGCCATGGAGAGTAGTGTTTAAGCTGCCTCACCTTTCATCAGGCGGGGCAGCTTTCCCACATCCCCGCCGGCATGACGCATGAAGAAGCGCCGCGCCGGCCCGATGGAATCCACGATCCCCATGCCCAGATCGCGCAGATGCCGCAGCGGGGCGATGTCGTTGGAGAAGAGCCGGTTCAGCGCATCGGTGGAGGCCGCCAAGGTGAAGGAATCAAACCGCCGCCAGCGCTCATAACGCTTCAGCGTATCCAGCGCCCCGATGTCCTGGCCCAGGCGCGCGGCATCCAGCAGCACCTCCGCCAGCGCGGCGGCATCCTTCAAGCCCAGATTCAATCCCTGCCCGGCGATGGGGTGAATGCCGTGGGCGCAATCGCCCGCCAGCGCCAGGCGCGGCCGCACAAAGTCCCGCGCCAGATGAAACGACAGCGGATAAGACCAGCGCGGCCCTGCTGCCTTGGTCTTGCCGAGATGGCCACCAAAGCGCCGCGCCAGTTCTTTGTTGAAGCGCACCTCGTCCAGCGCCAGCAGCGTCGGCGCTTTCGTCTTCGCCTCCGTCCACACCAGCGACGATCGGTTGCCGGTCATGGGCAGAATGGCGAACGGCCCTGACGGCAGGAAATGCTCATAGGCCACGCCATTGTGCGGCTTTTCATGCTCCACCGTGGCGACGATGCCGGTTTGGGGATAGGACCAGCCGACCACGCCGATGCCGACTTCGGTCCGCAGCGGCGATTCCCGCCCGTCGGCCGCGATCACCAGCGCCGCCCGGATCTGTTCGCCATTCGCCAGGGTCACGACAGCGCCGCCGGCTTGGACCGTCACGCTCCTCACCGCCGCCGGAGCCAGCAATTCCAGATTGGCCGCGCGCTCCACCGCGGCATAGAGCGCGGCGCGGATGTGGCGGTTCTCGGCGATATGGCCTAACGCCGCGGCGCCCACTTCCTGCGCATCGAAATGCAGCGAGAAAGGCGATGCCGGCTGGCCGGGCTTGCCGTCCGTCACCAGAATCTCATGGATCGGCTGGGCATCGGATGCGAGCCCCTCCCACACCCCCAGCACCTTGAGCATCCGCACACTGGCATAGGCCAGAGCCGAGACCCGGCCATCGAACTTGGGGTCCAAGACTTTGGCGACCGGGGCGACGTCGGCCACCACCGTCTTCAGGCCGCCCTGCGCCAGGGCCAGGGCCAGCGGCAGCCCGACCATTCCACCGCCTGCAATCACCACATCTGCGTGCTTCAAAGTTCTGCCTCTATTGCGCTCAAAAAACAGGCAAAAACAGGTTTTTGCTTATTTTCCAGGCAAATACCTCTGCCTGTTTTTGAGTCATGGGCGGCCGATTTTCGGTCGAAACACCATTGCTTCCAATGCCTTAGGCTGTCGCCCGGAAGTTGGCCCGCTTCTTGATAAATCGTTAAAGCCGGGCCCCCTTCTTTGGGGATGGGGCCGGCGCGGGCAACAACACGGAAGGACGGCAGATGAAGCTTATCACGGCGATCATCAAACCCTTCAAGCTCGACGAAGTGCGCGAATCTCTCTCCGCGCTCGGCGTCCAGGGCATGACGGTGACTGAGGTCAAAGGCTATGGGCGGCAAAAGGGGCATACGGAGATTTATCGCGGTGCAGAATATGCCGTGAGCTTTCTGCCCAAGCTCAAAATCGAAGTGGCGGTCAAGAGCGAGATGCTCGACGCGGTGGTCGACGCGATCACCTCCAAGGCGAAAACCGGCCAGATCGGCGACGGAAAGATTTTCGTCACGCCGCTCGAACAGGTCGTGCGTATCCGCACCGGCGAAACGGATGGTAACGCGCTGTAAGCCGAGAAGGCCCAAGCCCGTTCAAAAAAGGACAGACAGATGAAACTAGAAAACTTGAAGAAAGCAGGCCTGGCGGCACTTGGCAGCCTTGGCACGCTCGCGCTCACGGCCGGCGGCGCCTTTGCCGCCACCAAGGACCCACTGAATTCCGGCGATACCGCCTGGATGATCACCTCCTCAGCCCTGGTGCTGCTGATGACCATCCCCGGCCTTGCGCTGTTTTACGGCGGCATGGTGCGCAAGAAGAATGTGCTGGCGACCTTGGCGCAAAGCTTCGGCGCCACCTGCATCATCACCGTACTCTGGATGATCATCGGCTATTCCATCGCCTTCACCGCCAATCCGGATGCGGGCACCAACAAGTTCATCGGCGGCTTCGCCTATCTCTTCCTGGCGCCGATGGGCCTGAACGCGGTGTCCAGCCTGGCCGGCACCATTCCGGAATCGGTCTACATGTTCTTCCAGATGACCTTCGCCATCATTACGCCGGCGCTGATCGCCGGCGCGCTGGCGGACCGCATGAAGTTCTCGGCCTTCCTGTGGTTCATGGGCCTGTGGTTGCTGATCGTCTATTGCCCCATCGCCCACTGGGTCTGGGGTGGCGGCTGGCTGGGCACCATGGGCGCGCTGGACTATGCCGGCGGTACCGTCGTGCATCTGAATGCGGGCACCGCGGCTCTGGTCACCTGCTTGGTCCTGGGCAAGCGCATTGGCCTCGGCAGCGAGAACATGTCGCCCCACAACCTGGTGCTGTCGGTGATCGGCGCCTCGCTCCTGTGGGTCGGCT
>Ga0310811_10001608_pt1 | contig 28115 bp, 31 predicted proteins | sample YCmetagenome_FD_207642 | JGI IMG/M metagenome (GOLD analysis project Ga0310811, IMG submission 207642) | Soil microbial communities from experimental microcosm in Duke University, North Carolina, United States - YC | ecosystem: Engineered > Artificial ecosystem > Soil microcosm > Unclassified ... | reverse complement strand
CCTCCGGCGTGTTCCAGCCCATCCCACTATTGGGCCAATATCAGCACAACGGTCTCTATATAGTCTCAGGTGCATTGTTCTGTATCTGGATGGCGCCGTATGTGGTCCACTGGAAACGTTGGACCTCGATAGGCCTGGCGGTCATACAACTCTCGGCATTGGTCATTCTGCAAACGCGATCGATGTACATCGGCATGGTTCTCGTTGTCCTCGTCACGTTTGTGATCGGCGAGCGCCGAAAATGCGCGCAATTCCTGGCAGTCATGGGTTTCGGCGTCGCTGCAATTGTAACTTTCGTCGTAATCGTTTCCGCATTCAACATCAACATTCAGGGTCGAGTGATGGAGATCAGTGGAACGTCAATCCGCGAGCATGTGGCCAGCGTATTCGCTCTCACCGATCAGCAGGATCGCTTAGGGCAGGACCAGGACCGGCTCGACTGGATGAATCAGGTCTGGACTGACACAACCGCGGACGCCGGCACGCTGATTTTCGGACAGGGTTTCGGAAAACCGCTCATCGATTTTGAGCGCGACGGCGTACCCGTGCGCCAGCCACACAATTCCACATTGGGTGTCTTTGGCCGGCTTGGCGTCTCGGGTGTAATAGTCTGGATCACCTTTCACCTCTACGTTTTCAACACGCTACTGAATTTCATCCGAAGGACGCGTGGCTCACACAATGAAAATCGGGATTTCATGGTGTGGCTGTTGGGTTTTTATGTGCTTGCACTGCTGCTATCGATGGTGCAGCCCGCTTTCGAGTTTTCGCACTGTGCCGTCCCTTTGTATTTCCTCCTGGGAGTCGGCCTGAGCATCGCGCACACTGCGCCGCAGACCGGGAAACTCGCTACTGTGGGCACCGCTCCTTCCACAACACAAGCTACCGCGTAACAAATCCCTCTCAGTTCGACATATGAAGATTCTGCTGGCCCACAACTCGTATCAGCAGCGTGGCGGAGAAGACGCGACCTTCGAGAAGGAACGCGACCTTCTCAAGCAGCACGGGCACGACGTGCTCGAGTATCGCCGCAGCAATTTTGAAGTAACGACCTTCGCCGGGGCACTGAATCGCATTGCTCTCGCGAAGAATACCGTGTGGTCGAACAGCACACGTAATGAGTTCGGAGCACTGCTGGAACGTGAAAAGCCGCAAATCGTTCACGTGTACAACACCTTCATAATGATTTCTCCGTCAATTTTTAGCGCTTGCCGTGAAGCCGGCATTCCCGTCGTGCAGACGCTGCAGAATTTTCGCCTGTCATGCCCGGCTGGAGATTTCTTTCGTGAAGGCCACGTCTGTGAGCAATGTGATCAACTGGGGTTGCTAAGCAGCGTTAGTCACGGGTGTTACCGGGACTCGCGGCTCACCACCGCGACAGTAGCCTTTATGTTGGCGATGCACCGGTTGAACCATACGTGGACCAACCTGGTGGACCACTATATCGCCGTTTCGCAGTTTGCCTGTCGGAAGTTTTCCGAAACCCACCTCCCGACGCACAAACTCACCGTCAAGCCAAACTTCGTACACCCTGACCCGGGCGAGCGCAAACAACCAGGCGATTACGCCTTATTCGTTGGTCGACTGTCGCGCGAGAAAGGCTTGAAGACGCTGCTCTCAGCGTGGCACCTATTACCCACGTCGCTCCCCTTGCGGATCGTCGGAGGCGGCCCGATGGCCGAGGAGTTACAGAACGAGGCTACTGACAGGCAACTGTCGAGCGTCAGTTTCTTAGGAATTCTGCCGAACGATGCGGTTATGAACATGATTCGCGGCGCAAAGTTGCTGATATTTCCCAGCGAGTGCTATGAGAACTGCCCCACAACCATTGTTGAAGCGTTGGCGTGCGGCGTGCCAGTGATCGCGTCCCGTTTGGGAGCTATGGCGGAAATGATCGAAAACCTGCGGACAGGATTGCACTTCCGTCCGAATGACCCTGGGGATCTCGCCGACAAGGTTATGTGGGCGTGGTCACACGAAACAGAAATGGCCGCAATGGGTCATAACGCTAGAGCGGAGTACGAGGCTAAATACACTGCGGAAAAAAGCTACGAGATGCTCATGGGCATCTACACATCTTTGCTGCGGGTCAACCGCAATTAATAGGAACACCTATGGGAAAGCATTCATCCGTCGACTCACTCTTGCAATTAATTTCAGCCATTGTGCTGAATCCGACTGATTGTGCGAAAGAGGCAGCAGCGGTTTCCGCTCTTGACAAAGCTGATTTTGCAGATTTCTTGAAATTGCTCAGCGAGCATCACGTTACGCTTCGGGTGCTGCAGGCGTATGTGTCCATTGCCAGTGACGCTTCTGCGCAACCGGTCGAAACAGCCCAAGAAGTCATAAACAAGGAACGTGAGCGCATTCGTATATCGCTCGAATACCTGGATGCTATTTGCGCTGCGCTTGAGTCGAATGGCCATCAGGTCGTGGCCTTTAAAACCCTGGACCACTGGCCCGACTTCGGAAACGATCTCGATTTGTTCGTTATCGGCAATGAAGACCGCATCAGGCGCTTGCTCATCGAGGCCTTTCGAGGGGAGGAGCAGGTGCGCAGCTGGGGCGATCACCTGGCTCACAAGTGGAGCTTCAGAGTGCCCGGTTGCCCCGCCGACGTAGAGTTGCACATCAATCGCCTGGGCCAGGCGGGAGAGCACTCCACGCTGGCCCGCCGCTTTATCACCCGGCGCCAATACGTGTATCTGAATGGCCACAGCCTGCCGGTACCCGCGCCAGAGGAACGCGTCATTGCCGCGGCTTTGCAGCGTATGTACCGCCACCTTTATTTCCGCGTCTGCGACATCGTGAACCTGACTGCGTTGCTGCGCGCCAATGAGCTGTCATGGGACGAACTCGCCTTCGCCGCCGGAATAGGCGGCATTTGGCCCGGAGTAGCTGGTTGTCTGCAGACGGTTGCAGCCTACGCGAGCCAATACCTTTGTGAGCCTCTGCACGTCCCGCAACAACTGACGGCAGATGGAGAATGGACCGCAAGTAAGCTGCACGTGCAGGGGCGGTTCTTGCACGTTCCATTTTTGCCTGATGGAGCAAAGCTTTTCCGGCGGCAGTTTTCGCAGATGCTGGTCAGGCGGGATTTCGATGCAATCGCGCGTTTAAGCTTGCTACCTCCGCTGGCCTCGGTTGCAGCGGTCGCCTATGTGCTGACGGGCAGCAATGGACGTATCTGGTAAGTGACGGAAGGTTCTACCAATGATTTCAGCAACCCTACCACCCCAAGGCTCATTAGGGTCCGATCGGCGGCTATGGGCCGGCTTTGCCCGACGTCGCAGAATGCTGCTGCATGTGTTGCGACATGACGGTCCCGCTGCGGCTCTATGCGAAATTGCGTATCAGGTTCTGCGGCCGTTCGTGAACCTTTATACAAAAGCAAAGTGGCGCCACTACCAGAAGATTGGGCATCTTTCGTTCACCATTGCCGGTTCGCAGATGCGTTTGTTACCCCATGACAAAGGTGTTTCAGGTGAACTGGCGGTCTATCGCACGCATGAGCCATGCGCCAGCGAATTGCTTTCACAATCGCTGAAGCCCGGCATGACCTTCATCGATATTGGCAGCAACCTCGGATACTACTCTCTGCTCGCGAATCGGATCGTCGGCCGTACGGGGCGGGTCGTCGCCATCGAACCTATGCCGCAGAATGCTGACTTATCCAGACACAACTTCCTTCTTAATGGTGCTGCCAACATAGTATGCAGACAGATAGCAATCAGTGATCACAACGGGTTCCTTCCTCTTCATGTTTCTGACAAATCCAACTGGCATTCATTGAATCCGGTTCCATGGCCGACACGGGAGTTGCTGGTTCCGGCCTGCACTCTCGACTCACTGGTGACAGAGTTATCGCTCAGCAGAGTTGACTTCATTCGCATGGACCTGGAGGGTTATGAGACAACGGTGCTGAATGGCGTGGTCGGGACAATCGCAAAGCACAGTCCGCGTCTGCTTGTAGAACTTCACCCGCACATCGTAGGCTCCGACGCGATGCGCGAATACCTGGCGCGTCTGGCGGAACTGGGCTACTCCCCCGAATGGGTACTCGATCAAGAACGCGATGTACCGTTGCGCTGGCGTTTTTTAAAACCAGAGCACATATCTATGTGCCGACTGCGTGACGATTGGAGAATCAATATTCATCCGCGCTCTTTGAACGTCTTTTTTGGCCGGACCTCACACCGAAAGCAAATACTTATGCACTCTGACTGGCGTACCCCTAGGCTGGCTTCAATTGTGCAGCAAGACGCCTGATCGGCAGCTCATCACGCATGTTTTCTTCGCGAAAGTACCGCTTTCTCACCATCAGCATTGATGACGGCCACCCTGCAGACCTGCGGGTTGCCCAATTGCTGGCACGATTCGGGTTAACCGCAACGTTCTATATTCCCGCGCACAATCCCGAGCGTGAAGTAATGACGCCGTCTCAGGTGAGGCAACTTGCTGCCAACTTCGAGATCGGCAGTCACACCATGCATCATGTGCCACTGACCAGTGTGCCGGGGTCGCAGGCGTGGAGTGAAATACATGATGGAAAGCAGTGGACCGAAGACACGATCTCGGCTCCGGCGACATCATTTTGTTATCCGCGCGGAAAGTACAACCGTAGGGTGGCTCGCATGGTACGGGCCGCAGGCTTCTTCGGGGCCCGCACGGTGAAGCTGAACATTCTCGATGCTCCTGCGGATCCATATCGTTGGGGTGTGAGCACGCAGGCCTATTCGCATTCGGCGCCGGTCCAATTTAGGCACGCTTTGATGGAGACGAACCTGAGCGGCTTGCTCGCCTACGCCACTACTTTTCGCTTTGCAAAAGACTGGCGCAACCACCTGTTCAGGGCCGCCGAGCACGTTGCAGAATTCGGTGGCATCGTGCATTTATTCCTGCATGGCTGGGAAGTTGCCGAGCGAGACGAGTGGCGCAACTTCGAGATTGCGGTTCGAGAACTTGCCGATCGAAAGCAGCTCACGTGCGTTACTAACGGTGAGTTGTTTGCAAAGTGGCAGTCGCTCAGATCTACCACGCTCGACAACGCAGTGACCCTACTTGCCAATGTGAGTAGAGTGACAAAGCCGTAAAGCTGGCCCTTCTTTGATCCCAATTCACCAACGCACTTCACAGTTCATACCACATACATGCCGCAGATGGCAGCTACACTCTGACCGATGTCGCTCCGGGAACGTACAACGTCACTGCCTCTGCAACGAACTACAAAACTTTGATTCGATCTGCGAGCGTGAACCCCGGGCAAGCAACAACGTTGAACTTTGCTCTTTCTCCATTAGTCGGCGGTATAAAGGCGAAAGCCCAAACCACAGGCGGCAAGCCAATCGCTGGAACAACAATCACCGTCAAGGGTGGTCTCGAGGCCACAACTCAAACCATGACCACAGACACGCTCGGACAGTACTCGTTTCCACAGCTGCCCGTTGGGAGTTACACTGTCACGGCTGTGAAGAGCCTCTACATAACGCAAAGCAAGACCACGAGCGTAAGTTCGAATACCTCTTCGACCGTCAATTTCATACTGAAACTCTCACACTAGCAGTGGAACAATGAAGCAACGCTTCAGTGGGAGCTCGCCCGCGCGACTCTCGTTCACCGCTGATTCATCTCGGGCAAGAACCGCCGAGTGGTTCTACACAGACGGTCAACACTGCTTAATATGTTGCACGCCTATGGCGGTAATCCAAGTTCGCCAGAGCCTCACCAAAAGGACTGCTTCATGAACAACGCGAGTGGTAAATCGAGGACCGTAAGGCCTCCGTGGCGCTCGGAGAGCACGGATCTAAATACGCGTGTGAAACCGGTTCGCTCCAGCGGTTTTGCGCAGGACATTTTTCTCGGCTGGCACGGCATCCGCGAAAATCCATTTGCCGGCACACCTGATCCTAAGTATCTCTACGAGAGTCCCACCCACGCGGAAGCTAAGTCATCGCTGATTGTCGGACTTGAATGCGGAGTTGGCTTCCAGGCCCTTATCGCGCCACCGGGGATGGGCAAGACGACAATCCTGTTCGATGTTATCCAAAGGTTCAGCGATGTCGGCCGGACGGCCTTCTTGTTTCAGCCACGAGGCGACTATCGGGGCGTGCTCCGGTATCTGCTGTCGGAGCTTGGAAAGGACGCTGGCCACGATCTACAGGATATTCAAGACTCCCTCAACCAACTGCTGTTGCGCGAACATGCCCAGGGTCGAAGAACCATTGTGGTGGTGGATGAGGCACAGTCGCTGGATACCCAGACCCTGGAAACGCTTCGTCTGCTCTCAAACTTTGAAACTCCCAGTGAGAAGTTGTTGCAGATCGTGCTCGCCGGCCAGCCGCAACTTGCCAAGAATCTGGCTGCTCCCGTTCTGCGGCAGTTGCATCAACGCATATCGATTTTGAAAACGCTCGTCCCGCTCGACTTGTTCGAGACCGAGAACTACATCCGCCATCGGCTGCGCGTGGCTGATTATTCAGGTGAGCCATTGTTTACCTCTGCGGCCATCCGCCTAATCTGGCGGACTAGCCACGGCATTCCGCGAGAAATTAATACCCTCTGTTTCAATGCCCTACTGCTTTCGGCCGCGTTGCGCAAGAAGCAGATTGACGAAAGCACTCTGGATGAGGTGATCGCGGACCGTTGCCTGACCACAAATGGGCCGAAGAGGGAAGGAGCATCACGTGCTTACAGCGTTCCGCGTGGGATCGGCACTGACGAACCGGCAAGAGAGAACGATGAACCGCCGCACCTTTCCACTTCTGACCTGCAGTTCTACAACCTCAAGCTCAACCCGTTCGATCCTGTTCCGGATCCTTCATTCCTTTGTCTAACTTCGAGTCACTGGCATGCTTTGGCTGGACTGTACGCGACCATCGTGAAGCGGCAAGGACCATTGATGTTGACCGGGGCGCCTGGTTCGGGCAAGAGCCTTATCGTGAGCTGCGTCATGAAGCTGTTGAGAAGCAATAATGTCAAAGTGGAGTACGTTGCCGTGAGAAACAGCCTAAGCTCACATCTGAAACGTTTTGGCGACTGGGACCAGGACAGGGCGCGTGAATCGGTCATATTTATCGATGAAGTGGACAATCTCGATCCGCGTTGCTGGCTCGAACTTCGAACATTTTTCAGCAAGGTTCCGGAGCAGAGACGCACGGTAGTGCTCGTGGGACGTCCACAAATCGAAGCCGTCTTAACTGCTCCAGAGTTTCACGCCTTAAACCAGGCCACTATTCTCCGCTTCAGGCTTGACGATCTTCGGGACGGAGAAATCGAGAATTACATAAGCTGCCGTGTTGCTTTTGTGCAGACCGATTCGGAAACGGCGCCCGTATTCAAACAAGATGCCATCTTGGCGCTTCGTTCTCACTCCCATGGAAACCCTGCCGTGCTTAACTGCTTGTGCGAGGCGGCACTCGCCAAAAGCCGGCTCCATGGTGCCAGGACAATATCTGGGAGCGTGGTCGAGGAAGTTGCCCGTGAACCTCATCCGCCAGCTACGTCGCACGAACGCATTCCAAGGCACCACCCCAGCTCTGGCGCCGAATTGCTGAAAGCGGCTGGCGTACTGCTGGATCTCCACCTCGCGCTATACGCTTAGCGTATATTGTCAAACCGTGGAGTCGCTCGGTTCCAGCAAGCGAATATGTCCCTATGGGAACGCCCGCCACGAAAACTGGCTTTTTTTCGACTCCAACTTTAGCTCGCCCGTGGCGAGCTTGAGTTAGCAGTGGGGGCTCCCTCGTTGCGCGGTTCTGGCTGGCTCATCGCGTAAAGCACAAGTTCAACGCGGTTGGAGATGCCAAGTCTATCGAATATCTTGAACAGGTAATTCTTGACCGTGTGCTCGCTTAAGTGCAGTTGGGCTGCAATCTCCCGGTTTGTGCTGCCCTTGGCAACCAGACCAGCGATTCTCGCCTCCTGCTGGGTCAACAACTTGGCACCTTTAGTCGCGGGGATGGGCAGAGGAGCAGGACTGCGGAACGCCTCAAGCAATTGTTCAAGTTCAACACTGCTGGCCCACACCTGACCTTCGTGTACTCGCAAAACGCACTTGGATAGCAGGTCGATGTCTGCCTCAGATCGCCGGAAAACTCCTTTTGCTCCCGCGCGAAACGCCTCAAGGGCTAAGCCTGGATCGGACGACTCCACCAGTACCACCGAGCGGATCTGCGGGCGCAAAGATCGCATCCGCTGAACGGCCCTGACGCCGCTGCCCTTCCCATCCTTCAAATTGGCGCCGACGAGTGCAATGTCAATGTTGTTGCTATCGAGCCCGGTGACCAACTCCCTCAAACTAGTTGCGCAGGCTACGACGTTGAAGCCACGTCGGCGGTGAAGTGCGCGCTGCACAAGCTCACAAAACATCGCATTCGAATCGGCGACCAAGATTTGAATGCGATTGGCCTTGTTCTGGGGGTTCACAAGCCGCCCTGGACGCCGGCTGCCTTGGTGACGATCACAGCGGATGCGGGGAATTTTGGAGGGACACCGCGCCGACCGCTCGATGCCGGCGAAAAAAGGATAGAATTCATTGCCGCCGGTTACCTAGCATGGCTATACGCCGGCGGAACGTCAATTACCAGAAAGATGTAACCCGGCTACAACTTTAGAGTTACGCGCGCACCTCCTGATCCCCGCATCCTATGAGCCGGGCCCTAGCGCACGCCCTGAAAAATGCGGTCAAATTCAGTAATATGGCTTTATCAGTATGCCGTCAGTTTTTCCACTTCAGCAGCCCTTTTCCCCGGACGACTTCACCAGTGAGCTGACAGAGTCTCAACCTGCGACCACCCGTGCGCCCAACAGCGCGCGAAACGCGCTTGTGCAGCTTCTGGACCGGCTCCTAAGCACACCGCATGCCACCGGCGCGGCCCTTGCACTCGCCAGCAACGAAGTCCTTATATGTGTAGCTTCACGCGGCCCCTGTGCTCCCCCGATCGGCGCCCGCTGCTCGCGGGACGCGGGCTTAACCGGCTTGTGCTTCTCATCCGGCAAGGTGCAGCTCTGCAATGACACCGGCAGCGGCGGTCACGCAAACGCTGCCGCATGTGACCAGTTGGGCGCTAGGTCAGTCTTGGCAATTCCCATACGCACGGATTCCCGGACTGTGGGCGTCCTTGAAGTGCTCTCATCAGGCCAGAACGCATTTGATTGGCGAACCATTCGAGCGTTAGTGCGATCCGCCCAGCGGCTGGATATAACGGCGCTCGAGTCCCTTGCATCGCTCGATAGAGATGACAGTGCACACGAAACGCGCGCGTCCGGATCGAGGTCAGAACGAGCCAGTCGTTTTGATTTGCAACAAGTATTCGAGTCGGTGTGGATCCTTCAACAACAATCGCGCGTCCCTTCAATAACTCCAGCGTTCAGTGCCGCCGCAAAACCTCCCACGTCCCCTGTAGCCGAACCGCAGCAAACTCTGGAAATATCGAGTCAGGAGCAAACTCCGGAAATATCGAGTGCGTCACCGCTGCTGGGGCCGCGGTTCGAGATGGTCGAGCCACAGCCTGACATTGGTTATAAAGCGATATTGTGGTCGCTGATCGCCATCATCGCTGGGGTTCTATGTTTCTGGGTCGCTCACGTGAGTTCGGCACATTCGGCTATGGCAGCGCTAAGCTCGCAGCGGAGTTTGCAGAAAACATCTGGTTCGCCAATCCCGGCGCCCTCTGCAACAGAACAGGACGGCGTCGTTCAATCGCCAACGGATGCACCGGCAAGCTCGTCTGTTTCGACAAGGTTTGCAGCCACCCGTCGGGACGATGCCTCGCTCGTGCAAACCGAAGCCACCCACAAGCCGGAGGCAGATTCATCCTGGGAAGTCGCATTTCGATACTTAAACGGCATTGGGACTACAAGAGATGAGGCACTCGCCGCGGAGTGGCTGAAGAAAGCAGCGAATCAGGGGGACAATCGGGCGCAAAGCACGCTTAGCGATCTCTACTCAAAAGGCCGAGGTGTACCTCGCGATGTGGTGAGAGCATACACATGGGCGGCTATTGCTGCACGTGAGGGTGCCGCTGAAGACGAGCAACTGGCCGCACTACGGCAGCAAATGTCTCCGAGTCAATTGAGGGATGCAGAACATCGCATTGGCTACTGGTTTTCTGTGAAACGGCAGTGAGGTCCGCGAGTCAGCCAGCCGAACTAATAATCCTCTTTCTGCCTGCACAGAAGCCCGCGACACGCGCATCGCGCCCGCCTAGGGTGTTAGCTTCCGGACCAAAAATTCAGGATGGAATAGCGGCGTCGCCTTCAGCCTCGGGGCCGCCGCGCGCGCGTACTTCTGAGGAACCGACAAACAGGAGCGCCAATTCCACGCGGGTCGAAACGTTAAGCTTTTCGAACATGACCAGCAGGTAGTTCTTCACAGTATGTTCGCTGAGGCCAAGTTCCTCCGCGATGTCGCGGTTTGTAAGGCCCCTGGCAACAAGTTGTCCCACTTGACGTTCACGCCTGGTGAGCACTTCCGTGCTTGTTGCTCCCAAGACAGTGTTAGCCGAATGCTGGCGCAAGCGATGGACAAGGTATCCCATCTGCTTGTTGCTCGCCCATAGCTGTCCGGCCATGACGCAGCGGAGACACTTCGCCAGGCCAGAGGACATCTGCTCGCGAGTAAAAACACCACTGGCGCCATTGCGAAATGCCTCAATGACTACAGCTGGATCATCGGCGTCAAGCAACATTACGACCGGGGACTCTGCGACGAAATCCTTCAGATGACGGAGCGCATCCAGTCCCGCGCGCTGCCCATCTTCGAGCCGGACACCCACCACCGCTATGTCGGGCTTGCAGCGGGCGATCACACTGCGCACATCGACTGACTTTGTGGCCCAACCAGCCACCTGAATGCGGCTCCGCAGTAGAGAGGCCGCGAGTAGCTGGCAATCAAGAGGGCTGGCATCAGCGATGAATACTTTCGGCACTCCGGCCTGCGAGGGAGTGACAGCGGAAATAAAAGAACCCGTGGGCAAAAAACACCAAAAAAGAAAGCTGACTGACCGAACTGGTCTTTCGTTGTTACTGGACTGGTAAGGCCATCGATCTCGCGCCGACCTAGGATGGGCCAAGCTTGAGCTTCAGGGAGCTCACGAGCTGCAGCGAGGAAGGTGGCGCTTCCAATCTCTATTCTAATTGTGTCCCAATTCAAAAAGGACTGTCAACTTCGAACCCTTATTTTGCAATGTTTTCCAAACTGTCTTGTAGGGGACGCTTTAGTCATCTGTGGATGAGGCGAGGCCCTCGAAACCCGTGGCACGCTGTGGCGGCGCTTACGCACATCCACCGGCAAGCCAGCGACTCTCCGGGCCGCAGATCTTCTTTACGCTTCGGCGAACAACAGGTGAACTGGCCTGGCTCGCACCGCAGCGCGCTGAATCCGGCGGACGCTGCTTGGAATTGCGTCACAAGGCTGACAATACCCCCGTTGAGGTCTCGTCCATGAGCCGCGCTTGCGCTCGCGCCCCCGGTGCTCGCTTCTAGTGATCGGCCCACGTACTGGGCACGCACTTTCAACGTCGAAAACATTCTTCTTCCGAATGGCTCATGCCTGCGCTCGTAGATAAATTCCAACCGCCCAGAGGCGCGTTGAATTGCCGCGAGGGCCCGCTTGATGGAACGCGTTGCCTGAGCCCGGGCGGATGCGTCTCCTCCGGAAAGCTCCGCTTGTTTTTGGCCCAGTATGGTCAGGTTCCTGTCGATGACTCCAAAGCTGCGAGCAGGTTCAGCTAAACTGGTGCGCGCCGCGGTTCGCCGGCGTTGTTGGCTCTCTCCGGCCATCGAGAACACGATCAACGCACCTATCGCGGCCGCGCGCGTAACTCTCACCTGTTTTCGGCGCTCCTCGAAGTGTTTTCTTGCTGAAGCCTGCTTAGAAGCTCACTGAACGGGAAACGGTCACCAGGGCAGTCGGTACTTGCGAGGTCACTATGCCGCACAATGTGTTGTAGCGGGATGTTGTACTTCTTCCGCAGCGAAAGGCAGAGTTCCTCAAGCGCCTTCATTTGTTGATCGGTGGGTTTTTCCGGGCCTTTGCTTCCGTCCGGATTATCACGGCTGCTGAAGTCTCCTACGAGCGAAATCCCCAAATACGAATTGTAGCCTCGCGCATGCGCGCCCTCGCACCGCTCAGGCCTGCCGCGTTGCAGCGTGCCGTTCTGCAAGATCAGGTAGTGATAAGCCACGTGATACACCTTTCCGGCACACTCAATTTCGAATCCACGTTGTTCGTGGTAGGAATCCACCTCTTTTTCGCTTTCGGGCAGCTTATCTGAATTAATGACGGCTGTATGGTGAATAACAATTCCAGTTGGAACAATTGTGTTCAAGAATGACTGAAGTGAAACTTCGTATTTTCGAACGGCTCTATTTTTCTTTGCGGCGTCCTCGTCGGTGCGGGTTAAATCGATGGGCGCACGGAGCCTAACCTCTCCCGCTATCTCGGACGCCCGCAGGGCGCCTTGGTTTTGCACTTCGTACATCATGTAATCGGCGGAGAGATCATAGCCCGTGACCAGTGGTTTAGTGCTGGACAACGGGGCGTGGTGTTTCGGTCTCTCGAGCTGCAATCCGCCTCCCCTCAGAGATGCTGCTGCTCTCTCGCTTAAAACAACAACGATCAGAGCGTCTGGCACCCGAGTAACTGCAGGAGCCAAAAACGTCAGAGCCGCGGGGGCTGCCCAATTCGACCCCGTACGACAGCTGGCAACGCCGCTTACCTCGCGATTGCCTGTATGCTGGAACGCAATCGTAACGATGCATTTCGCCGCATTCAATACGGAATCGGGAACTGCATCATCTGACCTGCTGACACTCTCCAGATCATCGGAGGCAGCCGCCATAGCGGCATCGTTCTGGTGATCGATCTTCGAGCAGGCGACCGAAAGAAGGATCGCGGTACAGAGTAGAAACAGCGACAACGATTTCAAACTGACCTCAAACGGAGTTCGATTCAGCGGGAATCAGTCGCGTTGGCTGAGCGCTAGCAATTCCGGATTGCGCGGCCCAGCTTCGATTCCGTAGCCGCAGCCGCAGCAGCGATTCTGAGGCTTTCGCGTCAACTGTGAAAGCGTTCCACGCTTGCCGGCCCGAATCATTCGCATGGTAATTGAAGACCCCAGGGGAATACCTTATCGGGTGCTTTGGCGGGAAGAATACAGCGCGAAAATTCAAGAAGCGCTCAAAGTTGCCCTCGAATCTGCCAACTCGGTTCAGCTAAAGCGCAATAGCCGAGACTGGCAAAGGGTGGAGCTGCGAACGATGTGTCAGCCAGCCTATCCCAAAGCGGCGTGGCTCAGCTTCCTGCGTGCCTTCGGTATCTCCGAAAAATACACCTATAAGCCTGTGGATTGACGATACATCGCCATATCACTCAAGTGGCATGGCCGAGTCTGCCCAGGAGTCGTCGCCCTGGTTTTCACGGCGCGTAATCCAGTACTCTGATTCCTATGGAATGCGGTTGCGTCCAATCGAACCTATTTGTCGGCCTAGGCCCAAGCGATGAAGCAGACTTCGACCAGTTGCGAGCGATGGGAATTACCGCAATCTTGAGCCTCCAGACAGAAGAGGACGTTTCCAGTGGGGGCTACAAAGCCGTGAGAAAGCCGCGGCTCAGCGAGGCTTGGTTTTTCGCAACGTGCCAGTTGCTGATTTCGACCGCACTCAACTCCGGCGTAGGCTGCGGGACTGCGTCGCCACGCTTGACGACCTCCTCAAAAGTGGCCAAGTCGTGTACCTCCATTGCACGGCAGGAGTGAGTAGATCACCCACGGTCGCGCCTGCATTTCTTCATTGGGAACTCGGCTGGAGGCTGGATCAGGCAATCGCTCACCTATCGACTGTGCGGAATTGTTGCCCAGACGCCGAAATCATCAGGGAGGCATGAAAGTCTAACTCCCATTGGCGACAAATCGCCATATCACTCATTGAGACCGAAAGGCAACACAAAGGCGTGAAATTGCGCGATCACCCAGTCGCAACAATTGCAGGGCAGAAGTAGAGAACTTTCCCCCTTGACACTGCATTCAAAGTAGCGAAACAATCGGTTCGCCCGGTTGCTGCTTCTTCCCCAAGTAGCAACAGAGCGGTCGGGCTCCCTTTCCCGCAACAATTCACAGCGTTGACTTGATCGTATTGATGATTCACAGACGATGCGCTCCTTCACGCCTGAAAAAGGAGGTTGCCATGTTCACTCTTCACACTTCATCTCATTTGCGGTTTGTTCGCGTGGGCTCGGCTTGTGCTGGGTTCTGTTGGCAATGACTTTGGCTGCTCAGACACAGACGCAGGCTCATTGCACGTTCAACTTCTTTTCCACAAAGACACCGTTTAAGCACAAAGACGGAACTCCGATAAGTGGCTAATTTTGGGGCTAGGTCGGGGAAACTGCGCGATGCATCCTCAACTTCCGGAAGCAGTTTGTACCTGCGTTGCTTGAAAGGAAACGCGTTTCCACTGCCCATTCTGTTTCACCCACACGATTGTTACCCGGACATCCGCTGTTAACGGCTGGCCATTGATTGTCATTTTGACATTGCCGCGCCCGTTGTATATCCCTGTGTTCCCGTACATCCGAGCGTTTTCTTCGGTGACGTCGATAGCGCTGTACTTCACGGTGCCACCCTTGATCTCTTGAATGGTCTGGCTCTTATCCTCTTTAATGCCGTTAGGCCCGATGCCCACGTAATCATCGGCAAGATACTTTTCCAGGATAGACGTGTCGCCCTTAATGACAGCCGTTCGTATCTGCTCTTCCAGTCCCATGACGGCTTTCTCAGTTCCGCTAGCTTTCTTCTGTTGCGGCCAAGCGGCACTCCCCAGCGCCAACGTAAAAATGAAACAACAAATCCAAATCCTATTCATCGGAACCTCCACTTTGTTTTTTGGAAACAGACAACACTAGCCCGCGCGTTCAGGCATGTCAAGTTTCGGGCGAATCCTTGTAGGTTTTTCGCTGTCAGTAAATTACGAGAGCGTGCCGCACACCAGCAGCTCTTCAGCCCAGATCGAACTCGCCAACTGGACCGCGATGTCGCCTCGCGGTTGTGACCCCGGTGTGACGGGAAGCGGGCTCGGAAGCCGTCTCCATAACAGTCTTTTCTACCCTTTCTAATCCCGTCTTCCGGTATGGCGCCACCGTTGACGCCAGACGGTGGTCGTGCATACCATCCGGCGCATGGGAGTCCAGAGTCCAGCAATCGGAGCGATGCTGGGTCACTACCGTCTCCTCGAACAGGTTGGTCGAGGCGGCATGGGAGTTGTGTTTCGTGCCTATGATGAGCAGCTAGCTCGCGATGTGGCTGTGAATCTCTCATATCACTCAGGATCGCGTGTCGGATTCAGTAGAATGGCGTCTGCTGTCAATTAAATGGGGAGTAATGATTGCTTTTGACAACGTGCTCAAGCAGCTTCGTTCGGAGCACAAGCAGGCGCAAGCAGCAGTCGGAAAATTGGAACAAGCGATCTCTGCTATCGAAGGTTTGAATGGAAACCGTGCCGGAACCACGCTCAGCGGTACTCGACCAAAGAAAACAATGTCAGCAGCCACAAGGAGAAGAATAGCCCAGGCCCAGAGAGCGAGATGGGCGAAAGTACGGAAACAATCATCACCAAATGCTAGTGCCCAACCGTCGAACTCAGGCAAAGCAAGGATTTCAGCCGAGGGCCGAAAGCGAGTCGCTGCCGCAGTACGAACCCGATGGGCACGAGTAATGGCGCAGCAAAGAAAGGAAGCGGCATAATCGCTCCGAAGATCGGCATTCAGAGGCCCTATTTACAAATCGGGCCTTTTAATCGTGCGCGGAGGGGCGAGTAAACCCTTACAATGACGCAAGCGAACAAAATTTAGAATAGCTTGCGATTCATACAATACAACGCCTCATTGCTCGCACTCTCAAATAGTTGAGCCCTGGCCTTGGCGTGATCTCGATATGCCGGCCACTGCTTCAGAAATTCCCGTACACAACCAACGAAGTGTGCGTCCCAACATAGACTTTGCCATTGATAACCAGAGGTGGGGCAAACTTCATCGAAATGCCTAGCGCATCCCGCGCAGAGTTTTGGTTGCTGTTGTAGAACTCATGAGAAAGGTTGGTAGCGTCGTAGGCGTGGAGAATACTGGCGCTGCTGCGCTTCTCGACTGCCCACAAGATCCCGCTGCCGTTCTTGTTGGCAGACACAACCGGCTCGCTGCCGGGGAAACCAAAGACGTCCACCGATTTATCAGCTGGCGTTGTCGTCAATTTGCTTGTCAGCGGATTCAAAACAAAACGTTTTACGGAGTCGTTGGTGCCGGAGAAGTACACGTTTCCATTCCAGTATGGTGGCGTACTTTCATTGCGCCTCAAATCAACAGTGTTGGCAGCCACTCCCACCGCATTGGGAATTGACTGGATAATTTGGCAATCGCAATTGGAATTAAAGTGTCCCATGTTGTCGCGGTTGATCACATAAATCCGGCCCTCCTTCCCGCCGCCGATGATGATGTTTGGGAAGGAGCTCGAGGGTAACGGGGGGAGCAAAGTGTTACCGGTCCCGGGGTCACGATCGTAGAAGGTCAGGGCAGCAGTATTGAACGGGGTGAAATAGTCCGCTATTGACAGGGTGGAATTGGTTGGCGACAGTTTGAGATAAGAGTTCCCCCAGTCCGGTCCCGCATCCCAAGTTCCGTTGCTCGGAACGGCATATATATACGTGCCGTCTGAAGCTAAGTGGGAGTTCCAAATGCCTCCTTCCGAGCCATTGGGAGTGGTGTTGAAGACTGTAAGCTGCGTCAAGTTGCTCGCGGAATAGCCCATAATCCAGCCATGATATGGGTGTGCATCCCCGAAAGAGTTAAAGGCGACGTAAATGACGCCGTTCAGCTCAAGCAGTGCTGAACGGTCACTTGCGGTTTGATGGTTAAATTTAACCGTGCCGTTTACGGCATCGCTTCCAGTTCCAGGAACACTGCCCATAATACTAACGGGACTGCCGGGGTTCTCAGCCCCAGTGAGCAGGTTCAGCGAGTGCAGCCAATTTGAATAGACGCCTGTATTCGGGTTGAACTGCCGATTCGCAACGTAGATATTTCCCATCGTGGTATCGATAACCGGAGTTGCCGTGATGCCGATTTCGGGAGCAACGCCACAACCATGAATGTTGCCACAAGGAACCGCCGATCCGAAGTTCACCTTCCATAGTTGACCACCACCGTCAGCATCGAATGCAAAAACACTATTCTTCTCGGTGGCCACGTAAATGACGTTGTGTGTTCCGCCTTTGATCGTCAACCGGGGGACGAACAATGGCTGCCCATAGATGTAGGAGTCAACCGGATAGGTAAACAGCTTCTTGAAGGTGGTGGTTTTGACGTTACTCGGAGTCAAGATGTATTCGGTGTTGTTCACATTGTTGCGCATAGGGCTGTATCCCCAGGTGGGCACGGCTGGAGGCACCGGCAACGATCCCGTGACCTTGATATTGATGGATACCTTGGAACTGCCACCGCATTTGTCAAACTCCTGAACCGTGAAACTGGGATACGAGCCAGGGTTCAGAATGAATGACTGTGTGAAACTGCTCGCCGATACTTTGAACAGCAAATTGCCGGAGGTCGGATAAACCCGCAGCGAAGCGATACCAGCCGGACACGTCGGAGGAGAGACGGTGCTCGCCGTCACGCTAACCGGAGTTGCCACTGAGCTACCGTTAGCTGGACTCGAGATGGTGATAATTCCATTCGAGGTGGAGGCAGACGCAAAACAGCCGAGGAGAAAGAAAATGACAACAAGGGATTTCATGGAAGCTCCGGGGACTCCAATGTGATCTCCTGTCCGATAAGTTCCCGAAGGGAGGGGCGAGTGCACGGAAAACCCTTGCGGCAGGCGTGAATCATAGAAGCAGAAGCGCATAGCGAGTGTCAATGTTTTTGTCGCGATCTCACGATGCCTGTTCTTCAATTGCCAATGTAGGCCAAACCGACAGCCGAACGCTGGATTGAGGTACTTACGATGAGCAGGTAACCAACTCAGGTTTGCCATATGCCAACTGAGAACGACAACTCAAGGTGCGCCATTGACACCGAAAAAGGCGAACACAAAGCGCAAAGTTGCGATATTCCGAAGTGTGCGGCGGATGATCTCCAGAAAGTATTGAGCAATGCTTTTTCCCCGCAAAGGGCGGAAACCGAAAACGACTCGCGTGCTAATTTGGTCTAGCCTTACCAAAGCGTGAACTTGAGATTGTCCACCCACAGGTAGTAGGAATCGCCCGATCGATTCCCATTCATCTGGACATGAACGCCGAAACTGTTGGCCCATGTCGAGGTTCTTGGGTAGAAGGATTTGTTGATCGTGTGTGTGACGCCGTTCAGGGTGAGCGACTGAAACACAGCTTTTCCGTTGTTGATTTCCGTCTGGATTATCAGGTGTTGCCATGTGTTTGCCGCTGGCCGCTTGCAAGGAATGCTTGTTGCCACCCACTTTGAGTTGGCCGTGTCCCAAACGCTGAACACGCCTTTATAGTAGGAGCACTGCACCGAGAACTTGTACCATTTTGTGTCGATATGCTTGTTAGACGAGAATTCAACGCCCTGAGAAACCGACGGCTTACTTAACTGGTAATGCGCTTCGAGCTTGAAGTGAGTGGCCTTGCTTGTTCCCAGCCTGATTGGCCATAAACAATTGTTGAACTGTCCAGTTGGATCAAGGTGGAACCGCCCGGATGTCCCATCAATCGACGGCGATGACGATAGGTACGGCTTCGAACTGCAATCAGGGTTGCCCTGGTCCGGATATTCGTACCAACCGGACTTCTGTTCAATGTCACTGATCCAGGAAGTGGTCCCGGAGGTGCTCATAGTGATTCCTGGATCAGGTACTGTCAACGCTGTCGACGTGCTTAAGTTCGTGGTCGTGCTCATCGACGTAACTGGCGCGGAAACATCGAAATTTCGAGAGTCGGAAAGCTGAACCCCATCCGACTGTACGGCGTTGACAGTCAGAAGGTGGTTGCCGGCAGACATGGGAACATCCATGTCCAGCGGGGTGATTGCATCGGGTTGGGCCACTGGCACACCATCCAGAAGGACGCTAATCGTCTCAATTGGCGCGGTGGATGAAAAATTTGCGACGACGCGGACCGGCGAGCTTACCGTAGATCCGGCTTTGGGTGAGGCAATGGTGACGGTCTGTCCACAAGCAGCGATTGCTGCGAAAAACATCGCGAAGAAAGCTAGGCATCGGGGGAACAACGACACGAAAAATCCTCCAGGCTTTTTTAGCGCAAGCTCGCATGATTCCTCGCTGACGTCTTGCTGATCTAGACCAGTGGGCTTGCCAGAGCGCGAGCGGCGCGTCGTTGCAGTCACAATAGCGGCGACCTCGCTTGAGGCGCAAGACTGACAAGTACATAGGCTTTCAGTAACCATCACAAAAGTAACGGCTTAATTAGGTGATTTGACCTAGTTTCGCTCGTATTGATGGTCCCGCAACCGAACTGTCATCCCTTTTGATTTCGAGCGCGTGCAAGTACCGCAGACGCCCGGAACTTCACCGCAAACTCAAACCCGATTCAAGTAAGCGAGGGCTTCAAAATGAAGAGCTAGCATTGGGCTTGATTGGGACTGCAATTTGCAACTGCGCGTAATGTAGTTCCTTGGCATGCTGGTGGATTGCCGCTGCCGCTTGCGTGCGGCGATTGCCCTTCATCTGGTCAAAATCGAGGGTCGCAACGGTATGCGCACAGAAAGCGCATTTGAATGTGATGCCGCCATTATTCGACTGTAGAGTTATGTAATTGCGCCAGGCTCATTATGGCGATTATGCACGCGTACGAGTGGGCCAATAGGTGCTGTCCTTTCGCGCGAAAAGGTAGTGGCGCACATTCAGTGAATCATCCAAAGTTCTTAATAATTCGCTACTCTTTGTTTCGCCTGTCCTCGGTAGGCGGAACGATTTCAGCCCACATCAACCCAAAAGGTGTTCACTTCTGATCAGTATTTCGCTTTGCCTGAGTTTCAAATAGCTTCACGCCAGAATCGAAGAGCGAATGTGAGGAGAATGCCTGTGAAGAAAACCGCAATATGGTGTTTGATCGGTGTCGTTATTGTCGCGCTCAGTTGTGTCGCGTTGTCTATTAACCTGTATGCGCAGGGTGACACCACCCAGCAGATCAAGGATCTGCAGCACCAGTCCAGGGATGCCCAAATGAAAAACGATTCGTCGTGGGCGCAACAACACTTGGCAGATGGATTCGTCGCAGGGAATAGTTGGGGCGATTGGGAAACGAAGGACGACTTCATTAAGGATCTGCAAAATAAAACCAACAAGTGGAAAAGCGGCAACATTAGTGACGTGCAGGTCGCCACATTCGGTTCAAACATTGCGGTTTCACATTACACATTTACCTATGACGCCGAGCTCAGGGGAACGCATCGGGCGCGAACCGTAATCTGCAGCGACACCTGGATCAATGATTCGGGTACATGGAAAACAGCTGCAACCCACTGCTCCATGGTGAAGGGCAAGTAACAGTTTCCGTTTCCAGATGCCACGCGCAACTGGCGAATGAAAGGGAGTCCAAGGATGCAAGGGGGACTTGTCAGCTAATCATGATCCCAAATACCAAAAGCCTCGGCCTTGACCGGCTCGCTCGAACAGGCATGGCAACAAATCCCGAACCACCACAATTCAGGTGCAAGGCCGGCGAGCCGGTTCCTGAGGTTGACCCTGAGGACCTGAAAGAAGTTTGGAAGATGACCCGCGATAATCGGCAAATGGGCTTCGGTGCGGCCACGGCCGCGCAAACCGACAAGTCCCCAGCCGTTCAACAAGCAATCGGGTACCGGGCATCATTGCTATCGGCTATGCCGCAGCTCGCGCCGGACGAATTGGCGAGATTCACCAGAGACGGAGAGTTGCAAGATTGTGTGTTTACGGCTGCCGCTAAAACTCCGATGGAATGGATTGGTGAGGGACGCAGGCCGGGCTTGCCGTTTGACGTGCAGGAATTTCTAAGGCTCTGCGCCTGGACCTAGCTCAATCAGTGAAGTCACCTTGATTTCATTGGTTAGGCTGCCCTGTGACCGTCAGAATCTTCTCTTTCTAGTTCTGCAATGTTGTGGCGTAGGATTCGTTTCTCGTCAATGATGTCGAGATCATCTGGACTGATTAGCTTGACGTTCTCCAAATCGTGCAGACAATCTTTCATTGCGTCCAGCAACTCAAGCTTGGAAACGTGGTGCATTGCACACCCCGGTATTAGGATGCGAAAGCGCACAGTCTAACCCTACACGATATGGTGTATTACTACCCAGTAGCGACGCTGCGAGGGCCGCGCGAGTCAATGCGTGTAATCCTCCGACGGAAGTCTGCAATTTACCGTGTCTCCGATTGCCAGTTGCTCTTTTGATCTTGGATTGGGGGAATCCGCGAGTGGGACAGAGGAAATCAGCGACCAGCGAATGCGGAGCGGAATCAGATTGAACAGCACATACAACGACTCCTCGACGAGAACCCAACATTATCTTCCGCGAACGCTGGGACCCCGGAATCGAAACAGAGCCGCCTTCCGTTTCTTTCGAAGTTCTTGCCTTCAGTTCGATCGGCAGCGATATTGATAAAAGACCTCGAGCTGGTGCTACCAGCGCAGCCTAGGCAGCCCGAAGATAGGGCCCTTAGTCTCAGTAGAAGAGTGTGGCTATACCGTACAGCTCAGAGTTCCAAAATGTTCGGCCAAACACGGCTTCGACTGCTTAAAGCTATATGTTTTTCGGAAGCGGTCGAAAGCAGTGTGGCCATTTTGGAATGGATATTGCAGACGTCTGCGGTCCAAAGCGCAATAGCGAGCGGCAAGAGCAGCATTCGCCAAGGTCGCAAGTGGATCAGAAATTCTGTGGACATACTGGCGAAGGTTTGCTAGACACTGGTGAGTTATGGGCGGAGAATCTACGAATAGCGATCTTCTGGAGCTCAGCATGCAAATGGTCACTTGTGGTTCTCAACAGCTGAGATTATCGCCCAATCATTGCGATTTGCGGTTTCATCGCAAAAAGGGTGCAAGGTCGCTGACCGTCAGACTGTGGGCGATCACGCACGGAAGTACATGAGTAAGCCTTTCGAGGGATTGTCAGAACGACAACTGGCATAGAGACTTCAAATCGAGCTTCCTCAGGGATTTCAGGCCGTTTCGCCGTCAGGCGCTTTCGTCTCACGCCTCCTAATCCTGAGATGTTTCCATGTAGCCAATTGGAGCCATTTGCCAGTTCGACCTGCCAGGTTAACATTCTTGTGAGCTGCCTCGGGGGAGGGGCTCGATAAGCGTCCCACGGCTCTGAGCGTGAGGCGCTTTTTCTTATAATCAGCCTAGTTCTCTTGCGACCCACCTATTCGATGGGTGAAGGGGAGTCGCCTACAAATAAAAAGCGCCGTCGCGACTCAGGTTCGATGAACATGAGTGCGGGAGCAGCCAATCGGCCGCCCCCGCCGAGAGGACCGACGGGTGCTCTGCTGACTGTACCGTCGGCTTTTGTCAGCTTACTTTTCGAATTCGGGGCTCGCAGATTGTCGTGCGGTTCCGCACGATCTCATCCTCGAAATTCGCCAGGCGAATACTTCGCATAGGCTTTCTCGTGCCAGCGTCGCTTGCCCAGGAACTACGATACTTGTCGTAATCCTCGAATGCGAGTTTATCTTCAAGCACTTTGTCATCGAGCGAAGGGAACTTCTCAATCTGAGCCTTGGTCTTCGACACCGTAAAGTCGTTGTCATGGGTACTTGAGGGATGCAGTTCCTCGGCCGGAACCAGGAACCTCCGGCTCTTCAGCCATCCGCCGGTGTCCACAACGAGATAACGGATCATGCCGCTGTTTGAGTCAAAAACTATGTCATCGATCTTTCCCAGCTTCTCATCAGTAGGGCCGTACACTGCCGATCCTCGAATGTCGTCGATCTCTTTGTTAAAGCGGTAGTCGCGAAGTGTGGTGTACATAAAATTTGTTCTCCTGGATTGAAGTCAGCTTTTTTGCTATCGGATGCGCGGGGCAGGCACCCGCAAACTTTGCTATACAAACTTACGGGCTGATCGCTCACAATCCCCGCGTTACAAGATTTTTGAAGGTTCGTCGAAAGGAAGGGTTTCTCGGGCAAAACCAAATAGTCCGAGAATGGGTAATAGTCTCAGCTCTTTCTCTGATGTCACGTGGTCATTTCCCCTAACGAACAAAAGGCACACGTTTGCACTTGAGCGATTCGGTGCAGGAATGTGAGCACGGAGACGAAAACTTAACAACTAAGACGCTCCGCTGAGTATGCTTCCCTAAGCTGGCTTTTTTTCTTGGCTGCTGCGCCAGTCCAAAAATGCATCATCGGGAAGTTCAATTCGGTTGGCATGCTCCTTTTCAAGAGCGTGTTCTTCGGCCAGCACTTCCTCAAGCCAGTGCGCTTGTCGCTCAGCGGTCTTTGCGCTTGCGAGTTGGGGAGGGTGAGCGATGACAAATTCCTGACCGCAAGCATCACAGCGCAATACACCCATTTCTTGCGAGCGGGAAAATCTAGCTCGAAACGATTCCTTCTTCAAGGCGATTGCCTTCATGGCGGATCAATCAATTATCATCGCAATTAGTATGTTGTTCCAACCCATGCCGCTCGTCCGCAGACCACGCCCCTTCACCCATCCCGACTGGCTCTTTGAGATCAGTGGGACGGATTCGTGTGCTGCTCCATTCAGATAACGATATCGTGCGCTTGACCTCGCGGAACGGGAATACGTTCAAAACCATCCTTATCTAAAGAGCGAAGCGCAGATTTCAACTCTGTTGATCGGAGTTCCAGGCAATTCGGTACGGCCAGACCATTTCCCAAATAAGGCGAAACAGACGTCGCGGTAGGGACAAATCCCCAATGGAGGGTTGTCGTTGACTTCCATTAATATCTGTAGCGAGGCGCAACTCGGAGTTGTTGCGGCACCTCCGTCGGTGAGCGTATGCGAGATTGGCATACGAGCAGATTCTCGGCGTAAAGATCGTTCATTTCAACTGGCACGGCTTACGGTTTGATGTAACTGATCACTAGGTGATGTTGAGGGGGAATCTCTGCAATGGTGATGAATCTCCATATCACTCATTGATTGCCTCTCATCGATGGCCCAACATTCTGGGTGCTATACTCCCATTGCATTTGAAATGTTCGACGTCCCATTCCGAGGCGCGACTGTTCGATTGCCGCGTTCCCGCCGTTCGACACCTGCATTCAAATAGCTCAAAGGATTGGAGTAGATGTCGTGAAAAACATCTTTGTCGGAAATTTGGATTTCAACACTGGCGAGGAGGATCTGCGGCAGCTTTTTAGCCAATATGGCGAGGTTAGCTGTGTGTCGATCATGACGGATCGCGATACCGGGCGTTCCCGCGGATTCGGCTTCGTTGAGATGTCAAGTACGGAGGAGGGTGAGAAGGCCATACTCTCACTAAACGGCACGCAACTCGGTGGTCGGGCCATCACTGTTAACGAAGCACGTCCAAAAGCGGAACATGGCGGGAGGAGCGGCGGGCACGGTAGAGGCAAACGTGGTCAAGAGCGTCGCTGGTAATGCAGAATCTCGCTTAAAAGTCGAGGCGTCTTCATTTTTCTCATTGAGGAAGCCTGTTCCCCAACTGAAGATGTCACAAATTCGCCGCTCCCGGTTTGACGCGAGAGTTTGGATTTTCGGACTGGTTCCTTAGGGCTAGCAGTTCCCGTTTTCGGTTTCGCCTTACGATCCTCTTCTTGCGATTCCTGTGAAATCGGGCTTTGTCACCATTGACCCTTGACATCCTTTACCTCCGTTTACCGGAGTCAGCAATCTAACCCAGACGAATCGTGCTGTTACCGTGACTCTCACGGTCAGCAATCCGGGAACCTGCGTGACCGGCCACTTGGCCGCCCATGCGGGAGCGATGGCGTTCGACCTCCGTCACGGCGAGACCCGGCTGGTGACCTTTCGTTGGACATTCCGCCGTCAGCTTGCTCAGGGACGTACGGAGTGACAATAACGGTGAAGAATAGCTCTGGAACCGTGCTAGCGACTCACACATCGAAATTTACCGTCACAGTTCCAGGACCGTAGGCAAATCGAGGTTGACTCAGCTTTCTTGTCGCTATATAAGTTTGCCGAGCAAACCAAGTCTTTTATCGGTAGCTCCTTAGGGGCTGCCCTTACTTGGGGCCTTTCACGTTTCTTCCAACTCGACTACTATTGCGCGCACGGAAGAAAATCTTATTGCAGCAACACCCCACGCTTACGCGTCAGCGACCCTGGCGCGTAGATTTTTGTGGCACGTGGGGAGTAGCGAGAGGCGCTCCAAGAACGCAGCTGGTTGCGTTGGTTGGCGAACTCCTCTGCTCCAACGCCCCGCAATTGCTTTTCCGCCACCCAGAGACGCATAGGTGAAGAAATGTTATCTACTATCGGATGGGGCTTTTTCCACGTTTGCCGACTCCTTCTTCAGCGTGCGGGCCTGATCTTTCAGCTAATCAGGGATGTCGCACATTTTCGGCCGCGTTAGTTTTTAGAGGCTGTCTAATCGGCGATAAATCTTCCATTTGCCCGCCGGGACCTTGAGCGCGAATCGGCTGAAAAATTCTCTTGACCGAAAAAATGGCCCGGCTTTTGACCGGGGCTCAGTGAGGAGCGCTGAATAACTCTTCGACAAATTCAATTCCGTACTTGAGAAGACCTTGCTCGGCATTGATCTGGGATATGACCCGCGCTGAAATGTGTGTTCCGCGCCTGTTGCGCACGATGACGGTGGTGACGACCAGCAACTCGCGGGTGATTTGAATCGCCCCGCCGTGCTTGTTCAGACCGGTGGCCTTGGCACCCATCGTGAACGAGCATTTGCTGCGGTCCTCGCCCGATACCGCGACTGAAGAATTGAGAGGAATCATCGTGCTGCGACGTTTTAAGACAGAAAAAGGACGACCAGGAGTGGGGGCGCCCATTTGTCCTTTCTGACTTCTGAGGTTTTAGCTTTTGGCACAGTAGAAGCGCATTCCGGGGACAACAATGCACCAAGGTGCTGAGTATTGAGTTATCTCGGCCGGCTCTGGCGCCCACATTGCCGATTTTCACCGCGGTTATTCAGAGGCTTCTCGCGGCGGTAACACGCCCATTCTGGTGACCTTCGTTCCTCTACAAGCGCGAGGGAGCGGGGGTCAATGAGGATTTATCACCAGCCGACCTGAACTGCGAGATTATGCCAACTTCGTTGACAAATTTTGTCAATCGTTCGGAACGCGAGCCGAAGAAAACGATCACGAGAGGACCATCCAGCCATAACCATGTAATTTCAGGTTTTGTAGGTCATATTTCGCACCGTGCCGTGCGAGGTATTGGCAACTGGGCTGCAATCTAACCTTACGGTAAAACCACGGGAGGTCTGCGAAGTGTACGCCAACAACCCTGCGTCGAACCGGCGTGAGCAAAGATGGAAAAAAGTATTGCCTGTAAGGCTATCTTTCCAGAATGGTAACGCTCGCTCAGTGCAACTTGCGCACACGCTTGACATCAGCAATCACGGAGCGCGACTGGGATCCATTCGAGGAGATGTTCCGATCGGAGCCAAAGTTGTGCTTCAGTATGGTCAGCGCAGGATTCCATCTCGCGTCATTTGGGTCAAGCAAATGGAAGGGACGACCGAACAGCAAGTTGGAGTGGAGCTTCTTGTCGCCGAAGGTGCTGATGCTTGGGGAATAGACATCAATCCCGCAAGCATGAGCAACGAACCGGAGCCGGAAGTTGTATGCGGATAACCACTACGGCCGGATGGCAACCGGGTTTTGTGGGGCAACGAGAAGGACTAGGTTAACGCTGTTGCGGGGAATGTAATCCCCCAGAAGTTGTTCGTATCCTCTTGCGCAAACTCAATTCCGTAGGTATGCTGCCCGCCTTGAATCGCCTTGATTTCGCTCACGATACGTGCGGAAATCTGGGTCCCGCGTTTGTTCCGGACCAGCACAATTGTGCCGATGAACAGCTGGCGATTGAGCTGAACCGCCGCTCCATGTTTACTAACGTTAATCGCTTTCGCAGAGACCGAAAAAGAACCCTGAACGTAATCCTCACCAGACACGCCTATCGGCGTACAGACGGTGATGCGAGTGCTTCGACGTCTTAATAGTTGAGTACGTGCAACGGCTGGTGCAGCCATTTGATTTTCCTTTAGGTGTTCGCGGCTTAAATTCGTAAGAGATTATCCTGCAGGCGAGATGCTTCGCAATTCACGTCGGTTACCAGGTCATTGGTGACCAGACCGCAAGTTGCAGATCAGAAAGTACTCGAATTAACGTCTCATGATAAAGTAAAAAGCCGTCCAGGCGCGAGACGAAGCACCGGACGGCTAAAAGAAGGCTGGTCTCTGAAGAGACTCAAGCTGTGCTCAATCCTTTACCGTTGGTTAAGCTTTGGCAATCCCTCAAAAGATGTAATCAACCCTCTTTCGGGATTCGACTACGCCCATTGAAAAGTCTTCGAAGAGTCGGATTGCAACTATGCAGCTTCTGCCTGTTTCGACCTTGCTGCCCGTCTGTGAGACCGGCGCGCGTCTAGGCGGCCTGTGTTCAGGAGCTTAAGTTTGCGTTTAGGGTCAATTCTCATGGGAACCGGCTTGCTTTTCTTCATGGCATCTCGTACCTCGATGTAGAGAAGAAAGAAGCCGATGATTGCGAGCACCCCCAAAGAGCTTGGCAAGAACCACGTCAGTGCAGGCGAAGTCATGGTCCCTCAGGATGAAGTCAAAGCGCGACTCCGGTCAATCCCTCCAAAGGTGTAGAAGGATCTCCGAATGCCGCGCCAATTGCGGTGTTTGGACTAGTGAAGCAGCTAGTAGGTAACGCCAGCGATCGAGACCACGATTATTCCCATTAACGGTATGTCGGTAAGAGCAACTTTATAGCGGTGCAATTTTTCACTCTCCTTGCAGACCTGATGGGGGAGGGCTTGGAAAAGAGAAACAAACTGCGGCCCTGATTTTAGCAAGTCCCTCAGTGAGAACATTTGCCCTGCTGTGGAAAGTGCCGCGCAAGGGCATGATTGTTTCGGAAATCCACTCAGAAGGCGCGTACCCTGAATGACCGAATATTGCCTGCGATCGCCGATGT
>Ga0310811_10001607_pt1 | contig 28122 bp, 23 predicted proteins | sample YCmetagenome_FD_207642 | JGI IMG/M metagenome (GOLD analysis project Ga0310811, IMG submission 207642) | Soil microbial communities from experimental microcosm in Duke University, North Carolina, United States - YC | ecosystem: Engineered > Artificial ecosystem > Soil microcosm > Unclassified ... | reverse complement strand
ATTGGCGTGAGCCTGAACCAGGATCCCACGACGAAAGAATGGTCGATAGCCAGCACCATGGCAGGCTCACCCGCCGAAAAAGCTGGTATCAGGCGCAGCGACGTGATCCTGGCAGTTGATGGCACATCGATCACCAACAAGACCTATGATGCCGTCAGCAATCTGATCCAGGGCAAAGAAGGAACGACCGTTACCCTGACCATCAGTCGCGCAGGCAATGCACAACCACTTACCATCAAAGTGGTACGCGCCGAGATTGAAGTGCAAAACGTCACCATGCACTATATCAAAGAAAGCCATATCGCCGATATTCAAATTTCTCAATTTTCGCAGGGCGTCTCCGACCAGCTCAAAACACAACTGCAAGAAGCAAAAAAATTAGGAGCGACGAAAATCATTCTCGACCTGCGTAACAACACTGGCGGCTTCTTGAACGAAGCAATCAATACCACCAGTGCATTTGTCCCGAAAGGGAACGTCCTGCTCGAACAGGATAGCAATGGCAAGCGGACCGCAGTTCCGGTCACAGGGAACGTCATCGACAGCAGCAGTCCCATGGTCGTGCTGGTCAACGGCAATTCCGCCAGCGCGTCCGAGATCGTCGCGGGTTCATTGCAAGATGACAAACGAGCCACCATCATCGGAGAAAAAACCTTTGGCACCGGAACCGTTCTCCAGCAATTCAACCTTGCCGATGGCTCGGCCATATTGATTGGCACACAAGAATGGTTAACGCCGAATGGACATTTCATCCGCGACCATGGCATCACACCTACGATTACGGTGAGCATGGGAAGCAAAGGCGTGATGCTGACCCCGAACGACGAAAATAACCTGAATATGAGCGAGACACAACTGCTCCAGAGCAATGATCCGCAATTGATTCAGGCTATCAAGTACTTGAATGCACATTAAGCAAAAATAGCGCAAATAGCGCAAGAATCGGATAGCGAATCAGACGAGAGTTAGCTTATAGTAAGGGTATAAGAGCAATTGAGAGGTGGGCAACAAACAGACGCTCACCTCCCAGAAGCTTGATATCATTACTCACTCAGCAGGAGACGTTGTCCGATGATTGACTTTCGTATTGTGCCCATTCCTGAGATCATTACTGATCATGTCCATACGACCTTGACCGATCCGATCTACCAGTTCCCCGTACAAATCACGATTGCGAATGTGGGCGACTACGGGCCATGCCAGATTTGTCTCAATACCTTTAGCATTGGCGAACGGCGCATGCTTTTTCTCTACAATCCCTTCTCAGTCCAGCAAGAACCAGAGTTTGCCGGGCCGGTCTTTATCCATGCCGAACGCTGCCGACCATATGCCAGCCACCACATTTTTCCCGAATCCATTCGCACGCTGCCCATTAGCTTACGCGGCTATAATGTCCACAACCATTTTGTCGCCGAGGAGCAACCTCGCAGCCTGAACGTGGAAACAGCCATCGAGACGTTGTTGCATCGAGCAGAGATTGCATTTCTGCATGTACGCAATAAAGGGGATAAATGCTTTATTCTGCATATTGAGCGTGCATAGCGCCATATAAAGCAATAAAAGGTGCTTCATCTCTCTTAAATGGTAGGATAAGAAATGATATAATCGAATCAAAGCAAGGATACATCATGCCGGTCAAAATCAGAAAGCTTAAAGCGGCTCCATCCAAAGCAGGCTTCTATGCAAGATCAGCAAAGGGGAGCCATACAAAGTGGATACATCCACATTTCCCTGGTGTTTACGTTATTCTTTCAGGTAACGATGGAAACGATGCGCAACAATATCAGATCGAAGATACACAGGATGCCCTCAGAAAGGTTGGCAAGTGATATGAACCCTAACCACTATTCGCTGGTGATCCAATGGGATCCGAGAGATAACATTTATGTTGTGAGCGTGCCGGAACTTCCAGGATGCAGAACACATGGTAAAACCTATCAGGAGGCCATCCAAAATGCCCTTGAGGTCATCGAACTGTGGATAGAGGATGCGCAAAAAGCAGGGGAACCTGTTCCGCCTCCCATCCTTGCAGCGTAAAAAGAAAGTAGTCGTAGATATCAGGTAGCAGGCTTCATCTACGTTGAGACAATTCGCTATAACAGCTTCAGGTTGACAATCTCCGTATTCCTCCTTATACTGAAAACATCTGATGTCTGATGTCTGATGTTTTTGAGAGATGGAGGAAGCTTATGACGTCAACTCTTCCGCCTGCTTCTTTGTCGGGGCGGCGGCAGTCGCTCGTCAATCAGGTGCTGGACTATCTTCAACAGCAAATTGTAAGTGGAGCATTTTCTGTGGGCAGCAAGCTTCCCGCAGAGTCTGAACTGATGGCCCATCTTACCGTGGGGCGCTCGACGGTGCGCGAGGCCATGCAGGTTCTCGCGCACATGGGGCTCGTCGAAGTGCGAGCAGGGGATGGCACCTATGTCTGCGCCCCGCAGCCGGAAACGGAACCGCTTGGGCAGCGACTTCGGCGTGCAAAGATCTTTGAGGTGTATGAAGTTCGGCATACGCTCGAACTGGAATGCGCGCGTCTTGCAGCCCAACGGAGAGACGAGCAAGATCTTGCGCGTATTCAGCAAGCGGTACAGCAGCGGAGAGAATTTCTGGCTACCAGGCAGGAACAGGCATTTATTGACGCCGATCTCGCTTTTCATAGCGCGATTGCTGATGCCTCAAAGAATACCGTTCTGGCCGATCTCTACCACGCCTTTATCACCGTGCATCGCGAAACCTGGACGCAAGCAAGCGAAATTCCGGGCTTGAGCGAACAGGGGCAAATCGTTCACGAGCAGATCGCCGAAGCGATCGAGCAATGTGATCCACAACGCGCCCAACACCTCGTGGAACGGCTGCTCAGCGAGTCAACAGATCGCTTTCGGCAACTCTTGCATAACGAAGAGTAGCGAATGGAAACAGTGAGCGCTTTAAATCGTGCGCCCGCATCCTGAGCCTGATAGCATTTTGCGATCAAAGCGTCTGGGATGCGATGCAAGCCTGATAATATTTGCTGGTGGGTGGATGCTGAAGGGAAGGGGCAATCGTGCTCGTCGCGGCGACCACCTTCGCCAGATCGACACCGGTTGAGATACCAAGGCCATGGAGCATATAGAGCAGATCTTCGGTCGCCAGATTGCCTGCCGCGCCGGGAGCATAGGGGCAACCTCCCAGCCCCCCTGCGGAAGCATCGACGATACTGATGCCCATCTGTAAAGCCGTCAGAACATTGGCGAGGGCCGTGCCGCGTGTATCGTGAAAATGGACGGCCAGGCACTCGATGGGAATGCCGCCCGTCTGGAGGAGGAGATTGAGAACCTCCACAACCTGTCCCGGTGTGGCAACGCCGATGGTATCGCCCAGTGAAAGCTCATCGATGCCCATCGCCATAAGCGATTGAGCAACCGCCAGCACCTGCTGAGAATCGACCTGTCCTTCATAGGGACAGCCAAAGACCGTCGAGATATAGCCACGCACAGGAATATTTTCACGTTGTGCAAGGGCGACGACCGGACGAAAATTGGCGAGGCTTTCGGCAATCGTGGCATGAATATTGTGCTGCGTAAAGCTTTCGCTGGCGGCAGTAAACACTGCCACCGCACGCGCACCTGCGGCCAGTGCGCGTTCCATCCCCTTGAGATTAGGCACCAGAACCGGATAGGAGGTCGAGCTAAGGTTCTGGCGTTGTCGTACCGCTTGCATGACCGTAGCGGCATCGCTCAATTGCGGAATTGCGCGAGGGCTCACAAATGAGGTTGCCTCTACAACCGGTAGACCAGCTTCAGCAAGTAATTGAATAAACTGAATCTTCTGCGCCGTTGGGATCTGTACTTTTTCGTTTTGCAGGCCATCGCGTGGGCCAACCTCGACCACACGTACCGCCTTTGGTAACGTGGCAAGGGGAAAAGGCATACTATGCACCTCGATATTCAAATTGAGAAGGCTGTTCGGGCGACTTCTCTTCGGATGGAGAAGCATCTGAAGATTTATCACGCGTGCGCTCCCTGGGCGAAGGGAGCGCCAGCACATCTGGCTTCTTCTCCTCTTCCACAGCAGAAGTTCGCTCAACGCGAATCTTGAGAATACGACGACCACGTGTGGCAAGTACCGTAAACGTCAAGTCTTCAGCAGAGACCGTATCACCGGCAACAGGGATCTTATCCAGCTGCGCGTAGACAAAGCCGCCCAGCGTCTCATAATCGCGATCATCGAAATGCTTCTCCATGATCTCATTGAAATCGTAGAGGCTCACCTTCGCGGCAAAGATATACTCACGTTCGCTTATCTGCTCGTGCAGTATCTCCTCCTGATCATACTCATCCTGAATATCGCCCACAATCTCCTCTACCAGATCCTCAATCGTCACCAGACCAGCCACCGAGCCATACTCATCAACTACAATCACCATATGCACGCGATTCTGGCGAATTTCACGTAGCAGATCATCGAGCTTCTTGGTTTCAGGGACAAAGTAGGCTGGACGCAGGAAATCACGAATGGGCAAGGCATGATGTTCCTCACGCAACTGCCGGAGCATATCTTTCGCATAGAGCACCCCAATGATCTCGTCGCCCCCCACCTCGGCCTCATAGACAGGAATGCGCGAAAAGCCCCCCTGCAAAGCCACATCAACCGCCTCATTCACCGTGGTATCGCTGGACAGCGTAATCATATCAATGCGCGGAACCATCACCTCGCGCACAGTTGTATCGGCGAACTCGAAGATGCTATGGATCATCTCCGTCTCTTCCTCTTCGAGCACCCCTTCTTCCTCACCCACCGTCACCAGCAGGCGCAGTTCTTCCTCTGTCACGAAAGGGCCCACCTTCACCTGACCTCCCATCACACGCACAAGCCCCGAAGTAATCTTGCTCAGAGACCAGACAAGAGGAGAGAGAATCCATGCCGCAGTACGCACAGCACCAATCAAGATGAGTGCCCAGCGTAAAGGATTCTGGACAGCAGAAGTCTTGGGAGCGATTTCACAGAAGATCAGCACGACCAGAGAGATCACGATTGAAGAGATCAGTTCACCCCAGTTTGCCGAAAAGCGCAGGGCCAGGACCGTCGCCATACTCGAGGCAACAATCACCGCCACGCTGTTTACGATCAGGATTGTCGTGAGGAACCTGTTCGGCTCAGCCAGCAGATGTTCAATCTCCTGAGCACGTGTATCGCCCTCTTCAACAAGATTTTTCAGCTTAATGCGACTGATAGACGTAAGAGCCGTTTCGGCAGCAGAGGCAAAACCACAAAAAACCAGGGTTATCAGCAAGATAACCAGTTGTAACCAGGCTTCCGCATCAAATTGTGGAAGGTGAGGATCAATGACGGCGGCTATACTTGATAAGCCAGGGCCATCCATGAGAAAACTACTCCTTTGCACCATTCCCTGTTGAAGGGGGTTCTTCCGGGCGCAACGAACGTATAGGGTGAGCGGGCACACCAACAACGAGAGTATAGGGGGGGACATCTTTCGTCACCACCGCACCAGCCCCAGTATAGGCGTGATCGCCGATTGTTACCGGCGCAATCAGAGTCGTATCGCACCCGATAAACGCGCCAGTACCAATCGTAGTACGATGTTTTCGTTTTCCATCAAAATTCGAGGTAATCGAGCCAGCAGCAATATTCACATGCTCGCCAGTCGTCGTATCGCCAAGATAGCTAAAGTGGTGCATGTCAGATTCTGCACCGATATATGAATTTTTCGCTTCCGCAAAATTGCCCATACGCACGCCCCGGGCCAGATGAGCACCAGCACGGCAATGACTGAAAGGTCCCATGCTGACCTCGTCCTCCAGGACAGAATCTTCAATCGCAGAATTGCGCACCACACAGCGATCACCGATATGAGCCTGATGAATTGTCGTTGCAGGGCCAATACGGCACTCCGCGCCAATAGTAGTCTCGCCCGTGAGCATCGTGCCCGGAAGAATTACGGTATCCATGCCGATCTGTACGGAATCTTCTATATACGTCGTCGCCGGATCGACAATCGTCACGCCCGCATACATATGCCGCTCCAGAATGCGCTGGCGCAGCAACTTTTCAGCAGCAGCGAGTTGAACGCGATCATTAATGCCGATCGTCTCATCCATCATCCCTTGAACCGTAGCGACCTTCAGACCCTGGGAAGCGGCAATCGCGACAAGATCAGTGAGATAATACTCACCCGTCGTATTGCGAGGCAGGTCTTGCAAAACAGGCCAGAGCCAGGAACGATCAAAGCAATAGACACCGGAGTTGACCTCAGTCAAGGATAACTCTTCAGGAGTAGCCTTCTTCACCTCAACAATGGCACGCACATTCCCCTGCCGATCGCGCGCCACACGACCAAAATCGCTGGGAAGCGTGGCCTGTGCGGTCAGGAAAGTAACGGCAGCCTGTTGTCTGAAATGCTCAAGCAGAACCTGTGCGAGAATCTCAGCGCGCACCAGAGGTGTATCGCCATAACAGACCAGCACCGTCTCAGGTAAAGGATCAAGCGCATCAACAACCGCTTGAGCGGCGAGAACAGCGTGGCCGGTCCCCAATTGCTCGTATTGCGTCGCATAGAGGCAGCGTGAAGCGAAAGCTTCAGTGACCTGCTCGGACGCATGGCCCAGCACCACAATGGGACGATGTGCATAAATATCATGGTTATGAGCAAGGAAAGAAGGAGTAGAGGGGATCGTCTCGATTGTCTTCAAGACATGCCCGAGCAGAGGAATCCCTGCCAGAGGATGCAACAACTTCGACAATTTGGAACGCATCCGTGTGCCCTTACCAGCGGCAAGCACGACGGTCGCATATGTATTCATAAGCCAGTTGTTAAAACCTTTTTCTGTCTTCTTTCGATAATTGAGGAAATGACGTGTGGGAGGGAACGACGCAACCATCATCCACACTTCTTATCGAAGATACCAGGCTCGGGTGCTAGGATTCGAACCTAGGAATATCGGTTCCAAAGACCGACGCCTTACCGCTTGGCCACACCCGATCATTGCAAGAAGAGTATAAAAACTCTGCAACAGATACTAACCTTGTACAAGAAAGCGTCTCTACAAAACTAGTACGCCAGTATAGTACACGAATCTCGACGAATTGTCAATGTGTTTTGTGCTCTTTCTCAGCAGAGATAAAAAATCACGATCTCTACGGGGAAGAAGGCTGAATGCAGATCTGCCTGTATAATAAAGGAAAAGAGCGGGGCATTTTTAACAAAAAGTTATATATGCTGTACCTTGACAAGCAACGGATTGCTAGCCTACACTCAACATGAGCGAGGAAAAAACTGGTTTTTCATCGAAAGAAAAGGATATAGTTCTCTATGGCGCAAAGACCCAATGGACATTCTCCAAAAACTGAAAGAGAGACGTCCACTCAACATACAGAGACAGAATTTGAGCAACTGCCGCAGGTGCCACCCGGCATCCTTATTCCTGCGCCAGGGGCAGTTCCACGCCGTAAAACGCACTGGCCGGATGCCATAGACGTTATCTTTGAAAAAGATCCAGCCTGTAGCAGTATCTTTGAGGCAATCCTCTATCAGGGTCTGTGGGCTATTATCTTTCATCGGCTATCACATTCGCTCTACAACGCTCATATTCCTTTTCTGCCGCGCATGATCTCACAATTTGCCCGCTGGTTTACAGGAGGGATCGAGATTCATCCTGGAGCACAGATCGGCAAGCGCTTCTTTATTGACCATGGCGCGGGTGTCGTCATAGGCGAGACAGCGATTATTGGCAATAATGTCATGCTCTATCACCAGGTCACGCTCGGAGCAACCGGCTGGTGGCGTCCCAGTCCCGGTCGCCGGGAGAAGCGGCATCCCACGATCGAAGACGACGTCACCATCGGCGTCGGCACGGCGGTTCTCGGTCCCATTACCATCGGACATGGCAGCAGAATTGGCGGTATGGCGCTTGTGCTCGAATCGGTTCCCCCCAACTCGGTCGTTGCGTCCAAGCCAGCGGAATTGCTTGTGAAGGGTGGAGAGACGCTCAAAAAGCATCAAGAACTCACGCAAGGCTGGAATGGTGAGATGGACTATCAAATCTAGCTTCAGTCTCCCTCAAACGCGTCGGAGAAGGGCCGTGGCTTCTACTGTCCCTGTAAATCAGGATACCCAAAGTGCGCTGGGGCTGGACGGCCATCCCTCTCGACGCGCACCAGCACAGTTGCTATAATAGGTCGCGGATACACTTTTCGTCGTCATTTTTGTTATTGGGGGTACCCATTGGTAGCAACACATGGGAACTTAATCATCGGGCAATCGGGTGGAGCAACCGCCGTCATCAATGCCAGCCTGGTTGGAGCCGTTGAAGCGGCACTTGCCGACGAACGCATTGATGGCATTTACGGGATGCGACACGGCATTGAAGGCCTCCTCAAAGAAGATATTCTCGATTTACGTCAGCAGCCAGCACACATCTGGTCGCAATTACGATATACACCATCAGCAGCCCTGGGCAGTTGCCGCTATAAGCTTCAGGAACATGACCTGGAGCGTTCTATAGAGATTCTCCAGCGCCATAATATTCGTTATGTCCTCTATATTGGCGGCAACGATTCAGCCGATACCGCGCATCGTCTGGCGCAGACAGCACAACAGCTGGGGTATGAGCTCCAAACGATCAGCATACCTAAGACCATTGATAACGACCTGCCACTCACCGACCACTGTCCCGGCTACGGAAGTGCGGCCCGCTTTCTCGCCATGGCCACCATGGACTCAACCATGAACACGATCTCAATTCCATGGCATTATCCAGTCAAAGTGATTGAAACCATGGGACGAGATGCCGGTTGGATGGTGGCGGCAGCTGCGCTGGGCAAACGCGATGAGCGAGATGCGCCGCATATTCTGCTGCTGCCGGAACAACCCTTCAATGCGGAGCGTTTCTTACAACAGGTGGAGGAAACGTATCGCCGCATCGGCTATGTCATCGTTGTGGCCTCAGAAACCATCCGCGATAGCAAGGGGCAGGCATTAGGAGCCATAGGTCAGGTCGGAACCGATGCCTTTCAGCATCCACTGTTAAGCGGAGCCTCACAGTATCTGGTTGATCTCGTCAGAAAAGAGCTGAACCTGCGCGCGCGCTTCGATAAGCCGGGCGACCTGCAACGGATGGCCTCGAACATGGTCTCGTCCGTCGATAGGGATGAGGCCTATCTGGTGGGGTATAGAGGAACACAGGCGGTATTGGCTGGCGAAACCAACAAAATGGTCGCGTTGGTACGCCACGACGAACCGACCTATCACTGTGAGACAGCGCTGGTAGATCTCGCGGAGGTGGCAAACGTTCAACGCCTGATGCCCGCAGAGTATCTTGACGAGAGCAAAACGATGGTCACCCAGGCTTTTATCGACTACGCTTTACCATTAATTGGTGAGGCACTTCCACATCATGCTCAACTCATCACAAAAGGATAGTTGCCATGTCACAGCTTCAACGTGCAATAGTCATCGTTCTGGACGGAGTAGGGGCCGGGGAAAATCCCGACTCCGCCGCCTATGGCGATAGTGGGGCCAGTTCGCTGGAGCACTGTGCGCAGGCGATCGGGGGTCTGACCCTGCCGCACCTGGGTCAGTTGGGGCTGGGCAACCTTACGCCGATCCAGGGAACGCCACCCAGTACGCAGGCAAAGGGCTCCTACGGGCGTCTCGCCTCCCAGGCCGCAGGGAAAGATAGTGTGGCGGGACACTGGGAAATGACCGGGGTCATTTTAAAAAAGGCGCTTCCTACCTATCCACAGGGCTTCCCCACGGAAATCGTCAGCGCATTCGAACACGCCATCGGACGCAAAGTCATCGGAAACGTCGTCGCATCCGGCACAGAAATCATTCAACAGCTTGGTGCGGAACACGTACGAACAGGCGCACCTATTCTCTACACCTCGGCTGATAGTGTCTTCCAGATCGCCGCGCATCAGGAGGTCATTCCCCTGCCTGAGTTGTATCATATCTGTGAGCTCGCTCGTAATATGCTTATAGGTGATCATGCCGTTGGTCGCGTCATAGCGCGTCCATTTATCGGCACAGCAGGGGCGTTCAAGCGGACGGAGCATCGTCGTGACTATGCACTGGCACCGCTCGGGACAACGCTGCTCGACCTGCTCAAAGCAGCGGGACACGAGGTCATCGGCATTGGCAAGATCGAAGATCTTTTTGCCGGACGAGGTCTGACACAAACCGAGCATAGCGAGACGAACCAGGCAGGCATGGCCGCCACGTTGCGCTGGCTCGAACAGGCTAGTTTTACAGGACCAGGTCTGCTATTTGTTAATCTGGTAGAATTTGATATGTTATGGGGTCATAGGCGCGATAGTCAGGGTTATGCCCGGGCACTACGCGAGGTTGATGCCTGGTTGCCTGAATTGCAAGAACGAATGCGCCCTGGTGACGCCCTCTTCTTCAGCGCGGACCATGGCGTCGATCCGACCTATCGCGGCACCGACCATACACGTGAGAGCGTGCCTCTGCTCGCCTATGGTCAACCGGTTCGTCCGGGGATCAGCCTGGGCACGCGCAGCACCATCGCCGATCTTGGTCAGACGCTGGCAGAGGCGTTTGGCGTTGGACCGCTGGCAGCAGGGACAAGCTTCGCTCACGAGATTGGATTGTTTGACAATTATGACTGAAATACAACCAGAGAACAAACGAGCCCAGATTTCAACGCTCTCGATCCATGGCGTGCGCGTTTTCCTGCGTCGTCCTGAAATGTATGATGCGGAGAACGTCTTCATGTGGGAACGAGACGATGAGGTGTGGCGCTATGATCCACATCGCCCCTATTCACGCACCATGCGCGATTTCTTGCCGACCTTCGAGCGGAACTACGTTCGCGGCAACGGGCGGCAATTCTGGTTTATCATTGAGGATGAACAACACACGCCAATCGGCACCATTACCTATTTCAATATTGACCAACGCCTCGGCCAGGTTGAACTTGGCCTGGGACTCGGCGAAAAAAACCGCTGGGGGCAAGGCTACGGTCCAGAAGCAATCAGAACGCTTGCACACTATCTCTTCCAGAGTTTGCCAGGAATCATGCGCGTCTATGCCGAAACGGCCGTCGCCAATCGGCCCGCAAGACGCGCCTTTGCGAAAGCGGGCTTCGCAGAGGTCGGGCAGATCTACGACCCGCGCAGCACAGGCGATCCCTGGATGCTCCTGGAAATCTGGCGCACACAGGTAGAACAGATACAGGCTGATCAATTGCAAGGATAAACGCTTCAGCGAGGATGCACTTATCTTTGCAGCAATGCTTGCGAAATACACACTAACAAAGCCTTCAATTCAGAAAGGAGTGGCTTTCCGTTATCCAACTCAGATCCGAGGCAGGTAGCGGATAGCATAGAGGAAAAAATGGGTACATCACAAAAAGCCATTGATCCGTCACTATTTAAAGCCTACGACGTTCGTGGGGTTTATGGCGAAGAGCTCACTGAAGACGGCATTTATCAGGTTGGACGTGCCGCCGCTCAGTATTTAAATGTCCCACAAATCGCAATCGGTCGCGACATGCGTCTCTCGTCTCCACAGATCGCTGCGGCACTCATCCGTGGCATTACAGATCAGGGTGTCGATGTGGTCGATCTCGGCCTCACGACGACTGATGGCCTCTATTTTGCGGTGGGCAAGTTTAACTACCCGGCAGGAGCGATGATCACCGCCTCGCATAATCCGGGCAAATATAATGGCGTCAAATTCTGCCGCGCGCAGGCCGCGCCGATCAGCCTGGATACCGGACTGGCAGAGATCCGCGATCTGGCCGTCAGTGGCAACTTTGCCGAATCTCAACACAAAGGACAGGTCGTCGAACGCACTATTACCGATGATTATGTCAAACACGCCTTGAGTTTCATCGACGTCAGCAAGATCAAGCCCTTGAAGGTCGTGATTGATGCGGGCAACGGCATGGCGGGCATGATGATGCCTCACGTCTTCAAGCATCTGCCGTGTGAACTGGTGCCGCTCTATTTTGAGCTGGACGGCCGATTTCCGAATCATCCAGCCAGCCCGATTGAGCCTGAGAACATGGAGGCCGTGCAGAAAAAGGTGCGCGAGACCGGAGCCGATCTTGGAGCCGCTTTTGACGGAGATGCGGACCGTATGTTCCCCGTTGACGAGCATGGCTATCTGGTTGATGGCTCACAGGTCACCGAAATCGTTGCGAACAGCCTGCTACGCAAACAGCCGGGAGCAACCATCCTGTATAATTTGATCGTCTCCAAGAGCGTGCCGGAGCTGGTGAAGCAGCTGGGTGGCACGGCAGTGCGCACGCGCGTTGGTCATTCGTTTATCAAAGCGGAGATGCGCAAACGCAATGCAATCTTTGGCGGTGAGCACTCGGGACACTTCTACTTCCGCGATAACTGGTTTGCCGACTCTGGTCTGATTGCCCTGCTGATCACCCTGGAACTGGTTTCCAGCGAAGACAAGCCTCTCTCAGAGATCATCAAACCGCTGGATAAGGGATATCGCAGTGGCGAGATCAACAGCACCATTGCGGATGCCAGAAGCAAACTGAAAGGGCTGGAGGAGCAGTTCGGCCAGGGAGCACAGTCCGTCGATCATATGGACGGACTGACCGTCGATTATGGTTCCTGGTGGTTCAATGTACGTTCCTCGAACACCGAGCCGTTGCTGCGCCTGAACGTCGAGGCAAGCGAGAAAGCGCTCATGGAGCAGAAGCGCGATGAGCTGCTGGCGTTTATTCGTGGCTAAGCGCTAATAGTTCCTGGGCGGAGATAAACCCCGCCCCTACAGAGAAACCTCTTCTTTTACTGTGATTGGTAAAGGGGGAGGTTTTTTCTGTATACATCCATTATCTGGCAGGAACACAGGCGACAAAAGCATAACTTTCATGTTATTATGTCAGGAGTAGATTTGTATTTCACCTTTTTCATTATTGCCGGAACTCTCCTTGTAATGCCATCAGCGTAGAAACATCTCTTGTAGAATGTATTTCGCTTGCGAACTGAGAAAGACAAACAGAGACGTTTGTTTCCTTGCAGGAAGGAGTCTTTACCTTGAACGCATGGAGATTATTTACTTCCCTCAACAAGACTCAGCGTAACACCTTTCTTGCCAGCTTTCTGGGCTGGACACTGGATGCATTCGATTACTTCTTGCTTACATTTGTCGTCGCCCGGCTGAGCAATGATTTTCAGGTACGCCTCGAAGATATTGCACTGGCAGTCACGCTCACTCTGGCAATGCGGCCCGTGGGAGCCTTTATTTTCGGGCTTCTGGCCGAGCGCTTTGGGCGGCGCATTCCACTCATGATCGATATCATCGTTTACTCCGTGCTCGAACTCCTGACCGCCTTCTCCCCCAACTATGCAATCTTCCTTATTCTCCGTATCCTTTTCGGTGTCGCTATGGGTGGCGAATGGGGATTAGGTTCAGCACTGGCGATGGAATCGCTCCCGACCGAGTCGCGAGGCCTCTTTTCGGGCATCCTGCAACAGGGTTATGCGTTTGGCTATCTCCTGGGAGCGCTCGTATTTGGTCTGGTCTACGGTCTCCTGCCAGCGCCGCTCAATACCTGGCGTACCATGTTCGTGATCGGAGCTTTGCCAGCACTGCTCGTCATCTTCATTCGTGCGCGTGTGCCAGAATCAACGGTCTGGGAAAGCCAGCGTGCTCGACATCGGGAACATGGCATCTCATTCTGGCAAGGGATCTGGCAGGCCGTAAAGCAACGTTATGTGCTCTTTATCTACATCATTCTTTTAATGACTGCCTTCAACTGCCTCTCGCACGGCACACAGGATACGTACCCAACCTTCCTGCAATCACAGAATAAGTTTAATGTGCTCAACACAACGATACTTACGGTTATAGCCAACGTCGGCGCAATCATTGGTGGCACGCTGTTTGGGTATCATTCGCAGAGTTGGGGACGGAGACGCGCCATTATGATTGCCTGTGGGATCGGTATCGTGATGATCCCCCTGTGGTCCGGGCTGCTGAAAATCCCGGGGGTGAATCCGCTGATCACCCTGCCTATTGGCGCTTTCCTGTTGCAATTTATGGTGCAGGGAGCGTGGGGCATCATTCCTGCGCACCTCAACGAGCTTTCGCCAACCGATGTACGCGGCACATTTCCTGGTTTTGCCTATCAGCTCGGCAATCTGTTTGCCTCCTGGATCGTCTTCCTGGAAACGCGAATAGCCGTCGGGCTCGGTAGCCAGCAAACGCCAAACTTTACGATAGCACTCGCAGTCTTTAGCCTGGGATCCTTCCTCCTGGTGATCATTCTGACGGCCATTGGTCGCGAGGCACGCGAGGTCGATTTTAGTCAGACTGGTGGGCAGGAGATTTCAGGGGCGGCGAGCGCACAAAATCCAGCCTTAGACGTTTCGTAGTTACTGAAACGCAAAGGCTGACACAGGCGAGAGGCTTTCTGTCTGCGTCAGAGGCCTTTCGCTCTACTTATCCCATGCCCGGGCAGATCAATAAAGCGTTTACCCAGCAGATTATTAAACATCACCGAGGTCATTTCCTGGTAGCCATTGATCACTTCCTCGGCATAGGGTGGCAGCACCTCTGTGGGCAAGCTCACTTTTTGCGAGCGTTGACCTGGACGATCACCGGGCTGAGCAGTCACATATATTCCACGCTCATTCATTACGAGCATATTGCGCTGCGCCAGAGCCTGATGCGGCACATAGCTATAGAGCGGGGTATCCATAAGCTCGAGCTGCCGCTGAATCTGCTCTGGAAGATGTCCATACTCCGTGCAAGCGTTCTGCACCGCCTGCGCCAGTTTTTCTTCCGAGAGAGAAAAGATGGTCTCCAGAGCCTGGAGTAAGTTCATACCGCGATTGAGCATTACGATGCGGCCATGCTTCAGGCGAGCGATCAGCGAGGGATCAGCGCTCGTATCCTGTAGCTCTTGAATCTGGCGTGTAATGCTTGCGAGTGGGAGCATATCCAATTTGTCACACAAAAAGGCAACAATGCTCGCCGTATCTCGCTGCTCCTGCCAGAGACGCAGGAGTTCGAGGCAATGGCGACCATCACACTCCCGAGCGGCTTTTGCGATGCTTAACAGTCGCGATTTGCATTCACAGATCCAGCGCGCATGCAGATAGCGCACGCAATCGACGACCGAGAAAGCCGGGAAGCGCTTCTGACCATGGACATCCTGCAAGAATTGAAAGCAGGCTTCGAATTCTGGCTGCAAGCGGGCAAAAGCCTCAAGCTTCTGCTGCACTACTGGTGGCGTCACTGAGACAGTCGACATAACATACTCCTCCCTTACAGATAGCGCGAACCACGCAAGTAGAAGGTAGCTACTGAAAACACGCCATAAGCGGGCAAATAGTTACATTTCTCGCCGGATCTTTTCATACATGAAATCCTGAAAGAGTTGCAAGTGCTGGTTTGCTCAGTTTATCATTGAAAATTAATGTGCATGTACAGAACTAAAACAACAAAGCCCGAATTAGACTCTGGATGAAGAAGAGCGTAGAACTTGAAGCTTTTTAACAAGCAGGCACGTGTGATAGTTAGATCAATTTGACTCACTATATTTGTTACATAGTCCCCTCAACTGATAATTAGTGCATGCCATGTAGGTGGTGTTTTACTTTCTACCGAACCAGGAATTTCCTCGACTCTTGCTGCATTTGAACATTGAAATCCGCAGTGTGATGGACACAAAAATACGTCTAGCCCGCTCACTGCAAAGGAGCAGAATATGTCCAGGTTCTTTAAAACACCCTTTACACTTTCTACCGTAGCTGCAATTTTTCTTGTGGCCTTCATCCTTGGTGTCCTGGTCTCTCGTCTATTCGCTCCGGCCACATTACGCGCAGGGGTTACGAATGCTCCTGCTTCTAGCAAGCGTGTGGATGTTATCGTGAAGGCGACTGACTCTCAGTTCTGGCAGGCTATGCTCGCAGGCGCACAGGCAGCAGGGAAAGATTGGGGCGTGCAAGTTGGCCTCTTCGGGGCAACCTCCGAAGCTGATATCGCCGATCAGACGCGTCTGGTTGAAAACTCCATTTCGCGTAACGTTGACGCGATTGTCCTTGCTCCGTCTTCCTCACAAGCCCTCAACGGAGTAATCACACGGGCTCGCAATCAGAATATTAGCGTAATCACCGTTGATACACGCGCAACTGTTCCCAGCGATGGTTTTATCGGCACAGATAATGAGAAAGCGGGAGCCCAGGCCGCCGATAGACTTGGTGAACTGCTCCAAAAGAAGGGTATCAATTCCGGCCAGATCCTCATCGAATCGTCAGTCGCCGGCATCCAGTCACTGAGTGATCGAGATAGAGGATTTGAGAACCAGTTGAAAGTGCGTTTCCCGGGTCTACAGATTACTGCTCATCGTTATAATAACAATGATACAGCGACAGCCCTTTCCCAGACCAACGATGTTATTTCCGCGAATTCTAGCCTTGTTGGAATTTATGCGGATAACAACGTTTCTGCTGATGGTGTAGCGCAATCTCTGCAAGAGAATAAAGCCCAGGATCGAATCGTCGCAATTGGCTTTGATTCGGACCCTCAAGAGCTCACAGCTTTGAAGAACGGTACGTTAAAGGCTATTGTGGTTCAGAATCCCTACTATTTTGGGTATCAAGGAGTTTTAGCCGCTGCTATGCACGCTCAAGGCAAGTTTACCCCACCCGCACTGGACCCGGGAGCGGTCCTGGTAGATGCAAGCAATATGAACACCCCTGACATCCAGAAATTGTTGAATCCTCCGACCACAAAGGGAGGATCGTGATATGAGTACTTCAACTTCAACGCCACGTGTGCAAGTGAAACATATTACCAAGTCTTTTGGCCCGGTTCAGGTACTCAAAGATGTTTCGCTTGAACTGTCTCAAGGAGAGGTCCTTTGTCTGGCAGGCGAAAATGGAGCAGGCAAATCCACGCTGATTAAAATTCTGACCGGGGCTATCCGGCGCGATGGTGGTGAGTACCTTATTGATGGGCAGAGCGTTGGTTCGCCAACGCCTGCTCAGGCGAGAGAACTTGGAGTCGGCGTCGTCTATCAAGAATTGAGTTTACTGCCCGAAGTTTCTGTTGAGGAAAATCTGCTTATGGGGCGCATACCGGCTTCCAAAGGGATTGTTAAGCGCAAGGAATTGCGCGCTCGTGCGGTCAGTATGCTTGAGCGCGTTGGCTTAACCAGGGTTGATCCTACTACTTCCATCTCTGATCTGCCTCTTGCTAAGCGTCAGATGGTAGAGATTGCCAAGGTTCTGGGAGCCAATGCGCGCATCATTATTTTTGACGAGCCGACGACAGCGCTTTCCGATGAAGATGCTGGCCATCTTTTGCAACTCATTCAACGCCTCAAGACGGAGGAAGGTGTCGCTATTCTTTATGTAACGCATCGTCTTGAAGAAATCTTTGAAATCGGTGACCGGATTACCGTCTTGCGCGATGGACAATTTGTTACCACAGGCTTAACGAGCGAATTTACACATGATACCTTGATACGCTCGATGGTGGGACGCCAGATAGAAGCGCTTTATCCGCAAAGAGAACACAAGCAATTCGGGGAAACGTTATTATCAGTTCAAGGCCTCCATTTACAGGGTAGCCCTTACCCGATTAGTTTTGATGTTCATGCCGGAGAGATACTTGGATTAGGAGGGCTGGTAGGTGCTGGTCGTACAGAAACTGTACGCGCCATTTTCGGTGCTGATCCCGTTGATACAGGCAAGGTGTACGTTCACGGAACACTCCTTCATCCAGGATCGCCAGCTCGGGCGGTAGATGTCGGCCTTGGGTTACTTACGGAAGATCGGAAAGAGTTAGGTATTCTGGCGGATCTCACACTCAGGGAAAATGTGACCATTGCAGATCTGGCGGCTGTTTCTCAGTTTAGCGTCATCTCACGCAAAAAAGAGATCTCCCTGTTTCAAAAAGTGGTGCCTCGCTTACGTTTACGATATCACTCGAGTGAACAAACCATCTCATCGCTCTCCGGGGGGAACCAGCAGAAAGTATTATTAAGTCGCTGGCTGGCGACGAAGGTCAGGGTTCTGCTCCTAGACGAGCCAACAAAAGGGGTTGATGTTGGAGCCAAGGCAGATATCTATCAGATTATAGGCGATCTGGCCTCACAAGGGTTGGGAATCGTCGTGGTCTCATCATATTTGCCCGAATTGCTGGGCATCTGCGATCGGATTATCGTGCTTCATGACTTTGGAGTTACTGGCGAGCTCCCAATTGAAAAAGCGACAGAAGAATCTGTACTCCATCTGGCAAGTAGCGCTCCCAGTTCTACCTACACACATACCTAACAGAGAGGAGACATTTATGGCCTCACCCAGCATACCTCCAGCCTCACAACAACCCATCACGGCCAAACAACAGACACAGGCAGAGGAGCCGCGAACGCCGATTAGCCTGGGAAGGGAAAGTGGTGGTATCCTCGTCCTGCTGATTTTTATTGCTGTGCTTATGCTGACAACAAGCCAGTTTCTCACCTTGACCAATCTCGATAACCTTGTTCGACAGGTAGCTGTATTTGCGATTCTTTCAATTGGTCAGTTATTTGTGATACTGACCGGCGGCATTGATCTGTCAGTAGGTTCTATTCTTGGTTTAAGTGGAGGCGTGACGGCACTATTCCTCGTTGCAGGAGTACCTCCTCCGCTGGCTATTCTGATAGGCTTAGCCGTTGGGATGGTTGGGGGATTGATCAATGGCCTGCTCGTAGCACGCTTTAAACTCCCTCCATTTATTGCTACCCTGGGTATGCTTGGCATTGCACGAGGACTCGTTCTCCTCTTAACCGGAGCCAAAACTATTGCGCCCCTTCCTAATAGCTTCACGGCTATTGCAAACGGATTCTTCCTTGGTTTGCCAAGTTTGTTCTGGATTCTCCTCCTGGTCGCCATCGTATCTGCTTTTGTGCTCGAAAGAACGATTTTTGGGCGCTACGTTTACGCAGTTGGCTCTAACTCTGAGTCAGCACGCCTTTCTGGTGTACCAGTAAATATGGTACTTATTGCAGTATATTGTATAAGTGGTTTACTGGCCGGATTGGCAGGTGTCCTGTCCAGTTCCCGTCTTGGGGCTGGTATTCCAACTGCCGGAACAGGATATGAATTGCAGGCTATTGCTGGTGCTGTCATTGGCGGCGCGAGCCTCTCAGGCGCGAAAGGTAGGGTTAGTGGGGCCGTAATAGGGGCCCTTATTATGGGCATGCTGGCTAATGGAGGTAACCTGCTTGCTATCGATCCATTCTTCCTGCAAATCGCCATCGGCTTACTTATTATCCTGGCAGTCTACTTTGATCACCTGCAAGGGCGTACTATTAGCTTTGCACGTCGTCCCTCGTAGAAGCAATGTCCTCAGGATGCAGAGCAAGATCAGCATCTGGTTTGACTACTGTTTTATAGAAGTCGCAAAGTTCCGTCAGGGGACAACGATGACAGCGGGGACGCTCGTAAACGCAGGTACGCTGACCATGGCGCAGAAGCGCTTTATGAAAGTTATAGATGACACGGGCATCATTCGGGAGCAGCGCTTGCAACAGATCGTGGGCAGCATCGGCGGAGACCTTCTTGCCGATTAATCCCAGACGGATGCTCACGCGATGGACGTGCACGTCGACAGGAAGTACAGCAAGCTTACAGCTAAAAAGAAGTACGCAAGCAGCCGTTTTCGGGCCAACGCCCTCAAAGCGATTGAGCCATGCGGCTGCTTCCTCTACGGGAAGTTCACGCAAAAAATCGAGATTCAGATTGCCGCGCTCTCCGGTAATCCGGCGCATAATCGTCTGGATACGCGGCGCTTTCACCTCGGGCCAGTTGACATTCGCAATTGCCGCCTCGACTTCCTGAACCGGCGCATCACGTACGCCCTCCCAGGAACCAAAGCGTTTCAAGAGATTTTCCCAGGCAGCAGCCGTCTGCTCATCGCGAGTCCGATGGGAGAGGAGAATATCGACCAGCATGCTCATGGGATCTTTGCTGGAAAAAGGTTCCTCGCCGTACTTTTCTGTCAATATTCTGGTTATCTCAAGAGCTTTTTCTGAAAGCGACGCAATATCGTTCGAGGGATATCCGTAATCCGCACGATTCCGCATACGATTCGTTGATTGTTTCATCCGTATCTTCCTTCTCGCTTTCATTTCATACCTACTATTTACACGAATGTCTATAAACAACCGCTCCAGCAAGGGTCGACAAAACCTCGATCTATTTTTCAATCCGCACACAAGCAATAGCATACACAAGCCAGGCGTGGTATAATCTTCCGCAAATAAATGTCTGTTTTGCTATCCCATTTACGTTGACGCACGAATATTCTCATATGTGACAGGGATAGCGGATATCTACCATGGTAGAGCGATTGAGAAACTTTGCCTGTAATAATGGAGTACACGCGTAAATCCCCGCCTGCTAAGGACGGGATGAGTTTAAAGATTATGCATGTAGATAAAATACTCAGGAGAAAGGAATGTATATTCTTGTTGTTGACGACGACGTGTTGTGTCTGGAACTGGTAAAGTTCACACTGCGTAATTGCGGTTACGAAGTGGAGTGTGCTGATAATCCGCGAGGCGCAATCTATATGATTGAGCGCAGATTGCCGGATCTGTTACTGCTGGATGTGAAAATGCCCGGAATGGATGGATTTTCCTTTACAAAACATCTGAAAAAAGAGGGCTATGCGATTCCCTGTATTTTCTTAACCGCCTATTCAGATATGGAAAATCTTCTGCTTGGCTTTTCTTTAGATGCCGAGGATTATATCACTAAACCGTACCATCCTCAAGAGTTGATTGCTCGCATTGGAGTCGTTGCGCGCCGTAAATCGCTACAGCCAGTACAACACCTGCGGGCGGGCTCACTGGAACTTATTCCTGAGAAATTGCAAGTTATGGTCGGAACCAAACAAACAACGCTTACCCCCACTGAGATGCAGATACTCAGTATACTGATTAAGCATGTCGGACAGGTGGTGCCACGAGAGAATTTCTTCGCCGACCTATGGTCGGAACAAACCAGTAATGTTCTGGCTGTATTTATTCGCCGTCTGCGGAACAAAATTGGCAATAATGCGATCGTCTGTGTTCGAGGCGTGGGATATTCTCTTACGCTTCAAGAATAGAAGGTGCAGCCCCGTCTTTTCTGATGGGGCATGTTCTTATGTGCTATTCGAAAGCTATTTGCGTTCCGCCCTTCCATGGCAGTCCGGCGACCTCATCAGTAGTAGCGACCAGTAAGGGGGGCAAGATACTATGCATTGCTTCGTCTACGAGGAAGACGAGTTCGTTGCCCGGGGCCTGCGGTTTGCTGAAAGGACAAAGGCGCAAGGGATCGCTGCAAGGGATGAATGTATGCACTCGTCGCGCACTATCGCTTGCGGGTTTTCTGTTCTGGTCGCTGTCGATGGTTCTTCCACACCAGGGACACCAGGCAAGCAGAGCAGGACCACTGACGTTTGCAAAACGCCTGCTTCGTCTGATGGATGTCGTGTCGTCGGTCGGGTCGGGACGGTGGCCTTCCCATAAGCCAAGCTGAAAAGGATACGCTCCCCAGACAGGAGACGAGCTGCGGATCATTTCACAGGCACCAATCAAGGCAGAGAGATGCTGGAATTGCTGTAAGGGAAAATGGCGCGGTGGGTAACGCATGATCACGGTCGCATCTTCGTTGCTCCTCTTGCTGATACGCTGTAGACGACGCAGGGCAAGCGTGTACGCAAGAAGGCCCAGGTACGCATCGGCCTTCCCTTCGCCCACGCGAAACCAGGGCAGATTGGCAGCGGCACTCGCACTCCTGTGACCGTGCTGATGGAACGGTACATTGGTCAGACCTGGAAGATTCAGCAGAATAAAAGCCAGTTGGAGCGGTCGCCAGCTACGATTTTTGAGCAGATTCACATCATAGAGCGTGACTCGACTATTACGCTGCTTCCCTTCAGCATGGAGCGTATGGATACATTGCAACCACATAGCACGATTCATCAAAGAGAAGGCTTGTGCAGCCTCGCGATGGTTCGCAAGCAGATCAACACCCGCCTGAACGTGGGCAAGCGTCTGGCGGCACTGTTGCAGAACGGGAATAGTATTGCCCAGACGCGCTTCATGGGCATTAATCCAGGAACAATAGAGATCGATCAGTGGTTGCAATTTGCCCGGCAGAGCAGTGACATCAGTTATAGCAAAATCTTGCATATCCAGAACGAGATCGGAGAGAGCGGGAACCGTCTGAATGTAACTGGAAGCAAGCAGAGAGATCAACAGATGCTCTTGACCAGCAGCTACTCTCTCTGCTTTTTTGCCCATGAGCGATCCTTGCAGGTCGGGCAAAACAGGGACAGCAAGGGCCTCGTGTGCATCGGACATCGACGCAGCCGACGCAGGACGAGCAACCGGTTTACGTTTCTCCGGGCGAGGGGGCATCACAGGCGCAGGATCATGTTGTGATACAAGCTCCGCCATATCCTGGGAAGCATGAATTTTTTTAATCGTCGTGATATCAGGATCAATAAGGCCTTCACCCTCAGGAGTCCAAAGTTGCGGGGTGGCACCACGTTGCTTCTCCGCACGTTGCGCCTCGTGCCGGACGCGCTCTTCTTCCTCCTGAGCACTCAATGCAGCCCACACAGGCTCCTGAAGAAAGGCAGGAACAGTGTCTATACCGATGATCTCATTATGATCGTATATGTTCAGACCTGCCAGCAAAAGTGTCAACCGCTCACCTGACATACTCCGTTCTACGTCTGTCCAATCCAGGCAAATCTCCCTTGCGCGCAACTGCTTGTTGAGAGTCGCCAGAAAAAGCTTGTCCGGATTTTTCGGTAAACGCACAATTTGCATGGCATTCCCCCCTTTTGCGCCTGCTATAGCTCGCGCTCAAAATTCCAATAAGCTGGCTCGAAGCCTTGTAAGAGCGGCGTATCATAAGCAACAGGGACAACGATCAGCAATTCACGCATGGCGCGGGTCATGCCAACAAACATCGTGCGGCGTTCGCGGGCCAGTATTTCAGAGCGTTCGTCAGGGGAAGCCTCAGCTGGTATCGCCGGGTAGTCGCTGGAGATAAAACCTGCCAGAGCCACGATGGGGAACTCCAGGCCCTTCGAGACGTTGAGCGTCAAAACTTTAATGCCGGGGGAAGCGAGATCGAGATCCCGCCCGGTCATATAGGTAGCCTGGAGGTTCAGACCTTTCAGGGCAGTGGCAATTCTGCGACCAGCTAGCTTATTGGGGCAGAGCACAGCGCACGATCCCAGCGTGAGACCCTGGCTGCGAAGAGCACTTTTGAAAAAGTGAGCAAGCAATTGAGCCTCATGCGCACGATTCTGCACGGCAAGTACGCGCGGCCTGGGTCCATCGTTAATATACTGAGATTCGACGGCCTCAGATTCCAGCTCACCCGAGGTCAGATAAGATTGTGCCGCCTCGTCGATCTGGCGCGTCGAGCGATAATTGGTACGAAGAATGCTGGTGCGACCACGGAACCTGAGATCTTCGTGGACATCGGCCCAGTTAAAGCCCGATCCATAGATTGACTGGTTGGCATCGGCCGTCACAAAGATACGGTCAGGAGATTTGCATAGCTTGACCAGCATACGAAGCGCACTCGGGTCAAGATCCTGAGCTTCGTCAATAACCACAGCATCGTAGCTGGCGAAGAAAGGCGTCTGCGCCACGAGCGTTTCGGCACGAGCGCGGCGCTGCTGCCAGGTCTCCTTCCCGGTGACTTGCAGCAGTTCTCGCCAGCGCTCATAGATGCGCCAGACGATCGTGCGCTGGGAGGCTGTCAGGGGCAACTTGCGTCCGACACGCGATATATGCTGGTAGGCTTCCAGGCTATCCACCTGTCGAGCAACCAGTATGGAATTGATTTCTTGCAAGAGATACTCATGGCCTATCCTCTTCAGCGTCTGGAGGCGAACCTTCTGCTGAAGCAGCGTCGCCTCCAGCGGCATTTCAGCGATCGCCTGACGAAGCAATGCGTTCAGATCATCAGAGCTGATAAGCTCTTTCTCCTGACCAAGATAGCGTAGAATATCTTCAGCCACCGTATCAGCGGTATAGACGCGCACACACGAAAACGTAGCATCATCAAGTAGCTGCTGTAGCAATTGCTCAGAAGATTTGATAAGCGCGTTGGTATACGTTGTGAAAAGGATACGCGGCGCGCCCCTGGCTGGTCCGGGAAGCTTTTGCAGGAGCGAACGGACACGATAGAGCGCGACCGTACTCTTGCCAGTTCCAGGTCCGCCTTTGACAAGTGCAGGGCCATTGGCGTGCAACGGCCAGTTGACATATTTTTCCTGATCAGGGGAAAGTTTGAGGAGAAAAGCAAGCAGGTCACCATCTTTATAGCGCTGCAAATCGTCAACATCGTTCAGGATCAGATCGGGCTGCTGCATCACCTGGAGAAGGGGACGCCCGAAGAGATAATCGAGAAGTTGGAGCAATACCTTATCATCGACATCTGAGCAGGTGAGCAGGGCATCCTCGTCCTTCACCTGAAGGAGCGAGCGATGATAGGTAGCGGGTATGTGTAGCCTGTTCAAAAGAGCGGTCGTGATCGGCTCGGGCAATGGTCGATTCGCGGTTTGGGACGGCGGAGCTGGTAATGGTCGGCTTGGGATAGGGGACGGAGTTGGAGGCATTGGAGGAGGAAACGAAGTCATCCTACCACGAGCAGGTTCCAGATCCTCAATCTCATCAATAGAAGGCATATCATCCGGCTCCGGACATTCTTTGTAGGTAGATTCGTTGCGACGATCTATTTTGTAGATATACACGTATTGCTGATTGAAGCTATAGAAGATACGATAGTCGCCGGAGCGCAGGCGCAGCGGCTTGCCGGGACAATGGATCAGATGCTTTTTTGCCCTGTTGTCGACATACGGGTCCCGTGTGAGGAGCGTCACCTTCTCCATAATCTGACGGACGTCCCTCGCAGGTAGCCGATTGATATCTTGCAGAAAAGCCGGTTTGATAAGTGTTTGCCGTTGTTGAGCCCCCATCGCGCACAATCTCCCTATCTAGCAGGTCTATACTCCTGCGTACTTTATATCATCATATTCGCATATTTTGATGTTTTGTTGCCAGCCTCGAAACCAGGATTGTCCTTATCAGACGTTTTATGTGATCCCGATCAAAATATCGCAAAAAATAAGTGAGGATGCGATCGATCGTTGCAAATTACTGGTAGACAACAGAATCAGATGACACAAAACATCCTTCAAAATTAGATTAGCCATCAAAAAACTATTTTTAAGCGGTAATGTGATTATACACCTGTCATAGTCTGAATGTACACAGACACGATCTATTTTCCCAAATACCGATCGTGACTATTGATGTGTTTATGTGTTGTCAGAAATAGTTTATATCAGGTAGAGATCCAGGCGAAGTTTTTGGGAGGCAATGCACGCCGAGTCTTTCAGTTAGATTGAATGTGCGATGTCGGAAGGGAAAAGCGATGGCAACGGATGGCGATCGCATTCCCTTCCCAATGGAAGCATGAAACGAGAGATTACTCAGCCTGCGCAATAGATGTGAGCATTTCCACAATCTGGGCAACTCGTCCGGAAAAGAGCGCCGCCTGTTCGTCCTTACCAAGCATGCTGGAGGTTATAGACAGATTTCTGAGCACGCTGGTCAGGACGAGAAATCCCACTTCCTCGTGGTCATGGCAGATTGTCAGGGCACGTTGCAACAGGTTCTCTGCCACCTCGAAATTGCCCTGCTCCATTTGCGCCTCAGCCAGAGCATTGAGCGCCACGATGACATCGGGTCCTTCTGGTCCGGCTGCCTGCTTTTCCCAGATCTGCTGAATCTGTTGCCTGACCGTAGCCTGTCTTGCAAGGTTTCCCCGTTGCAGATAAAAAGCCTCCATGTGTTGCAGGCAGCTGAGCGTTTTCTGATGCGCCCAGCCCAGCGCGCCAGCGTAGATCGCAAGTGCCTGCTCATAGAGTGTCGCCGCCTCATCCCAACGCCGTTGCGCAGTGCTCACCTGTGCCAGCGTGTGCAAGACTCTCCCGGTATTGAGGTGCTCAGGCCCCAGGAGTTGTTCGTAGCTGGATTTGGCGTGCCGCAACAGGATTTCTGCCTGGCTCCATTCCTGCCTGGCGATATGAGTCATGGCCAGATTACAGAGAATATTGAGCGTGCGAGCAGGATTGGGGCCGAGATCGCGGATATAGGCCGCGCCGACTTTCTGCAAGAGCAAACTGGTCTCCTCGTCCCATTTCTGCTGCGATACACGGACAACAGCAAGATGATACCATAGCTCCACCATCTCGGGCTGTTCGGCGCTTTTGTGCTGTTCGTACACAGGTCTGACCTGTTGCAAAAGCACTTCCGCCTGCTCCCACTTCTGCTGCTCCAGTTGAGCCCGGGCCAGAGAATACGTTGCTCTCGCCGTTTTTAGATGCTCTGCGCCAAACTTCTTTGCATAATACGCGCTGACGCGCTGCAAATACCGTTCGGCAGTAGCCATACGCTCCTCATATTGTGCTTCCGCGATGGGGGCATCTTCGGATGCAGATGCTTCGAGGTAGATGCTGGCCAGATAATCCTGCACGGTAATCGCCAGCGGATGCTCCAATCCCAGTTTGCGCTTACATAGTGTCAAAGCTTTCTGATAGGCTACCTCTGCCTGTGTGCTTTTCTTCTGTCGCCAGTAGACATAAGCCAGACTGATCAGGGCCTGAATGGTCTCAGGATGGTCTGCACGCAGCAGTTGTGTTCTATTCAGAACGATGCGTTGCCAGAGCGCCTCTGCCAGAGCATACTTGCCAGATTGTACATAGAGCAGTGCCAGATTGTACTGGACCGTGTCGACCAGAGGGTCCTGTAAACCCTGCGTGCGTTCCCAGATCGTCAGCACTCTTTCGAGCAAGGCTTCGGCGGCCGCCTCCTGCTGCTTTTGTTGCAGCAGGACCGTAGCCGCCCAGAAGAAGACATAACCAGCTTCTCCAAAGGTGATATTCCATTCATCGCTGAGCGCATGCATCTGCTGGATATGTGCGACGTAGGGCAAACACTCAGCCGTTATGCCAGCGTCCAGAGACGGAAGATGTTGGGAGAGTGTGTGTAGTTCCTGTTCTACCAGGCGTTGTTGCTCATCCAGGGGTAGCGCCGGGAGCATAGCGAGATGCTCGGCAAGTTCGGACGCGTCGAGCGTGCTTGTCATCCAATGTACCTCACAATCTTAACGTGGTGCGACCGGTGCCGGGCCTGGGCTTGGACTCGGCGTCGGGCCATTCTCTGGAGTTGGACTCTGGCTACTACTCTCTGGAGATGGACTCGGCATCGTGTCTGACTCTTCTGGGAACTCTCCAGCCGCCTTGCCTCCTGAAGTGGTGGGAGTGGGAGTCTCATCTGAAGATGATGAACCTGAGCTCGTCACTTTCTTCCACAGCCCTGGTGCCTTTGTCTCTGCCAATGCGAGGATATTATCCGCGACGAGTCCTCCAGCTACGGCAGCCGTCAGAGCCATCGGAGTGGGACATTGGGCCAATTTGAAACCACTACCAACTGGTATGTGGCGTGCAATCGCCATGAGAGGGGGGCCATCGAAGAGTGAACTGATGGTGCCATTGACCATCCCTTCCACAACGGTTTTGTTCAAACCCATACCCAGTGTAAGGATATACTGTGAAGAGTAGAGAAGGGTGATAATAGGCGTACTTGCCAGCAGACCAGAAAGTTCCTGGCGTCCTGCCTTCGTCTTCGTAAGAGACGAGAGCCAGTCTTTAAAAGCCATAGTAGTGTCACCGGAAATATCTCCACTGCACTGATTCTGCCAGTATTGCTTTGCCCAATTCCACCACTTATTCCACCAGCTACTATCGCCATCATCGCCCGGAGGCGTGCCATCTCCACCTCCACCACCGCCTGGAGGCGTGCCACCGCCCGGAGGCACGTTCGTACCGTCAGTCTGACCGGGTTTCAGTGGATCAGTTGCGGCGCTACAGCCACCGTTCACGCTCGGTGTAACTCCATCTACAGTGGAATTAAATGCGCTGACAAGGGCCGAAATAGCCGATACCGAACTATTATATTGTTGTTGTGCGTTTACCTGTGTGAGAGAGAGTGGCGCGCTTGCTTGATTTTGTACCTGGCCCTCATAATTTTGAATAGCGGAGGTATGGCTTTCGAGACCATG
>Ga0310811_10001605_pt1 | contig 28125 bp, 30 predicted proteins | sample YCmetagenome_FD_207642 | JGI IMG/M metagenome (GOLD analysis project Ga0310811, IMG submission 207642) | Soil microbial communities from experimental microcosm in Duke University, North Carolina, United States - YC | ecosystem: Engineered > Artificial ecosystem > Soil microcosm > Unclassified ... | reverse complement strand
GACAGCGCCCTCGTAGTCGCGCTCGAGGCCGGCGACGATGCGCAAAGTCGTCGTCTTGCCACAGCCGGAGGGGCCGACCAGCGCGCCGACCTCGCTGTGCTTCAGCGTGAAGGCCAGGTCGCGCAGCACGTCGAGCCGCTCCCCCGATGCGGCGGTGAACGCCTTGCGCGCGATGCGGACGTCAAGCAGTCCGGGTTCGCCAGCGGGACGCACGTCGTTCAATGGGCTGCACCAACAGGGTTTCGATCGCGAGAATGACCACCACAAATGTCAGCGCATAAGCAAGGATCAGCGTCACGTCAAACAGCTGGAAGGCGATGCCGATCTCGAAGCCGACGCCGTTCGGCCGCCCAAGGAGCTCGACGATGAGCACGATCTTCCACACCAGCGACAGGCCGGAGCGCGCCGCCGCCGCGATATAGGGCGCAAGCTGCGGCAGCACGACATGACGCAGCGCCTTCCAGCGCGGCAGGGCGAAGACCTGCGCCATCTCGTCGAGCCCGGGATCGAGCGCGCGCGCCCCCTCGCGCACGGTGACCACCGCGTTCGGCAGCTTGTTCACGGCGACGGCCAGCACCGCGGCGATTTCGGTCAGTCCGCCCCAGATGAAGGCGAGGACGATGATGACCAGAGCCGGCAGATTCAACAGCACGATCAGCCATGGGTCTCCAACACGATCCACCAGCCTGAACCGGCCCATCAGCAGGCCGATGGCGGTGCCGACCACCATCGCCAGCGTGAAGGCGAAGAAGACGCGCAGCAGCGTCACCCCGACCTGAATGAACAATTCCCCCGATCGCGCCTCGTCGACGATCTTGCCAAGCACACGCTCTGGACCCGGGAGCATCTGCGCGCCGGCATAGAGAGACGCGATCCACCAGATCACGACGAACAGAACCAGCGAGCCGAGCCGCAGCATCCGTCAGTCCTTCGTCTGCGGCCGATAGAAGGTGCCGGGTGCAAGCTCCGTCGCCTCGCCGACCAGCGCCGGGCCGCCAAGCTTGGCGAGCACGCGATATAGCACCTGCGCATCGGCCTCCTCGGCGTCGACAGAGCGATTGGGAATGCCCTGGCGATAGCGATCGCGATAGATTTTGAGCGTCGCTGCATCGCCGGCCCCAGTCAGCGGCGCGATACGCCGCCATTCATCGTCAGAGGTGAGCAGAACCTGCTTCGCCTTCGCCGTCATGTCCAGGAATTGCGTCACCGCACTCTGATGCGCCTGCGCCCAGCGCTTATCGAAGACATAACCGATCATCGACAGTTTTCCCTTCGCACCGAAGCGCGGCAACAGATCCTCGATGTCGGCAATGCGACGGAATCCCTGCGCCTCCAGGCGTGCGCAGAAATTCCAGTAATTGAGCATCGCGTCCGTCTCGCCCTGCTGCATCTTGGCGGCGAGCAACGCCGGTGCACCGTAGACGATGCGAGCCTGCTGCTTGAGATCGACCCCTTGCTGCTTGGTCGCTGCGGCGAGCAACAGCCAGCTCTTGTCGATCGGGCCGCCGGCAACGGCAAGCGACTTGCCCTTGAGATCGGCAAGATTGTGGATCGGCGAATCGCCGCTCACCATGACGCCGCCGAGCGCGGTCGAATAGGGATAGAACACGAGCTTGGCGCCGAGGTCGCGCTCGCGCGAAACCCAGAGCCAGTCAGCCACCATGATGTCGGCAGAGCCGCCACGCAAAGCGATCTTGCCGGCCTCGGGACTGGCCAGTTCGAGCGTGTCGATGGTGAGCCCCACGTCCTTGTCGAAGCCATGGGCGCGCGCAACGTCGAGTTCCCAGGCGACCGTGCCGGTCTTCTGGATGGCGAGCCTGATCGTATCGGCGGACGCGACCGTCGTGACGACGCCGCATGCGGCGCCGATCGTCCAGAGCCGCAAACACCAATGGAAGACGTGCGACTTCCACATGCTTATGTTCCGCCTGGTGTGCGCTGCAGCGCAATCCTAAGCCAGAGCATTGCCGCTCGATTGAAGCTAGGTTCAAGAGGCACCAGCTTGCAAGCCGCTAAATTGATGCAGGCCGAGGGCCCGGAGCGCTCTTTCGATCTGGCGGCCTGCGTTCTATCATCGCGCGCATGGGCGGCTCCGGCGAAAGAGCGCTGCAATGACATCGAGGCAAGTCCCGGTATCGATTAGCGCCATTGGCGCTCTCGCGGCGTCGCTGATGATATTGACGACGTCAACCAAGGCGGCCGAACTCAACGATTATCCGACCGAGGCACGCGCCGATTACGTCTTCGCCTGCATGAAGACGAATGGCGACACGCAGCAGGCGCTGCATCAATGCTCCTGCTCGATCGACGTGATCGCCTCGATCCTTCCTTATGACCGGTACGTCGCGGCACAGACAGTTCTGAGCCTGTCGCAGGTCGAAGGCCGCTTCGGCGCCATGTTCCGCGGGCCGGAGCCGACCAAAGCGGCCGTCAACGACTTACGGCGTGCGCAGGCGGAAGGCGAAGTGCGCTGCTTCTAGGCGTGGTCATCCCGGGAGAGCGCCCAACGTGAGAGCCGGGGCCTACATCCCCATCGCCGGCCATTCGCCTTTGAAGACATGCTTGTCGATATCCGCGGCCCGCGCGCGGAATGACGTCGCGCCGTTCGGCGTGTAAGTGAAACGGATGCTCGGATTCTCCGCGATCGAAATGCCGCCTTCCATCGCGAAGACGAGATCATCGCCCTGCCAGACCTTCAAATCGTCGATATAGAAGGCCGGTACGTAAAGGTGCGAGACCTGATCCATCTGCAGTCCGGAATTGTTGGGATGACGGATCATGAGCTGCGCTTCGCGCGGTGCGCCGGCTGTGGCGGGCGGCGCGAATTGGCGCAAGCGCATCTCGCCGAGATTCGCCTGCGCTTCGCCCCCATCCTTGGCCGCCGGCGCGGAGCAGCCCCCGGCGGCTTTCACAAAGGTCTTGACCATATAGAGCTTGCCGTCGCTGAGCTCGGCCACGGCGTGCACGTTCGTGTAGGAATCCACGCGCACGCGCGTCGAGATGGCACTCACGCCAGCTTTCGGACCAAAGGTGAAAACAGCGGCCACCGGCGATGGATTCTGATCGATCACGAGAGTCACCGCGCGCAGTTGGCGAGGATCGTCCGCGGGAAGCGTCGAACGGAATGTGAGCGGGACGATCGCCGCGTCCTCGGCCCGGTAAGGCATTTCGATCGCGATGACACCGCTGCCGTCAAGCAGCGCATGATCCTTGAAGATCGATTGCGCCAGATCGGGCCACGGATCGGCGGCGGCTGCGGCATCTTGAGCAACGGCCGTGCTCGTGGCGCCCGCCATGGCGGCAACCGCGACGATGCAAAGCATGCGCAACGAAGTCCTCATGACAGGCCTCCTGGTGGCGCGAGGATAAAACCCTACTCCCATTCAAGCTCGGCGAATGCCGCCGTAGCATTGCGGCCATTGTACGCGTCGAACAGCTCCCAGTGTTCCCGTTCAACAGCACAGGCGGTTTTGACGGCGGTCGTCATCTGGATACCACGCCTGATCGCCGTGCGCAGATCCGCCGCGAGGCATTCGAAATAACGCCGTTCGTCCGCGAGGCTCTGCGGCCACTGCGTTACCGGGGGTCCGTGTCCTGGCACGACGCGTTGCGCCGGAACCCGTGCCAGCTCATCCAAGACCCGCAGCCAGCCTTTCAGACTGCCATCGATGACCGGAACATGCCGCACGAACAGAAGATCACCGGCGAACAAAGTTCCCGAGCGGTGGTCCAATACTGTCAGATCGTTATCGCTATGCGCGGTCGGCCAAGCCTGCAAGGTCAGGCGGCGATCGCCAAGGTCGACATCGAGCGAACCATCGACAGTCTGCGTCGGCGCGATGATCTTCACGTCTGCCATCAGCGCACGACCCAAAAGATCCTGGAAATTCGCGAGGTAATATCGTCCGTGAGTCGTCAGCGAATTGGGCAAATTCTTATGCCCAATAAAGACCGCTCCCATATTCGCGAATGCTGCATTGCCGAAGACATGATCGGGATGCATGTGGGTATTGATGACGTAGCTGATCGGCTTACTGGTACGCAAACGAATGGCGGCCAGAAGCTCGCGGCCCTCTTGCACGCTCCCGCCGGTATCGATCACCGCGACAGAATTACTACCGACAACAAATCCAACATTGGCGATGGCCCCTTCGTTTTCGCGATTCATCAGTGCGATAGCCCCGATGTGGACGAACACGCCAGGCGCCACTTCGCTCACCGCGAGCGGCGACACGCGTTGAGGTGCGCCCAGCGATTGGGCAAAACTCGCGATGAGTGAAACGACGGCAGTGATTGCGTAAGCCGTCCAGCGAAGACACCGTGCGCGTCTCGGCTGTTCTGAATAAGACGGGCCCACCGCGCTCATTGATCGTCATCAAGCTGCACTGCACAAGCCTCGCGACATCGGCACGCAGATCAAGACTACATTTTTTGTTGCGGCCCCAAAATGCCGGGCCTACAGTTGCCTTCGGTTTCCGACTTCAAGGGCGTCAGTTCAACGGGAATGCTGACGTCTCTTCGTAGGTTTGGCGGGGCATCATGTGCCCCATGTGCCACGCCACGCTGTGACACGCTGTCGGAAGCTCTTCCCATAGCACGGGTGCCGATACTCGGCACGTTGAGTGCCGTTGTGCCGGTCAACCCGCGACATTGTCGCAGGGAGGATACGGATGCACAAACTGCTGCTCGGAGGCTGCATCGGCGCCGTTGCAATGCTCGGTGCCACCGCGGCAAATGCCAACGAAAAGCTGCAACAGATGTCGCAGAACCCAAAAGATTGGGTCATGCCTGCGGCGGACTATTCCAATACGCGCTTCTCCAAGCTCAAACAGATTACCGCGGCCAATGTCGGCAAGCTTCAGGTCGCGTGGACATTCTCGACCGGCGTTCTGCGTGGTCACGAAGGCGCACCGCTCGTGATCGGCGACGTGATGTATGTGCACGGCCCCTTCCCCAATCCGGTATACGCGCTTGATCTCAACAACAATGGCAAGATCCTCTGGAAGTACGAGCCCCGCCAGGATCCCAACGTTATCCCCGTGATGTGCTGCGACACGGTCAATCGCGGCCTTTCGTATTCGGACGGCAAGCTGTTCCTGAATCAAGCTGACACCAATCTGACCGCGCTCGATGCCAAGACCGGCAAGGTGATCTGGCAGACGGCGAACGGCGATCCGAAGAAGGGTGAGACCGGCACATCCGCTCCCGTCGTGATCAAGGACAAGGTCCTGGTCGGGATCTCGGGCGGCGAGTTCGGCGTGCCGTGTCATGTGAGCGCTTACAACATCAGCGATGGCAAGTTGGCCTGGCGCGCCTACTCGTCGGGTCCGGACGATCAGATCCTCGTCGATCCGGTCAAGACCACCGAGCTCGGCAAGCCGATCGGCAAGGACTCGAGCCTCAAGACGTGGCAAGGCGATCAATGGAAGATCGGCGGCGGCTGCACCTGGGGCTGGATCTCCTATGATCCGCAGCTGAACCAAGTCTTCTATGGCTCAGGCAATCCTTCGACTTGGAACCCGAAGCAGCGTCCGGGCGACAACAAGTGGTCGATGACCATCTTCTCCCGCGATGCCGACACTGGCATGGCCAAGTGGGTCTACCAGATGACGCCCCACGACGAATGGGACTATGACGGCGTCAACGAGATGATTCTTGCGGACGTGAATGTCGACGGGAACAATCACAAGGCCCTCGTCCACTTCGACCGTAACGGCTTCGCCTACACCCTCGACCGTACCAACGGCGCCCTGCTTGTCGCCGAGAAGTACGATCCGAAGGTGAACTGGGCCACCAAGGTCGACATGGACAAGAATTCCAAGACCTACGGACGTCCGCAGGTCGTGGCGCAATATTCGACCGAGCAGACGGGTGAGGACAAGAACACCAAGGGCATCTGCCCCGCCGCGCTCGGCACCAAGGATGAGCAGCCTGCGGCCTATTCGCCGGAGACGAACTTGTTCTATGTGCCGACCAACCATGTCTGCATGGACTACGAGCCGTTCCGCGTGTCCTACACCGCCGGCCAGCCCTATGTCGGGGCAACGCTGTCGATGTACCCGCCTCCGGGCGAGACCCATATGGGCAACTTCATCGCCTGGGACGCGAGCAAGGGCAAGATCGTGTGGTCGAACAAAGAGCAGTTCTCGGTGTGGTCGGGAGCTCTCGCGACGTCCGGCGGCGTGGTCTTCTACGGAACGCTGGAAGGCTATCTGAAGGCGGTCGATGCCAAGACGGGCAAGGAGCTCTACAAGTTCAAGACCCCGTCCGGCATCATCGGCAACGTGATGACCTATGAGCACGGCGGCAGGCAGTATGTCGCCATCCTCTCGGGCGTCGGCGGTTGGGCGGGTATCGGTCTCGCCGCGGGTCTCACCGATCCGCAAGCGGGCCTGGGTGCAGTCGGCGGCTATGCCGCTCTGAAGGACTACACCTCGCTCGGCGGTCAGCTCACGGTGTTCGCGCTGCCGCAGAGCAACTGAGCTCCGCGACGCAGCCTGAACGCAAACCGGTCCGGCGCGCTTCCCAAGGAAGCGCGCCGGGCTCGGCTTGGTTGAACATCGAAAGTGGGCGACGCGACGTCACAAAAGGACATTCCGTGAGATCATATGGCTCGATGGCTGCGGCATTGGTCGCGGCAACGCTTGTTCTCGGCATAGGTCACGCCATGGCCGACGGGTCGGGCGATCCCAAGGCCGTCAAGAACGAAGGCGGCAAGTATTTGGACAAGGACGGAACACCGACCTTTAACGTCGGCAGCGACGGCAAGGTGGACTGGTACACCTATTCGGGCTTTCGCCGTTATCACTCCGATTGCCACGTCTGCCACGGCCCCGATGGCGAAGGCTCGACCTACGCGCCGGCGCTCAAGGATTCGCTCAAATCGATCAGCTATTCCGATTTCGTGGGCGTCGTGGCGAGCGGACGCAAGAACGTCAATTCGTCGTCGGAGAACGTGATGCCAGCGTTCGGCACCAATCCGAACGTGATGTGCTACCTTGATGACATCTTCATCTATTTGCGCGCACGCGCCAACGACGCGGTCCCGCGCGGGCGTCCGGCAACGCACGAGGACAAGGGCAAGGCAGCGGAAGATCAGGAAGCGAGTTGCATGGGCCCCGAGAAGTGAGTTCAGCTCCGGCCCATCGCGACAGAGTCCTCTGAACGAACGAGGTCGCTGTGACACTGTGTGCGTCGATAAAGCGTGCTGCGGCACGCGTAACGGCCACGGCCGCTTTCGGGGCGGCCGCCGCTCTGCTCTCAATTGGCTTGGCTCTCGCGCAAGGCGTGCCGCCGGCTGCCTCGCCGCCCGGCGGCGCGGCCGCAGGGGGCGCCCGGACCGAGGCGCCGTTCGAACTGGTGGATCCCAAAGTGCTGCGGGTCTGCGCCGACCCGCACAGCATGCCCTATTCGAACACCGAACTCGAAGGCTTCGAGAACAAGCTCGCCGATCTCCTGGCCAAGCAACTGGGCAAGAGCGTGTCCTACACTTGGTATCCGAACGCGCCCGGCTTCGTGCGGCAGACGCTCGCGCTGTACAAGTGCGACATCATCATGGGCATGCCGCAAGGCGACGACATCGTGCAGGTGACCAACCCTTATTACCGCACCACCTACAGCCTGATGTACAAGCCCGGCAGCGGCCTCGACGGCGTCGACACGCTCACCGATGCGCGCCTGAAGGGCAAACATATCGGCATCATCGCCGGCACGCCGCCGGCCACCAACATGGTCCTCGATGGGCTGATGGCGAATGCCAAGCCCTATCCTTTGGTCGTTGACACGCGGTTCGACTCGCCCGCCGCCGACATGGTGAAGGACGTCGATTCAGGCGCAATCGATGCAGGGGTATTATGGGGACCACTCGCCGGCTACTACGCCAAGCGTGCGAGCGGGCCGGTCACGATCGTTCCGCTCTTGAAAGAGACCAACGGCCCGCGCCTGAGCTATCGCATCGGCATGGGCGTTCGCTATTCCGACCAGGACTGGAAGCGTGACCTGAACCGGATCATCAAGGAGCAGCAGCCGGCGATCGACGCGCTGCTGCAAAGCTTCGGCGTCCCGCTGGTCGACGAGAACAACAACCTCATCACGCCCGCCTCAGCGACCAAATAGCATGCGCATCGCGGGGTGGAGCAAGACGCTCACCGCGCTCGGCGCTGTCTTAGGGATGGCCGCGCTCACCGCGATGCCGGCGGCGGCGCAAGAACTCGGCCCTCCCGAACCGGACGATTACCGCCTCGATGACTATCGCGCGCCGGTACCGGATACGCTGCGCGGTGCGCGCGTCGTCACCACCGCCGAGGCGGCGGCGATCTGGAAGCAGGGCAACGCCGCCTTCATCGACGTGCTGCCGCGGCCGCCCAAGCCCGTCAATCTTCCCGCCGGGACGATCTGGCGCGACAAGCCGCGCGCCGACATTCCCGGCAGCCTGTGGCTGCCTGACGCCGGCTACGGCGCGCTCACGCCGGCAATGGACGCATATCTCCGCAACGGGCTTGCCAAGGCGAGCGGCGGCGACCGCGGCAAGATGCTGGTGATCTACTGCCTGCGCGAATGCTGGATGTCCTGGAACGCCGCCAAGCGCACCGTCTCTTACGGCTATCGTAATGTCGTCTGGTATCCGGATGGGACCGATGGCTGGGAGAAGGCGGGCCACCCGCTGGCTCCGGCAACGCCCGAACCTCGCCCGGTCGAGTAGGCGTAGCGAAGCTCGTCCGACCAGTGCTTCAAAGAACGAATGCTGCGGCGGCGCGTTGCTTCCAGGCAGAGAAGCGGAGGCGACCATGACCAAACATAAAGCGAAGAAGAAGGACAGGCCGAAGCAGCAAGGGAATCTCGGCCAGAGGGAAGCTCAGCAGCAGCAGAGCAGCCGCTCGGAATTGAGCCACATGGGTGAACTCAGCAAGTCCGGAAAATCGGCCAAGGCCGGGAAGACCAAGCAGCAATCCTAAGGACTCCATCATGCCCGGTTCGAGCCGGGCATGATGGACAATGGCTGAACCGCTCGCGCCTTATTGAACGGACGGAGCCGGACGCTGGGCGAAAGCCGGACCTTGGTTTTCGGCGGCCTGCTTGCGCGTGCATACGACCTTGACCTCTTCCTTGTTGGTGAGGTTGCGGCCGATATCGGTCGAGGCCAGGTATGCCTGCCCGTGCATGAAGCAGGTCGCCGGATTCGCGGACTCCACAGGCGTGTACATGACGTCCACTGCGTTGTTGCGGCTGCAGTCACGAATATCCGGGGTCGTCGCAAGAGAGCAGATCAGGATCAGGGCAGTCAGCATCATAGGCTCCAAAAAGTGAGTAGTCGGGGGGCGGACGCTCCCAAAGGCTGCGCGCCTGACAGTGCAGAACGCGTCTTTGCCGTTTTGCTACGCAAGAGATGGGCCACAGGCTAGGAATGTCACGCTAAGTGTTTGCCGATAATTGCGGATTCTTGCGCAATCGGCGGCTTGCCTGCGCTGCTGGCATGCCAGCCAGTCAAAATAAGAGGCAAGAACGGTATCCGGGGAAGGCGCCAGTGCTTAGCGATCGTAATAGGCCGCCACTTTATTCATCAGCCAGGACCACGCCTCGAACTCACGTGGACCCGCGGTCTTCTCGACGGCACTTTTCAGCACCGCGAGTTCCCCCTCGATCCTCTCCCGCGGCAGCAGGGTGAGACGGCTGACCAGGATAGCGGCTTCAATCACGGCCGCCTGCGCGCGGTTGAAACCTTGGAACGGAGCGTGCTGGACCGACCGCACAACACGGCAACGAAAGCGCGGGCGCTGCGCATCGTCCGCCACGCCGATGACGGCAAGTTCCAAATGCCCCAGTGCATCGGTTAAGCGCTGCACCGGCACGATCTCCGCGTCCGTCGTCGGCCAGTCGCGCCGGCCGGTCAGGCACCCGGCGAAAACGCGCACGTCGTCCGTATGGCTCGCCGTCGCGAACGGCACGGCCTCGAGATTGTCGAGCGTCGCCGAAGGCCGGAAGGGCGCAATGATCCAGTCGTCGCCCTCGGCGATCAGCCCCAGCGGCGCGATATGCGCCCGTCCGTCGCGGCCCGTTGTGATCACCATGGTTTCACGGATCAACGGCATCGCTTTAGGCGTCGCCCTCGTTGTCGTCCGCGCCGGCGCCGCGCAATGTATGCCCTGCCGCACGCAGCCGCGTGAGATCCTCCGCCGTGCGATCGACCGCGCTGCCCCAGTCGAGCGGCTCGTCCTGCATATAGCGCTTGCCCAGGCGCCAGGCGATTTCGGCCTTCGCCAATTCTGCACCGAGATAGAAAGCATGCGGGCCATTGCTTTCGACGCCAAGCTTCGGGAACAGCGAGAACGCATCGGTGGCGACATAGTGTACCCCGCGCGCATAGACGTGGATTCCGTCTTCCGCTGTCTCGATGCGGAAATTTCCATCGCGCACTTGCGCGGCGAGGCCGGCGATCTCGTCGGGGCTGTTGGGGAAGGGCTTGCGGTCATGCAGCGACAGAAGCGCGCCGCCGTAATCCTTCGGCAGGCTCTGATCCTCGCGCGCCGCGAACATCATCCGCCGCGCCGCGTCATGCTCCTGCAGCGTGCGGCGCGTATGCGGGCTGACCTGCACCACCAGTACATTGCGGATGTGAAGCTCCGAACAGATGCCGAGCAGCGCCGCGGTGATGCCGCCCGAGTCGGCATCGGTCAGTTCGGTGAGATTGCCGGTACCCATGAGGATGTCGGCTTCGGGCAGCCGCCGGCGCAGCTCCGCGTAACGTGCGAGCGAGTCCGTGAAGCCGAAATGGATCGGGTCGAGGATCGGATCGAGAATGGCCTTGATGCCGCGCCTGGCGGCGGCGTCCGCCGCGCGCAGGAGCGATGCGATATCCCCGTGGCTCGCTGGGACGAGCACCGGCGTTGCGCCGGTATCGGCAGCGATATCGAGCGTGTGCTCGGTGAGGCTGAGCAAAAACTGCGCACCCGCCTCAGCCCCGGCCCGCAGCTCTTTCGGATCCGCTGAATCGACGCTGACAGCGAAGCCTTCCGCCTTCAGCGCGCGCACCGCCTCCTGCAGATGCGGAAACGGCGTGTCCGGCAGGCAGCCGAGATCGATCACGTCGGCGCCGGCCGCCCGCATCGCACGCGCGCGGCGCAGGAGGGCGTCGACCGTCAGCGCCGAGGCATCGACAATCTCTGCAAAGATGCGCATGTCGTAGCGCGAGAGATCGAGATCGCGCCCGCCTTTGCCGAAATAAGCAGGCAGATCTTTCAGCTCCTCCGGTCCACGCTCGAAGGGAATGCCGAACTCCGCGCTCAGGCGGGTGAGGTCGGCGCGGCAACGGCCCGGCACGACGATGCGCGTCGCATCCACCGGACGCGGCACGCGGCGCGCGATGATGGCCTCCGTCATCAACGCCGCGACTTTCACTCCGACATTGATGACCGACCAGGCGAAGCCCGGATTCTTCATGCCGGCCAAAACCTTCTCCAGCCGCGGCTGCGCGAGATGCCCGGTGAGGAAAGCGATGTGCTCGGTCATGCGAGCTCGGCTTTTCGCCGCGCGAGCGCCTCACCGAGTTCGGCCAGCGTCTCGACCACGGTCACATCATCGAAGGTTTTGAGGCGTGCAGTATTCTCGAGATCGACCTTGCGCGGATAGACCTTCACCATGCCCTTCGGGGCCTCGGTCTCGAGTTCCGGCGCGGTATCGCAGGCGAATGCGATCGTCGGAACGCGGCATTTGCCGGCCTGTGCGAAGACATTGGTCGCCAGGTTATCTGAAATGCCGACAACGCATTTCGCGACCGTGTTGGATGTCGCCGGCCCCACGACAAGCGTGTGATAGACGCCGTAATAGAAGTTTCCGACCGGCGGCGAGCTTGCGGCCGTATCACGGAAGATGCGTGCGGACTTCGGCAGCTTGAAGTCCTGCTTGTACATGCGAAGGACTTCCGAGGCCGCGCGGCTGACGAACAGATCCACCTCGTCGAGCTCACGGATCAGTGCGAGACATTCCTTGAAGAAATGTCCCGATCCTGTCAGGGCCCAACCCCAGCGCGGCGTTCTGACCTTGGCCATGGCGGTAAGTGTAACCCCGTTGCACCCTCGTGGTGCAAGCCGATGCATACGCCGGGAGCCTGACCGCTCAGGATGGCGGCAACGGCGGCCGCATGCGCATCTGGGCCGGCGATAAAGGCCGTCACGCCGCTTGCAGCCAGGAACAGCGGAAAGGCCGGATCGACCACGTTGCGCGCTGCGAGCTCGCCCACCTGGACGGGCCCGGATGGCGCCCCGTGTTTCACCAGCAGCAGGCGCGGTGCGCCGATGCGGCGGGCGAGCCAAACGGAAAGGCTGTCCGAGGTTACATCCCAGTTGGCCGGGACGTCGGCAGCAAGCACCATCGCCGACGGCGCCCATACCGGGACTTGGCCGCCATCCAGCGTCGCGAAGATCGCATCATCCGATGCCGCAGTGCAAAAGCCCAGGCGCCCGCTCGCCAAAGCGAGGCCGAACTGCTCCATGGCCAGAAGGGCCATGGCATGTGCGGCAATGTCGTCGAAGCCCATGCTCACCTGTGCGTCGCGCACTGCGTCGGCGAACGGACCGCCGCCGGGCACGATGACGGCACGGCCGCCACAGGTCACGAGCCCCTCCAACCATGCGTTGAGGTGCGCGGTGCCGGCATGGCTGCCGCCGAGCTTCACAACGGTCAGATCGCGTTTATCCATCGAAGCCCCCACCCGGCCCGCTTCGCTCGCCACCCTCACTCGCAAGCCGAGGGAAAGATGAACTATTCCACGGATCCTGTCCGCGCCGCGGGATAGAGCTGGTAGATCTTGGCAATTTCCGGCGGCCGCTGCCGTGTGATTTGCACGCCGACGCGGCCGGGCGCGATGTCCAGCTTCTCGATCTTCACCGTCACCTGCTGCACGCGCGGAAAGCCGAGGACAAAGGCCGCAATGCGTTCCGCCAGAGTCTCGACCAGTGCGGTATGGCCATCCGTCGCGATCAGGCGAATGCCATCGGTCATGATGTCGTAGGAGAGCACGTCGCGCATGTCCTGCGCCGGCTGGTTCGCACGCGCGATCTCGGCCTCGACGTTGAAACGGACATTCTGGGGCGCGGCATGTTCGTGCACATAGGCCCCGATGCGCACCGGCAGCACCAGGTCGTGCACGAAGACGCGATCGGTGTTGCCGCCTTCGTTCGGCGCATCACCAAAATAACCGTGAGCGGCGAGAAGCCGGAGGTCGGCTTTCCCGTGCGCGACAGGCTCGACCCTGGGGCTGCGCGGGTCATGTGGCATGAGAGCGCGAATGAGGTTCACGGCAGCAGGATCGATTCCCGCCTTGCGGTCGTGCGCGGCGCACAAGGCGCCTCTGAATCCGAGATAGTCAGGAACCAGCAGCAAGAGACGCGGCACGTCCGGCGCCTCGAGCGATCCGGCAAGACCGCTGAGCAGGCCGTGGTCGCGGCAGGCGCGGACGAACATGCCGAGGGACGCCACATCGGCATGATCGAGCAGGCGCCCTTGGCCCTTTCGGGCCGTGTCCAGCATCGCACCGGCAAATCCGCACTGGGCGATCAAGGGGAGCAGGCCGGCGTCCGCGCCGGCATCGGCAAACATGACGGCAACGATCTTGATTTGCTGTGCCAGAGGCTCAAGCGCGCGAATACAATCCTCGCGGCCCGACTCCGCGAACAGGCCGACCTTGACGTAATCGACGCCGGCGGCGGCCATCCCCTCGACCGCACCGTATATAATGTGTGGCTGCATCGGCAGGTCGCCGGTCACGGCGCTGACCGGGCGGCGCCCGGCAATGGCTCCCACCGTCGCCTGCACCGCGGCAGCCTCGAGCGCGCCGAGCGCGCCTTTGGCCGGGTCCTTGAGATCGATGATATCGGCGCCGTGGGCGAGTGCGATCTCAGCCTCGGCGGGTCCCGTCACACTTGCCAGCAGCAACGTCATTGCGCGGCTCCATCAAGCGCCGGACGCAGGCGGTTTCGTACCAGCCAATCGACGGTGCGCGACCAGGACTCGTCGGTATTGCCGCGCATGTCGGCACTCATGCTTGCGAGCACGCGGCCGTCTGCTACGTCGCGCACATAGATGTTCATGTTCAAGATCAGGTTCGACACCTTCTGCACCGTTCCGGTGATCGACAGTTTGCCGCCGACCTTCGCCGCCAGGTCGGCGTCGCAGCCGCCGCATTCCTGCAAATGAACGGCATCCGCCTTGGCCTTCACCGGCCCGATATCGACGACCTGGTATTTCTCATCCTCGCCGAGCCGGCTGCGCAGGGCATTGCTCACAAGCGCGATACGCCGCTGTTCGTCAGCGCGCGGTCCGTTCATCTCGCCGTCGAGACTGGAGTCGATGAGTTCGAAATCGAAAATGGCTATTGGCTGCCTGGCAGCGGCCAGCGCCATTGCGGTGTTCAGTGCGACGAAAGGAAGCAAGACCGTGCACAACGAACGAACCATTGCAGCACTCCACCTTGGGGCTGGGGAGGATGCCATGGGATGGAGCTTAAGCAATATGCGCCTTGATTTGAACCAGGAATGGCAGTCTAATTTGCCAAAATATAAACGCGAGGAAACGTGGGGGCGCCGTTGATCGGAAGGCTGCCGTGATCCGGTTCCCAATCTGCGCGCTCGTCGTCTTTTTTTGCATCGCAACCGCGGCGGCATCGGAACCGCTCGACGTGAAGATCGGGTACCTTCGCCGCGCCGCGCATCCGGAGACGATAGCGCTGACGCAGATGCCACCGCCCGACGATGGGCTCGCCGGCGCGGAAATGGCGGCGAAGGACAACGACACCACCGGGCGTTTCCTCAATCAGCGCTTTTCGTTGATCGATGTACATCTCAAACCCGAGGACGATCCGGCGGCGGCGATCGCAAAATTGGCCGATCAAGGCGTCTCGCTGGTCGTCACCGATCTTCCTGCCGATGCCCTGCTCAAGGCCGCCGATGCCGCTAAGGCGCGCGACATGCTGCTGTTCAACGCCGCGGCGACCGACGACCGCCTGCGGCAGGAGGACTGCCGCGCCAACGTGATCCATACCGCGCCCTCACGCGCCATGCTGGCCGATGGGCTCGCGCAATATCTGATTTGGAAGAAATGGAATCGCTGGCTGCTGGTCACCGGTTCGCATGACGACGACAAGCTCTTTGCGGCGGCGCTCAAACGCGCGGCGACGAAATTCGGCGCCAAGATCGTGCAGGAACGCGAATTCAAGGACACGGGCGGCGCCCGCCGGACCGACAGCGGCGTCGTGCAAATCCAGCGGCAGATCCCGGTGTTCACGCAGCAGGCGCCGGATTACGACGTGCTGGTCGCGGCCGACGAGAGCGAAGTGTTCGCCTCTTATTTGCCCTATCGCACCTGGGATGCGCGCCCCGTCGCCGGTTCGGCGGGATTGATGCCGACGAGTTGGGATGCCTCGAACGGACTGTGGGGCGGCATCCAGATGCAGAGCCGCTTCACCGCGCAATATAAGCGGCTGATGACCGCGCTCGATATGCAGGCCTGGACCGCGGTGCGCATGATCGGCGAAGCCGTGTCGCGCAAGACCTCGGCCGATCCCAAGGTCATCCTGGATTATCTCAAGAGCCCGCAACTCGCGCTTGCCGCCTTCAAGGGACAGAAGCTGACCTTGCGCGACTGGGACCTGCAGCTGCGCCAGCCGATCCTGCTGACGGATGCGCGGACCATCGTCTCCGTCTCACCGCAGGAAGGTTTCCTGCACCAGTATTCCGAACTCGATACGCTTGGTTACGACCGCCCGGAGAGCAAATGTAAATTGCAGTAAAGGGTGCTGCCGGATGATGAAGTTGCGGACTGTTATGGTGACGACGTTCATCGGCCTCGTGACGCAGCCGGCGCAGGCCTACATGGCCTATGTGTCGAACGAGAAGAGCAACACCGTCAGCGTCATCGATACCGACAAGATGGAAGTGGTCAAGACGATCAAGGTCGGCCAGCGGCCGCGCGGCATCGAGCTGACCAAGGACGATAAATACTGCCTCGTCGCGGTCGGCGACGATGACACGATCCAGATGATCGACACGAAGACTGGTGAGGTCACCGCCAATCTCCCTTCCGGGCCAGATCCTGAGTTGTTCACGCTCGATCCGACCGGCAAGACGCTCTATGTCGCCAACGAGAACGACAACACCGTCACCATCATTGACATGGACCGGCGCGTGCCGCTCGGCGAGGTGCAGGTCGGCGTCGAGCCCGAGGGCATGGGACTGAGCCCCGACGGCAAGATCATCGTCAACACCTCCGAGACGACCAATATGGCGCATTTCATCGACACGGCGACAAAGCAGATCGTCGCCAATGTACTGGTCGACTCGCGCCCGCGCTTCGCCGCCTTCAAGAGCGACGGCTCGGAGCTATGGGTCTCCGCCGAGGTCGGCGGCACGCTCAGCATCATCGATCCGGTGAAGCACGCGGTGACGAAGCGTGTGACCTTCTCCATCCCCGGCCTGCGCAGCGAGTCGATCCAGCCGGTCGGCATCAACATCACCAAGGACGGAAAGACCGGCTTCGTCGCGCTCGGCCCCGCCAACAGGGTCGCCGTGATCGACGGCACGACGCACGCGGTGACCAAGTATCTGCTCGTCGGCCAGCGCGTCTGGCACATGGCCTTCACGCCGGACGAGAAGTACCTTTTGACCACCAACGGCATTTCCAACGATGTCTCAGTCATCGACGTCGCGAGCCTGAAGGTGATCAAGTCGATCCAGGTCGGCGAACTGCCCTGGGGGGTCGCCATCACTCGGCACTAGAGGAACCGCGCGGCGAGAAGATGATGCACGGCACGAGCATAGGTCCACAGGCACTGGCGATCGACGGCGTGAGCCATTCCTATGGCGCGCGCCGAGCACTCGATGACGTCACCTTCGCCGTAGCGCCGAAGACTTTCGCCGTCCTGCTCGGCCTCAATGGCGCCGGCAAAAGCACTTTGTTTGCATTGGTCACGCGGCTCTACGCCACGCAGCGCGGCCACGTGCGCATCTTCGACCATGACGTGGCGCGAGCGCCGGGTGAGGCGCTGCGCATCCTCGGCGTGGTGTTCCAGTCGCGCACGCTCGATCTCGACCTCTCGGTGATGCAGAACCTCATGTATCACGCGGCTCTGCACGGCATCGACAAATGCACGGCGCGCGCCCGCGCCGAGGAACTGCTCGCCCGCATAGCGCTGTCCGATCGCGGCCGCGACAAAGTGCGCCACCTGTCCGGCGGACAGATGCGGCGTGTCGAAATCGCCCGCGCGCTGCTGCATCGGCCGCGGCTTCTGGTGCTGGATGAACCGACGGTCGGGCTCGACATCACATCGCGCGCTGACATCCTCGGCCATGTGCGCCAGTTGATTGCCGAGGAAGGCATCGGCGTCCTCTGGGCGACGCATCTGATCGACGAGGTCGCCGATCAGGACCAGGTGATCGTGCTGCATCAGGGCCGCGTGCTGGCCGATGGGCGCGCGGACAAGATCGTTGCCGATTGCGGCGCGCCAGACATCCGCGCCGCTTTCACGAACCTCACCGGCGCCGCACAAACAACGGGCGAGGCTGCATGAGCACCGCCGGCACCGGTCATGTCGCCCACGTCGCGGCAACAAAGGCCGAACCTCGTGGATTTACGCTGAGGCAATATGCCATTTGCCTGAAGGGCATCGTGTGGCGCGAAAGCCTGCGCTTCCTGCATCAACGCGAGCGATTCATTTCGGCGCTGGTGCGGCCGTTGGTCTGGCTGTTCATCTTTGCCGCCGGTTTCCGGCAGGTTCTGGGGGTTTCGATCATCCCGCCTTACGAAACCTACATTCTCTACAGCGTCTACATCACGCCCGGCTTGATGGCGATGATCCAGCTCTTCAACGGAATGCAGTCGTCACTGTCGATGGTGTACGACCGCGAAATGGGCAACATGCGGACTTTGCTGGTGAGCCCGCTGCCGCGCTGGTTCCTGCTCTGCTCGAAGCTCGTTGCCGGCACCGCCGTGTCGCTGTTGCAGGTCTATGCCTTCCTCGCCATCGCCTGGTTCTGGGAGGTCGAAGCGCCGCCGCTCGGCTACCTCACGGTGATCCCGGCGCTGATCCTGGCCGGACTGATGCTGGGCGCGCTCGGCATGCTCATATCGTCCGTGATCAAGCAACTCGAGAACTTCGCCGGGGTGATGAATTTCGTCATCTTTCCGATGTTCTTCGCCTCCTCGGCGCTCTACCCGCTGTGGCAGGTGCGCGAGGGCAGCCCTCTTCTTTATTACGTGTGCCAGTTCAACCCGTTCACGCACGCCGTCGAGCTGATCCGCTTCGCGCTCTATACACAAATCGAATGGATATCACTCGCTGTGGTCGTCGGATGCACCGTGCTGTTCACGGTCGCCGCCATCATCGCCTATGACCCGTCGCGTGGCTTCCTGTCACGGCGTGGCGAACCGGGAGGTGGAGCATGAGGCGCCTTGTCATCGCGAGCCTCGCTATTGTTGCGACAGTGACGGCCGCCCATGCCATCGACCCGCGGCACCCGGACTGGCCGTGCCAGCAGATCATGGTGCCGAGTCTGTCGGCTGCCGCCTTCTGGACCGGCGCGCCGATCGACGACATCGGCGAGGCCTGGCAAAAGGATGACGCGGTGAATGACCTGGTGCAGCGTCTCGCCGCGCGGCGCACACCGATCGAAGAGGCGGAAAAGTCCGCCACCGACTTTGTCGCACACGCGCAGACAGACAAGCAGCAGAAGGCCGCGCTTCTGTTTGCCGGCCTGTTCGCCACGCTCAACGGCGAACGCAGCGAGGTGATGGACGGCATCGAGCGTTTTGCCAAGCGCCAACAAGAGCTGCGCACCCAGATCCAGGCTGAAATCACCCAGATGCGCCAAAAGCAGGATACTGCTCAGACAAACGGGACGAGCCTCGATGACGCCGCGTCGACCAAGCTCGGAGAGCAGATCGCCTGGGACACCCGCGTCTATGACGAGCGGCGGCACACGATCAGCTACGTGTGCGAGGTGCCGGCGAACATCGAGCGGCGGCTTGGCACGCTGGCGCGCGCGATCCAGCAAGCGCTGGAATGAACGTGCAGCTATTGCGAAATCGCGGCCGTTACGATGCGCGCACCGAACATGATCCGCTCGGCGATGCGTTTGATCTCGTCCGCATCGAGCGTCCCGCGCTGCAATGTGACGCTCAGGCTGCCGAGTACATTGTGTTGCGCGTCGAACACCGGCGCGGCGATACCGCTCAAACCCGACGTGACCTGCTCGGTCGTGACATCGTAGCCGTCGGACCGGATGCGCTTGAGTGTCGCCCGCACCTCATCAAGCGTAGCGCCGAGGCCGGCAGCCGTAAACGCCGCGGCCTGCTGGGCATGCAAGCGCGTGAGCTTCGGCGCCGACAGGTTCGCCAGGATGATGCGCGACGCCGCGCCGCGTAACAGCGGCAAAGCCAAACCGCGTTCGTAGGTCGAGCGAAATGCGACATTGGCCTGCTCCTGATGCACGCAGAGCACCTTGTCGCGATAGCGCCGGCACAACAGGACGATGCCCGGGAAATCCGCCGCCAGTTCCACCATGACCGGGCGGCTGGCCACGATCAGCGGGTCCTGCGCGCGCATGCAGTAATCAAGTTCGGCGATGCGCGGACCGAGCGTGAAGCCGACCCCGGGAAGGGAGGTAAGGATTTCCGCGTCGGTCAGGACCTTGAGATAGCGGTAGAGCGTCGAACGCGTATAGCCGAGCCGCGCGTGGATCTCGTCGAAGGTCCAGCGCTGGCTGGGTTGCTCGAACAGATCGAGCAGCCCGATCATCCGCTCCAGGCTGCTGGCCTCGCCGCTTGCGGTCTCCCCGCGGTCCATGACGCTTTCGTTCATCGTCGCCTCGCCAGCGCTTAAGGCCGCAAATCGGTTTGACAACACCTCAAATCCTACAATATAGGATTTCAGGGACATGATCTAGTAGCAAGGTGGCCGTTTAAGCGGAAACTGACCTGCTTGGACCTGGAACAAAAATCCTGGACTGCAGGATTGGCAGTGGTTTGGTGAGGGAACAATGGACACCCAAGTCATCGTCGTCGGGGCCGGCCCTGTGGGCCTCACCTTGGCCGTCGATCTCGGCCGCCGCGGCATCCGCTGCACGCTGATTGAGCGCAAGGACGCGCCGCAGTTCCTTCCCAAGATGGAACGCTGCAACGCGCGCACGATGGAGATGTACCGGCGTATCGGCCTCGCCGACAAAATCCGCGCCGCCGGTCTGCGCAGTGACGTGCCGATGGACGTCTTCGTCGTCCTGTCGATGACTGAGAGGCCGCTGCTGCATCTCGATTATCCGTCCGTCGATGCCGCGCGAAAAGAGATCGCCGCATGCAACGACGGCACCACGGCGCTCGAGCCCTATCAGCTCATTTCCCAATACACGCTCGAGCCGCTGCTCAAATCGATCGCCGAAACTCTTCCCAGCGTCACGGTGCGCTATGGCTGTGAGTTCGTCTCGCTGGAGCAGGATGCGACAGGCGTGACGGTGACCGCGCGCACGAGCGCCGGCGCGACCGAGACCATGCGCGCAGCCTACATTGTCGGCTGCGATGGCGGCGCCAGCCCGGTGCGCAAACAACTCGGCATTCCGCTGCGCGGCGAAGGCAATCTGATGGAGCTGCGCCAGGCGCTCTATTATTGCGAGGACCTGTTCGACCGCATTCCGATCGGCAACGGTCCGGGCAAAGGCCGTCACTACCATGTCGCCGACGATCAGGCCTCGTTCCTGATCATGCAGGACTCCACCAAGCATTTCACGCTTCATGCCCGCGTCGGCAATGACGAGGAGATGAAGAGCCAGTTCGAGAAGGTGGTCGGCGTTCCGGTCAAATACGAGATGCTGTCGTGCAATCCGTGGCGGCAAAACCTGCTGCTCGCGGACCGCTATCGCGACAAGCGCGTGTTCCTGGCCGGCGATTCCGTGCATCTCGTCATCCCGACCGGCGGCCTTGGCATGAACACGGGCGTCGGCGATGCGCTCGATCTCTCCTGGAAGCTCGCCGCAACGCTGAAAGGCTGGGGCGGCGACAACCTGCTCAATTCCTACGAGATCGAGCGGCGCCAGGTCGGCGAACGCAATGTCGGCGCGTCGCGCTACGCCTCGCTCGGGCGCCGCAAGTGGCGCTCGCAATTCAAGCCGAACATCCGCGACAATACGCCCGAAGGCCAGGCGACGCGCGACAACCTCGCCCGGATCGCCGATATCGAGCAGCGCAAGACCAACGAGATGATCGGTGCCGAGCTCGGCTATCGCTATGTCGACTCGCCCATCATCGACAATATCCCGGGAGGGCCGGAGCTTCTGTTCCGCGAATATCACCCGACGACGTGGCCGGGCGCACGGCTGCCGCACGTCTGGCTCGCCGACGGCACGCCGATGCAGGACCGCATCCCCGACGATGGCTTCACGCTGCTGCGCCTCGGCCACACGCAGATCGACACGGCGGCCATCGAAGGCGCGATCAAAAGTCATGGGGCGCCGGTGACGGTCCTCGATGTCACCGATGACGTGGCGCGCGACATCTACGGCCACGACCTCATCCTGTTGCGCCCCGACATGCACATCGTCTGGCGGGGCAACGCGGCGCCGGCCGACGCCGCAATGCTGGCGGCAACCGCGACCGGGCACTGATCGGGTCGCGGTCCGGGCACCTATTCCCGGCACCCCGTCTTGATCTAAGATTCAGGCCCGAGCTCGTCGCCCCTGGCGCACACGGCGAAAGGCCTATGTCGAACATCAATCCCAGCCCCTTCACAACCCGTCCCGAGATCGACGGCACCTTCGGCGTTGTCACATCGACCCATTGGATCGCGACGGCGGTCGGCATGGGCATCCTGGAAAAGGGCGGCAACGCCTTTGACGCGGCGGTCGCAACCGCGTTCACCTTGCAGGTGGTCGAGCCGCATCTGAACGGACCGGGCGGCGATGTGCCCATTATCGTGCATGACGTGAAGAAGGGCCGCACCGAGGTCATTTGCGGGCAAGGACCGGCGCCCGCGGGCGCGACGATCGCGCATTTCCGCAAGCTTGGCCTCGACCTGATTCCCGGCACCGGGCTGCTCGCGACCTGCATCCCCGGCATGTTCGACGCCTGGATGGTGTTGCTGCGCGACTACGGCACCATGACGCTGGCGGATGTGCTGACGCCTGCCATCGGCTACGCGCAGAACGGCCATCCACTGGTCGAGCGTGCGAACGCGACCATTGCGATCGTTGCCTCGCTGTTCCGCGACCATTGGCCGACATCCGCCGCAGTCTACTTGCCGAACGGCGAGGTGCCGGCAACCGGTTCATTGTTCACGAACAAGACGCTGGCGGCGACCTACAGCCGCGTCCTGAAAGAAGCGGAAAGCGCGGGCGGCAGCCGCGAAACGCAGATCGAGCGCGCGCGCAAGACCTGGTCGCAGGGCTTTGTCGCGGACGCGATCGACCGCTTCTGCCGTACGCAATGCCTGATGGACGTCAGCGGCACGCCGCACTCCGGCGTATTGACCGGCGAAGACATGGCGACCTGGCAGGCAACGGTCGGCGAACCGTTGCACTACGACTATGGCCCTTACTCCGTCTGCAAGGCGCCGTGGAGCCAAGGTCCGGTGATGCTGCAGCAGCTCGCTTTGCTGAAGGGCTTCAATCTCGACAGTCTCGATGTGACCGGTCCCGATTTCATCCACTTGCAGGTCGAATGCGCGAAGCTGGCCTTCGCTGACCGCGAAAAGTTCTATGGCGATCCCGATGTGGTCGACGTGCCGATGACGACGCTGTTGTCGGATACCTATAACGACGAGCGCCGCAAACTGGTGACGGAACAGGCCTCGCTCGAGCTGCGTCCGGGCTCGGTCGCGAATTTCGGCGCCGTGGTGGAGTTGCGGCGCGAGCAGGGAAAGCGTGAATCCGTTGGCGCGCTTGGCGCCGGCGAGCCGACCGTCGGCCATCTCGGCGACGTCAACGGCGACACGGTGCATTTCGACATCATCGACCAGGCCGGCAACATGGTCTCGGCGACGCCGTCCGGCGGGTGGTTGCAATCATCTCCTGTCATCCCCGAGCTTGGCTTCTGCCTCGGCACGCGCGCGCAGCAGTTCTGGCTCGAAGAGAACCATCCGGCATCGCTCGCGCCCGGCAAGCGCCCGCGCACGACGCTGTCGCCGACCTTGGCGTTGCGCGACGGCGAGCCTTACCTCGCTTGGGGCTCGCCGGGCGGCGATCAGCAGGACCAGTGGACGGCACAGTTCTTCCTGCGCCACGTACACGGCAAGATGAACCTGCAGGAAGCGATCGATGCCCCGGCATGGCACTCGGAGCATTTCCCGATCTCGTTCTGGCCGCGCACGGCGCGTCCGGGCGTGCTCGTGCTGGAAAGCCGCGTGCCGAAAGCCACCGTCGACGAACTGAAACGGCGCGGTCACATCGTCGAGGTCGGGCCGGCCTGGTCGGAAGGCCGGCTCACAGCCGCCTCACGCGCCGGACGCCGCCGCAAGGCCGCCGCCAATCCGCGCGGCATGCAGGGCTATGCCGCCGGGCGATGAAGGAGACCAGGTCACGATATGGTGACGCAATTCAAGCGCCAGGGCCGCTCGTTCACGCAGGATCACACCGATGCCGGCGGCCCCTGCGCTTGAACGTATTCGCTCGATAGCCTAGCTGACCAACACGCATCCAGCAGACACATTCGGATCGATCAATGACGAATGACCCCAAAGCTTCGACAGGTTGGTTTGATGTCGCGGCGATTGCCAAGACCTTGCCCGAGACGGCGACGACGCTGCTGGCGGACGTATACCTGACCAATCGAGACGCGGCGAGCGCACGGATTTTCCGCGTTTACCGTCCGACGCCGCCGCATTATCACGCGACCTGCGATGAATATCTCTACGCGCTTTCCGGCCGCGGCACGTTCTGGATGAACGATCCGTCGACCAAGGCTGAATTCGGCCCGGGCCAACTGCTGTTCTTCGAGCGCGGCACCGTGCACGCAATGCCGGAGATCTTCGAAGAGCCGCTGGTGTTCTTGTCGATCGATACGCCGCGACGGGAGCCCACCGACATCATTTTCGTCGATCCCCGCGCCGGCTCGCCCGAGACATTCATGGCCCGCAACGCGCCCACCCGGTAGACAATTCCAGGCGGGCGGAATCGGACGCAAAACGTGTCGCCTGCGAAGGCCAGCTTTGAGTCATCCAGCATCAGACCCTGCAGGTCCTTTGCTGCCGGCGCCATCCTTGCTGGGTATGAACTCGTGCTTGCAGAACGGGCAGCGCAGATGAAGCTGCGGATTGGCCGCCATCGCCTTCGAAAGCATGCGCTCGATGTAATAGTCTTTGCCGCACGACGGGCATGTCACAGTATTGACCCGGGCCATTGGACTCCCCCTCTTTACAGCTGCTTGAGCACGTCCGCCGGCAGGTAATCTTCAAGCCGCATGCGTGACGTGACCGCTTCAGGGATCGTGATCTTCTGCGGAAACGTGCGGCGGTCGAAGGGCTGCGTCGCGTCGATGCCTCCCTTCGTCGTGACGATGTCGTTCGCCGAGGGGTCGAGTCGCGTCCCCATCATACCGGGGATTACGACCAGGTCCTTGTCCCATTGCGATCGGGTGGCGACGGCCCACATCACCTGCTCTTCGTCGAAGACGTCGACGTCCTCATCCACGACGATGACGTGCTTGAGCCGGAAGTCCGAACTGAGTGCGATGGCGATGACGGTCTTGGGCTCGGCGTCGTTCGACTTCTTGAGTGAAATATAGGCGTGAAGCCGCGCCGTACCCGACACCGGCATGTTGACGGCGACGACGCCGGGCACGACTGCCTTGATGCGGTTGTAGAGGTAGGCCTCGATCATCGGCGCGTCGAGCAGCATGTGGTCGGCGCGGCCCGGCATGATGTCGAGATAATAGGCGTTCTTGCGGCGCGTCACCGCCGTGACATTGCATGGAGGCCCGAGCCTCTGACCGCCGTAATACTGAGTGTATTCGCCGAACGGCGCTTCGATCTCAAGCTCCGAGGTAGACATTTCAGCTTCGATCACGATTTCAGCCTGCGCCGGAACCATGACGTCATCGCCCCAGGTCTCCGAGGGCGTCACTTCGAGCGGCTCGCCCATGACGCCACCGATGATCCGGGGCTCGTCGGTGAGCAACTTCGTCTGACCACCCATATAGAATGCCGGATGATGCCCAATAACGAATATCGTCGGGACGTTGCGTTTCTGTGCCTTGTATTTCTGGAAATAGTGGCTGGTGTGGCGCGCGGCGTTAAAGTTGACAACCAGATGGCGCGGGCCACCGACATAGACGCGCAGGATCGCGCAATTCGTCCAGCCAGTTTCAGGATCCTTAACCCACACGCTCGGGCTCGCAAGGTACGGTCCGAGATCCATTTCGTGGTGCGTGACGATTGGCAGCTTGTAGACATCGGCCGCCTCTCCGACCTCAACGACCTCCTTCACCGCTGCTCGCGCGCGGTCGATCACGACTGGCGGCACCGGCTTTTCTCGCGCCAGATACTCCAGCGGCAGACGTGCGACCGTGGTCCCGAGGGCATCCGCGAGACGCTCGCGCGAACCGAACAGGTTGATGACCACAGGCAACTCCGAGAGATTGCCGTGCAGATCGCGCACCTTCTCGAAAATGATCACGGCATGTTTCTTCCTGGCCTCGAGCAACTGAAGAATCGCTGGGATTTCGAATTCCGGCGACACCTCCTTCTTCACGCGCACGACATGGGCGGGCATGTCACGCTCGAGATGTTCGATGTAGGATTGCATGCAAGGATTCATCGCGGCGCGTCCTGTTTTTCAGTTTTTTCCGTGGATCGGCAAGCTCTGATCACATCGGCTTAATTCCGGCGGTCTCGATGACCTTGTGCCATTTGGCCGTGTCGTCCTTGATCAGCTTCTCCAGCGCGTCCGGCCCCGGAGCGAGCGCCTCTGCCCCGAACTTTTTGTATTGTTCGATGACCTCCGGCTGCTGCATCGCATTCTTCACCGCGGCGTACACCTTGTCGATGATCGGCTTCGGCGTGCCGCCGGGCGCAAGCAGCGCAAGCCAGGCCGCGGTCTCGTAGTTCTTCACACCCGCCTCCTCGGCCGTCGGCACGTCCGGCAGGATGGGAAGACGCTTGTTGTCGGCCACCGCGAGCGGATTGGCATTATTGTTCTTCAACAGAGTGACGATGTTCGGATAGAGCTGAAAGCCCACGGGGACCTGCCCAGCCGCGAAATCCAGCGGAAATTGCGAGATCTGTCGATATGGCACGTGCGTTAGCTCGATCCCGGTGAGCTGCTGGAAATAGAGGCCCGAGAGGTGTTGCGAGCTGCCGAAGCCGACTGTGCCGTAGTTCAGATTGGGATGCGCCTTGGCATAAGCAATAAATTCGCCCAGCGTCTTCACCGGCAGCTTCGCGCTGACGACGATGATGTTCGGCATCGACACAAATTGCGAGATCGGCGCGAGCTTCTCCGGATCGTAGTCGAGCGTCTTGAACAGGCTGCGGTTGGCGGCGAGCGGGCCGACGCCGGTGATTAGCAGCGTATAGCCGTCCGGGGCCGCGCGGCTGACCGAGCCTGTGCCGATATCGCCGCCGGCGCCCGGCATACTGTCGTCAATGATCGGCTGACCGAGCGTCTTCTGCATCTCCCGGAACATGATGCGCGCGACGACGTCGCTGGCGCTGCCGCCGGCATAGGGAACAATGACGTGGATCGGCCGTGTCGGATAATCGGCGGCGCGGGCCGCCACGCTGCTCAGTCCCACCAGCGCCGCCGCGAGAACAAGCGGCAGGGGATTGAATGCTTTTGTTGATTTCACGTTTCTCCCTCCAGCTTATTCTTGCAAGGGCGCCATCCGATGGATGGCCGGGACGAAACGCAAACGAAAAAAACTCGTGCCTAGCCTTAGTTTTCCTCATGTACGAGGCGTCAGGCGGCCGAATGCTGAAAGCGATTGAGCACCCACTCGCGAAACGCCGATACCATCGGCATTTCTGCACGCTCGACCGGTGACGTCACATGGTATCCGGCATTGGTCTGCATGCGGATGTCGAACGGCTCGATCAGAGTGCCATTGGCGACATCCGTCGCAACAACGGCCGTGCGCCCCATCACCACGCCAAGGCCATCCACAGCAGCCTGAATTGACGGGAACAGAAGATCGCAGGCGAACTCGTCGGCAAATTCGAGGTCTGGCACGCCGGCGAGTTCCAGCCATTGCGGCCACTCATCGCGCAACGCGAAAGATGAGGTGCGGATCACCGTATGCTGGCGTAGGTCCGTGGGGCTCTTCAGTTTCATGCCGGTCTTGAGCAGGCGCGGGCTACAAACCGGAAACACCTCCTCCGGCGCAATCTTGTCGCTGACGAAGCCTCGCCACATGCCCGAGCCATAACGGATCGCCACGTCGTAATCGTGGTGCTGCAGCAGGTCGAACGACACGACCGTGCCGATGCGCAGCACGATGTCGGGATGACGTCGGCGAAAATCGCCGAGATTCGGAATAAGACATTTCACTGCAAACGCTGTGAGGCAGGCGACGGTAAGCACATTCCCGCGGTTCTTGTCGATGACCCGCTCGGTGGCCGCCGTGATCTGATTGATCAAGTCACGCACCGACTCCAGATATTCGTGGCCTACATCCGTCAGCCGTACGGCGCTGCGCTCGCGCGTGAACAACGCGACCTGAAGCAGATCCTCAAGGTTCTTGATCTGATGACTGACCGCAGTCTGCGTGAGATTGAGCTCTGCCGCCGCGCGGGTGAAGCTCAGGTGACGAGCGGCAGCTTCGAAGGCGCGCAGGCTGCTCAGGGACGGAAGGACGCGGCGCATAAAAACACTCGACAGAACAGCAGCTTACGAAAGCCTATCAATATTTTTCATGCCCTGTCCAACTATTTCTCCTTTGCCACGCCCATCGGCGCTGCCGATACCGGAGGACGCGCGGGCGATAGCCCGCATCACTGATCGGGGCTTCCAGTATGGCCGAAATTTTTGTCTGTCCCTCCGCCGAGTTGAGAGAAGGGGCGCGCAAGCTTGTTGAAAATGGCGCAGACCAGATCGGCGTCATCCGCGCCAGCGGCGCACTCCATGCTTTCAGCAATGTCTGTCCGCACCAAGGCGGCCCGGTGTG
>Ga0310811_10001604_pt1 | contig 28130 bp, 21 predicted proteins | sample YCmetagenome_FD_207642 | JGI IMG/M metagenome (GOLD analysis project Ga0310811, IMG submission 207642) | Soil microbial communities from experimental microcosm in Duke University, North Carolina, United States - YC | ecosystem: Engineered > Artificial ecosystem > Soil microcosm > Unclassified ... | reverse complement strand
CTCATCATAAGCGTTTGACAGGATGACACCATGACCAGCCATAATCAGGGGTCGTTGTGCCTGTGCGATAAGTTCCGCAGCCTGCGCCAGCAGTTCAGTCGAGATCGACTGCACCTGCGCCAGTTGCTGCTGTAGCAGCGTCTCTGACGTAATATGATCTGACGCACGATAGGTTGTTTTAGCGAACTGGATATCCTTCGGCACATCTACCAGCACAGGTCCAGGTCGACCACTGCGTGCCACGAGGAAAGCTTTGTGGATAACGTCAGCCAACTCATCAACATCGCGCACAAGAAAATTGTGTTTTGTGATTGGCTGCGTGATACCAAGAATATCCGTCTCCTGGAACCCATCCCGGCCAATCAGATTACGGGCCACCTGTCCTGTGATAGCAACTATAGGCGTCGAGTCCATAAAAGCTGTTGCCAGACCAGTTACCAGATTTGTAGCGCCAGGACCACTGGTAGCAACACAGACACCTACTTTGCCAGTCGAACGAGCATACCCATCCGCCGCATGAGCCGCAGCCTGCTCATGTCGCACCAGTACGTGATGTAAAACAGAATAGGAGGTAAGTGCATCATAGAAGGGCATAATTGTACCGCCAGGATACCCATATAATAGCTCTACCCCTTCACGTACCAATGACTCACAAATGATCTGACTGCCCGTGAGTTCGCGGCCCTTGTCCTCTGCCCCCCCGGATTGGTTCATTGTACCCGACTGCTGAATGATCTTTGCAGCGATAGCCATAATTCCTCCTAGAGTATGCATTAATTACACGAAAGAGGACCTCCCATGCTGGGAGGTCCTCGTCAGGATACCTTCTTCGGATCGGGTGGCTTCGTCGCTCCCTTTAATCTCCCTGTGCATGTCTTGCGTCTGGCTCCTCGATAAGCCCTACCAGACTAATGAGCCATATAAGTCCGGTAAGGCCAATAAGTAGGAGACTAATCAGACCCACAACAAGACCTACAAGAAGAAGGGAAACAACTCCAATAATTTCTGTAATGGTAATTCCTATAATGTATACAGCAAGCATAAACAAAGAAACCGACGTTATTACGTCGGTCTTGTGAATGAAATTTGCGTTTGCAGCACCAGGCATACATGCATTCATCTTTTTAGCAAAGAAAGGCATGAAGGGATGACGACTAGAACTTGCATGTATAGCGTTCTGGTAGTTATAAGCCATCGCCATCATATTCCTGACTCCAATTCCTTTATAAGATAGAAAACTGCTTGCCAGCATACATTGATTCACTCTTACTGATACCAAGCTACAACAGCTACTTCGCTGGAGCAATGTGTATCATGTCTTCGTTGTATTGGAGAATACACCACCGCGCAAATACTTGTCAACCCTGAAATAGCGCATTAACGCGAGTTTTGGAGAAACCATACACGCTAAATTCATATGCTATGTATGCTTAGTACATATAAATTTTCCAGAACCCCTTGATTTTGCAGCATATTCTATGGTATACTATACAGACATAACTCCAAATAGGAATATAAATTTTTAGTAAAATACCGCCCATATTCTTCCTCTTTGCGAAGTATGTCATTATGTCTTCTTCCTCACAAAACAGTACGCTCTTAGATAAGAAAGTATAATGTCATATTACTGCTCTTCTGCTTATTCTATATTCACAACTCAACATCATTTGAGTATTTTTTTTGTTCCTCAAAATCCGGGCAGAGGGATGCCATTTTTGACGCTATTATGTGGGAGAAAAGGGGCAAATTTTGAGAGGCGTATATTGAGCACCACTACGCAACAATTCACTCTTCATTACTGCAATTGCTTTAGCTGTAAAGGTCTCTCGCGAGGCAAACTGTTGTGGGCCACCATGTAAGATTGCTTGCAGACGTTCCAGTTCGGTTACTGGAAGAGGAGCTTTAATCCGTGCCAGTGTCAGATGGGGCGCAAATGGACGTGTATCGACGCTAAACCCGCGCCGCGCTAAATCCTGCTGCAAACGCGCATGTACATGTAACAATGTACCAGATCGCTCTTCTATGCCAGTCCAGATGACACGTGGTTGACGTGCCGCCCCAAATGAACCTGGATGTGTCAGGCGATAAGAGAATGAATGTGTTTCCTGCGCAACTGTCGTAGCAGCAGCTATCGTCTCCTGCAACTGGTTATCATCAAGTTCTCCTAAAAAAGCCAGCGTCAGGTGAATACCCGCAGGATTAACCCAGCGGATTGAAGGCAAAACAGACGACACCTGATGGATTACATCCGTCAGGTGTCGCTGAACTGCTTTATTCATCTCAAGAGCAATAAATGTTCGTGTCATGCAACAAATAACATCCTATCAAGTTCTTCACCATCAATCGTTTCAACCTGGATCAGATGCTCGGAGATCGCAACAAGCTTCTCACGTTGTTCACGAAGAACACGCAAAGCCGTCTCATAGGCCTGATCGATTAGCACAGAAACTTCTTTATCAATTCTGGACGCCATCTCAGCACCCATGACCGTGTTTCCCTCAGCATCAGCCTTCAAGGAAACATTTCCTAAAGGCGACATACCAAACTCGCAGACCATACGACGGGCAATATTTGTCACATAATCAATATCCTGACTCGCCCCGGTCGTAATATCACCAAAGATAATCTCTTCCGCAGCACGACCCCCCATCGCCCCCGCCATTTTCGCGACAAGTTCCGAGCGCCGCAGCAAATAGCGATCCTCTGCGGGAGCCTGTACAGTAATACCAAGCGCCATACCTCGAGCAATCGCTGAAACCTTCTGTACCGGATCAGCACCTGGCATCATCCGCATCACAATAGCGTGACCAACTTCATGATACGCAATAATAGCTTTTTCACTCTCAGTAATCAAGCGACTTCTGCGCTCAGGGCCAGCCATTACACGTAAAATGGCCTCATCCAATTCAGCATGTCCAATCGTCAACAAATCTTTACGAGCGGTAAGAAGCGCAGCTTCATTCAAAAGATTCGCCAGATCAGCACCAGAGAAACCAGCCGTCTGTCGGGCAATTGTACTCAGCGTCACCTCTTCAGCTAATGGCTTTCCAAGCGCATGAACCGCAAGGATCTCTTCTCGGCCACGAATATCAGGTTTATCCAGCATGACACGACGATCAAAACGCCCCGGACGTAACAATGCCTGATCAAGCACATCAGGACGGTTCGTCGCCGCAATGACGACAATATTAGTATGCCTATCGAAACCATCCATCTCAACCAGCAACTGGTTCAATGTCTGTTCACGCTCATCATTCCCACCAGTACCCGAATTTGTCCGTTGGCGACCAACCGCATCAATCTCATCGATAAAGACGATACATGGTGCATGCTCTTTCGCTTCTTTAAATAGATCGCGCACACGTGCCGCACCAACACCAACAAACATCTCGACAAATTCTGAACCGCTCACACTATAGAAAGAAACACCGGCTTCACCAGCAACAGCACGCGAAATCAAGGTTTTGCCAGTGCCAGGAGCACCGACCAGCAAGACACCTTTAGGCGTACGAGCACCCATCGCAGTAAAACGCTGCGGTTGCTTCAAGAACTCAACAATCTCTTGTAGTTCAAGCTTAGCTTCTTCAACCCCCGCCACGTCCCTGAAAAGAACAGTTGGACGTGACTCATTGAAACGCCGCGCCTTAGAACGCGCAAATGGCATCGCCTGCCCCCCCAGATTGCCACGCTTGATAAACACAAACGTCAGGGCAGCAATCAAGAGAATGATCAACAGATCAACAAGGCCCTGTACCCATTGAGAACCTTGACTGTTATCGATGTTCACCACAACACCATCACGCCAGAACAAATCTGTCACGGACTGCCCATCTTCTTTTATAGCATGGTATTTCGCGCCTGCAGTGCTGGTCGCAGTAATAGTATTGCCATCAATTGTCACGGACTTCAATTGATGATGAGCTGCCATACTCAACACATCACTGATTGGTTTGTCCTGTATCATAGCGCTCGCATGTGCAACTTCATAGATGCGCACACCAGCAAATGCCAACAAGAGCACTCCTACAACAACTAATGAGATAGGAATAGCATAACGTGTCAGTAGCTGTTTTCTTTTTGCCATTTTCTGTATGGAATTTCGTGTATCTGAGTTTGTTCCTTTGCGGTCATCTTTCGGAGGCATCGATAACGTTAGACCCTTCTTAAAAACTTGTCCAAATCTACAAACTACCAGGCATGTATCAGCGTATATCTCAGCACATTTCTGCTGCTCAGTATGATACTTAAAGCAAGTATAGACGATAGAAATTACTTTCGCAAGATAAGTTTATGCTTAGAAAGCTTAGAAAAATTAGAGAAAAGTACTAAGATAGATCACCATACAAGGCAATCCATCCTGAACAAATCTCATCCAATAATCAGAAATAAGCTATAGGAAATAAGTACCCATAAATAATTACTCCAGAAGCAAAATCACAAAACTGCCCCGTCCATATAGATAGTTGTGCTACAATACAAACGAACTTTTCAAAACTCCTTTTTTGAGGAAGTCCTAGAATGCGTCGATGATAAAAAACCAACAGTTTATAGAGTGAATAGATATCATTTATTAATTTATTGTTGATTATTCATTGCTGCAGTTTCACAGAAGTTATAAGTAAGGAATAAAGACCGATGGTAGATAACATGAAAGGATCTGATACGATCCATAACGTTGTCTCCAATCTGTTGCAAATTGGTCACAACAAAAAATCCTTTAGTAAGGAAAGCGTTGGGAAGGCACCACGCATTCGCGACGCTCAGGTTGTAAAGAGTGTTTGTCCATATTGTGCAACCGGTTGCGGACAAAATATCTACGTCAAAGACGGACAGATTATTGACATTGAGGGCAATCCAGATAGCCCGATTAGCTTTGGGACGCTCTGTCCGAAAGGTTCCGCGACATTCCAATACACGGTTAACCCAAACCGTATCTCCGAAGTCCTCTACCGCGCCCCTTATAGCGATCACTGGGAAGTTAAACCACTCGATTGGGCGATGGATCGCATCGCGCAGCGTGTGAAAGAAGCCCGTGACGAAACATTTGTCACGCACCTTGAAGATGGTCGTGAAATCAATCACACATTAGGTATCGCGTCCCTCGGTGGTGCGACCCTGGACGTTGAAGAGAACTATCTGATCAAGAAGCTGTTCTCTGGTGGATTGGGCATTTCCTCAATCGAAAACCAGGCCCGTATATGACACAGCTCCACAGTACCCGGTCTGGGTACAACATTCGGACGTGGTGGTGCTACGTCTTATCCACGCGATCTGCTGAATAGCGATTGTATCTTCATTATTGGTAGTAATATGGCGGAAGCTCATCCTGTTGCCTTTAGAAATGTAATTCAGGCAAAGGATAAAGGAGTTCCCGTAATTCATGTTGACCCGCACTATTCGCGCACATCTGCGCTTGCTAATATGTACGTCGCGACTCGTGCAGGTTCAGATATTGTGTTCCTCGGTTCATTGATTCATTATATGCTGGAGAACAACGCTTACTTCCATGATTATGTAGTGAATTACACAAATGCACCAATGATCATTAATGAAAACTTTAAAGATACTGAAGATCTGGATGGCGTTTTCTCTGGTTACGACCCAGAAACAGGCTCCTATACAGATCCCGGTAGCTGGCGCTATGAATTAGACGAGAACGGCTGTCCCAAAACAGACCCGACGTTGCAACATCCACGTAGTGTCTTCCAGATTATGCGCCGTCACTATGCTCGCTATACACCAGAGATGGTTGAAGACGTCTGTGGCGTTTCCCGTGAGCAGTGGCTCAAAGTAGCACAAATATTGGCGGAAAATTCTGGTCGCGAAAAGACAACCATGCTCTGTTACGCTACTGGCTGGACACAACAGTCCAAAGGTGTACAGATCATTCGTGCAGCCGCGATGTTCCAGCTGCTGATGGGTAACATTGGTCGCCCTGGTGGTGGTATCCTCGCTCTGCGTGGTCATGCCTCAATTCAGGGATCGAGCGATGTCCCGACACTGTACGACTTACTGGCTGGTTATATGCCTCAGCCAAGTGCAGTCCTGCCTCCTCAGTTGAAGAAGCAAGATGCCGAGTCCCTCAGTAAGGAAGATCTCTTCGCCAATTCGCAGCAAACGCTTGAAGACTATATCAGAGTCAACGGTCAGAAAACTGGCTGGTGGTCAAATACGCCGAAATATATGAGAAGCCTGCTTAAAGCCTGGTATGGCGAGGCGGCAGATGATCCCCAAAACGACTATGGTTATCATTGGATACCCAAAAACACAGGCGATCATTCTCACTTAATGACGACGTACGAGATGCTGGAAGGTAAAGTCAAAGGCTACTTCCTCCTGGGTCAAAATCCGTCGGCTGGTAGCTCAGACTCACGCTTACAACGCAAAGCACTGGAACAACTCGATTGGCTGGTAGTACGCGACCTGTATGAAATCGAGTCAGCCACATTCTGGTATAAAGGTACTGAAGCGGTTGATCCGAAAACAATGAAAACCGAGGTCTTCTTTATGCCAGCAGCGGCCCATGCCGAAAAAGAAGGCAGCTTTACCAACACGCAACGACTGGTCCAATGGCGAGATAAAGCAATCGATCCACCTGGAGATGCTCGCTCCGACCTGTGGTTCATCTATCATCTTGGCAAACGTTTGAAAGCCTTATACGCAGATAGTACCGATCCTAAAGATCAGCCTATCCAGAATCTCACCTGGGAGTATGAAGGCGGACATCATGATCCACACTCCAAGATTAAAGATGAGCCAGATGCATTACTGGTACTCAAAGAGATGAATGGTTATCATGTCAAAAAGGCTGGTGAGCAAACATCTTATACACTCCATGACGCGCCACACGCGAAAAGCTTTACCGAGCTAAAAGATGATGGCAGCACAGCCTGTGGTGCCTGGATCTATAGCGGTGTCTATCCAGAACCTGGCAAAAACCTGGCTGCGTCACGCGTCACCGACGATAAACTGAATCACGAATGGGGCTTCGCATGGCCTGCGAACCGCCGTGTGCTCTATAATCGTGCTTCAGCCGATCCACAGGGACGCCCATGGTCAGAGCGCAAAAAACTGATCTGGTGGGATGAGGAGCAGAAAAAATGGACAGGCAATGATATTCCTGATTTCCCGGCAGACAAAGCCCCTGATTATCGACCAGCCCCTGGCGCAACCGGCATGGATGCGATCTCAGGTATTGATCCATTCATGATGAAACCTGATGGCAAAGGCTGGTTATACGCCCCAACAGGATTAAAAGATGGCCCATTGCCAACGCACTATGAAGCCATCGAATCTCCGGTACACAACGCGCTGTATAAACAGCAGAACAACCCGGCGGCGAACCTGAATAAGGGCAAAAAATACAATAAACTTTCCGCTGTTGGCGACAAGGATTATCCAATTGTGATAACCACCTATCGTCTGACAGAGCATCACGTCAGTGGACCGATGAGCCGCTGGTTACCGTGGCTTAACGCTCTACAACCAGCCCTCTTTGCCGAAATCAGTCCAGAACTGGCAGCAGAGAAGCAGATTAAGCACGGCGAGTGGATGGTTATCAACACTCCACGTGGTGAAATCGAAGCACGGGCGATGGTCACACGACGTATTCAACCACTCCGTATGCGAGGACGCACCGTACACCAGATTGGTATACCTTTCCACTGGGGTTTCCAGGGAAGAAGCACGGGCGGCATTACCAACGACCTTGCTCACATGGCACTGGAACCAAACGTGAGTATTGAAGAGGCGAAAGCGTTCACCTGTAACGTTCGCGCCGGACGTCTATCGTAAGGAGCATTTGAATGGCTATCGTAAGAGAATTTAAGCGATCAAATCTGCCTGTACTTAATTTTGGTATCCAGCAGGCGGAGAAAGTTCTGACATCATTTCCGGTGCAGAAGCCAATCCCAGAGCAACCTGCGATGGGCTTCTTTACCGATACCAGTGTGTGTATTGGCTGTAAAGCCTGCGAAGTTGCCTGTAAACAGTGGAATCAGTTGCCTGCAATTGATCCCGAATGGACAGGCACCAGCTATGACAATACACAACGTTTTGGCGCGAACACATGGCGACATGTGCAATTTATTGAACAGGTGGGACGGCGCAAACCAGCACAGGAAAAGGCTCCAGAGCCAATGGTGAGCGTCAATGCCAACGGACAGAAAAAGCCTAATCTGGATCTTCCAATGTTCGAAGAGGCATTCCCTAATTTCAAATTAAATGGTCCAATCTCAGAGGCTCCCGCAGCACCGGCAGCATTCAACACAACGTTACCTTTCGTCAAGGAAGATCGCTGGTTGATGCATAGCGATGTCTGCAAACACTGTGCCAATGCTCCCTGTCAGGAAGGATGTCCAACCGGAGCGATCATCCGCACCGAGTTCGACACAGTCTATGTCCAACAGGATATCTGTAATGGTTGTGGCTATTGTGTCGTTTGTTGTCCTTTTGGGGTAATCGAGCGCGACTCCATTACCATCGGCGATGGTCGAGCACATAAATGTACCCTGTGCTATGACCGTCTGAAGGACGGGATGGAACCGGCCTGTGCCAAGGCTTGCCCAACTGACTCCATTCAATTTGGTGAAGTTGCCAAGCTCAAAGAGCAGGCACGAGCACGCCTGGGCTACTTGCATGAGCAAGGTGTTGAAGAAGCACAGCTCTATGGCGTTGATGACAACATCCTGGATGGCGGGTTGAATTCGTTCTTCCTGCTTCTTGATGAGCCAGAGGTATACAATCTGCCAAAAAATCCACCACGCCCAATGCATAACGTGATGCCCACGTCATTCTGGGGCCTGGTAACGGCTGTGATAATTGGTATCTTCGGTATTCTGTTCTTCACACAAAAAGATTAGTCATAGAGGGTGAGATGCCTTTGTTCATAAGAGCATCTCACCCATCTGTGAATGGAGAAGTTCCTATGAAGGCAATGCGTGTTCCTGAACTTGGAACACAAACGATACAATCGGTGGTGACATCCATCCGCGAAACGATGGAGGCACCCAATAAACCAGCCAATCTGCTCGAATGGCTGGCGCTGCTGACAACTGGCTATCTGCCCGATCCAGAGCAAGAAAAAGACGAAAATTCCTATTATGACTATCCATCATTAAAACCAGCCGTCTGGCACTGGGAAATCGTCTGGTATTTCTATTTCGGAGGACTGGCTGCTGGTTGTTACTTGCTGGCAACGCTGGCATCTGTATTTGGCTCCGACGAGGATAAGAAAGCTCTGCGTCTGGGATATTATCTCTCGATGCTGGCGTTCTTACCCTGCCCTCCCCTGCTGATTAAAGACCTGGGTCGTCCTGAGCGCTTCCTGAATATGATGCGTATCGTCAAAGTGAAATCACCAATGTCAATGGGTTCCTGGAGCCTTGCGGCCTTTGGCACTTTCGCTGGCGCAACACTCGTCAGTCAGGGCGCACGTGATGGCCTGCTGGGCAAATGGTGGGGAGCCAGACTGATTGCCAGATTTCCACAGAAATTGATTACGATCCCTGGTTCATTCGCTGCACTCTTCCTGGGCGGCTATACCGGCGTCTTGCTCGCTGCTACCAGTAATCCACTCTGGTCACGTAGCCGCATGATGACAGCGATGTTCTTCCCATCAGCGATGTCCACCAGCACGGCGTTAATGTCCACGATTTTGCGCTTCATCCGCACACCTGCCTCTGTTTTGCACAAACTGGAAAAGCTCGAATGGATCAACATGATTGTCGAGCTGATCAGCATGCTAACCTTCTTACGGCAGTCTGGTCGCGCAGCACGTCCACTGGTCGGGACAGGACCCAAAGAACTGGGACCAACCTTCTGGCGCTTTATGTTTGGTGGTGGCCTTGTGCTCCCCTGGTTCTTACAGACCTTTATGCTGTCACGCCATAAAAAGCATGAACAGAAAGCAGCTAAAGCGAAAAAGAATAACAAACAGAGCGGCAAGAGCAAACACTTTGAGCCAATGAGCCTCTTTGTTTCCTTGCTCGTTCTCGTCGGCGGTTACTTCCTGCGTAAAACGATTGTCTACGCGGGTCATGAATCCAGTAAAGACGCACGTACCACATTCTGGAACGCACGCCGCTAAGATCCTCTTGAACTTGAGTATGCAGGTGCTCTGTACCCGCACACTCAAGTTCAACAAAAACCAGTACCAGAATTACTCCTCCAACTTTCCCTTTTGTCTTTCGTAATAATGTTGCACCCAACAAGATGCAAGCACTACCTATAGCATGCCTATAGGCGTAAAGAGAGGAATATATGGAGGAGCCACAAACAACTCATTCCAGTAACAGCTCCGACACGACAACACGAATTACAGCCAAGCTTTCACCGGAAGATACCTCTACCCAAAGCACAGATGAGCCAATCACAACTGGCGCGCCTGCTACCGACGAGGAAACCCCACCACCAGCTATCGAAAGCTTACAACTTGTCGTCGTCGAGGGATTTCAAGTGGGACGAGGGGTCGCACGTATAGACCCAAATGATATAGCACGACTTGGTTGCCAATCTGGAGACATTGTTCTCATTACAGGCGCACGTACAACAGCAGCCCGTATTGCTCCCAGTGCTCTGGTTGATCGTGGCCGACAGGCGATCCAGATGGACAGTCAGGTGCGACAGAATAGTGCCTCTGGACTGGGTGAGCGCGTGACCATTCGCAAAGCACGCGTCAGCGCCGCTGAAAAAATCACCCTGCTCCCACTCACAACAGGTACACCTATTCAGGAAAGCGATCTCCAATATATTGCCCGCTATCTCATTGGATTACCTGTCACTATCGGCGATCTCTTACGTGTAGGGACACCCGGGACGGCCCCACGCGAATTCCTGATCATCAGTACGACCCCTGCCACACCAGCCTATACACGTTTGCGCCAATCACCTGACGAGCTACCTTTTGTAACACCCCCACAAAACACCACGGATACCGATGCAGTCCTGATTCAAACAGGAACCATCGTACGCGCGCAGGCCCGTGGAGCAGCGAACGGCTCAACAGGTCGTGTCAGCTATGAAGATATTGGTGGCTTAGGCAAGGAACTACAGCGCATTCGTGAAATGATTGAACTACCACTGAAATATCCAGCCGTTTTCGACCGCCTCGGTGTGGAACCACCAAAGGGTGTACTGCTCTATGGACCGCCAGGAACTGGAAAGACGCTGATCGCCCGTGTGGTTGCCGCTGAAACCAATGCATCATTCTTTATCATCAATGGCCCTGAAGTTATTAATAAGTTTTATGGCGAAAGCGAATCACGGTTACGTTCAGTCTTTCAGGAAGCGCAACGTCGCTCCCCCAGCATTATCTTTATTGATGAGATTGATGCGCTGGCCCCACGACGTAGCGAAACAGGTGGTGAAGTAGAAAGGCGCATCGTCGGTCAATTGCTGGCATTGATGGATGGTCTGGAATCACGTGGTCAGGTTATGATTATTGGCGCAACTAACCAGCCAAACGCGCTCGATCCTGCTCTCCGCCGCCCCGGTCGTTTTGATCGTGAGATCTCACTGCGCGTACCAGATGTGCGTGGACGTACAGAGATCCTGCAAATTCATAGCCGCGATGCCGCGATGGCCAATGATGTTGATTTCGCACGCATTGCTCAACTCACACCTGGCTTTGTCGGTGCGGATCTTGAAGCCCTCTGTCGAGAGGCAGCGATGATCGCCCTACGCCGCGTGCTACCACATATCGACTATCAACGCGGCTATATTCCTTATGAGACACTGGTCAATCTGAGCATTACAATGGCAGACTTTCAGGAGGCATTACGCGAAGTTGAACCCTCCACAACGCGTGAAGTCTATGTCGAAGTAAGCGACACCAGTTGGGATGACATTGGCGGACTGGAATATACAAAAAACCTGCTCACAGAAGGCGTGGAATGGCCATTGCGCTATCCAGAAATGTATACAGCCGCGAAGGTCGAACCACCACGTGGTATCATTCTCTCGGGCCCTCCGGGTTCAGGTAAAACACTGATCGCCCGTGCGCTGGCAAACCAATGTGAGGCAAGCTTCATTTCCATCAAAGGTCCAGAACTGCTCTCAAAATGGGTCGGCGAATCAGAAAAAGGTATTCGCGAAATCTTTCGTCGTGCCAAGCAGGCCGCACCCTGTCTGGTATTCTTTGACGAGCTTGATGCGCTGGCTCCACGCCGTGGCGGCAGCATTGATGGCAATGTCGGCGATAGAGTCATTGCTCAACTACTCACCGAAATGGATGGTATCGAAGGGCGCGAGGGTGTTATTGTTCTGGCAGCCACCAACCGACCAGATATGATTGATCCTGCGCTGTTACGACCCGGTCGCTTTGATCTATCCATCGAACTGCAGTACCCTGATAAGCAAGAACGAGCCGCAATCTTCCAGGTCCATTTGCGGAACCGACCCATCACGCCGGAAATCACAGCCGAAGAACTGGCTCGTCTGACCCCGGATCGCAGTGGTGCTGACATCGAAGCAATCTGCCGACGTGCAGCCCTGCTCGCTTTACGCGAATGGATCACTCCCCGCTTAGAAATAGGGCAGGTACAGATCACACAGATTAATGAGAATGAACAGGAGTCAGATACCCGGGAACAAACACCAAAAGAAGAAGTCACAGGTCCAACCCCACCACGTGCAGGCAGCTTCCTTATTCGTCAGGAACACTTCCAACGAGCAATTGACGAGCAAAACGAACGCTATACACGACAGGCACATGACGAAGAAGAGCGGATGCGACAGGAGCATGGACGACAGCGCCTGATAGACATGGCAGCAAATTATGAAACAGGAGGAAAACCTCCACTGAGAGGATTCCGTCTCTGGCTCGCACGTTTGTTTGGACTCGTTTAAACTACAACAGAACATACTACGCCTCATGCAATCTATACTCATCATATCACAGCCAGATATAAAACGTATTTATATCTGGCTGTGTAGATAATGTATATCTATTGCAGTCTATATATTGTAGGTACCATACACTTACAATATATAGGTGGCTATGCTATAATAAACTACGGAGAGCGTTACCGAGCAGCGAAGGGAGAACACAGTGTTACCTATACGTGAAAACTCCTCTTCCATCTCCCGTGAGCAAGTTACAGAGGCGTATCTTAAAGCCATTGGGTTGATCGATGAGCGAGTGGCTCCTTATCTAGGAAAGGCCACTACCCGCGCTTTAGTACAAGGTGCGGCAAGGAGGATACAGAATAACTATCCGTTTCTCAGTTGCTTTATCAATCGCCCCTACACTGATGTCGCACCGGCGGTCCTGAAAGAACAACTGAGTGGCGTAGATCCTACGGAACTCATGGAGGGCCTGAATGTACTCTTAGATGAGTGTTTTGCAGGACTACGGGAACTGACTGGCGATCTTATCGTCCCTCCTATCCATGATGAAGTCACACATACATTAAGACAATTACAATAAGGGTGTAGCATGGAGAGTAGCGTGCACTCAACACCAAGGGTCTTAGATAATGCATTCCACTCCCCTGATGGACAGGGTGTTAATCGTCTGTTCGCAATTCGGCAAGAAATGGAATATCTCAATACAATCGGGAAACGTTTTGTTGCCGCGCTGGATCGTTTTCAAGTCCACCGGGCATTACTGGCCGCGTTGCAAGAACTCTACAGCTTTTCAGCATGCTGTATTCTATTAAAAGGGGACCCATATGAACTGTTCATTATCCCCTGTTATCCACTTGAAGCTTCCTTCCTCGAATCTATGTTTCAGCGCATTGGCAATGCTGCTAGCTATCTCAATTTTCCGGCTATTACCCCAGAACAATTAGCACGTACAGCGTATTTTGACGCCCCCGATGAACTCGCGCAATCACGAGTCAAACGTGACAATGACAACGTCAATAAAGAAAAAGCCGCTAACGACGCAGACGACGAGGCTCAAATTGGTTCTTGCTTAAACATACCACTCACGGTCGAAAATCGTATCATCGGGATGCTCAGTCTTTTTGATGAACACGTTGGCACTTTCGATACAAATTTGTTGCAATTAACCACGATGATCGCAGATTATGCTGCGGTCGCATTAGAGAATGTACGTTTGCGTGAGCGCGAAAACGCGCTCTGGCGTGAAACTGAGATTGAACGGATGCGGCTCGAATTGATCATCGGAAGTATGGCCGAAGGGCTGTTGATTACCGATGCACGTGGTGCCATCACCTCGTTAAATAAGTCAGCCGAACAGCTACTCGCGCAGGGACTCTGTGATTGTGAGTCGGGCGTCCCATTGCACAAAATTGCCGAAACCAGTAGTGCTACCTGGCTACCACGATTGGTAGAGATCATTGGACAGGCCCTTTCGGGCAAAACTGTCAAAAATCAGGAAGTGGTAGCGGGGAACGTCGAAGAACGGGTACCGCTCACACTAAATATCAGTGCCTCTCCACTCCATGACTCCAGCAGGCCCTTCTCGCAACCGATTGGCGTCGTGGCTGTACTCAATGATGTAACATCTAATAAACAGATCGAGCGTCTTAAAGATGACTTTGTCTCCGTTGTATCACATGAGTTACGAACGCCCCTTACCGCGATTAAGGGCTATACTCAGCATCTGGTACGGCGCCTGGAACGGCGCTTGCGTAAGCCCTTGCGCAATCAGAGTCTGGATAGCGAACAGGTAGAATTACCAGAACAATATGATCTGCGCAACCTGAATATTATTCAAAGTCAGACAGCGCATCTTGAACGTCTGGTGAATGATCTACTTGATCTTTCTCAGGTCCAATGGGGCCAGCTCAACCTACATTATGAAACATTCTCTCTTACAGATGTTCTGACTGAAAATGTCCATTTAATCCAGGCCAGCGCGGAACAACATACAATGATCACTGATATCCAGACACAAGATACCAATATATCAGCCGACCGCGCACGTATTGGACAGGTGATAGGCAACATTCTGGATAACGCCGTCAAATATTCTCCCCATGGGGGGCAGATCAAAGTAACCTTACACAGAGAGTCGAACAACTATCTCGTCAGTGTAGAAGATCATGGCATTGGTATCAGTCCAGAACACTTTGAACACATCTTTGAACGGTTCTACCGTATCCACAATACCGCCAGCCAAAATTATTCAGGCATTGGACTGGGTCTCTATGTTGCGAAAGCCATTGTCAATAAACATGGCGGACGTATCTGGCTCGCGAATAATCAAAACACAGGTAGCACATTCTACTTTACCCTGCCTATCGTCCAACCGCACTAATACAGTATAATTGTATGCACAAAAAAGTCCGGCAATAGAATGCCGGACATGCTTCTGTTATAGCATATAAATTAGCAGAATAACATCATACAGAGTATATCAGAGTGAAAGAACCTGCAATAATTCAGTCGGATTAAAACCAAAATGAGTGCGAACATAAGAATAGCCGAAAGGCGTAAAATGAATTTTTGTCCAGAGAGACGGCAACAATTGTATCGAACGTAATACACGGGCCTCGCCCCACAACGGATACCGTACATCTCGTATAACGCGAATCATATCTACCGTACTGGTTAGTAACAGACCAATCGCAAATAAAAGAATTTTAAACACAGGATCATGTAAGTAATCTATCGGGCTCCACATTGTAAACAAGCCAAGGTACAAAACTCCCCCAGATATCAGAGCGGGAAAGAGAAAACCTATCCAGAGGTAGAACAGCGAAGGCTCACACAATACCATCAGAGTTAATCCAAAAGGGCCAATAGCCCAACCAATTACAGGCTCATGACGTACCAATACAACAACAATATGAGCTAGTTCATAGAAAGCAACCCAGAGCACCAGCAACATTAATAACCCTGGCACACTGGCAACATGTATACGACCAAGCAAACCTGGCATGTACTAACTCCTCCACTGCACAGCGTAACCACGCCTACAGAGTACATTCTATATTGTTAATTATAAACAAGGATGTCCCTCTATGCAATTGTACAGGAAAAATAGCTCGTGTAAAACTTGCCTCCACTCCCCTTCTATCGTAAAAGATGAAACATTTTGCCAGAGGCTACGTAATAGAATTAGAGTGAAGAAATGTACTGGTTAGCTTGTACAAGATAGTATACAACGAAAACAAGAAGAAAAGTTGTGGATCTCAATAAAAAGAGGATGGGCGATACTGGTTTCGAACCAGTGGCCTCTTCGGTGTGAACGAAGCGCTCTCCCACTGAGCTAATCGCCCGTGCTAGTAACGAATGGAACTATACCACTCGCGACGCAAATTGTCAAGCACCTTTACAGCTTTTTGTACATGTACAAATTCGTCACCGACAACAGGGTACATGTAACGTTCATATAAAAGCAAGTATCTTATCGCCAGCAGATCTTTTCTAATGCTCATCGTCGTCAAAGGAGCCAGATTATGTCAGCGTTGCTTATTATTGTCGCCATACTCATTGTGCTCATCCTTCTGTTTATCGTACTGCCAGGATTTCGCGTCGTACAGCAGTACGAACGAGGAGTCACCTTTATTCTTGGTCACTTAAGTGGAGCACGAGGGCCTGGCTTATTCTGGGTACCGCCCCTCATCACACGTATGATCAAGGTCGACCTGCGTACGGTTACTATGCAGGTTCCACCACAGGAAGTTATCACCAGGGATAATGTTACCATACGTGTCACAGCGGTTGTTTACTTCCATGTCGTCAATCCAGAAGTAGCAGTCATTAATGTTGTGAACTTTATTGATGCCACCATGCAAATTGGACAGACCACGCTACGCAACGTGCTTGGTCAATCCGATATGGATGAATTACTTGCTCAACGCAACAAAATCAACCAGAGTTTACAAGGTATCATTGATGAGTATACCGAACGCTGGGGCATAAAAGTGACAGCGGTTGAAATCAAAGATATTGAGTTGCCGGGCACAATGCAGCGAGCAATGGCTCGTCAGGCAGAAGCGGAACGTGAAAAACGTGCCAAGATCATTCATGCCGAAGGTGAACTTCAAGCCTCGACACAACTGGCACAGGCAGCAAGCGTGATCGGCTCACAACCTAGCGCACTTCAGTTGCGCTATCTGCAAACACTTACAGAGATCGCTGTCGAGAAAAATTCAACGATTATCTTCCCTCTACCAATGGATGTAATTGAACCAGTACTCAATTCAATACGTGGAGCGGCAGATAACCAGCACCATGAGCAACCACCACACCCAACTGCACCCGTAGAACCTATCTATACTGAAAAGAGCAGTGATGAAGAAGTCCGCACATATGAGGAACCTGTAACAACCAGAGCACAGGGAGACTAATCCACCAGAGAGAGGGATCAAAGCCGATCTCTCCCGATGTATGTCTGTGAGTTGAGCCGTATACGGTGCAACTCACAGGCAAGGGAGCATCAATCACATGAAAAAAACATTAGCAAAATGGCTGGTCGGGGCAGTTGTGCTGCCAGCAGTCGTTCTTTCATTACGAAAACGCATCTTCGCATGGATTGATGACCACATGTAATGTGTAAACCATTTCTAGTTACAAATCAGCATTCCTTCTTATGATATACTGAAGAACAGAATCATAATACATGTTCTTCAGGAGACACAAATGGACGAAAAAACCTCAAGCTCCAGTGTTTCAGCGGAGCCGAAAAGCAGCACTTCAATGAAAGAAGTTGCTGCGGCAGTTCAAAAGTCAGATTCCTCGACAGAACGAACAGCCAGCGAACATAGACAGGCCTATGGTACGGCAAAAACTGAGAACTTGCGGGATTCTGGCCTCTGGCGTCTGGTTACACCTGTTGTTGTTATTCTGTTCTGTCTGGCCTTACTCATTATTCCCTTACTCATTCTTGGACCGCTACTGTATAATTCAGTTTCGGCCATCGGCACAAACAATCAACAGGAAACGCAACTCATCTGGCTCTGGATTACCATGATCGTCCTTGAAATAATCATCTGGTTGATCATTGTAAGAGGACTTATTAAGGTATTTATGACACAGACGGTGAACTATCGCCAGGCACGATAGCAACACAGTAACACAATAGAGAGACGCAGGGTGGAAATATCCCCACCCTGCGTCTCTCTCAATTAAGAATCTTCCAGGGAGCAGGTGAACAGTTCAAGATCATGTAAAAATTTCAGATGATACACCATTTTATGGCTAAAATTCCTTGACAATTATATCTCTGCCAAGTACACTCAATATCAGTTAAGTAATTTCTATCACCGTTTCCTTAGTCCATACAGATTTCAAAATTTTTAATGGAGGTGAGTTCTATGCAAAATGTACTGATTTTAACGCGTACAATGAGAAGAGACGGAACTCATCGTCACAACAATACAAAAGCATAAGAAATAGCTATTTCTACTTGCTCCTGCTTGTGACTGATTCTTACTTTAAAATATGTTGTCTCCGATCTTCCTCATAATACGCACTTTTTCCTCACTATAATTAGTCATTCAAACTTCGCCATACAGAGAAAGTAATATGACATACGCAGGTACGTTATACATCCGTTTCGCTTTATGTTCTGACAACAGCAGGTTCATATCTATACGACATACATATGCCTGTTTGTCAAAAGCAAGCGATCTACGATGGCATACGCAGAAACACCATAACCTCAACGGAGAGGAGGTGATAGCATGAGAGGCAAATTGCGTGATAAACACGCCTCATCCAAACGCGATACGAATCGTTACAAAGAGGGGGCTGCTCGTCGCAATTCGTATAAGCGTGATACGCGAGATATCCTTCGTATCGACCAACAAATGGAGGATGAATATGATGAGTTGTACGAACTGGACGAGGAACTGTATATCGACGATGATATAGCAATGGAGGAAGAACTAAATCCCATACAACAACACAAAAAATAACGATGGGTAATCTTTATCCATCATAAAGGATAGATCATGTACGGGAGCTTATCTACGCGCTATGTGTCGATAAGCTCCCGATTTTTTTATATGCACTTACGCTTTTGGCACTCTCGCCTGCTGCGCCAACAACGCTAACAGGGTACGCGGTAAAACGATCTTGTATGCTGGATCAAGTCGCTGTACAACTTGTTGTAGTTGGCCTGGACTCATTGTCCAGGCCATAACATAGACATTGAGAAAAAGGGGACGCTCTTTCTTCGTCGCCACTGCACGCGTAATGAGAGCAACTGTACGATCCACGGTGTCAGCCAGACCAAGGTTTTGATAGAGAGGCAGATCAGCAACCATACGCCAACCAGCAGGCTTCAACAAAAAACCAGCCCCATTTAACAGACCTTCGACGCCGTATGCAGACAATACACGAACGAACACCGTCAATCGCTCCATATTGGTACAGGCCATTCCATTGAGACTGATCAGTGATAATAAAGGCAGACCCGAACAATAGCATGGATCAGCATCTAATACTTCAAGCGTTGTCAGTCCCATCGTGCGCATCAATGCTCCTGTTTGATGTAGAATCGCCTCCAGACGCTCTTCAGGGAGATAGGAAGGAAAAAAATATCCCACACCATCTGGCCCTGCGATAAGTTCATCATTCGCACTGGCTGATTGGATATAATAATTCGCCAGCGCAGGCGCTACCTCCTGCAATATAGGAGCAATCGTCCAACCAATAGGAATAGTTCCACGTGCTGTACCTTGCCAGAGCGTCCGCATACGATGTTGACAATATTGCAAATTATCGCCATCACTCATGGTGAAGGAAATATAGACATCGTCGCCAACATTCACACCATCCGACTGAAGCGGAAACAATGATTGTGCTATACGCACAGGTTGATATGCCAACCAGATCTCCAGATTAGCAAAATAATCTGATGCCAGCACCATCATGCCTCTCGCAGAGGTCAGAGCAACACCACTCGGCTCATTGATAAACCAGCCCAGATGGAGCGCATCAGGCTGTAAAGAAGCAAACAACTGGCGCATCAGATCGCGCTCGGCATACAGATCAGGCACCCGCAGACGAGCATCAAGCCAGTAGACAAACGTTTTTGTTGCTACCAGAAAAGAACGCAACTGACAGGTCGTACGCGGATTCAAACCAGCGATGGCGCGTGATGTTGTTGCTGGCATCACCTCTTGCCATGCCCAGCGATAAGCTTGCAGGCGCGTCTTCCAATGGAACGTACGCAGATCCATCACAACTGCTAGCCAGGAATAGGATTGCAGTAGACGTTGCGCCAGTTCAGGTGAAACAACAAGACTATCACGTACGCCAGCAAGCGTCGTCGCAACATTGATCGTATCAGGCAGAGCAGGATCGTAGATTATCAAACCACCATCAATGCGCTCCTGATAGGTATCGAGCAGCGCAAACAAAGCATCTGCACCAGTGCGCGACGCTCTCTTCTGCGGCACCTCTTGCAATACCTGCCGTAGCCAGAACTCATCATCATCCCCACTCATCAAATACACCTGCGGCTGATCTCGATTTATAAGACCCACACAGGTTGTCGCAGTCAACAGCACATCCTGGTCAGCACCCCGTAAATCAAATATAGCTATATCTTTCAATGCACGCAATACCGGAAAAGTATGGCCTATAAACCAACCATACTCCTCACCCTGATGCTTCATCCAATATCACCCGCTTCTTTTCTACTTGCGCTTGACCAGCACAAATGATACAGTTATGCTATAAACACATATGAAACAGTACTAATTGCGAAGAGACATGTTATCCTTTTATATTCTCTCAATGTATAGCAGTGCTCACTGTTGAGTTACCGCCGAAAGGACTCACCCATGTCAAAAAAAATGTTCGCACCTGAACTCTTTCGCCCGCTGATTGATTTTCCTGCTACCTCCTATGATATGCTTTTCCGTTCAACCGCCAGTCGAAATCCCGATAAGGTTGCGATCTTTTTCCACGAGCTATCGCTTACCTATCGTGAAGTGCTGGGCATGGTCAATTGCGTCACTAATAGCCTGCATGAACTGGGATTACGTAAAGGTGACCGTCTCTGCCTCTTCATCCAGAACCGCCCTGAATACATCATCACCTTTCTCGCTGCTGCCACTCTTGGCATCATCATCAGCCCGATGAACCCATCCTATAAAGAACGGGAGATCAACTACCAACTGGAAAACTCAGAAGCAAAGGCGATCCTCGTGCAAAAAGAACTGGTACCAATCTTCCACTTTGCACAATCACAGCATCAATTTCCACACTTACGATACGTTTTGACCACTGGAAATCGTCCACCAGAGGAACTCCCCACTGCCATTCCGTTCGCAACGCTCCTACGGCAATCTTCTCCCAAACAACTCTATCAGATAGACGTTCGCAGCAGTGATATTCTTGCCCTGCCTTATTCTTCTGGTACCACTGGCTTACCCAAGGGCACACTTCTCACACACAGCAATCTCATCGCCAACAATATCCAATTCACCACAGCACTAAGCCTGAATGACACAGATATCGCTCTGCTCTTCTTACCGTTCTATCACATCTATGGTTCAATGTTAACCGGCAGTTTTCTCGCTTGCGGCGGAACTCAGGTCATCATGGAGCGCTTTGATATGCTCCAATCGCTCGAACTCTGCGCCAAACATCATGTCACCTACTATTTTGCGGTCCCTCCTATTGTCCTTGCGCTGGCAAATGCCCCCCTGGACCTCAGCAAACTCAACACAGTACACTACATCTTCTCCGGTGCCGCTCCTCTTGCGGTTGATCCTGCACAAAGGCTACAGAAAAAAACATCAGCACAGGTAGTACAGGGCTATGGATTAACTGAAGCTTCACCTTTGACACACGCGCAACCCTACGATGTAGAGTTCAAACGGCTTAATAGTATCGGTTTACCAACACACAATACCGACCAAAAAATCGTTGATCTCGAAACAGGCGAACTGGAACTACCTGTTGGTGAAATGGGCGAACTGGTTGTGCGCGGTCCACAGGTAATGAAGGGATATTGGAAAGCGCCAGAGGAAACAGCACGCACATTGCGCAATGGCTGGCTCTACACTGGCGATGTCGCGTACATTGATGAAGATGGCTATACATACATCGTTGACCGCAAGAAAGAGATGATCAAATACAAAGGCTTTGGCGTGGCACCAGCCGAGTTAGAAGCGCTCCTGCTCGAACATCCCTCGGTCGTCGATGCGGCAGTGATAGGCATCCCTGACGCTGAAGCTGGCGAGCTGATTAAAGGATTTGTCGTATTGCGTCCGGATCAACACCACCCCACGGAAGACATTATCGCCTTTGCCAATAGCAAACTCTCTGGCTATAAGCACATTCATCTGTTGGAGATTGTCAACACCATACCCAAAACAGCCTCTGGCAAGATCCTGCGCAGAGATTTAGCGGCGCATGAAAAAACGAATTTATGACAGGCATAAACAACATACGCCGTGGAAACATGTCTCTATTAGCAGACACGCTTTCACGGCTCTATACCATAATGATCAAAATACGCGCTGAAGGAGCACTACAACCCACCCAGGAATAAACCTCGCGACATAATCTCACCTGCCAGAGCACAAATCCAACCAATGACATTAGCGCTCAAGGGAGTCACCGTTGGCACATTACTCGGCTTCACCTGAGCGGAGGATGTCGCCGTTGCTGTCGCCTGAACGGTCACAGGTGGCGTCTGACTCTGAACATGATTAGCTGCAATAGCGGTAGGACCAGCAGCAACAAAAAAGATAATCTGTGCCAGCACTGCCAGTAACACCAGAGACGTTGAAAATTGCAACGGCTTTTCCGAAAGAGCCGGCGTCACCAGATACCAGTGCCCCAACCACATTGATGTCAAAACACCACCCAATGCGAATGTAGCCGCGAAAAAGCTCGCAATAGTAAAAACACCACCCAGATTGGCACCACCAAGTGGACGATAGATCATCGCTACTACAAAAACAGTAATCAAACCAACAATCACGGTAATCACACCGCTCAATAAACGTAAGACGCGTAAGGTCGATGGGCGAACGTGAACACTGGTCTTCTCTGCCTCATCCTCATCACCTTTCTTTTTCTGCACACCAGCTTTTTTATCCAGCAATAACAGGAAGCTATAAGGGATCAGCAGCAGGAAAAAGAGCAATAATGGCAATGATAACAACCCGGTCCAGGACTTATCCAGTTGGGCATACGTATTCAGAAGCTGAGGCGTTGAAAAAGATTGCTGAAACCAGTAGGTCAAACCAGATAGCACCAGATAAATAAGCGCATATGAAATGAGGAAACCACGCTTCACTTCATTGCGCCAATCAAGAAAGACAAGCACGCTCACAGCACCAACAGAAACTTCAATCAAAACAATGAACAGAACTAACGGCAATGTTTGTAGCATGATATTCTTTTATCCTTTTAGTGCGTCTATCAATGCACAGGGAACGAACCCTACCACGATCTTTCAGATTATAACGCTGTTCTTGAAAGGTGACAACGTTTCTCTGATGAGTTCTGTTAAAAATCATGTGTCAATCGAAAACTACGACTATTTTCTTGCCGAGCAGACACTATCAGACAAAACAGTATCTTGATCATGCTCTTGTGCATGCACATCGTATTGACAGCACGAACGCATTCATCTACACTAGGGATCGCATACCTTCATGTAAGGTTCATGAAGACGTAATTTAAGACAGAGAGATACAACACAAATAGAGAAAAACCATGCCACGTTGCCTGAATCCTCGCTGCCAACTTGATTATCCGCCAGGAACTATTCAATGTACGAATCCTTTTTGCCAATGCGTGTTACCAGAATCTATCATCGCAGGCCGCTATCGCATTGAAACACTGATCGGCGTCGGCGGTATGGGAGCTGTCTATCGCGTCAGTGACACGTTTGAAATGGAACAGGTCGCGCTCAAAATTCTGACGCTGACAGCCAGTGTTGTAGACATTCAAGTTGCCAGCGAACGCTTTCGCCGTGAAGCTCGTTACGCGCATCAACTCAAACATAAAAATATTGTTCCGGTATTGAATTTTGGGCAGGATAAAGATCTGCTTTTTATCAGTATGCCCATAATTACGGGCGGAACATTGAAATCACTCCTGAAAGCAGAACATCCACTCGCTATTCAACAAACCCAACGTTACTTAAATGAACTGGCCGAAGCCGTCGACGCCATCCATAATCATCCCCAACAAATCGTTCATCGTGATATCAAGCCATCAAACTTATTGATTCATCAGGACGATGGACGTTTGATGGTAGCCGATTTTGGTATCGCTCGCGCCATGCAAGAGGAAGCGCCTTTGACACAGCGAGGATGGCATCTGGGCACAGAACACTACATCGCACCAGAACAATTGCATGGGAATCCAGAACCAGCCAGCGATATGTACGCGATGGGCGTCATTGCCTATCAGATGCTCACTGGACTGTTGCCATTTCAGGCTGTGGTCAAAAATCAGGCCGCCGAACTACCCGCACCCAGCGATCTCAATCTGGCTCTGCCACCTGCGATCAACGACGTTATCTTGCGGGCGATGGAAATTGACCCACAGTTACGGTATTCATCAGGACAGGACTTCGCACAGGCGCTCAATAACGCGCTCACGCAGGATACATTCTACTCAGAACCAACTATTTTAGATACCAGCAAACCAATGCTCATAGCCCAGAGCAGCGCGAACATTATGACCCGTACAATGACACCAGAAAATCCATGCTGGCATTGTGGTCAGGAAAATCGCAGCACCTCACGTTTCTGTCGTCGTTGTGGTAATAGTCTGGGAGAAACGATACCTATCATCACTACTACCTATCAGGTAGGTTATGGAAGCGATATTGGTCAACAGGCTCAGGATAACGAGGATATGCTCCTTGTCATCCAGGGTCTATGTCAGACCCTTATCCCGCCACACCCATTTACGCTACTGGCGATAGCTGATGGTTTACGTGGGCCACAGGGAGCAACAACGGGAGGTCATGAAGCCAGCCGCCTGGCCATTGAAACTGTCGCGGATATCGTCTTACCACTTCTGGCTGGCAGTGCTTCATCACACACACCTCATTCTCCAACACTCAGAAACACCAATACCCAACAGACCTATACTACTCCCACACGAACAGTACCCACAGAAGCGATGCTCACCCAATGGGTAAACGACGCGGTACGGCAAGCCAATCAGGTCATCTATCACTGCAATGCTGATTACGATACAGAGATGAAAAGTACACTCACGGTAGCCCTTATCTATAAACATAGTATCGCCATCGCCAATATTGGCGATAGTAGAGCATATCATTACAGCCAACGCCAGCAAACATTACGCCAGCTTACCAGAGATCATACCTTTGCCGCCAATCTGGTTGAAGCCAAACTGATGCACGCCAACGAAGTGTATAACAGCCCCAAAAGACACCAACATTATCGTTATCTCGGACAAAATTATCAGATCCCTATCGACCAACAGCAAGAACATCTTGAGGTAAACGATTTAATCCTACTCTGCACAGATGGACTCTGGCATATGCTACGCGATGAGAAGATTCAGGAAATCATAAGCAACGAGAACGATCCACAACAGATCGCCCAGGAACTCATTGATGCAGCCAATGCCGCAGGGGAAACCGGGAATATCAGCGCCATTGTAGTACGCATCCAGTAAACAACATTCGGCATGTGCATCAATACACCTGCGTTTCACGCACGGGGAGAAATGGCATGTTCCGCACCATGACTATAAGACACTCATATAAATTGGGGCAAGAGAAACCCGCCAGCAATCGTGCCCATCAATGTGGAGAGTTACAAGCGGGTTTCTGCTACTGGTAGCATTATTTCGTTACTTCACGAACCTGCAGCCAGCAACGTAACAATTCAGCAATGCTGGTTGCCTGTGCGAAACAGCCGCCCATTCCATATGGAGGCTCCGGTTCCGCAACCTCATCAAGTGTACCCAGACAACCATGCCACAACTGCCGCAAAAGCGCGTCCAACAGAGGTCGTAATGCGGCTCGATCATTATGAATGCGCAAATGTACGTCAATGTACACACCGATCAGCCAGGGCCACGCAGTTCCCTGATGATACGCACTATCTCGCTGCTGCTGACTCCCAGCGAAATGATCATGGTATGCTGGATCGTATGGGCTAAGCGAACGCAATCCCATCGGAGTCAACAGATGCTCGGTTACTTTTTGCAAGATACTCGCTAACTGCTCTTCAGTAAACAAATCATAAGCCAGAGACGCGGCGAAGAGCTGATTAGGACGTAGTGCTGTATCATGAACACCGGATGTACCTTCAACATCCAGCACATCATACAGATAGCCACCATCTTGATACCAGAAACGTTGCACAAAATGTTGTCGCACCTGACTGCGCAACTGACCATAATGGGTTGCATCGACCGAGAGATGAACGGCCCAATTCTCCATCATCGTCAGAGCGTAATACCACAGAGCATTAATCTCAACTGGTTTGCCCCAGCGTGGCGTCACTACTGCGTCGCCAATGCGAGCATCCATCCAGGTAAGTTGTACACCCGGTACACCAGCGCGTAGCAACCCATCATCTGGATCAAGGCCAATACCATAGTCAGTACCTTCAACATGATAATGAATGATTGTCTGCAACGTCACGAAAATATCTTTGAGCAACGACCAATCACCAGTCATGGAGATATAACGATCAATGGCATAGAACATCCAGAGCGTCGCATCCGCAGTATTGTACTCTGGAACCTCTCCATTATCGGGAAAACGATTGGGAATCAAACCATGATGCGCAAAAGAGGCAAAAGCTTTCAGCAAACCACGCGCTTCACCATAGCGCCCGGTGGATAACAACAAACCCGGCAACGCGATCATGCTATCCCGTCCCCAATCAGTGAACCAGGGATAGCCAGCAATAATAGTCTTGCGCTCAGGCGTCAAACGTAGCGGCTGATGTGTAATCGCGGGATTGGAATAGTCTGGACGCGCAACAATAAACTGATCGGCTGCAACAATGAGACGCGCAAAAACAGCATCTCGTACCTGCAACTTGCGTGTAGAGCGATCCGCCACCATCAATAGATGTTTTACACGCAATCGATGGCGCATCAACGCCTGCGCAACCACCTCTTCATGTTCTATCCCCCCATATCCACAACAACAGGTTGTCTCCGTCTCAGCGGATAAAACAAAAGCACGAGGGACACCCGGCTCCAGATGTAAGGTAAAGATGCCGGGGAGATAAAAATCTTCTGTATCGGACAAACCGCGCTCAGACTCACGCCGATGCCGTACGTGCCAGTACCACTCACCTGTAGGCGTAAATGTCGATGAGGGATCAGCAATCAAATGATACGCAGGAGCACCATCATACGCCTGGATACGGCAACGATTCTCCTGTTGCTCTAAATAAAAACGCCAATGCGTACTTCCCTGTGTTGTTCCATGATAATCACGCGACAGGCAAAATGGTCGTAGATGGAGCAGAAAAGCGTCATCGTCAGCAGACTGCTCTTCATTATGGCATGACAACCCGGACCGCTGATCGATCAGAGTATACTGGACATACGTAATATTCTGACCATATTCCATCCAGATGCGCTTTTCTAATAAGAGATGTTCTGCAACACGATAGGTAAAACATGGAATATCCCCTTCTAAAGAAACTGCTTCAAGATACAAATACCCCTGCGGATGAAAAGAACCATCTTGATATTCATTCACCCCCAGTTTTACCACCTGTCCATCAGGCAATTGCAACTCTTCATCAACTTTAGCCACCAACACAACGCGCTCGACTGGCGGCTTCAACGTTGCCACCAACAAGCCATGATAACTGCGCGTCGTCGCCCCAACAATTGACCCGGCAGCATATCCCCCCAGACCATTCGTGACCAGCCATTCACGGTCCAATGCTGCTTGAACATCGTGGCAAATGTCACTGGTAATATGTAAATGCCAGGCGTTTGCACAAACATGCGGTGGTGTCGAAATACCCTGCTTCAGGACCATAACCCACTTCCTCTTACGTTTTTTTCATAAAACGTCTGTTTGTCAACATTCCTTTTCCCAATAAAGAAAGCTATCCCACACAAACATTGACTGGCATGCAAACACTCTCTTAAAGTTTTTTCCTGAATTATGACATTTCTTTCATAAAGAAGAGCATCTCCAGTAAAAACGAGATGCTCTTCTTTATGACCTATCGCTGCTGTAATGCGCCACGCATACGCTCAAGCGCAATGCTGAGCCG
>Ga0310811_10001603_pt1 | contig 28130 bp, 30 predicted proteins | sample YCmetagenome_FD_207642 | JGI IMG/M metagenome (GOLD analysis project Ga0310811, IMG submission 207642) | Soil microbial communities from experimental microcosm in Duke University, North Carolina, United States - YC | ecosystem: Engineered > Artificial ecosystem > Soil microcosm > Unclassified ... | reverse complement strand
TGCCACGGGCAGCGCAGCAACCCGTTCTCGATCGAGCCCTCGCCCAGCGGTCCGCCCTGGTGCGGGCAATGGTTGTCCAGCGCGCCGACCCGCCCGCCGCACCGGGTCAGCGCCACCGACCGGCCGTCCACGATCGCGGTGCGCACCCGGCCCTCGTCGATACCGCCGTCCACCCGATGCCAAGTCCGCGGCTCCGCCGCCGGTTCGGACGCCGCGCTCACCGACCCACCCCCGCGTAGGAGACCCCCACCAGATCGGCCACCTCACGTTTCCAGCTGGTCAGATCACGCGGGGTGAAGTGCGACAGCGAGTCGTGCCCGCAGGCCCGGGCCAGCACCACCATCAGCTCGGTCGTGGCCTCCAAATACCGGGTGAGCTGCTCGGACGCCCGCTGCACCGGCAACCGGGCCCGCAGGTGCGGCCTCTGGGTGGCGATCCCCATCGGGCAGTTATCGGTGTGGCAGGCCCGCATCCCGACACACCCGATCGCCTGCAACGCCACGTTCGACACCGCCACCGCGTCCGCGCCCAGGGCCAGCGCCTTCACCATGTCCGCCGCCCTGCGCAGCCCGCCGGTGGCGACCAGCGTGACCTCCCGCGCGCCGGCCAGATCCAGGTGCCGCCGAGCCCGGGCCACCGCCGCGATGGTGGGAACGCTGATCGTGTCCCGGAAGATCGTCGGCGCGGCCCCGGTACCCCCGCCCCGGCCGTCCAGGATCACGTAGTCGACGCCGATGTCCAGCGCCGCGTCCAGATCGGCCTCGATGTGCTGGGCGGACATCTTCACCCCCACCGGGATGCCCCCGGAACGCTCCCGCACCCGGTCGACCAGCGCTTTCGCGTCGAGCAGGGTCCTCCAGTCGACGAACCTCGCCGGGGACACCGCGGCGGTGCCCTCGGGCAGCCCCCGCACCTCGGCGATCCGGCCGACCACCTTGGTGCCCGGCAGATGCCCGCCGGTCCCGGTCTTGGCGCCCTGACCCAGCTTCAGATGCAGCGCCTGCACCCGGTCGAGCACCGCCTCGTCCCAGCCGAACCGCCCCGAGGCCAGCTCGTAGAGATACCGCGAGCACTCGGCCTGCTCTTCGGGCAGCATCCCGCCCTCACCGGAGCAGATCGCCGTGCCGGCACCCTCCGCGCCCCGGCCCAGCGCGGTCTTCGCCTCCAGCGAGAGCGCCCCGAAGCTCATGTCGGAGACGAAGACGGGGATCTTCAGGTGCAGCGGTTTCGCCGCCGCCGGACCGATGACCACCGAGGTGTCGACCGGCTCGTCGTCGAGCATCGGGAACCGGTGCAGCTGCGCGGTGAGCACCTGCAGGTCATCCCAGCTCGGCAGCTGCCCCCTGGGCACGCCCATCGCGGCGACCGTGCCGTGCGCCCCCGACAACCCGTGCTTGGCCAGGGCGTGGATCTCCGAGACGAACGGCTCCTCCGGGGAGTCCTGGTGCGGATCGTCGAACAACCGGTCATACGTCGAGGTCACCCGCCGCTCCGGACGCATCGAGCGGTAGCCGACCAGCTCGTCCTTATCCAGCAACACCTGGCCGTCCACCACGTGGCAGCTGAACTTGAAGATCCGCTCGGCCGGGTTGTACGCCGACACACCCGAATCCAGCCGGTAGTCCCAGCCATGCACCCCGCAGATCAGGTTGGGCCCCTCCACCCGCCCGTCGGCCAGCAACGCGCCCCGATGCGGGCACCGGCCCTCGAACACGTGAACGTCCCGCCCTCTCCTGACCAGCACGAGGTCGATACCGTCGGCCTCGGCGTGCGCCGGCTGGTTCTCGACCAGGTCGTCGAGGCGGGCGATCGGCAGATACGTCGCCGCTGTGGTGGTGCTGTCCACGTGGTGCTCCCTACGCCTCGGGCGGACGCCGACCGGTCGGACCCCGATCGGGGGATCGGGAACCGAACCGGGTGGACAGAACCCTGCCATGAACCGGCATGCTCCTTACACCCCGAAACCGGAGGACGACATGGATCCGCAAGAACTGGTGACCACCCGGGAGCACCTGCACGGGATCGCCGAGCTGCTGATCGCCGGACCGCAACACCGCGCGCACGGCACGATCCGGCTACGGGTGACCCCGGGTGGGTTCGGCGGGGTGAAATCCGACGTCCGGGTCGAAGCCTCCGATCTGGTCTGGCCGGGCGGGCGGGCACCGCTGACCGGCACCTGCCGCGAGCTCGCGGAGGTCGCCGGGATCGACATCGGGCGGCCCGAGGGCGTGTACACCGACACCTCCGCGCTCGACCCGGACACCCCGCTGGCCGTCGACCCCACCGCGGCCACCGTGATCTGCGACTGGTTCGGCGTCGGCGATGCCGGCCTGCGCAGGTTCGCCCCGGACGCCGAACCGGTGCTGTGGCCCGAACACTTCGACCTGGGGATCTCCCTCGACGAGGTCAACTACGGCATCTCCCCCGGCGACGCGGGCCACCCCGGTCCCTACGCCTACGTCGGCCCGTGGGAGCCGCGCCAGGGTGAGTTCTGGAACGTGTCGTTCGGGGCGCTGCGGCCGGCCGCCGACCTGCCCGACGCGGACGCGATCGCCGCCTTCTTCGCCGCCGGGCGCGAGGCTGCCCGCCGCTGACCGCCCGCTGCCGACGCACGCGGGCCGGGGCCGGGCGGGCCATCACCAGACGGTGAGCAGCAGGCTGTTGACCGCCAGCGCCAGCGCGGCCTGCGCGATCAGCCAGCCGCGGGCATGGCGGGCGGGTAACCGGGCGCAGGCCAGCGCCATCCAGATCCCGAACGGCAGCCAGATCCGTTCCACCTCACCCTTGCTCAGCCCGGAGACGTCCGCCGCGGCCACGGCGGTCACGGCTGCCGCCACCAGTGCCGTCACGGCCGGGTAGGCCCGTGCCTTGACGGCCGCGCGACCCAGACGCGCCAGGCCGGCCACCACAGCGGGGCCGGTCGCGCAGGCGAACGCCGCGAGGTTCGCCCACACGAAGTACCCGTAGGGGCGGTACAGGGCGGCGCTGGCGGCGTAGATGACGCGCAGGTCGTGGTACCCGGTCAGCCAGGAGAACCCGGCGGCGGTGAAGGCGGCGGCCACCGCGGCCGCCGCCGGCACCGCGATCAGGGCGGTCCGCCATCGGCGGGTCCACCCGATGACCACCAGCGGCAACAGCATTCCCAACACGAGCCCGTAGGACAGGTACATGGCGTAGCCCAGGACCAGCCCACCGGCCAGCGCGGCGGCGTCGGCTCGCCACCAGCGACCGGTGGCCCCCAGCGCGATCAGCGCCACCGCCCACGCCAGCGCCGCGGCGAACAACCCGTCGGCGGAGACCCCGACCCAGACCGCGCCCGGGAACAGCACCAGGAACGGCAGCGCGGCGCGAGCGGTCGCCTCGGCGCCGAGTGCGCGGGCGGTGATCGCGACGGCCGCGGCGGCCGAGGAGCCGACCAGGACCACCAGCAGGCCGGCCGCCCCACCCCCGCCCAGGCCCAGTCGGTCCAGCACCAGGAACACCAGGAAGGCCCCGGGCGGGTGCGCTCCGACGTGCGTGGTCCAGAACACCGCCTGGTCGGTGAGGATGTGGTCGGAGAACGTGCGCAGCATCGCCGCGATGTCGCCGACCCGGGGCACGTCGTGCAGGTACTCGTCGGGAGTGGTGAGACGCCCGGCGACGCCCGTGGCCCAGCCGTCGATCAGGGCCAGCGACAGGGTCCACCCCATCGACACCGCCCAGGACAGCCACAGCAGCGGCCGCCACGACACCGACCTCGCGATCCGGGGTCCGAGGACGACCACCAGGACGGCCACCAGAACCGCGGCGGGGGTACCGGGGCCGACGTGCGGCCGCCAGGTCGCCAGCAGCGGCGGGAACGGGAGGATGATGTCCTCGCCGGAATGCAGGTAGCCCCAGCCGACCAGCGCCGCGGCGGTGACCAGGGCGACGGCCGCCGCGACAACCAGCAGATCGGCCCGCGGCCGCACCCGGGCACGGGCGAGCGCGGGCTCGGTCCCTCCGACCCGGTCGACCACCTCGCGCGTCACCGGGCGGACGTTAGCCGTGCCGGCCGGCTCGCGGGCCCCGAACCGGTCCCCCGCCGCCTTACGGATCGGTGACCTCGGGCGAACGCGGCCGGTCATCCATGCGCCACGGGCATGGATCGCCTGCGACAAGCATTTCTCAGGCACCCGAAACGGACCTAGCGTCTGCACCAGAGCAGCAGTGGGATCACACCGGAGAGGCAGTTCCATGAGTCAACAGGTCCAGAAGACAGCCGTCATCACCGGGGCGTCGCAGGGCATCGGCGAGGGTCTCGTCGCGGCGTACCGCAAGCTCGGTTACGCGGTCGTGGCCACGTCGCGGTCCATCCGGCCCTCCGGCGACCCCGGGGTCCTCGCGGTGCCCGGCGACATCGCCGATCCGGCCACCGCCGCGCGGGTCATCGACGCGGGGGTCCGCGAGTTCGGCCGCATCGACACCTTGGTCAACAACGCCGGCATCTTCGTCGCCAAGCCCTTCACCGAGTACACCGCCGAGGACTACGCCGCCATAGTCGGGGTCAACCTGACCGGGTTCTTCGCCATCACCCAGCGCGCGGTGGCCCAGATGCTGGCCGGCGGCGGCGGGCACATCGTCAACATCACCACCAGCCTCACCGACCACGCCAACTCGAACGTGCCCTCGGTCCTGGCCTCACTCACCAAGGGCGGCCTCGACTCCGCGACGAGATCGCTGGCCATCGAGTACGCCGGCCGCGGCATCCGGGCCAATGCGGTCTCGCCGGGGATCATCAAGACCCCGATGCACCCGGCCGAGACCCACGCGGTACTCGACGGCATGCACCCGATCGGCCGGATGGGCGAGATCGACGACATCGTCTCGGCCGTGCTCTACCTGGAGACCGCTCCGTTCGTGACCGGCGAGACCCTCCACGTCGACGGCGGTCAGAGCGCCGGTCACTGACCGCGCCGCGGCGCCCGGGCCGGTCGTGCAGCTCAGTCGTCCAGCGCACCCAGGGCGGCCTCGAGGAACTGGCGGATGAGGGCCTCCTGCACGTGCGGCAGGTAGGCCAGCAGGACCGGGCTCGGCGGGGCGCCGTCCAGCGGCACGAACTTGACGGCAGGGTGGATGTTTCGCCGCATGGCCACCTCCGGCACGACCCCGACACCCCGGTCGGCGGCGACCGTCTCGATCCACTCGTCGAAGTTCGTGGTCTCCACGATGCTCGCCGGGCCCTCCCCTTCGGCCCAGGACCACGGCCCGGTGGTGCCGCTGACCACGTTCACCACCAGCGGCCAGCGGGGTATCTCCTGCCAGCCGAGCCGGTCCCGCCGGGCGAGCTCGGACCTCACCGAGCAGACCGCGACCCGCGCCTCGTCGAACAGGTGGACCACCCGCACCGCCGGCGAGCTCACCCGCCCCCGTACCAACGCCACGTCGATCCGGCCCGCCGTGACGTCGGCGAGCGGATCGTCGGAGCGCACCAGGTTGACCGCACTCCCGGTGGCCCGCTCGAAGCGGGCGACGGCGTTCTGCGCCCAGGGATCGGGCAGCAACCAGCTGAACCCGAGCCGGATGCTGATCTGACGCCGCACCGAGGCGAGCGCACGGTCGAGCTCGGTGAGGATCCGCTCCACGTCGGCGAGAAAGGTCTGCCCGACGGCGGTCAGCTCGACGTGCCTGGAGCTGCGGTCCAGGAGGGTGACCCGCATCGTGGCCTCGAGGTGCCGGATGGTCCGGCTCAGCGCCGGCTGGGTGATGGCCAGGTCCTCAGCCGCGCGGGTGAACGACTTCCGGTGCGCCACGGCGGCGAACGCGCGCAGGTGACGCAGCTCCACGTCCATGCCTGGAGAGCATAGATGCACCGCAGCAGGCATTTCACAGCGAAGCCCGGTGTGCATAGCCTCGGATCGGACGACCTGACAACGCGAGGAGGACACCCGTGACCGCATTCACGGAGGCCTGGCCGTCGCGGGGCGCCGACGTCGGCTCGCCCTGGATCCTGGTGCGGCGGGCGGCGTGCGCGATGGCCGCCGGCGTCGGCGTCGGGCGGTTCGTGTACACCCCGATCCTGCCGCTGATGCAGGCACAGGCCGGCATGTCCGTGCAGACCGGTGCCGTACTGGCCACCGCGAACTACCTCGGGTACCTGGTGGGCGCGGTGGCCGGCACGCTGGCGCCGGCGATGATCCGATCGCGGGCGGGGTTTCGGGGTTCGCTCCTGGTCCTCACCGCCACGCTGACCCTGATGCCGGCGACCCACGAGGCCCCCGCGTGGTTCGCGCTCCGGGCGGTCGCCGGCGTGGCCAGTGCCCTGGTCTTCGTCATCACGGTGAGTGCGCTGCTGCCCCGGTTGCGGGGTCGACGCAACCACCTCGCGGGCTGGACGTTCGGGGGCGCCGGCGCCGGCATCGCCCTGTCCGGCCTGCTGGTGGCCGGGGTCGCATCCGTGTCGACGTGGCAGGTGGCCTGGTGGGCCTCCGCCGCATTGACCGCCGTGTTCGTGGCCGGGGCCTGGCGCCTGGACACCTCAGCCGTCGCGGTGGCGCCCGGCGGCACACCGACCCCCCGGGCCCGCACGAATCGATGGTTCTCGGCCCTGCTCGCCGCGTACACCCTCGAGGGCGTCGGCTACATCATCGCCGGGACGTTCCTGGTCGCCGCGATCGAACAGCGCACCCCGGGGCTGCTCGGTTCCGGGGCCTGGGTGCTGGTCGGGCTGGCCGCGTTCCCGTCGTGCGCCCTGTGGGCCGGGCTGAGCCACCGCTGGTCACGCCCGAACCTGTTGCTGATCGCCCTGGTCGTGCAGGCGGCCGGGATCGCGCTACCCGCCCTGTTCGGCGGGGCCGCGCCCGCGCTGGTCTCCGCGTTCCTGTTCGGCGCCACGTTCCTGGCCATCGGCACCATCGCACTGCCGGTCGGCGAGCACCTGGGGGTCCCGCGCGCGGTTGCCATACTTACCTCCGGCTACAGCGCCGGCCAGGTCCTGGGCCCGATCGTCGTCACCCCACTTCTGCGCCATGGCTACCACGGGGCGCTGCTGGCGGGTTCGTTGATCGTGCTGGGCGCGGCGGTGGCGGCGGCGGCGCTGCGGCTGCGTTTCCCCCACCACCTCGCCCCGGCGGCCGTCACCACGTTGCGACAGGAGGCAAGCACACGATGACTTCGCCACTCGACTCCCTCGGGCTCTCGATCCCGGTCCTGGCCGCACCGCTGGGCGGCGGCCCCACCGTGCCCGACCTGGTCATCGCGGCCGCCCGCGCCGGCGGCGTGGGGTTCCTGGCCGGCGGCTACAAGTCCGCCGACCAGCTCGCCGAGCAGATCGCCGCGGTACGCGCAGCCGGGGTGGGCTTCGGGGTCAACCTGTTCGCCCCCAACCCGGTGCCGGTCGACGCCGCGGCCTACCGCGGCTACGCGCGGGCGATCGCCGGGGAGGGCAAGCAGTACGCGGTGGACCTGCTCGACGTCACCGTCACCGAGGACGACGACCGCTGGCGGGAGAAGATCGACCTTCTGCTCACCGACCCCGTGCCGCTGGCCAGCTTCACCTTCGGCATACCCGCGCCCTCCGTGATCACCGCGCTGCGGGCGGCCGGCACCCTGGTCGCGCAGACCGTCACCTCCGCCGACGAGGCCCGGCAGGCCGCCGAGGCCGGCGTCGACCTGCTCGCGGTGCAGGCCAGCGCCGCCGGTGGGCATTCCGGCACCCTCACCCCGGAGCGCATCCCAGCCGACGTCCCGATCACCGATCTGCTGGGCCGGATCAGGGCGGCGGTGCCGCTGCCACTGATCGCGGCCGGCGGTCTGGCCACCCCGGAGGCGGTGGCCGGCGCGCTGGGCGCGGGGGCCGCGGCCGCCATGGTCGGCACGGTGCTGCTGCGGGCCGACGAGGCCGCCACCTCCGCCCCGTACCGGGCCGCCCTGGCCGGGCCCGACCGCGGCGCGACCCTGATGACCCGCGCGTTCACCGGTCGACCGGCCCGCGCGCTGCGCAACCTGTTCACCGACCGGTACTCGGGCATCGCACCGGCCGGATATCCCGCCGTGCACTACCTGACCAGCCCGATGCGCAAGGCCGCGGCGGCCGCCGGAGACCCCGAGCGGATCAACCTGTGGGCCGGGACGGGGTACCGCCACGCCACCGCCGAACCCGCCGGCCGGATCCTGACCAGGCTCGCGTCGGCCCTCTGACTGGCTCCCAGCTGTACGGCGGGTGTACTGATCGTGACGATCGTGACACTACGCTCAGCTAATTAGCATTGCGTAGCGGGTAGAGTCGCTACCCGTGGCACGGTCCGGGTCGGCATCCTCTCCGAGGGTCGGCGGCGATCACGGCGGAGATCACGGCGAGGGCCACACCGACGACTACGACCTCGAACGGTTGCCCACCCCGAGGGCGGCCGACCGGGCCGAACGGGCCACCGGGCCCGAGCCGGAGCCGCATCCCAGGCATCCCCCGCTGGAGTCGACACAGACCACCAACTGGGGCCTGCCGCTGGCGGTGGTCGTGGTCGGGATGTTCATGTCAGTGCTGGACACCAGCATCGTCAACGTCGCCATCCCGACGATGGAGAAGCAGTTCAGCGTCACCAGTGACGACATCGAGTGGGTGTCCACGGCCTACACGCTGTGCCTCGGGGTCATCGTCCCGACCAGCGCCTGGCTCGGCGACCGCATGGGCCTGCGCCGGCTGTACCTGATCTCCCTGCTCGGGTTCGCGTTCTTCTCCGCCATGTGCGGCACCGCCGAGAACCTCGGCGTCATGGTCGTCTACCGGATCCTGCAGGCCGTCCCGGCCGGCGTGCTGCCGGTGACGTGCCTGACGATCCTGTACCGGATGGTCCCCCGCGACAAGCTGGGCGCCGCGATGGGCCTCTACGGGTTCGGCCTGGTCATCGCCCCCGGAGTGGGCCCGGCACTGGGTGGCTACCTGGTCGAGTACGTCGACTGGCGCCTGATCTTCTACATCAACGTCCCGATCGGCGTCCTCGGCGCGGTCGCCGCGGTGATGATCCTGCCGAGCTTCCCTCCCGCACCGAGCCGCAAGTTCGACCTGCCGGGCTTCGTGTGCATCGCCGGCGGGCTGTTCGCCGGCCTGCTCGCGGTCTCGGAGGGGCCGCAGTGGGGCTGGACCAGCTACTCGGTGCTGGTCCTGGCCGTGGTCAGCGTGAACCTGATCCTGCTGTTCGTGGCCGTCGAGAACTGGGTCGAGCATCCGCTGCTGGACGTGCGGGTCTTCCGCAGCCTGCCCTTCATCAACTCGCTCGTGCTGATCACGATCATGACCATGGGCATGTTCTCGGTGCTCTACTACGTGCCCCAGTTCCTGCAGGTCGACCAGGACATCACCCCGCTGAACACCGGCCTGGTCGTGCTGCCGCAGGCGGCCGTGATGGCGGTGATCATGCCCTACGCCGGGCGCATCTACGACCGGTTCGGAGCTCGGTGGCCCGCGGTGATCGGCCTGCTCCTCAACACCTACGGCAGCTACCTGATGATCGACATCAACGTCGACGCCACCCGCCCGGAGATCATCGCGTGGACCTCGATCCGGGCCGCCGGGCTCGCCATGTGCATGATGCCGATCATGACGGCCGGCCTGTCGTCACTGCCATCGGAGATCAGCAACTTCGGCAGCGCGTACAACACCATGTTCCAGCGCGTCTCCTCCGCTCTCGGGGTGTCGGTCATGACCGCACTGACGACGTCCCAGCAGGCCCAGTTCATGGCCAACCGTTCGGGGCTGATCCAGCCCGGAGCGGCGAACACCGACGCGCGGATCCTTCAGATGCAGCAGCAGGGTCCGGAGGGCCTGCTGCCGCTCTGGCGACAGCTGACCGCCGAGGTGCTCGCCCGCTCGTACAGCAACGTCTTCCTCGTCATCACGATCCTGACCGCACTGGGCATCCCGCTGGCGTTCCTGCTGCGCGCCGGAAGGCCCGAGTACGGCGACGGCGAACGGGCCGAACCGATCGAGATGTGAGCCGGTCAGGACCGCCGCTCGTGGCCGGCGTCGAACATGATCGCGGGCAGCAGGAAGCCGGCGACCAGGTCACTCACCTTGTCCGGCGGGATCGACGTCTGGCTGATCAGCGACAGATAGACGATGCGGACCCAGTCGATGATGTCGTCGCGGGTCTTGTCGGTGCGCAGCTGACCGGTCTGGAGACCACGATCGAGGATCGGCGCCAGCAGGTGGGCGACGATGTCGTGGACCTCGGCATGCGGGCCGGTGACGACGTCCTGCACCCGGTCGATCGGCCCGGTGGCCACGATGTTCATCAGCTCGTGATCCTCGCGCGCGCGCATGATCGCCGCCGCGGAGGTCTCCACGAACGCCTCGGTGAACGACGTGCTCTCGTCCCCCGACGGCGTGAGGTCCTCGGCGATCTCCCTGATGCGTTGCACCAGCACGGCGTCGACGACCTCGTCGCGCGAGGACACGTACTCGTAGAGGGTCTGTCGCGGCGTCCCGACGGCCCGCGCGATGTCGGCCATCGTCGTGCGGTTGACGCCGTACCGCAGGAAGTTGCGGCGCGCGGCGTCGATGACCTCGTCCGGGATCGGCTGCCTGTTCCGGGAACGATCGGCCGCACGCGTACCGCGCGATGCCGTGCGCACCCCGTCCCCGCCCCCACCTCCGGGCATCAGATCGTCAGGTACATCGCGCTGAGGACCAGGCAGAGGGCTACGCACCACGTGGTGAAAGTACGGGTCAGCCAGGACGCCGCCTCACGCAGCTCCATGAACGCGTAGCCGACCACGTAGATCTTGGCGAAGGTCAGCACCAGGATGCTGACCATCGCGACCCGCCGTCCGAGCCCGGCTACGCCGTGGTCGGCGCCCAGCCACCAGGTGAGTGCGGTCAGGGCCATCAGCACTAGCCAGGCGCCGACGACGTAGGTGGTGTGCCGGGTCGGCAGGGCACGGGGCGAAGCCGTCGTGACGGTCATGGCGCGGTCATCCCATCAGGTAGAAGAGGGCGAGGATCCCCAGCCACAGCAGATCCACCATGTGCCAGTAGCTCGCGCAGTTCTCGACGAACCGCGCCTGCTTGGGCCGGGGCGCACCCACGACCTGGGTCGCCCGCCGCCGCATGAACGCCAGCAGGGTCATGGCGATCAGCACGTGCGCCAGATGGATCCCGGTGATGACGAAGTACAGCTGGAAGAAGACGTCGGCGTGCGGCCCGTGGCCGGCGGCGAGTTCACCGGACCACTCGAAGTACTTGTTGACGACGAACGCCGCGCCGCACACCCCGGCCCCGAGCCACACGCGCCGGGCGAGCACGCTGCGTCCCTGTCGCAGGACGTGCACCCCGAGCGCGACGAACAGCGAGGCCGTCAGCAGGAAGAACGTGTTCAGGATGCCGATCGCCAGGCTGAGCGACCGGTGGCCGTCGGCGAACACGTCCTGGTGTGTGCGCCACTGGAACATGGTGACGATGAAGTAGACCGTGAAGACGCCCAGGTCGGTGAGGATCAGCGCCCAGATGCCCGGCTCCCCGGGGACCCACCGGCGCGCGGCGAGTGCCTCGTCGCGGTCGGTCAACCCGTCGCCACCCGGCGCCGGACGGCCCACGACCGCCCCGATGTCGATGCTCATCTCGGCAGCGCCCCGTCGAGCTCGGCGGTGATCCGTCCGAAGATTCGGTCCGGATCGTCGGGTGGCGGGTACAGCCCGTAGGCCTCCCCCCGCTCGATGCCCTCCAGCCGGCTCAGCTCCACCTGGCGCTTCATCGCCTTACGGGCGCACACGTCGATGATGATCAGCCAGACGAAGAACTCGGTGATCGGCAGCCACATCGCCAGCGTTCCGGCGTAGGAGAACGGCCCGTCCTTGAAGAAGATGACCAGCAGGCCGGGGGTCCAGCACATCACCGAGCCGAACGTCACGTACGCCGCCCACCTCGGGAAGATCTGGTGCTCCGGCGGGTTGAGCAGCACTCCCAGGCACCACGCGACCGCCCACACGATGTAGACGCTCATCGTGAACATGAACCCGAACCAGCCGACGTCCCACATCTGCTGGGTCACGTGCGGGTCGGTCTCGCCGGCCCGGAAGACCGCGACGCTCCAGAACAGCGTGTCGAACATGAAGAACACCTCACCGGCGGCCACGCAGATGAGCTGCGTGAACGTCAGCACCGGGAACCGCGACTCGGTACGGAAGGTCCACACCGCTATCGACGCGACCCAAGCCCCCCACAGGCCGGTCGCCGCGATCATCAGCAGGCAGCCGAAGACGATCCCGGGCTTGTGGGCGACCAGGTAGTCCGTCAGTTGCTGCGCACTCAGGCTGGGGCTGGGCGTGGGGATCATCTTCGCGCACACCAGCCAGCCCGCGACGTAGAGCACCGTCATGACCGGACCGCCGACCGTCAGGGCCAGGCGATGCACGCTGGGCGTGAACCTCTGCTCCACGCTCTCTCCTTCTCACCGCACGCTCGACCGGATGCCGCGCCGACCAGGTGAACGTACTTCGCCCGACAGATGACGTCAAGTGTCGGACGTCGAGGAGAGTGGGAATCTTCAGCGGGCCGTCGCGGAGCCCGTGGTCGAACCCAGCCAGTCCGCGTAGGCGGTGGGGGCGATCCGGGCGCCGCTTGCCGCGGTGAGCGCGTCGCCGCGGACGACGGCGAACATGCCGGCGGTGTCGTCGGTGGTCACCGAGAGCTCGCCGGCTCCGTCGCCGCCCCTGGCCGCGAGCGTGATCCGTCCCAGCTCGTCCAGCGGGAAGGTGTCGGGGCCGGCCACGTCCATGACCCCGTTCAGAGGCGCCGCGGCCGCGACATCGGCGACGGCGGCGGCGACGTCGGCGGCCGCGATCGGCTGGAGCGGCGTTCGGGGCAGGCGGACGGTGCGACCCTCGGTGGTCCAGGACAGGACGTCGCCGATGAACTCCATGAACTGGGTGGCACGGACGATCGAGTACGGGACCGGACCCGCCTTGAGTACGTCCTCCTGCAGGGTCTTGGCGCGGTAGTAGGCCAGCTCGGGCACCTGATCGACGCCGACGATGGACAGGATCACGAAGTGCCGCACCCCGGCCCGCTGGGCGGCGGCCAGCAGGTTGTCCATGGACGTCCGGAAGAACGGGATGGAGGCGTCGTCGAAGGTCGGGGAGTTGGTCAGGTTGACGACCACGTCGGCACCCGCCAGCGCCTGATCCACCCCGCTCCCCGTGAGCACGTCCACGCCGGTCGAGAGGGAGTGCGGCACCGCCTCGTGGCCCGCCGCATCCAGCATCCGCACCACCTGCGACCCGATCAGTCCGGTCCCGCCGATCACCGCGATCTTCATGCCCCCGCCTCATCTCTGGTCGATGCCCGTCGGATGTCGATGCCGTCGGATGTAGACGCCATCGAACTCGGACATTATGTGTCCGAGATATTACTCGGACAACCGATGTCCGAGTCAAGGTGATTCCGACATACAGTGGTCGGATGAAGATGTCCGGCGGCCTGGAGTGGGCGCTGCACTGCTGCGTCGTACTGACCGCGGCACGCCGTCCGGCACCGGCCGCCCGGCTGGCCGAGCTGCACGACGTCTCGCCCAGCTACCTCGCCAAACAACTCCAGGCCCTCTCCCGCGCCGGCCTCGTGCGGTCCGTCCAGGGCAAGGCGGGCGGCTACGTCCTCACCCGCGCCCCCGAGCAGATCACGGTGCTCGACGTGGTCGAAGCCGTCGACGGGCCCGGTCCGGCGTTCGTCTGCACCGAGATCCGCCAGCGGGGCCCGCTGGCGGCCCCGCCCGAGTCCTGCACCGTCCCCTGCGGCATCGCGCGCGCCATGGCCGCGGCTGAGACGGCGTGGCGGGACAGCCTGCGGTCGGTGTCCATCGCCGATCTGGCCGGCGCGGTCGGCTCCGACTCGGGACCCGGAGCCCTGGCCGCCTACGGCTCCTGGCTGGCCGCCGGGGATGCCTAGACCGCCGGAGACGTTCCGCCGCTGATCGGGCGAGGCTTGGTTCGGCGTGGAATGTCCCACCGGCCCGATGGGTTATCGCGAGCGTGACAACCATCGGAATCATCGGCAGCGGCAACATCGGTAGCACCGTGGCCCGCCTGGCCGTCGACGCCGGATACGACGTCGTGATCAGCAACTCCCGCGGGCCGGAGACACTCTCCGAGCTCGCCGCCGAACTCGGGCCACGAGCCCGGGCGGCGACCGCGTCCGAGGCCGCGGAGGCCGGGGACATCGTTGTGGTCAGCGTGCCCCTCAAGGCCTACCGTGCCGTGCCCGCCGAACCACTGGCCGGCAAGGTCGTGATCGACACCAACAACTACTACCCGGAGCGTGACGGCCGCATCCCGGAGTTGGACGACGAGTCGACCACAACCGCCGAACTGCTCCAGGACCACCTCGGGAGCGCGCGTGTGGTCAAAGGGTTCAACAACATCTACTTCCGCCACCTGGGCGCGTTGAGCCGGCCGTCGGGGTCGGCGGACCGCAGCGCCCTGGCCATCGCCGGTGACGACGACCGCGCCAAGGCGACGGTGACGGCGTTCCTCGACGACATCGGCTACGACACCGTCGACCTGGGACCGCTGGCGGAGGGTTGGCGCACCCAGCGCGACACCGCCGCGTACGCCGGGCTCTACGGCCCGTTCGAGGACCCGGCCGGGACCCCGGGTGACGCGGCGAGTGTGCGGGCAGCGGCCGCCCGGTCGCGCCGCTACGCCGACACCTCCGCCTGACACCCGCACCGGGGACGGTCCCGCGCCCGCACTCGATCCGGACGCGGGACCGAACGGGACCGGGCGCGGTCAGCCGGCCGCGGGCGCGGTCAGCCGGCCGCCGGCTCCAGAGTGCGGAACCCCGCGAGCTCGACCGCGTCCCGAACGGCCCGAGGATCGATGGGGTGCTCGGAGCTGACCTCCGTGCGACCGGTGGCCAGGTCCACCTCCACCGAGCCGATGGCCGGCAACCTCTCCTGGATCTCCTCGGTGACCGTGGCGACGCAGTGCCGGCAGTGCATGCCGGACACGACGATGGCTTCGGTGAACATGAGCTGACTCCTTGCGTGGGGAACGGCCCGGTCGGGGTCCGGACGCTTGGTGCTGTGGTCGACATGTCGTGGTGTCCCACCCCGAAGTTCCGGAGCCGGCATGTGGCACCTCTCACCCCGTACATCGTCCGGCTACGGGAACCGGCCCGGCCTGATGGGCGACCTGCTCGCCGGCCCCGCAGGTAGCCCACCTGGCCGCACGGGGTTCCCCACCGACACCCGGCCCGAGCCGAGAGGACCCTCATGACACCGGCAAGAACCCTGCTCGTCACCATCCTGGCGACGATGGGAGTGCTCGTCTCGACCACGCCTGCCTGGGCCCACACGGCACTCACGAGCAGTTCCCCCGCAGCGGGCAGCACGCTGGCCGCGGCGCCCACTCAGGTGAGGCTGACCTTCGCCGAGCTCGGCGGCACCCTGAGCGCAGCGGCCGCCTGGGGGCCGGGTGATCGAACGCCGTCGAACCCATCGTCACGCTTAAACCAGACCATATGACTTTGCATTCGACGGTACTGACCACGTAATTTCATGTTAAGGTCGACTTCTGAGGAGAAAGAGTCGGAGGTGACCTGATGAGCTCGCAAAGGCTGAGCTGTCGGCGCCACGTGGATTTCAAGCGGACCTGCAGCGCCGTCTGTCCGACACGCTGACCACCCGCTCAGTCCCCCTCCGCAATCGCCGGGTTCGGCGGCGACCGCCGTCGCGCCGACCTGGTGACCCTCCGAGAAGAGCCCACATGGCCCTCGTCACCCGATCCAGCCATGGAGTCGCCCAGCGCAGGCTGCTGGAACACTTCGCCGAAGCACTCGATCCGATCGCCGCCGAACACTCCGGAAAGACGGCGCTGGAGCTCAAGCCGATCCTTCGACAGGCATGGCGCGACAACTTCGACATCGAGCTCCGCGAGCCCGTGCTCAGCCGATGCGCCGCCGCCATCGCCACCAGAACGCCCTGGGCCTTCGCGCTGTGGAGCACGGAGTGGCCGTGAGCACGCGGCGCGAGGTCCGCATCGTCCGGGAGCTCCCGACCGACCGAACAGCGACCGTTCGCACACCGCACAGGCGCACACCGCACACCCGCACACCACACAGCCTCGCGCCGTCGGACACCCGCGCCGCGCCGCGACCGGGGCACTGCCGCCGGTGCGGCGGCACGGTCGTCGCCTGCCTCGACCCGAGCGGCACCCTGGTCCCGGTACATCCGGTCGCCGTGGTCGGCGGTGAGCTGATCGTCAACGGCACCCAGAACCAGATCGTGCTGGTGCTCTCCGAGCACGAGGCAGCGGCGGCCGGGCGACGCAACCGGCTCGGGTACACCGTGCACGAGCGGGTGTGCCGCAGGTCCGCGACTGCCGACGCCTGAATCATCGTCGACGATCAGCGCCGTTCTCCTTCGCGTCCGCACCCTCGAGCCCGGGAACGGCGAAGTGGCCCGTCCCCGATCGGGGGGCGGGCCACTTTGTCGCGGTCCGGGCCGTCGCGGCCCAGGTGACGACCCTCAGCTCTTCCTGCACAAGGTGGTGGTCGCCGCCTGCACGTAGGGCGCCACGTCGGAGGCCGACACTCCGGAGATCCCGTCGGCGACCGCCTTCTGGATCTGGTCGTCGGTGGCTCCCTGCTCCTTCGCCGTGCAGGTGGTCCGCCCGAGGGCGAGCAGCTGCTCATCGGTCAGGGCGGTCAGGCCCGGATTCGTCGAGCGCCCGGCCTTCTGGTCGCTGCGCACCTGGGCGACGTAGGCCCGGCCGGGGTCACCGCTGACGGCCACGAACGATCCCGGACCGGACGGAACCTCGAGCTTCCCGTGCGCGGTGTCGGCGGCAGGGTCCGCACCGTCGGCGGCGTCACCACCCCCACATGCGGTCAGCGCCGATACGGCGGTCAACGCGAGGGCCGCCATGGCGACCCTCCGGTAGGTGATGTTCATAGGTTCGTCCAATCCTCTGCCGTCGCCCGGCATCTCGCCCTGTCCACCGCGGCACGCCTGGCTCGCTGACCGCATGAGGAGAGGCGACCCATGTCGTGGCTGCTTACCGCAGGTGAAACTCAAGTATATTTGTAGCTTATTGCGTGCGGGGAGGTCCCCGGCCCCGGCAGGCGAGTCACTGCGGCCAGTTCGGTTCGGTGATGGTGGCGGCCAACGAGTCGAGCAGAATCTGGGCCGGTCGCGACGGCGGCGGCTTACCCAGCACGGCGGCCAGAACCTGTCTGCCCAGCCCTGGGACACGGTCGAGCCGCACGCCGGTGTGCCGGTTGGCCTGCAAGGTGAGGGCGGGTAGCAGGCTCACCCCCAGCCCGGCCGCGACGAGGGCCTGCACCGCGACGTAGTCGTCGGTCTCGAAGTCCACTGTCGGGGTGAAACCGGACTGGTGACAGGCCACGGCGAGGTGCTCGCGGCACCGTTCGCAGCCGGCGATCCACCGGTCCGCGGCGTAGGTGGCCAGCTTCTCGCGCGGACCGGACCAGGCCCTCGTCCTCGACGTGACGACGTAGAGCGGCTCGTCGAGCAGCGGGGTCAGCGTGATGTCGCGGCGGTCGCTGCGGGGCGGATCACCGTGCTCGAAGATCAGGGCCACGTCGACGTCGTTGTTGCGCAGCGCGCTCAGCGCCTCGGGCGGTTCGGCCTCGGTGAAGGACAGCTTGACGCCCGGGTACTCGGCGGCGATCCGGGCGGCGGCAGCCGGGACGATCGTGGCCAGCGCGGAGGGGAACGCCGCCAGCCGGACGTGCCCGGTGCGCAGCCCGACCATCTCGTCGAGCTCGGCGCTGACCGACTCCAGCTGCGCCAGGATGTTCTCCGCGCGATCGGCGAGCAGCCGGCCGGCCTCGGTCAGGCGGATGCCTCGGCCCATCCGCTGCAGCAGCGGCATACCGACCTCGGCCTCGAGCTTGGCGATCTGGTGGCTGACCGAGGGCTGGGCGTAGTGCAGCGCCTCCGCCGCCGCGGTGATCGAGCCCTCCTTGGCCACTGCCACCAGCACGCGCAGCCGACCGACATCGAGCATTTGTCAATCATAGTTGTCGACAATGGATGCCTCGAAAACAGGCATTAGACCAAGCCGGGCCGTCCTGAGATCGTTCAGAAGATCCCCGACGCCGAGTCCGCCGGCAGGTATCTGCGGCCACGAAGGAGACCCCGATCATGTCCACAACCGCCGGAAGTCCGGCCGCGCACTCGACGTCGGTCAGCGACGCCGCCGCGCGTCAGTTGGCGAATGCCACCAAGACCGTTCCGCAGATGGCCAGCATCACCCCGCGCTGGCTGACCCACATGATGTCCTGGGTGCCGGTCGAGGCCGGCATCTACCGGGTGAACAAGGTCGTGCACCCCGAGTCCGTGGACATCGCCTGCGACAACTACGACGAGTCGCCGCTGCCGGAGACGTTCATCGACTACGAGCCCGAGCCGCGCGAGTACCGGCTCAAGGCCGTCCAGACGATCCTGGACGTGCACACCCGGGTCTCGGATCTGTACTCCAGCCCGCACAACCAGATCGCCGAGCAGTTGCGTCTGACCATCGAGGCGGTCAAGGAACACCAGGAGAGCGAGCTGATCAACAGCCCCGAGTACGGGCTGCTGGCCAGCGTCGCCGACGGCCAGCGGATCTCCACCCTGGGCGGGCCGCCCACTCCCGACGACCTCGACGCGCTGATCGCCAGGGTGTGGAAGCAGCCGGCGTTCTTCCTGACCCATCCCGAGGCCATCGCCGCGTTCGGCCGCGAGTGCACCCGCCGAGGGGTACCGCCGCCCACTGTCAACATGTTCGGCTCACCCTTCCTGACCTGGCGCGGGCTGCCGATCGTCCCCTCGGACAAGGTCCCGCTCGAGGACGGCAAGACCAGCGTGCTGCTACTGCGTACCGGCGAGGCCCGCCAGGGTGTCGTGGGGTTGTTCCAGCCCGGGCTGACCGGCGAGCAGGGGCCGGGGCTGTCGGTGCGGTTCATGCAGATCGATCGCTCCGCGATCGCCTCCTACCTGGTCTCGCTGTACTGCTCACTGGCTGTGCTCACCGACGACGCCCTGGCCGTGCTCGACGACGTCGAAGTGGACAAGATCCATGACTACGCCCCCAGCTACCGATAGCGGTTCGGCCCCGGACTGGCTGCCCGACGAAGCCACCCTGTCCCGGCTGGCCGGGGAGTTCTTCCGCGCCCTGCCGGGACAGGACCTGTCCTCGTTCGGGTCCCTCGATGCGTCCGGCGCACCCGCCGCGCCGCCCACCACACCCACCGGACCGCCCGGGCTGTCCGCTCCCCCGGGACGTCCGGTGCCCACCCAGCCCCCGCCCACGAGCACCCCGGCCGCCCACGGATCCACCGCCGCCGGGCTGGGCCTGCCCTACCTTCCCGAGGTACCGCAGATCACCCAGGCCGCCGCGATCCCCACAGTGCTCTCGGGCCCCGAGGCGGGCTCCGCCCCGGGGATCCCCGGCTCGGTCCCGTCCGGTTTCTACTTCCTCGACGGCGGATCGGCCGGATCACCGTCGGCCGGCCTGCCCTCGATCCCGGGTCTGCCCTCGATCCCGGGTCTGCCCTCGATCCCGGGTCTGCCCTCGATCCCGGGGCTGCCCTCGATCCCGGGTCTGCCGCTCGACCCGCACCCCGGGTTCGACGTCGAGGCGGTACGCGCGGACTTCCCCATCCTGTCCGAACGGGTCAACGGCCGCCCGCTTATCTGGATGGACAACGCCGCCACCACCCAGAAACCCAATGCCGTCATCGAACGGCTCGCGGAGTTCTACCGCCGGGAGAACTCCAACATCCACCGCGCCGCCCACGAACTCGCCGCCCGGGCCAGCGACGCCTACGAGAACGCCCGCCGCACCGCCGCGGAGTTCATCGGAGCACCCGGCCCGCAGAACATCGTGTTCGTGCGAGGCACCACCGAAGCGATCAACCTGGTCGCCAAGGCCTGGGGCGGGCGCCACATCGGCGCCGGCGACGAGATCATCATCTCCCACCTCGAACACCACGCCAACATCGTGCCGTGGCAGATGCTGGCCGAGCAGACCGGCGCGGTCATCAAGGTCATCCCCGTCGACGACGACGGCCAGATTCTGCTCGACCGCTACACCGACCTGCTGTCCGACCGCACCAAACTGGTCTCGATCACCCAGGTCTCCAACGCCCTGGGCACCGTCGTCCCGGTCAAACAGGTGATCGAACTCGCCCATCGGGCGGGGGCCAAGGTCCTCGTCGACGCCGCCCAGTCGGTCCCCCACGTCGGGATCGACGTCCAGGAACTGGGTGCCGACTTCCTGGCCTTCTCCGGCCACAAGATCTTCGGCCCCACCGGCATCGGCGTGCTCTACGGCACCGACGAGGCCCTCGAGGAGACTCCACCATGGGAGGGCGGTGGCAACATGATCGCCGACGTCACCCTCGAGCGGGCCGTCTTCCAGCCGCCCCCGGGCCGGTTCGAGGCCGGCACCGGGAACATCGCCGACGCCGCCGGGCTGGCCACGGCCCTGGACTACGTCAGCCGCATCGGCCTACCCCTGATCGCCGAGTACGAGCACTCGCTGGTCCAACACGCCACCGCCGGGCTGCGCGAAGTCCCCGGCCTACGGCTGATCGGTACCGCCAAGGAGAAGGCCAGCGTGGTGTCCTTCGTCCTCGACGGCTACAGCCCGCCCGAGGTCGGCGCCGCCCTCAACAAGGAAGGCATCGCGGTACGGGCCGGGCACCACTGCGCCCAACCCATCCTGCGCCGCTTCGGGCTGGAGGCCACCGTGCGACCCTCGCTGGCCTTCTACAACACCCACCACGAGGTCGACACCCTCATCGCCGCCGTCCACCGGATCGCCGCGCAACGACCCCGGAGCTGAGATCACACAGGCGGAGGCGATCAGCTCACAGGTCCTCAGCCACCGAGACCGCCACCGAGACCGCCCCGGCCACCACCGTCGCGGCCCCCGAGCAGGCCACCACCGCGGCCGCCGGTCAGCCCGCCGCGGGTGAGGTCGCGGTCCTCGCCCCGGCCTGCGTCGTCGTAACGACCGCCGTACCCGCCGTTGTAGTCGTCGTAGCCGCCGCGGCCGTAACCACCGTCGGCTGAGCTGCCGTAACCGCGACTCGAGGTGGCGCCGGGTGTCCCGGTCCTGGCAGCACCCTCGGCACTGGATCCCGAAAGGCTTGATCCCGAAGCACGGGATCCCGAGGCGCTGGCGGCCCTCGCGCTGGGGCCGACACCGGCGCCCCCGGCTGCCGCGGCGCCGGACTGGGTGACGCCGTTGGAGTCGGTGAAGCTGTCGTCCGCGCTGCTGTTTCCGGGACCCTGGGCTCCGGGGGTGTCGGCGTGGGCGACTCCGGCGATGCCGACGGTGGCCGCTGCCGCCGCCACGGCGGAGATGAGGAGCTTCTTCATCACGAACTTTCCCTTCCGGCGGCCGCGTTCCGTCGTCCTGACGACAAGAGGCGGCCGCGGTCTATCGATCGCATCGACCGGAGGACGGTCGATCATGGTCAGCGGACGCCGCGGTTGCAGCGGCTCCGGGTGGTTCGTCCGCCGGTGACTCTCGAGCCGCGGTCGTGGCGACCCGGCCGGCCCGGCACGGTATCCGCCGCTCAGCGCGCCATTGCCGGACAGATGGAACTGGCCTGCCGGCGGAGATCCACGTGCAGTCGGCGAGCAAGCGTCCCGATGCGTCCCATGGAACCGATGATCGCACCGGCGCGCGCCCACCGACGGGTGCACCCCTCGGCCGTGGGCCCGCGGGGCACCCACGCACCGGACACGCACACCGCCCGAGCTCGGACTGAATCGATCGAGAAGGCTCGACATGCCGCAATATCTACTAATTTGATGGATTATGTGAGCCGCATCGCGCTCGATCGAGCACCCGGAACCCCACCGGATCGTGTGGTCAGGAAGCTCCCGGACACCGCCGGTGGATTGATCCGACCGCGCTGCACACCGTTCGTCCCAGTGGCCGTCGGGAAAGGATCGAGCGGAATGGCGAAACCATCGTTCCCGGCTACTCTGTGTCGCCGGCGCGAGCGCCCCTACGAACCGGAGGCTCACGCATGGACGGTCGGAAAACCGGCCAGCGCCAGGGCGCGCGCGACGATGCTGTCCGGGCCGACCAGCACGGCGGCCAGGCCCTCGCGCCGCTGGAACAGCACGTTGACCGCGGCGCTGCTGACGAACTGCGCATCGGTCAGGTCGAGCACCACCCTCTGCCGGGCGGTCGCCGCGCGCACCGCTTCGGCGAACCGGTCGGCGGTGGTCAGATCAACGGAGCCCGAGACCGTCAGCCGGGGAAACTCTCCCGTTCCCGCCACCAGCGTCACGGTGAGCCCGGTCGGCAGGTAGGCGCCCGAGCGCCCGATGTCCCCCTCTGGCGGCGCCGACATGAGGCAGGTCCCCGATCATCTTGTCCCGTGTGGTCCGCCCGGCCGGACCACACCAGACCTATCGCCTACCCCGTTTGTTACGAGCCCACACCTGATGGGCCCGCGACGCGTGGGATCAGTAGCGGTTGCGCATCACCAGGATGGAGCGCCCGGGTACGTCGAGCCGGCCCTCGGCCACCGCGTCGGGGTGCTTGTTGCCCGCGTCGGCCAGCAGAGGATCGGCGGTGTCGATGACGACCTCCCACCTCCGGCCGTGCCGCTCGTCGGGAAGGGTGAAGCTCACCGACTCGTAGTGCCCGTTGATCAACAGCAGGAACGAGTCGTCGGTGACGCGTTCGCCGAGCTGGTTACGGTCGGGGATGCCCTGCCCGTTGAGGAAGATCGCCACCGAGCGGGCGTAGCCGTTGTCCCAGTCCTGGTCGTCCATCTCCTGGCCGTCGGGGCGCAGCCAGGCGATGTCGTCGATGCTCGAGCCCTTTATCGGACGCCCCTGGAAGAACCGCTGCCTGCGGAAGATCGGGTGCTCCTGGCGTAGGGCGATGAGCCGGGCGGTGAACTCGGTCAGGACGTCGCTCTCCCGGGCCGCCTCCCAGTCGACCCAGGACAGCTCGTTGTCCTGGCAGTAGACGTTGTTGTTGCCCTGCTGGGTGCGGCTCAGCTCGTCGCCGTGGGCGATCATCGGGACGCCCTGGGAGAGCACCAGCGTGGTGAGGAAGTTGCGCTTCTGCCGCTCGCGCAGCGCGATGATCTCGCCGTCGTCGGTCGGGCCCTCGACCCCACCGTTCCACGAGCGGTTGTGGCTCTCCCCGTCGGCGCTGTTCTCGCCGTTGGCCTCGTTGTGCTTCTCGTTGTAGGAGACGAGGTCGTTGAGGGTGAACCCGTCGTGGGCGGTGATGAAGTTGATCGAGGCGATGGGTCGGCGGTTGTCCGACTCGTACAGGTCCGACGAGCCGGTGAAGCGCGACGCGAACTCGGCCAGGCTGGCGGGCTCGCCGCGCCAGAAGTCGCGCACGGTGTCGCGGTAGGCGCCGTTCCACTCCGTCCACAGCGGCGGGAAGTTACCCACCTGGTAACCGCCGTCGCCGACGTCCCAGGGCTCGGCGATCAGCTTCACCTGGCTCACCACCGGGTCCTGGTTGATGAGCTCGAAGAAGGCCGAGAGCCGGTCGACGTCGTAGAACTGTCGCGCCAGCGAGGAGGCGAGGTCGAAACGGAAGCCGTCGACGTGCATCTCGGTGACCCAGTAGCGCAGCGAGTCCATGATCATCCGCAGGGACTCGTGGTGGCGGACGTTGAGGCTGTTACCGGTGCCTGTGGTGTCGAAGTAATGCTTCTCGTCGCCCTCGACCAGGCGGTAGTAGGCGGGGTTGTCGATACCGCGGAAGGACAGGGTCGGCCCCATGTGGTTGCCCTCGGCGGTGTGGTTGTAGACCACGTCGAGGATCACCTCGATGCCCGCCCGGTGCAGCGAGCGGACCATCGCCTTGAACTCCAGCACCTGCTCACCGCGGGTGCCGAAGCTGGCGTAGCCGTTGTGCGGGGCGAAGAAGCCGATGGTGTTGTAGCCCCAGTAGTTCGACAGCCCCTTGTCGACCAGGGTGGAGTCGTTGACGAACTGGTGCACCGGCAGCAGCTCCACCGCGGTCACCCCGAGCTTGCGCAGGTGCCGGATCATCGCCGGGTGCGCCAGGCCGGCGTAGGTGCCACGCACGTCCTCGGGGATCGCGGGGTGGCGCATCGACATGCCCTTGACGTGCGCCTCGTAGATCACCGACTCGTTGTAGGGAATGCGCAACGGGCGGTCGTTGGCCCAGTCGAAGAAGGGGTTGATCACCACCGACTTGGCCGCGTACGCGGCCGAGTCGTCGCTGTTGCGCTCGTCGGGGTTGTCGAAGCGGTAGGAGAACAGCGCCTCGTTCCAGTCGAAGTCGCCGTCGATGGCCTTCGCGTACGGGTCGAGCAGCAGCTTCGAGGGATCGCACCGCATACCGTGCTCGGGCTCGAACGGGCCGTGGACCCGGTAGCCGTAGCGCTGGCCGGGGCCGACCCGGGGCAGGTAGCCGTGCCAGATCATCCCGTTGCGCTCCGGCAACGTCACCCTGGTCTCGGTGCCGTCGTCGTCGAACAGGCACAACTCGATCCGTTCCGCGACCTCGGAGAAGATCGCGAAGTTGGTACCGCCGCCATCGAAGACCGCGCCCAAGGGATAGGGCGAACCAGGCCACATGCTCACTGAACCTCCACCAGAGACCGTTGCCCCAGTGGCCACGCCCGTCGTCTCATTACCCCGTGCTCCGACACTTCAATCCCGGGCCGAGATCACATGACCGGGCTCTCATCACGCCGACTTCCGGGCGGGCGGTGTGCTGAGCAGCTTGATCACCGCGGGCTCGACGAGGTCGCGGGTCACCTCGCCACCGCCTCCCGCCGCGGCGGCCTTGCGCATCGCGGCGGCGATGGTCCGGCCCTCCTCGAAGGCGTGCACCACCCGCGGGTCGACATAGGACTGGCGGGCCACCGTCGGGGTGTTGCCCAGGTGTGCCGCCACCTGCTTGAACGAGGCGGTGAGGGCCCGCTTGCGGGCCCGGACGGTGGCCACCGCCGCCTGCTCGACGCCGGCCAGTGCCACCGCCCCGAGCACGGTCGCGTTCCAGGTCCGCAGGTCCTTCGCGGTGAACTCCTCCCCCGCCAGTTCCTTGAGATAGGCGTTGATGTCGTCGGTCTTGACGTCGTGCCAGCCCCGGCCGTCGCGGAAGAACAACAACTCGGGCATCGCGGACGCCCCGTCACTGCGCAGCAGCGAGCCGACCAGCCTGTGCAGTTCGGCGTCACGCAGCGCGATCTCCCGAGGGATGCCGCCCTTCGCCACGTATCCGACCCGGACCTCGCCGCGAAGCCGCCGCACATGCTCGCGGCGGAGTGTGGCCAGCCCGAAGCTGCCCTCGGAGTCCTCGTCGTCCGGGGCGTACTGCTCGCCTCCGACCCGGAACGCGCCGAGCTCGAGCATCCGCAGCGCCCCGGACAGCACCCGGTCGCGTCCCAGGCCTCGCTCGCCGAGGTGCGCGGCGACCCGCTCACGCACGGACGGCAACCGGCGGGCCAGCCGCAGCACCCGGTCGAACTTCTCCCGGTCCCGGGCCTCGCGCCACCGGTCGTGATAGCGGTACTGCTTGCGGCCGGCGGCGTCGGTGCCCACCGCCTGGATGTGCCCGTCCGAATCGGCGCAGATCCAGACCTCACGCCACGCCGGCGGGATGGCCAGGGCCCGGATCCGCGCCAGCAGCTCCGGGTCCCTCACGGGCTCGCCCTCGGTGGTGGTGTAGCTGAAGCCGCGACCACGCCGGATCCGGGTGACGCCGGGCTCGTCGCACAGGTCGACGTACCGGAGCCCGTCGATCTCGCACGCCTCGATCTGGATCGTCACCCGAGACACCTCCGCGACCTGTTCGGCGGCCATGCGGCGCACACTCGCCCGGTCCCCGCTCAGCGACGCTCGAGGGCGTCGGGCTTGTGGACCGCTTCGCCGCCGCTCTTCTCGCTGCGGACCAGGTACTGCGGCTCGTCCGCGGACGCCCGCACCGTGCGACCACCCGCCTCGGTGTCGGAGGTGATCTTCTTGAGGACCTCGCCCTCGGCGTGCCCGCCGTGGCTGCGCCAGCGAACCTTGTCGCCCTTCTTGAACTCCGTCATGGCGAGACCTCCTCCCGGACCGCTGGGTCCACAGAACGGTCCTGCCCGGAATTCGGATCCCTAAACCCCGCGGGCAGGTGGGACCCGCGATACACCTCGATAGGTCGATGACCCGAGTCCGGCACCCCGCGTCGGCCGTTTGACCAATGGGCGGAAGGGACGGGTGGATGCGACCGGAGGGCAACGGGACCGACGGACCCGACGCGACTGTCGGGTTCGACGGGGTGGAGGACGTGCTGCCTCCGCCGCGCGAGCTCGCGGTCGATCCGGACGACCGGCTGTGGCACACCGCGAGCTTCGCCGCCGTGACCGAGGAACCACCGCGGCGCAAGCTGAAGCTGACCGCCGGGATGTCCTTCCTCGGTATCGCCACCGTCGCGGTGTGCGCCTACGCGGGCGTCGAGCTGGCCGGGATCGCCGGGGTCAGCCCGCCGTCCCCGCCGCGATACGTGATAGACCAGCAGGCCGACGCGCGTCAGGGCGAGGCCCAGCACCTCGAGCAGGCGCCTCCGCCGCTACCGGCCGCCGCGCCGGTCCCCCCGGCCGCTGGCGCCGGCCCACCCGCACCCGGCCGATCCGCGGCCACCCGCGCCATGCGGGGCCACGACGGCGACAAAGCCGAGAAACCCGACAAGTCGGACAAGTCGGACAAGGCCGAGCGCCGCAAGCGCAAGCGCAGGTCAGACGACGACTGAGGGCGCAGCCGGGCTCAGCGCCCTCGGCCGCCCATCGCACCGAGCCAGCTGGGATGCACGGCCCCAAGATCCACGACGATCATGAGGTCGGCGGCGGCGTGGGAGACCACGGGATGTTGTCGGGAACGTCCTTGGACGCCGCCCACTCTTGGGGCGTGAGGGCCAGGGACAGGTCTCGGAGCTCCTGGATCCGGTGCAGGCGCCTGATCGTGTCGGGCGCATCGGGGTCGGCGGTCTCCTCGATGTCGAGCTGCATCCGATCAAGGCGGGCCAGCTGATGCGCCCGCTTCTCTTCCCAACTGCTCACGTCGTCTCCGGTCATCGGTGGCGGTGCTCACAAGGTAAGCCCAATCGGGCCGCCCATGCCGGGCCGCCGCTGAGACCAGACTCACCTGTTCGGCCTGGCGGCCGGTAGGCGCCCTCCGCCGGGAAGGGCCCGACGGCACCCCCATCCAGGGGCCGAGTGCCCTGCTGCATTCGTGTGCCCGCTGGTGCACTGGCGGCGGAACAACGCCGCCGAGCGGGAACCACGCCGCCGAGCGAAAAGTCGCGGCCGAAGCAGGAGGATCCTCCACGATGCGCATGTCACCGATCCTGGTCGGCGTCGACGGGTCGTTCGCGGCCGAGACGGCGACGACGTGGGCCGCGCGTGAAGCGGCATCACGCGAAGCACCTCTGGTTCTGCTGTACGCCCATCGCGGGGACCATGGCGCCCACGACGGCGAGTCCGAGGCGGACTTCCTGCGTCGGGCGGCGCTCCTCGCCGATCAGGCGGCCCCGGGGATCGAGGTGTCCGCGGAGTCCGTTCGGGCGCGGGCGCCGAAGCTTCTGACCAGCAGGTCCGACCACGCGGAGATGATCGTCCTCGGCGAGAGGAGGCAGAGCCGCGGCAGGGGTTCGTTGATCGGTTCGCTCGCGCTGGGCCTGGTGTCGCACGCGCACTGCCCGGTCGTTGTGGTGCGCGGCGACGATGCCGGCTGGACCGACGGCGATATCGACGCACATGACGCGCCGGTTGTGGTCGGCCTCGACGGATCCCCCCAGAGCGATGCCGCGCTCGGGTTCGCCTACGAGTTCGCCGCTCTTCACCGGGCACCGCTGGTCACCGCCCACACCTGGACCGACCACACCTTCGATCTGAGCTCCCCGCTGCTGGTGGACGTGGAGGCCATCCAGCGCGACGAGCAGCGCGTCCTGGCCGAACAGCTGGCGGGCTGGAGGGAGAAGTACCCGGACGTCGTCGTCGAGCGCCTGGTCAGCTTCGACCGGTCCGCGCGCGCCCTGCTGGTACAGGGCAAACGGGCGAGGCTGCTCGTCGTGGGCGCCCGCGGCCGGGGCGGTGTCTCCGGCATGCTGCTCGGCTCGACCAGCCAGGCACTGCTCCGGCGGGCGAGGTGCCCGGTGGCGGTCGTCCGCGA
>Ga0310811_10001602_pt1 | contig 28147 bp, 24 predicted proteins | sample YCmetagenome_FD_207642 | JGI IMG/M metagenome (GOLD analysis project Ga0310811, IMG submission 207642) | Soil microbial communities from experimental microcosm in Duke University, North Carolina, United States - YC | ecosystem: Engineered > Artificial ecosystem > Soil microcosm > Unclassified ... | reverse complement strand
GGTCAGCCTCGCGCGGTCGGCAGGCTCGCCGGCCATCGGCATGCCGTGTTGACGCAGGTCTGCCGTGTCGATGGTCAGCGCTGCGCCGCCGGACGCGATCTGCTGCGCGTTGTGCGGCTGGTCGGCGAACAGCGGGAAGAACACCGAGGGCAGGCCGGCCGCCAGCGTGCCGTACGCGGTGCCCGAACCGCCGTGGCTGACCACTGCTTCGGCCGCGGCGAACGCCTGGTCCTGCGGGATCCACGGGGAGACGCGGGTGTTGGCCGGGATCGGGCCGAGCTCGGCCGGATCTTGGCCGCGGCCGATGGTCAGCAGCACTCTGACGTCTCGCTCAGCGCGGCCGAGGCGTCCGAAAGCGTCGAGCAGCACCCGGTATGCGCCGGGCCACCACTGTGAGCGGCCCGCCATGCTGCCGAGCGTGGCGTACACGAGACGGCCGCCCGATGCGGTGAGCTCGGCGAGTAGCGCCTCTCCGTCTTCGCTGGCGGACGGAACTCCGGCGTTGGATGCAGATTCCTCCGGGTCGCGGTAACGCAGCGTCCGTGCATAAGGGCTCGGGTCCAGCCCCTCGGGCAGCCGGGTGAGATACGGAGACGACGTGATTGTCTCCACTGCGTCCGGCTGGAACGCGGGCAGTTCGAGCGCGGCGTGGTGGTGCAGTGAGGCCCATTCGATGGCCGCGAGGCCGATGGCGACCTGCGCGTGCGGGATTCCTGCGCGATGCGCGGCGAGCGCCGAGGCATACTCTGCGGCCTCGTGCAACACCAGGTCCGGCTTCCAGCGGGCGCATAGTTCCTCTGCCGCGGGAAGCGTCGCGGCAGTGCAGAGCCGGCCGAAGTAGTCGCGGTTGATGAGCGCTGACGCCTTGGTCGGGTCTTTCCGGATGGCGTCCTGGATCGCCTTGTCCGCCTCGGGATCCGGCGCGGGCGCCTGCTCGACGGCGAAGCCCGCGTCGTCGGCCGGGCGGCGTCCTGCGGGCGGCAGTAGGAAGAGTACGTCGTGTCCGCGCCCGGCGAGGTCGCGGGCCACCGGCAGCAGCGGGCCCACGTGCCCTGCCCCCGCGGTCGAGCAAAACAGGATGCGCATTCGGCCGAGTCTAGCCGCGGGTATGCGGAAATTCGCTCGATAACGTGGCGCCGGCAATGACTCGACCCCGCCGTACGCGTCCGGCGGGGCCAGTCAGAGGTCACGCTGTCGCTGCGTGGGTCTGCCGCGTCAGCTGTAGTTCTCCCAGGTATCGCTGAAGGTGCCGCCGGAGATGGAGCCCGGCTGCGCCTTCGTGTCCCGGCTGCCCGCCATCACGATCTCGGTCGGCGAGTAGCTGCCGAGCGAGGTGCCGTTGGCCGTGGCGTTGTTGAACGTGACCGAGCCGAAGTCGGACAAGTTCGCGATCTTGCCGTTGACCTCGGTCGCCTCCGCGATGACCTCCGCCGAGGAGTCCTGGTAGCCGGAGGAGCCCGCGTGCGTGGTCGTCTTGGTCCAGCCCTCGGTCGAGTCGGTGAGGGTCATGGTGAAGGTGCCGTTGCCGTTGTCCGTGACGCTGGCGGTGAGCGAGTCGCCGGCCCGGACCGTCACCGAGTAGGGGCTCTCCGCGGCGGGCAGCACCTCCCACCACGCGCCGTACTCGGCCTGGCCGCCGATGCAGTCGGCCTCGGTCCCGGTCTGCTCGAGCGCGGCGTTGCTGTATCCGTCGAGGCCGACCCAGAACGACGAGTACGTGGTCTTCGACGTGCAGGTCAGGGCGGGCTGCACCCAGGAGGCCGAGACGGACTTGAACGCGCCGGTACCGCCGGTCGCGGCGTAGCCGGACCAGTTGGTGGACGAGACGGTGGTGGAGCTGCGGTGGGACAGCGACTGCAGGCCGTGGCTCTCGTGGGAGGCGAGGGCCGCGCTCACCTGCGTGGCGCCGGCGTGGGTGGCGGTGGCCGCGAACGCGGCGGGGGCGGCGAACAGCGCGGTGGCGCCGGCGGCGCCGAGCGCGACGACGCGGACGAAGGACCGGTGGGACATGCGAACTCCCTTTCGTGGGCTAAGGGATGCGGCCGGGCGGCGGAACGGGTGGGCCGCCCGGCGCGCAGGGGTGGATCGCCGCACCGAACTCTCGTGGGTTTTCGGTGCGGTCGTGCCAAGCTTGCGTGCGGCCCGCGGGGGCGGACAAGGGTCCTACCGTTGTTTAGTCTTAAGCGAATTGACGGTCCGTACGGAAAATTCCGGATATAGCAGGCTGGAGTAGCAGAACACGAGAACGTGTGACCGGTGACGGCGCCGCGAAGCGAAGATCAACGGCAGGTCACGATTGCGAAACTCCTGGCGTCGACCCCGCCTGCGGCCGGGGCGGGCGCGAGTACGGTGCTCGACAGGACGAGGCCGCGAGACTCTGGGGAAGGACGGTGGCCGCGATGCGCTCCACCCTGCACCGGGCCAACCCCGCCCGCGGCGAGCAGGCGCGGGAGGGTTCCGGCGAGCCGGTCGCCGAACGCCTGGCCCGGTTGCTGCGCACCGGCCCGTTCCACGAGGCGCTGCGCGCCGCGGTGGCCGCCAGCGGGCTGAGTCTCGACCGCATCCAGGACCGGCTGATCCGGCGCGGCGACCGGATATCGGTGGCCACGCTCAGTTCCTGGCAGTCCGGGCGCTACCGGCCGGAGCGACCCGCCTCGCTGACCGTGCTCGCCTCGCTCGAGCAGGTGCTCGGCGTCGCGCCGGAGGCGCTGTCCGCTCTGCTCGGCCCGCCGCGGCCGCGCGGGCGCCGGCTGCCCGCCGCGTCCGACGACCGGGGGCTGGCCGCCACGTTCTCCGCCGTCACCGACATCAGCTCCGCGCTCCGGCAGGTGGACGCGCGCTGGGACGAGAGCCTGACCCGGCTGAGCACCCACTGCCGCCTGGAGCTCGACGAGCAGGGCCACGAGCGGGCGATGCACAGCAGAGTACTGCTGCGCTCCGAGTGCGACGGCCCGGACCGCTGGATCACCGGGTTCCAGCGCGACGATCCGGGCCCGGCTCCGCGGCTGCGGGTGGCCGCGCCGCACCGGCTCGGGAAGGTGGTGGAGAACCGGGAGTCCGGGGTGCTGGTGGCCGAGGTGCTCTTCGACCGGCCGCTGCAGCGCGGGGACGTCATGATCCTCGAATACACCCACGAGCACCGCGCGCCGCGGCCGTTCTCCACCGTGATGCAGACGACGCTGCACGTCCCGGTGCGCGAGTACGTGATGGAGATGCGGTTCCACCCCTCCGCCCTGCCCGAGTCCTGCCACTCGTTCCGCACCGCCGACCTGGATCCGGCCTCCCGCCCGCAGGAGCGGCTGCTGCGGCCCGACGCGGTCGGCTCGGTGCTCGCCGTCGCGCTCTCCGCCGGGCCCTGCCGGTTCGGCATCCGCTGGGACTGGGGCGGGCGGGCTGGCATAGTGGGTTCGCATGAGCACACGGCAGAGTTCTGAGATGACCACGGCTCGGCTGCTCGCCGCGGCGGACGAGGCGCTGATCGAGGCGGGCTTCCGGACCGCCGAGTTCGAGGAGGCGCAGCGGCTGGCCGAGGCCGCGGCGGCGAGCGCCGTCGCCGAGGGCGACCGCGCGGCCGAGGCGGCGGCCGCGGTGATCCACGGCTTCGTGCTGCACTACCGGAGCATCACGGCTCTGATGGAGGACGGAGCCCCCGAGCCGGCAGACGTCGCGGCGGAACAGGAACAGTTCGGCCACGCCCTCGCGCTCTACGAGATCCTCGGCGACGAGGTGGGGGTGGCCCGCGCGGCCTTCGGCATGGGCGTGTGCCGGCAGGTGCTCGACCAGGACTGGGACGCAGCGATGGTCTTCTACCGGCGGGCCGAGTCGCTGATCCCCGCGCTCGAGGTGGCCGGGGACCTCTACACCCGTTCCGAGATCCACCGGCACCTCGGCTTCTACCATCTGGTCGCCGAATCGCAGCCCGCCACCGCCGCCGAGCATCTGCGCATCTCGCTGGAACTGCGCGAGCAGCAGGGCGAACCGCGCCGGATCCCCAGCGGCCTGGTCGCGCTCGGCTGGGCGGAGCGGGAGGCGGGCAATCCGGCCGAGGCGGTGCGTGTGCTGCGCCGCGCCGTGGATCTGGCCCGGCAGGCCGAACTGCTGCCGGCCCGGATCGCCGACGCGGAGGCCGAACTGGGCAAGGCGCAGGCCGCGCTCGCGGCGGAAGCAGGGGCCTGAGGCCAGAGGTCAGAGGTCTGCGCCGATCAGCCCGCGGTGTCCCCGGCTTCTTCGGCCTCCCTTGCCGCGATCCGCGGCCGCAGTACGAAGAACTCCGTGCCGATCAGGATGCCGACAATCAGCGACGCCGCGGAGAATCCCGCCCACACCGGCAGCGGGCCATTGCCGACGGCCAGACCGACCACGGCGCCGCTGACGAACGCCCAGGCCGCATAGATCCGCGCGCATGGTGTGAACCGGGGAAACCGCTCGCGCGCGCGTATAGCGAGACAGCCAAGCAGCAGCCCCAGGGCCGCGATCTCGAATCCGGTGACGTGTTTGACCACCATGTTCGGATTGCCCGATGTCTCCGCGGTCGCGCCCCGCGCCTCGATCGTCACCACGGCACCGTGGTAGATCCGCACCACTGCCGGGTCCCCGGCGTGCGCGACCGACCAGAGGCCCGAGGTAGTCGTCAGTTCGAACCTACCGTAGTACTGCAGCACGATGTACGCCTGGGCGTTCTTGCCCGTGTTGTCCGTACCGACGGACTGCACTTCGTCGGGCCGCTCGGTGTAGCACGCCGGATTGGGAGTGGACGAGCACTTATACGCGGCGTCGTAGTCGAAGGCGCGCACCAGGAAAAGCGTCCACACCACGGTCACCGCCACCAAGATCAGGGTGCTGACGGCAACGAACAGCGTCAGCCGACCTTTGGCCGACGGACGCCACCCGCCCGCCGGCTTCAGCCCCCAGTCGTCGCCCACACGTTTATCCAACACCCGCATACCGGCGGACGCGAGTCAGTTGGCGAAGTCCTGGGTCATCCACACCGTGCCCGAACCGTCCCTCGTCACCACGATGCCGACCTCGGTGAACGAGCTGCTCAGGATGTTCTGCCGGTGGCCGTCGTTCGGCGGCTTCTCGGCGAGCATGCTGTTGGTCAGACTGACCGCCATCTGCGCGATCGAGGACTGGCTCGTGCTGACAGGTCCGCCGTCGCCGATGTTCTCGCCGGCGGCGGTCCAATTCACCCCGGCCGCCGTCTCCCGGTCGCCGAGCGCCGGCTCGCCGGAGCACTGGTGGGACAGGCCGCAACCGTCCTCCATGCGCGAGTTGTGCGCGCTGGCGCTGTTGATCAGGTTGGAGCTCATCGTGTAGGGCTTCAGGCCCGCCTGCTCGCGCGCCTGGTTGATCACATCGAGCACCTGCTGCGCCGCGGAGGAGGAGTTCGAACCGCCGACGGCCGCGGAGCTGGTGGCAGGGGCGCCAGACGTCCTCGGCGCCGCGGGCTTGGTGGACTTGGCCGGAGCGGCGGCGCGGGTGGACGGGGTGAGGCTCGGCTTGGCCGAGGTGGCCGTGGAGCCCGAGGCGCTCGGCGAGGCCGACTGCGACGGGATGACGATGGTGCTCGGCGCGACCGATGCACTCGCGGCGCCGAGCACGGCGTCGGTCGGCCCGGTCACCGCTATGGACGTGTTCTGTTGATGGCCCGGCTGCAGTTCGATGACGGCGGCCGCGGCGACGGCGAGGATGCCCACCGCGGCTACGGCGATGCCGACCGGCTTGCCGATCAGGCCGCCTGCCTTGGCCCCGCCCTTGCCGCCGCCCCGACCGCCCCGGTGCGAGCCGCCGCGATGGCCCGTGGACGACGGCCCTTCGCCGCTGTCGGCCGCGTCCAGATCGCCGGTGCCGCCGCCGTAGCCGTGCGCCCCCGGATCGCCGAGGGTCACCTGTTGCGGGTAGACCAGCGTCTCAGTCGCCCGGAAGCCCACGTACGCGGCGGGAAGCGGCAGCAGCGCGAGTCCGGCGAGTAGCCCTTCCGGGGCGATCATCCCGTGCGCAGCCGAATCACAGTGCCGACATTCCCGGACATGTCGCGCGAAACGCTTGCGCCACACCGACGACGTCTCGCCACGCCACTCGTAGCCGGTCTGCTCCAGCAACTGACAGCGCGGGCTCAGCCCGAGCGCCCGCACCACCCGCCGGGCGGTGTCCAACTGCTCCTTCATCCGGCTGACCCGGACCGACACGTGGTGCGGGTCGGCCTGCAGCGCATCGATCAGTTCGAGCCTGGACAGGTGGCCGGAAGCCTCGAGCCACCACAGCGCGAGGAGTTCTTGGTGGTCGGGGTCGAGCCACTGCGATGCCTGCTGAGTCTCGCGCCGCTGGGCGGAGACGTCGATCTGCATCAGTGTGTGATCGACGAACTCCCCGCTCGGATCGGGATAGTCGGCCCACTCGTCGAACGACGCGGAGAAAGTGGGCGTGCGGCGGTGGTGTTCGCGGACCTGGTTGATCGTGACCGCCATCACCCAGGCCCGGATCCGCCGCGGGTCGCGCAGCGAGCCGACGCCGCGCACCACGTGCAGCATGGTCTCCTGCACCACGTCGTCGACGTCGGCACTGCGCCGCAGCGAGCGCCGCACCAAGGTGTAGACCAGGGGAAGGAAATCCGCCACCAGGGCGTCGAGCGCGGCGGGATCTCCCGCTCGCGCCGCCTCCACCCGCGCCGTGTCCACGTCTAGCACCACTCCGGCACCTCTCCATCACCCTGATTCCACGGCCTTCGAGATAGAAGACGGAGCCCGACGGGCGCGAATCACGGAAACTTCCCGGGGGACCCATCACATCATGGCCTCGGTAAAGCCGTGGCAAGCTGGACCCCATGTCTGCGAACCTCACCCTCGAACCCGCGCTCTCCCGTCCGGAACTGCTGGCCAAGCCGACCCTCGCGGCGCTGACCGAGTTCGAGCGCACCCGCGGGGCCGACGCCGCCGCGCGCGTGCTCACCGCGGCGATCGACCCGGACCTGGCGGACACCGCGGCGTTCTGCGCCGAGTACGGGGTCGGCCTCGAGGAGTCCGCCAACTGCGTCGTGCTCGCCGGCAAGCGCGGCGGCGAGAGCTCGTACGCCGCGTGCCTGGTGCTCGCCACCACCCGCGCGGATGTCAACGGTCTAGCACGTCGGCACCTGGACGTGCGGAAGATCTCGTTCGCGCCGATGGACGAGGCGGTCGGCCTGACCGGCATGGAGTACGGCGGGATCACCCCGCTCGGCCTGCCCGGCGACTGGCCGGTGCTGATCGACCGGGCCGTCGCCGAGGCCCCGCTCGTCGTGGTCGGCTCCGGCATCCGCGGCTCGAAGCTGTGGCTGCCCGGAGAACTGCTGGCGGCGCTGCCCGCAGCGCAGGTGCTCGACGGGCTGGGCAAGGCGGTCGAGCCGCGACCCGCCGACGGGGACTGAGGCCGGCCCCGCCGACCGCCGACCGGCGCTTCGTCGCAGGTCAGGCCCTGTTGCGGGCCGGCGCGGGCTCATTCGCCCCGCTCGGCCGCTGCGCCGATCGGGGGAACTTGTCCGACCATCCCAGAACTGCGCCGGGCGGCTGGACTTTCCGGCCGCCGCGTCCCCTGTCGGCGGCGTGCGTGAAGATGGGTCCATGGCACAGGGGACGGAACCTTCGACGGACCGGGCGGCGATGCGCGAGCAGGCCGAGCGGGTGCTGCGCGCGCTCGCCGGGCCCGCGGCGCGGCTGCGCGAGGACCAGTGGCAGGCGATCGAGGCGCTGGTGGCCGAGCGCCGGCGGTGCCTGGTGGTGCAGCGCACCGGCTGGGGCAAGTCCGCCGTCTACTTCGTGTCCACCGCGCTGCTGCGGGCGGCCGGCGCCGGCCCGACCGTGATCGTCTCGCCGCTGCTCGCGCTGATGCGCAACCAGGTGGCCGCCGCCGAGCGCGCCGGCATCAGGGCCCGCACGATCAACTCGGCGAACCTGCCCGAGTGGGAGCAGATCCAGCAGCAGGTCGCCGCGGGCGAGGTGGACGTGCTGCTGATCTCCCCCGAGCGGTTGAACAATCCGTCCTTCCGGGACGAGGTGCTGCCCCGGCTGGCCGCGACCGTCGGCCTGCTGGTGGTGGACGAGGCGCACGCGATCAGCGACTGGGGGCACGATTTCCGCCCCGATTACCGGCGGCTGCGCGAGCTGATCGGCTCGCTCGCGCCCGGCCTGCCGGTGCTCGCGACCACCGCGACCGCGAACGCGCGGGTGACTGCGGACGTGGCGGAGCAGCTCGGCACCGGCGGCGACGAGACGATGGTGCTGCGCGGCCCGCTGGACCGGGAGTCGCTGCGCCTGGCCGTGCTCACCCTGCCGGACAACGCGAGCCGGCTCGCCTGGCTCGCCGAGCACCTGCCGGATCTGCCGGGATCGGGGATCGTCTACACCCTGACCGTCGCGGCCGCCGCGGAGACGGCCGACTTCCTGCGCTCACGCGGCTACCCGGTCGCCGCGTACACCGGGCGCACCGGGGACGAGGAGCGGCAGCAGGGCGAGCAGGACCTGCTGGACAACAAGATCAAGGCGCTGGTGGCGACGTCCGCGCTCGGCATGGGCTTCGACAAGCCGGACCTCGGCTTCGTCGTGCACCTCGGCGCGCCGTCCTCGCCCATCGCCTACTACCAGCAGGTGGGCCGGGCCGGACGCGGCGTGGAGCGGGCCGAGGCGGTGCTGCTGCCTGGCGTGGAGGACAAGGAGATCTGGCGCTACTTCACCTCGCTCGCGTTCCCGCCGCAGGCCACCGTCGAGCGGGTGCTGGCCGCCCTCGCCGGAGCACCGAAACCCTTGTCCACCATGGCGCTCGAACCACTCGTCGACCTCAAGCGCTCGCGCCTCGAGCTGCTGCTGAAGGTCCTGGACGCGGACGGCGCGGTCAAGCGGGTGCAGGGCGGCTGGATCTCGACCGGCCAGCCGTGGTTCTACGACGGGGAGCGGTACGCCCGGATCACCGCGGCCCGCGAGCGGGAGCAGCGGGCGATGCTGGAGTACGCGCGGATCTCCGGCTGCCGCATGGAGTTCCTGCGCAGCCAGCTCGACGACCCGGAGGCCGCGCCCTGCGGCCGCTGCGACAACTGCACCGGCACGCGCCTCGACGCGGGCGTGGACGCACAGGTCGTCGAGGCGGCCGGCAGCCACGCGAAGCGCGCGTGGGTGGCGGTCGAGCCACGGCGGCAGTGGCCCAGCGGCATGCCGGCCGTCGGCGTGGACCTGAAGGGCAAGATCCCGGCGCAGGAGCAGGCGGCCGAGGGCCGTGCGCTGGCCCGCCTGACCGACCTGGGCTGGGGCTCGGCGCTGCGGGATCTGCTCGGGCCGGGCGTGCCCGACCAGCCGGTCCGTCCCCAGCTGCTCGGCGCGATGGTGCACGTGCTCAAGGAGTGGGCCGGCCCCGAGGGCGGTTCGGAGCCGTGGAGCGGTGCGGGCAGGCCGGTCGGGATCGTCACCGTCGTCTCCCGCACCCGCCCCAAGCTGATCCACTCCCTGGCCGAGGGCATCGCCGAGATCGGCCGCCTGCCCATCGCCGGAGCGATCCACCGCGTCCGGGACGACGCCCACGCCGGCCCCAGCAACAGCGCGTGGCGCCTGCGCTCGGTGCACGAGGCCTTCGCCGTCGACGAGGTGCTCGCCTCCCGCCTCGCCGACTGCCCGGGCCCGGTCCTGCTCGTCGACGACCTCGTCGACTCCGGCTGGACCCTCACCGTCACGGCCCGCCTGCTCCGCCGAGCCGGCGCCCCCGCCGTCCTCCCGCTCGCTCTGGCGTTGGCAGGTTAGCCTGCCGGAGCCGGGCGGCGGTGGACTACGATCCCGGCATGACGGCCGCGCTGACCTCCCTGCACCTCTACCCGGTCAAGTCCTGCCACCGGGTCGACCTCGACGCGGCGACGGTCGAGCCGTGGGGGCTGGCCGGAGACCGGCGGTGGGTGGTCGTGGACGGGGAGGGGCGGCAGCAGACGCAGCGCACGGCGCCGCGGATGGCGCTGATCCGGCCGACGTACGGCGATGACGGCCGCCTGCTGCTGCGCGCACCGGGCATGCCCGACCTGGAGCTCGTCCCGCCGTCGCGCGCGGCGGGAGCGGAGCCGATCGTCGTCACCGTCTGGCGCTACACGGGCGCGGCGGCCTGGCCGGGGGCGGAGGCGGACGCTTGGTTCACCGCCTTCCTCGGCTCGCCGTCGCGCCTGGGGTACATGGACGACACCTCGGTGCGCCCGACGAACCCCGCGTATTCGCTGCCCGAGGACCGCGTGTCGTTCGCCGACGGCTATCCGCTGCTGCTCACCTCGACCGGCTCGCTCGCCGCGTTGAACTCGTTGATCGCCGAGACGGGCGGCGAGCCGGTGCCGATGACGCGGTTCCGGCCCAACGTCGTGATCGACGGCACGGAGCCGTGGGCGGAGGAGGGCTGGAAGCGGGTGCGGATCGGCGGCCAGGTCTTCCGTGTCGTCAAGCCCTGCGACCGGTGCGAGATCACGACGGTCGAGCCGGAGCTCGGCGAGTTCACCGGGCAGCAGCCGCTGCGGGCGCTGCGCAAGTTCCACCGCTCCGGGGACGACGTGCTGTTCGGAATGAACCTCGTGCCGGACACGGTGGGGACGCTGAGCGTCGGCGACGCTCTCGAGGTGCTGGACTGAGGGCGTGCCGTCAGGCGGCTTCAGCGACCGCGGCGGCCTTAGGCCACTCGGTGTCACGCCGGTGACGCCGTCCGGGTGAGCCTTAAATTCCCACAGCACTTGTTCGGCTAATTCTTAGCGTCGGCGTCATCGGGTGCACAGACTGCGTGGATATCCTCCAGGCATGTCGATACCGGACCACACACCCGAACCCGCAGCCCCCGCCGGCTGGTATCAGACCGGCGAGACCGGCCCCGACGGACTGCCCGTCGAACGCTGGTGGGACGGCTCCCAGTGGAGCGCCATGGTGCGCCCGCTCGGCGGCGGCGGACCCGGCGGACCCGGCCTTGGCAGCCGTACCAAGGCGCTGATCGCGGCCGGCGCGATCGTGGTTTTGGTGGGCGGCGGCCTCGGGGCCTACTTCGGGCTGCACAACAACAGCTCGACCCCCACGGCGACCTCGCAGAACACCCCGAACACCGGGCTCGGCGGCGGCAATGGAGGCAACGGCGGCCTCGGCGGGGGCAACGGCGGCCTCGGCGGGGGCAACGGCGGCCTGGGCGGCGGCAACGGCGGCGGCGGCCAAAGTCCCGCTCCGCAGCCGACGGTCACCGGCGGCTCCGGGAAGACCGTCACCGACCCGATCGACGGGCTGATCATCCCGGTGCCCAGCGGCTGGACCGGCACCTCCGGCTCCACCAGCGGCCAGGGCAACTGGCCGTCCCTCAGCACCGGCCCCTACACCTGCCCGAGCGCGCTCGCGTCGGCCAACGGCGGCTCGGGCTCGGGCTCCAGCGCCGCGCAGTGCACGCGCGGCGGCGTCTCGTTCGAGACGACCTCCGGCTCCTCAGCGCAGCAGGTGGTCACCTCGGACATCGCGACGCTCGCCAAGGGCAACTACGGCCCGCTCAAATCACACACCGTGGTCGGCCAGGGCGCGGTCACCGTGGCCGGCCGCTCCGGCTACCAGATCACCTGGAAGGTGGTGCCGGACTACTCGGGTCCCGGCGGCACCGTCGAGGCGATCGCGATGCCGGTGCCCGGCCAGAGCGGCTTCTTCACGATCATCGACATCGGCGTGGACGACAGCGCCCAGGCGCCCAGCCTGAGCAGTGTCAGCTCGCAGATCATCGGCGACATCACGGACTCGAGCGCCGGGGGCGCCTGACCGGCCGCGCCGGGGACGGCGACCCACGAGCCGCGCCGAACACCGCGGCTCGCGCCGGTCGCCGCACGACCCGACAGCACGGCACGCCTCCGGCTGCGCCGGCTCCGCACCCGCCCCGCGGGTCAGAGCTTGCGCAGCCGGACGCGTTCGATGCGATGGTCGGCGCCCTTGCGCAGCACCAGCGTCGCCCGCCCGCGCGTGGGCAGCACGTTCTCCACGAGGTTCACCCGGTTGATCCGCGCCCACACGCCGCGCGCGAACTCGAGCGCCTCGTCCTCCGGCAGTTCGGTGAACCGGCGGAAGTAGGAGTTCGGGTCGGTGAACGCGGTCTGCCGCAGTTTGCGGAAGCGCGCCAGGTACCACTGTTCGATGTCGGATTCGCGCGCGTCCACGTAGATGCTGAAGTCGAAGTAGTCGGCCAGCGCCATCCGGGTGCGCCCGTCCTGGCCGGGCAGCGCCGGCTGGAGCACGTTGAGGCCCTCCACGATCAGGATGTCCGGCCGGTGCACGACGGCCCGCTCACCGGGGACGATGTCGTACACCAGGTGCGAGTAGACCGGCGCGTGCACCTCGTCCTTGCCGGACTTGATGTCCGCGACGAAGCGGGTGAGCGCGCGCCGGTCGTACGACTCGGGGAAGCCCTTGCGCTGCATCAGCCCGCGGCGTTCGAGCTCGGCGTTGGGCAGCAGGAAGCCGTCGGTGGTGACGAGTTCGACGCGCGGGTGCTCGGGCCAACGCGCGAGCAGCGCCCGCAGCAGCCGCGCCGTGGTGGACTTGCCGACCGCGACGCTGCCCGCGACGCCGATGACGAACGGGGTGGTGGCCGCCCGGCCCTCCTGGCGCGTCGCGCCGAGGAAGGTGCCGAGCGCGCCGCGCAGTCCGTGCACCGCGCCCACGTACAGGTTGAGCAGCCGCGAGATCGGCAGGTACATCGCGCGGACCTCGTCGAGGTCGATCTCGTCGCCGAGCCCGCGCAGGCGCTCGACCTCGTCGGCGGTCAGCGGCAGCGGGGTGCGCTCGCGCAGTCCGCTCCAGGTCTCGCGGTCGAGGTCCACATAGGGGCTCGCCGGGGCGAGGTCCCCGGCCTGCGACAAGATCGGCACACCCCTATTCTGTCCGATGCTCGGGCCGGCGCCGCCACCAGGTGCGGCGCAGCCGGCGCACCGGCCACCACAGCAGCGCGACGAGCACCGCGAACGGCAGCAGCCAGCCCGCGGCGGCGAGCAGGCCGTGGAACGCGGCGCCCAGCGCGTGCCAGCTGTCGCTCAGCCCGGCGAGGAACGGGTTGCGGTGCCCGCTCGCCGGGATCGCGACGACCCGGCCGGCCGGCACGAAGTACCCGACGGTGACGGTCGCGTCGTCGACCTGGTCGGACAGCGCCCGCTGCTGCGCCTGGAGCGATTCGAGGTCTGATTCGCGGCTGGCCAGCGCCTGCTCCAGCGAGATCAGGTCGTTCATCGAGGCGGCCTTGTCGATCATGCCGCGCAGTTCGGTGATCGAGGCCTGCGCCGAGCTGACCCGGCTGGTCACGTCCGCGACCTGGCCGGTCACGTCGGTCTCCGACTGCGTGCGGTAGGCGACGCTGCCGCCGTCGGAGAGCGTGGCGAGCACGGTCGGCAGGTGCGCCGGCGGGACGCGCAGCAGCAGGAGCACCTGGTCGGAGCCCGACGCCGCGTCGACGGCCGGGAGAGTCATGGGACTGACACCGGTGACGCCGGAGGTGGCGTTGTCCGCGGATCGCGGGGATCGGCCACGGCGCCGGTTGTGCCGCTTCCCTTCACTCCCGCACCGCTCTGCGCAGCGCCGCGCCCGCCGGGTGCCGCCGCCGCGCCGCCCGCCGCCGCTGACGAGCCGCCGCTTGAACTGCTGTTGTCGCTGCAGCCTGCGACGAGTCCCGCTCCCGCCGACACCGTCGTCGCCAGCAGGAGCGCGGCGAGCGCACGCCTGACCTTGCTGTGGAACCTTCGCATGAGTCTGATCCCCGTCCCTCGTGTCCGCTTCCCGCTGCCGGTCAGCGGGGAGGACGGGGATTGGATGCGCATGCTCTACCTTCGGTTCCACGGGACGCGGGACGGATTTTTTCCGTCAGATGCCTGATGCGATCGCGCCGCGGCGTCCACGGCCGCCTGCTGCCGGGGAACGCGGCAATCGGCCGGTCACAGAAGGCCGAGCGCGATGGCCGTGCCGAGCAGCAGCAGTGTGCCCGCGGTCAGCAGGTTCGCGCGGCGCTCGATCCACGGCGCGGTCAGCCGCGCGGCCCCCAGCGACGCCGCGACCGTGAGCCCGACGATCGTGCCCACCGTCACCAGCGCGAACACCAGCAGCGAGCCGACCGCCACGGATCCGCCGAGCGTGCTCGCCGCGAGGAAGACCGGAAGGATCGTCAGATCCGGCGACGCGGCCGCGCCGAAGGGCACCGCGACCGCGGCGGCGGCACGCAGCCGGCCCGTCGAGTGCCTGTGGCCGTGGCCGTGAGCGTGGGCGTGGGCGTCGTGGTGGTCGTGGGCGTGCGGGCGTCCGTGTACATGGCCGGCGGTATGGTCGTGGCCACCGCCGTGACCGTGCGCGTCGCCGTGGGAGTGGCCGTGCCCGCGTCCGGCGAGCTCGAGGCCGAGGAACACCGCCCCCGTCACCAGCAGCAGGCCGCCGACGACCAGGTCCTCGTCGCGCTCCACCGCGGCACGGAAGCGCAGCCCCACCGCGATCAGCACCGCGCCGAGCAGCAGCGAGAGCGCGACATGCGTTCCGGCGGCGGCCAGGGAGCGGCGCACGGTGCGGCCCAGCGGCTCGCGCCGGGTGCGGCCGAGCACGGCCAGTGGGGCCCAGTGGTCGGGCAGCACGGCGTGGCCGAAGCCGACGCCCGCGGCGGCCAGGACGAGCGCTGAGGCTGAGTTCACCCCTCCACGCTATCACTCCATCTTCGCATCAGTGAAGATGGGAATATAAATGCGGACAGCTGGTTCTTGCGGAACAGTGGCAGGTGAGAAGATGGGGCATGGCTTCCTCAGCGGCGTCCGGCGAACATCACAGACCCCCGCTCGGCCCATCCCTGCCCGACGCCCACGTGCAGACCGCCGTCGCCTACCTCGACATGCTCGCCGAGCCCACCCGGCTCCGCCTGCTGTGGGCGCTGCGCGAGGGTGAGCTGGGAGTCAGCACCCTGGCGGAGACCGCCCGGTGCACCCCGACCGCCGCGAGCCAGCACCTCGCGAAGCTCCGGCTGGCCGGTCTGGTCGACCAGCGCGCCGAGGGACGCGCCCGGTACTACCGGCTGCGCGGCGACCACATCAGGCGTCTGCTCGACGAGGCGCTGGGCCAGGCCGAGCACGAGGTGCTCGGCATCCCCTACGAGTGAGGGCCCTGGCTGCACTCGTCCCGCCCCGCCCGGTCATCTTTTCGCCATATTTCGCTGGTCGGTGCTTTACCCGCCGGGCTAGGCTCGCCGGCCATGGAGTCGCCACACCATCCCGGCTATCGCGCCGAGCCCGCCTATCCCGCGAAGCCCGTCCCCGGCGACAGAGTCGCGATCGTCTCGCCGTCCGGCGGCCTGCCGCAGATCCTGCCCGTGCCGTTCGAACTCGGCCTGCGGCGGCTGCGTGAGGAGTTCGGGCTGATCCCGGTCGAATATCCGACCACCCGCGTGCTCGCCTCTGACCTGGCCGCCCGCGCCGCCGACCTGCACGCGGCGTTCGCCGACCCGGAGATCAAGGCGGTGATCTGCTCGATCGGCGGCTCCGACCAGCTCACCGTGCTCCCACACCTCGACGCCGAACTGCTGCGCGCCCACCCCAAGCCGTTCTTCGGGTGCAGCGATGCGACGAATCTGCTCACGTACCTGCACGCGCTCGGGATCGTCGCCTACCACGGCGGCGTCGTGATGTGCCAGTACGGGCGGGCCGGCGCGATGCACCCGGTCACCCGCGACTCGCTGCGCGCCGCGCTGTTCGACTCTGGACCCTTCGAGCTCGTCGAGAACACGGTGTTCGGCGACGTCGATGTGCCCTGGGACGACGAGGAGGCCATGCGGCACGAGCCGCCGATGCAGCCGTCCGACGGCTGGAGCTGGCTGCACGCGGACCGCGTCGTCGAGGGCGCGTCCTGGGGCGGGTGCCTCGAGGTGCTGGCGTGGATCGCCATGGCGGACAAGAACATCGGGGACCTCGAGCGCTACGAGGGCGGCGTGCTGCTCCTGGAGACGAGCGAGGAGATGCCGTCCGCGACCGAGGTCTACCGCGTCCTGCGCAGTCTCGGTGAACGCGGACTGCTGCGGCGGTTCGACGCGGCGCTGATCGGCCGCGCCAAGGCCTGGGCGCTCGACCGGCGGCTGACGCCGGCGGCCTCGGCCGAGTACCGGACCGCGCAGCGGTTGATGGTGGAGCGGGCGTTCGCCGAGTACAACCCGGACGCGATGCTCGTGTTCGACGTCGAATTCGGGCACACCGAGCCGCAGGTGGTGCTGCCGTTCGGCGGGCGGATCCGGGTGGACGGGCCGGCCCGGCGGATCACGGTGCGGTACTGAAGGGGGTACTGAGGGGTGCTGGGGGCGGCGGCGATCCCGCGCGATTGTCAGTGGGCCGTGGCAGAGTGACACGCGTAGAAGTCAACTGCTCACGGTCGGCGATCTAGGAGGCCGAAGAAATGCCCGACTGTTCTCTCCCCCACCCGCAGGGCGCGGTGGCCTGGCTCGACATGCTGCTCACCGCGCAGAACGAGGCGCTGCAGTTCTACCAGCCGCTGCTCGGCTGGTCCGGCGACCCCGCGCCGGAGGACCAGAACCGTTACGCGGTGCAGAAGGTACACGGCAAGGCCGTCGCGGGGCTCGGCGCGATGCCCGCCGGCGAACCGGTGATGCCCTGGACGGGGTACTTCGCAGTCACCGACATCGAGGCCGCGGTCGGCCGGATCGCCGCGCACGGCGGCCGGGTGATCCTGGAGGCGACCGAGGCTCCGGGCGTCGGGAAGTTCGCGCACGGCACGGACCCGAGCGGCGCGGCGTTCGGGCTCTGGCAGCCCGCGCCGTTCCCCGGCTTCGAGCTGTACGGCGAGCCGGGCTGCGTCTACTGGTTCGAGCTCGTGACCACGGAGGGCAAGTCCTGCGCGGACTTCTACGCCGCGCTGTTCGAGACCGAGGTCGAGGCGATGCCCGAGATGCCTGACTCGTACTGGACGATCCAGGTCGGCGGCGAGCCGCGGGCCGGGATCTTCCAGGTCGAGTCGGTCGTGCGGCCGCACTGGCGGCCGTACTTCCAGGTGGCGGACGTGGACATCGCGGTCGCCGCGGCGCTGGCGGCGGGCGCGCACCAGACCGACGAGACGCAGGACACGCCGTTCGGCCGGATGGCGACGCTGATCGACCCGTTCGGCGTGGAGATCAAGGTGGCGACCCCGCCGCCGGGGATGGGCGCTTAGCCCGAGCCGGGACGCACGGAGACACGAACAGGCGCGGGAGACGAAGAGGCGCGACGGGCCGGAACGGACCGCCCGAGGGTCGTTCGGCCGGTACCCGGCCCGTCGCACAGCTGCCCCCCGGCCACCATGCAGGGTCTCCCGGCCCCGGGCAGGTGCGAGCGCGACCGGCGCCCCTCCGTCGCCGCCCGTGCACCGGACCAGCATGCCGGGCCGCCGCGCGCCACGGGAGGTCTACACCATGGCGGGAACACGCCGTGGCGCAACTGCGCCATCATTCGAACATTTACTCTCTCGCCGCGCGGGCGCGGGGACGGACGCGCCACGCCGTGGAGTCGGGGGTCCTGGCCGCATACGCTGGCGTTTGGATAGGCTGAGGCGCCGTCAAGTTCGGGCAACGGCCACGGGAGGGCGGGCATGGACGAGCAGCAGGTGGCGGGCATGGAAGAGGCGCCGGCCACAGTGGCCAAGCCCACGGCCGCAGGCGCTGCGATCGCGGCGGCCACAGTCGCGGTCGGCGACGCGCGGCAGGCGGACGACGGCTCGGCGCAGGCCGTCGACGGTGCGGCGCCGGAACTCGTTGCCGTGACGCCGGCAGACGACGCTGCCGAGCGGGACACGGGCGAGGCGGGCGTCCCCGGCGTGCCGCCGAAGCGCCCCACGCTGCACGGCGAGTTCGCGCGGGTGGTGCGCACCCGGCCGGACTGGCTCATCGGCCTGCTGTGCAGCTGGGGGTTCGGGTACGGCTTCCTCGCCTACATCGTGCTGTTCACGCATCCCGACCTGGCGCACGATCCGATGCCCACGGCCGTCCTCGTCGTGCTGAGCGCGATCGCCGACGGCTCGCTCACCAACCAGCTCGCCGCGGAACCGAAGTGGGCGGCGGCGCTGCTGCGCGGCGGCGAGGACCCGGCACGGATCCTGCGGGTGCGCAATCTGATGCTCGTGCTGTGCGAGCTCTTCTTCGTGTGCACCGTCGTCGCCGTCATCTCCCGGCTCGGTCACACGGACGCCTGGATACCGCGCGCTCTGCCGGAGCTCGCGGTGCTCCCGCTGGTGCCGATCGCGATCGGCAACCTCACCTCGGTGCTCGTGCCCACCCCGTTCATGCGGCTCAGCTGCCGCTTCCAGGCGCCGGGCACCTGGGTGCGCTGGGCGGTCTACGTCACCATCCCGTTCGTCCTCAGTTCCCTGTCGCTCGCGCTCTACTGGCTGCCCTCGCGCGTCGAGGCGCACTACCAGCAGCAGGTGGTGGAGCGGGTCGGCTCCCTCAAGCACCTCACCGTGACGCTCGCCTCGGCCACGCACGTCTACGTCGCCATCTGGCTGGTGATCATCCCGTTGTGGCAGCTGGCCGTCTGGCTGCTCTCGCTGAAGCTGGCCGACAGCCTGGCCCGGATGCGCCGGCACGGCCTGGCGCGGCTGATGGACCGGCACACCGACCTGGCCGCGGCGCTGCCCCCGCTCTCGCTCCCCCAGGCGGCCAAGCAGCTGCCGGCCCGCTGCAAGGAGATCCCCACCGACCTGCGCGCCGAGCTGCGGCTGATCGGTTCCGAGCTGCTCGAGGCGTCCACCACGCTCTCCCGTCTGTGAGCCGCCCGCGGCGTCTGCGACCCGCGTTTGTGACAGGTCTGTGGCATCTCAGTACCTGATTACCGGAGGATTCGGGCTGACAGCGGACCTCGGCCTGTGGCAGGGTGACTGCCGGTAGATGCCGTCCGCCCCCTCGGCGGCGGAACGCTCGTCGTGGGGAAACTGCGCGTGGACAAGGGCACAGTGGAGCAACGCGGTCGGATACGGGCACCCCGTTCCGTACTCGCCGTGCTCGGCGTCCTGCTGCTCGCCCTCGGCGCCGCGGGACTCGCCTCCGCGAAGGGCTCGGCCGAGCACGGCTCCGGTCCGGCGACCGGACAGTGGTGGCTGTTCGCCGCCGCGGCCGTCGCGGCCGGGGTGGCCGCGATCGTCCGGCTGCGCCGCCTGATCGCGGACTCCGACCCCGGCTCCACCGCGGAGGGCCGGCTGCACCGCGGCGCCCTCGCCCTGGTCGCGGTGGCCACCGCCGCCTTGCCGATCGTGCTCTTCCTGGTGCACGGCCACCTCGCCGGCCACAACGGCGCAGTCTGCACGACCTGCGGGATCCTGATGGACACCAGCACTCAGGGTGCGAACACCCAACTGCCGGTCACACCCACCAAGACCGCCCACGCCACCGACGTCAAGCTTCCGCTCGGCCCGATCCTGCTGATCCTGGGCGCGATCCTGGTCCTGCTGGTCGCCGCCGTCCTCGCCGCGATGCTGCTGCGCTGGTGGGCCGCGCGCGGCGAGGCCGTCGAGCTCGACGGCGCGCCGCTGCCGGCCGGAGGCGAGGACGAGCAGGACGCCTCCGCGCTGGGCATGGCCGTGCTGGCCGGGCGCGACGCGCTCGCCGGCGAGGCCAGGGCGGCCATCATCAGCTGCTACGCGGCGATGGAGGACTCGCTCGCCGCCGCCGGCGTGCCGCGGCTCGAATCGGACAGCCCGGCCGACCTGCTCGCCCGGGCCGCCGGCCGCGGCGTGCTCGACGGCCCGGCGCCCGGGCTGCTGGCCGCGCTCTTCCGCGAGGCCCGCTTCTCCACCCACCCGATGGATGCGCGGCACCTGGACCAGGCGCGCGGCGCCCTCGACGAGATCGCCGCGCAGCTCGCCGCACGCCGCGCCGCTGCCGCCGCGGCGGAAGCCGAAGCGGCCGAGACGGCCCGTCGCGCGGCCGCGGCAGCGGGGGCGGACGCCCGATGAGCCCGGACCGTCCGCCGCCGCCCGCCCCCGGGGTGCTGCTCGCTCTGCTCGGCGCCGGCGCGCTCGGCGTCGAGGCCGCGCTCGCCCTGGTCGGCGGGTGGACGGCGGCCGCCGGCGGTCTCGCCGTGCTGGCCGCCGCCGCGATCTGGCTGGCCGGCTACGTCGGCGGCGCCGAGGTGATGGACGGCGAGTACCGCAGGCAACTGCGCCTGGTGCGGCAGCGCACACTCAGCATGCTGGGCTGGAGCTCACTCGTGTCGGCCGCGCGCAGCTCCACCGGCAACTTCGACCACGCCGTCAAGCCCGAGCTGGAGCGGCTCTACGCGGTGCGGCTGGCCGAGAAGTACGGGGTGAGCCTGCACACCGAGCCCGAACGCGCGGCCGCGCTGATCGGCCCGGAACTGTGGCCGTGGATCGATCCGCGCCGCACCCCGGCGCACCCGTCCGCCAAGGCGCCGCACCAGGCGCTGGACCGGCGCAGCGCGGCCCCTCCCCCGCCGCCGCCCGATTCGGTACTGCGCGCCCTGGTGGACCGGCTGGAGACGCTCTGACCCCGCCGCCCGCCCCCGCCGCGGCCCGGCGGCGTCCCCGCCGGCCGCCCGACGACCCGAACCCGACCGAGGACACGCTGAGATGACCGACGAACTGACCCCCCAGCAGGCCGGACGGCGCGCCCGCGAGGTGCTCGACGAGGTCGAGCGCGCCGTCGTCGGCAAGCGCGGCGCCCTCGAACTGGTGATGATGGGCGTGCTGGCCGGCGGCCACGTGCTGATCGAGGACCTGCCCGGGCTCGGCAAGACGCTGCTGGCCCGCTCCTTCGCCACCGCGCTCGGGCTGGAGTTCACCCGTATCCAGTTCACCCCGGACCTGCTGCCCTCGGACGTGACCGGCGCGCCGTTCTACGACCAGCGCAGCGGCGAGATGGTCTTCCGCCCGGGACCGGTGTTCACCCAGCTGCTGCTGGCCGACGAGATCAACCGCACCCCGCCGAAGACGCAGGCGGCGCTGCTCGAGGCGATGGCCGAGAACCAGGTCACCGTGGACGGGGTGACCCGGCCGCTGCCGCAGCCGTTCGTGGTGGTCGCCACGGAGAACCCGATCGAGTACGAGGGCACGTATTCGCTGCCGGAGGCGCAGCTGGACCGGTTCCTGCTGCGCACCCGGATGGGCTACCTGCCGGCCGAGGACGAGGCGGCGATGCTCAAGCGGCGGCTCGAGCGGGCGGCGCCGGAGGCGGTGCTCGATGCGCGCACGGATCCGGCCGAGGTGCTGGCGATGCGGGCCAGCCTGGAGCGGGTCGAGGTGGACGACGACCTGCTCGGCTATGTCATCGCCCTGATCACCGCGACCCGGGCGCACCCGCAGGTGCAGGTGGGCTCCTCGCCGCGCGGGGGGCTCGCGCTGGTGCAGCTGGCCCGCGCGCATGCTCTGCTGCGCGACCGGGATTACGTGGTGCCCGAGGACGTCAAGGCGGTGGCGGTGCCCGCGCTGGCGCACCGGATCACGCTGCGGCCCGAGCTGTGGGTGCGCCGGATCAGCTCGGACGACATCGTCGCCGGCCTGGTGCAGTCGGTGCCGACGCCGCACACCACCCCCGCGGCGGCGCGGCCGGGCCCGGCGGACGCGCCGTCGGCCGCGCAGGCCCCGGCTGCGGGTGCCTGAGCCGCCCATGCGCACCGCCTCCGCCGCGACGCTGCGCCGCGCGCTCGGCCGCGGCGACACCCCGCAGGACCCGCTGGAGCCGCCGTCCGCGCGGCCCCAGGGCTGGCGGCTGTCCGAGCGCGCCCACCGGCTGGTCCTGGTGGCCGTCTGCGCCCTGGTGCCCGCGCTGGTCACCGGGCACGCCTGGGCCTTCGCGCCGGCCGCCGGCCCGGTGCTGTGGCTGTTGCTGGCCGCCTCGCCGGCCGGCCGCCCCGACCCGGTCACCGCCCGCGTCTCCGTGCCGGTGCGCCGCTGCTTCGAGGGCGAGCCGGTGACCGCGCGGATCGAGCTGAGCTACGCCGGCTCCGCGGGCGGGCTCGACCCGGCCGTCTATCCGGGCCCGGGCGTCGAACTGGTCCGGCTGGCCCGGCACGGCGCGGTGCTCGAACTCGAATTCACCGCGCGGCGCTGGGGCCGGTGGAGCCTGGGCACCGTGGACGTGGACGTCTACGACCGCGGCGGCCTGGCCCGGCAGACGGTGCGCGCCGAACTGGGCGAGGCGGAGATCTTCCCGCTGCCTTCCGACAGTTCCCTGACACCCATCCCGACCCGGCTGCCGAACCGGCTCGGCGAGCACACCTCGCGCCAGCACGGCCAGGGCCTCGAGTTCGCCGGGGTGCGCCCGTACCAGTGGGGCGACCGGCAGCGGCGGATCCACTGGCCCTCGACCACCCGGCGCGGCGCGGTGCAGATCAGCGAGTTCGCGGCGGAGCAGGCCACCGACACGGTGGTGCTGCTCGACGCGTTCGGCGACGTCGCCGGCGTCGACGGCGGCTCCACCCTGGACGCCTCGGTGCGGGTGGCGGCCGGGATCGTGCGCGCCTACCTGCGCAGCCACGACCGGGTCGGCATCGTCTCGCTCGGCGGCCGGCTGCGCTGGCTCACGCCCGGCACCGGCTCCACCCATCTGCTGCGGATCGTCGAGTCCGTGCTCGACGTGCGCAGGGACCTGGGGTTCCAGACGCCGGACCTGGACCGGGTGCCGCCGCCCGCGCTGCCGAACGGCGCGCTGGTGTACGCGGTGACCCCGCTGGCCGACGACCGTTTCCTCGACGCGCTGCAGGACTTGGCGCTGCGCGGGAATCCGGCCGTGGTGGTGGAGATCCCGGCCGGCGAGCCGCGGCCGGATCCCGAGGACCCGGGCGCGCCGCTGGCGCTGCGGCTGTGGCGGCTGGACCGGGAGGCGCTGCGGTTCAGCCTCACCGAGCGCGGCATGCCGGTCGCCGCGTGGGGCGGCGAGGGCACGCTCGACCTGGCGCTGGCGCCGTTGCTGCGCCGCCCGGTGCACGGCAGGACGAGGTGAGGTGACCGCATGAGCGCACCGACATCGCAGAGCTCTTCTCAGGCGTCGCAGACGTTGCACACGGCACAGGCGTCGTACACGGCGCAGGCGTCAGGGCCGTCGCAGATCCCTGCATCGATGGACGCGGTGGACGCGGCGGATTCCCGTGCCGCCGCCGCGGACCGGCTGGAGCGGCTGCCGGCCCGGGTACTCGGCGCGCTGCTGCTGGTCGGCGCGCTCGACCCGGCGCGCTGGCCGGATTACCTGTGCCCCCAGTGGTTCTTCGGCGCGTTCGCGATCGCCGCCGGGCTGTGGGCGGGCGCGCCGGTGGTGCGGCGTCCGGTGACGGACTCGCACCGCTGGCGGGACCTCGCCGAACGGCATCGCAATACCCTGCTCGCCGCGGCGAGCGTGCTGCTCGCGGCATTGCAGAGCCCGCCGGTGTGGCTGATGGCGGCCGAGACGCTGCTGCTGCTCGTCTACCTCATGCTGGTCGACGCGGGCGCCGTGGCGGCCGGTCCGGCGCGTACCCGGCTGGGCCAGGCGCTGTGCGCGATCGGTGCCGCAGCGGTGGTGCTGCTGGCCGCGGTCGCGCCGGTCACCGGCGGGTGGTGGGGCAGGTTCGTGGCAGGCGTCGCCGTACTCGGCGCCCTCGGCCTGGTGTACGCGGCGCTGCGGCTGCGCCGTCCGGCAGGCTACCCGCGCGAGACACGCCGCGAGCCCGAGCCGCGGCGGCCGAACGGACCGCGCCGCCACTGAGTGCGGCGCACACTGACGAGCCGGAAAGGCGCTCGCCGACGACCATACGCCGGCAGCACCGTGCGCGCGTCGGCCGTGAGCAGCGCCGCCGCCTTCTGAGGTAGCCCGCGTCCGGATCGCCGCCCTGAGGTAGTCCGGCCGCGGCCTAAGGTAGCCGGGCGCCGCGGAAACGCCCGCGGATTCGGGAGTTCGCCCGATCCGGAGGCGCTACCTGGGCCGGGATTCTCGAAGCATCGGGGAAAGACCCCGGATCCGAGGATCAGGGAGAGTCAAGATGTCCGGCAACCTGTACCAGGCCTTCGGTCCCGAGCTCGTCACCCAGCGCCGCGTCCAGCTCGAGCAGGACGCGCGGCACGGCCGGCTGGTGCGCCGGCTCAGGCGGGAGCGGAAGGCGGACCGCGCCCACGAGGCGGCCGAGCGCGGACCGCGCCGCGCGCCGTGCGCCTGCTGCGCCGCGGACGTGGGGTGAGCACGGCGGCCCCCGAGGCGGGGAAATTCCTTCCCCGCCTGTCGGGGGATCATGGCAGACTCACAGGTGTGGCGAGGTCAGTGAGCACCGAGTTCATCGGCAGGAAGAGCGAGTTGGCCAGGCTGCGGACCGCGTTCGAGCGGTCCGCTGCGGGCTTCCCGCAGACCGTGCTGCTCGGCGGCGAGGCGGGGGTGGGCAAGTCCCGACTGGTCGAGGAGTTCGCCCGGCGCAGCGGCGCCCGCCTGGCCATGGGCTCGTGCGTCGAGGTGGGCGGGGACGGGGTGCCGTACGCGGCGTTCACCGTGGCGCTGCGGGCCCTGAGCGAGGCGGGGGTGCTCTCCTGCGACGGCTGGGAGCGCGACGAGTTGGCCCGGCTGCTGCCCGAGCTCGGATCCGCCCCGCCGGCCCGGATCGACGACGAGTTCGGCCGCGCCCGGCTGTTCGAGGCGGTGCGCGCCGCGCTGGTGGGCGCCGCGGCCGAGCGTCCGGTGCTGCTGGTGGTCGACGACCTGCACTGGGCCGACCGGGCCACCCGCGACCTGTTCGGCTACCTGGCCCGGGTGCTGCGGGCCGGGCGGGTGCTGGTGGTCGGCACCTACCGGGACGACGAGCTGCACCGCGGCCACCCGCTGCGCCCGCTGGTGGCCGAGCTCTCCCGGGTGCGCGAGGTGGAGCGGGTCGACCTGTGCCGGTTCAGCCGGCGGGAGACCGCGCAGCACCTGCAGGCGTTGCTGAGCCGCGCGGTGGACGCCGCGATGGTGGACGACGTGTACTGCCGCGCCGAGGGCAACGCCTTCTTCACCGAGGAGCTGGCCTGCAGCGTAGAGTGCGGGACCGAGGACGAACTGTCCTGGACGCTGCACGACCTTTTCATGACCCGGGTCGAGGCGCTGCCCGAGGAGACCCAGCGACTGCTGCGGCTGATCTCCTGCGCGTACCAGCCCACGCACACCGCGCTGATCGCCCGGCTGGCCGGGCTGGACGAGTCCGAGCTGGCCGAGCGGCTGCGTCCGGCGTTCGCGGTGCACATCCTGGCCGGCGACTGCGGTGACTCCTTCCGGTTCCGGCACGCGCTGATGCGCGAGGTGCTGCGCGAGGACCTGCTGCCCGGCGAGCGCGCCCGGATCTGCCGTCAGCTGGCCGAGCTCTTGGAGGCCGAGCCCGAACTGGTCGGCGACGACGCCCGCGAGGTGCAGCTGGCGCACTACTGGTACCGGGCGAAGGCCGCGGACAAGGCACTGGCCGCGTCGTTGCGCGCGGCGAAGACGGCGAACGCCAAGTTCGCCTTCGCGGACGAGCTGGCCATGATCGAGCGGGCGCTCGAGCTGTGGGCCTCTGTGCCGCACGGACAGGACGAGCCGGCCGACGAGATCTACTGGATGTACCGCGCGTCGCTCGCCGCACTGCGGGCCGGGGCATCGGAGCGCGGGCTCTCCTTCGCCGAGGCCGGGCTCGCCGCGATCGACGTGGCGGCCCGGCCGACGCTGGCCGCGCACCTCTACGAGCAGCGCTCGACCCATCGCGGGCACCTGGGCCGGCTCGACTACGAGGGCATGTACCGCGCCGTGGGACTACTGCCGGCCGAGCAGTATCCGATCAAGCGCGCGTTCATGCTCTCCCGGCTGGCGAACAACCTGTGCGTGCGCGGGCGGATCTCCGAGGCGCTCGACGCCGCGCAGGAGGCGCGGGATCTGAGCGCGCAGGGCACGGACGAGGGCGACCGGATCCTCGCGCTGTCCGTGTACGCGACGGCGCTGTTCCACTCCGGCGTCTGGGAGGAGGGCCTCGCCCTGCAGCGCGAGGCGCGGGAGCGGGCCGAGGGCCTCGGGCGTACGGCCGCGCTGCTCTCGCGCACCCAGATCTGCATGTCCGACGAGCTCTACAAGATCGGCAGGTACGAGGAGGCCGCGCGGGTGGCCGAGCAGGCGCTCGGCACCGTGGCGGCGTCGAACCGGGCGCAGAAGGGCCTGCTGCGCAACAACTCCGCGGAACCGCTGCTGGCGGTCGGCCGCTGGCGCGAGGCGCTCGAGCACATCGACGACGGTCTCGACCTGAGCCTGCCGGACGTGCAGGACCGCTGCCTGCTGCGGCTGCGCGCGCACGTGCAGACCGCGCGCGGCGAGTTCGAGGCGGCCGAACGTTCGCTGCACGTGGCCGCGCACCAGCGCAGGGCCGGGCAGAGCGAACCCGAGCTGCAGTACCACATCCCGAATCACACGGCCCTGATCAACCTAGCGGCGGCGCGCGGCCGGATCGGGGAGGCGCGCGAGTCCGTCAGGGCGGTGCTCGAGGGCGGGGTCGGCGAGGGCTACGAGTGGTGGGCCTGGGAGCTGCTGCACGCGGGGGCCGGCGTGGAGGCGGACCTCGGCGGGCCGGGGCCGGACTCGACGGTCCCGCTGCTGCGCCGCGCGGCGGAGATGCTGCCGCGCCGGGCGCCGATCCACGAGCTGTACGCGCGGCTCGTGGAGGCGGAGCTGGACCGGCTGAGGGGCGACTGGGCGGCGCTGGCCGCGCGGGCCGAGGAGATCGGCGCGCCGGTCCACCTCAGGGCCCGCATCGGGCTGCGCCGGGCGCAGGCCGCGGCGGCGCGCCCCGGCGCGCGCCAGGAGGCCGCCGAGGCCGCCCGGCGGGCCCGGGACCTGGCCGCGGAGCTCGGCGCGAGCGTGCTGCTGGCGGAGATCGACGAGCTGGCCCGCACCGCCCGGCTGATGAGCGTCGTCCCGGGCGAGCCGGAGCCGCCGGCCGAGCCCGCGCACGCCGGCCCGAGCCTGACCGCGCGGGAGACCGACGTGCTGCGGCTGGTCGCCGAGGGCCTGTCGAACGGTCAGATCGGCGCGCGGCTGTACATCACCACGAAGACCGTCTCGGTGCACGTGTCGAACATCCTGGCCAAGCTCGGCGTCTCCTCGCGCACGGAGGCGGCCGCGGTGGCCCACCGCGACCACCTCCTGCGCGGCAGCGGCGACGCCGCCTGATCCGACGCTACTTTTCAAACACTCCCTACGGCTTGCGGCCGACCGCGCCGGCGATGCAGCGCTGCGCCGGGGTGAGCGGCTTCAGGCGCGGGCCGTCCGGCCACCAGTCGGCGCAGCGCACCAGGCCGGGCTCGACCAGTTCGAGCCCTTCGAACAGCTCGAGCAGTTCGGCGTGGGTGCGGAAGGTCCCCGAGCCCATCGGGCTGTGCAGGAAGGCCTCCTCTGCCTCGCGGGCGGTGGTGCTGAACTCGTTCTGCGGGTCGAGGAAGTGCGAGAGCGCCACGTACGAGCCCGAGGGCAGCGCGGCGATGTACTCGCGCATGATCTCGACCGGTATCTGCCGCGGGCCGTTGAAGTGGTGCAGCGTACCCATCTGCAGGAACGCCACCGGCCGGGAGAGGTCGATCATGTGGTTGACCGTCTCGTTGCCCAGCACCGACTTCGGCTCGAAGATGTCCTCGGCGACGAACCGGCAGTTCTCGTTCTCCTCCAGCAGCGCGCGCCCGTGCGCGAGCACCACCGGGTCGTTGTCCACGTACACCACCTGCGCCTCGGGTTTGACCCGCTGCACCACCTGGTGCACGTTCTCCGCGGTGGGCAGGCCGGATCCGCAGTCCAGGAACTGGTCGATGTCCGTCTCGATCGCCAGGAAGCGGCAGGCCCGGATCAGGAAGCCGCGGTTCTCGAAGGCCAGCTCCTGCGCGGTGGGCATGCGCTCCTGCACCTGCGCCAGGACCGCGCGGTCGATCTCGTAGTTGTCCTTGCCGTTGAGGAAGGCGTCGTATACCCGGGCGATGCTCGCCCGGGTGGGGTCCACGCCCACGGGCACGCGCTTGACCTCGCCTGCGGGAGTGGACGTGGCGACTGCGGGGCTGTCCGACATGGGGCGGATCTCCTTCGCTGACGGGTTTTCACACGACTCGACACTGGCGTTCGGACGTGAGGTAACTTAGCGTAGGTTGCTGTACCACGTTCGTAAATCAGCGAATCCTGATTCGTACCAGGGAGGATCGAG
>Ga0310811_10001601_pt1 | contig 28160 bp, 32 predicted proteins | sample YCmetagenome_FD_207642 | JGI IMG/M metagenome (GOLD analysis project Ga0310811, IMG submission 207642) | Soil microbial communities from experimental microcosm in Duke University, North Carolina, United States - YC | ecosystem: Engineered > Artificial ecosystem > Soil microcosm > Unclassified ... | reverse complement strand
CCAAGCAATTCCGCGGCCCAGAGGCCGAGCAGCTTGTTGCCGCGCGCGATTGCCTTGAAACGCAGTTCCTCGTCATGCGCGAACTGCTTCTCGAAGCCTTCCTCGCGCTTGTCGAATGTCGTGGTCATACCGCCCCTCGTTAACTTTGAAGCCCGATTCGGAATCGAATCGGCACCATCCCGACTGTCCGCCGTCGCGCGAGGCCTTTTCCGAAAATTCGTCAGCGTTTTCGGCACTTCGCGCGGTTGCGATCGTGTGATCGCCTCCACACATAGCTCATGCGGGCCTTGCATATCGCTCTGCCAGGGTCAAGGCAACATGGGCGGCTGAATTTGCGGCGAAAATGCGGAGTGGAAAACGTGCTGGCTGGTCGATTGTGCTGCCCTGATCGATCGGCTAGGTTGCCCACGTGCCCGGACCGTTCGCGAGGGATGATAAATCCCCGTCCGGTCCCGCCGCCGCGGATCTTGCAAGTCGTTAGAGAGGAGCCACGGCAAACACGATGGACTTTCACAAACCACGGTACACGCCCATGAGCCGCCGTCGCCGCATTTACGAGGGCAAGGCGAAGGTCCTCTATGAAGGCCCGGAGCCGGGAACGCTGATTCAGCATTTCAAGGATGACGCCACCGCCTTCAACGCCAAGAAGCATGAGGTGATCGAGGGCAAGGGCGTCCTCAATAACCGCATCTCCGAATACGTATTCCAGCACCTCAACGACATCGGGGTGCCGACGCATTTCATTCGCCGGCTCAACATGCGCGAGCAGTTGATCCGCGAAGTGGAGATCATTCCGCTCGAGGTGGTGGTGCGCAACGTTGCCGCCGGCTCGCTGGCGACTCGGTTGGGCATCGAGGAAGGCACGCAGCTGCCGCGCTCGATCATCGAGTTCTATTACAAGAACGACAAGCTCAACGACCCGATGGTGTCGGAAGAGCACATCACCGCGTTCGGCTGGGCGTCGCCCCAGGAGATCGACGACATCATGGCGCTGGCCATCCGTGTCAACGACTTCCTCTCCGGCCTCTTCCTCGGCGTCGGCATCCGTCTCGTCGACTTCAAGATGGAAACCGGCCGGCTGTGGGAGAACGACGTGATGCGCATCGTCGTCGCCGACGAAATCTCTCCCGATTCGTGCCGGCTGTGGGACATCAAGTCGAACGAGAAGCTCGACAAGGACCGCTTCCGTCGCGATCTCGGCGGACTGGTCGAGGCCTATACCGAGGTCGCCAAACGCCTCGGCATCATGAGCGAGGGCGAGCGGCCGCAAGGCTCCGGCCCGGTGCTGGTGAAGGGCTAGGCGCCCGGCGGCGGCAACGGTTGTGGTTTGCGTCATGCCCGGGCTTGTCCCGGGCATTGGCGTCTTTAGATTAGCCGTGGCCGGGCCGGCGAGGCCCAGCCACGGCCAACGGCCCATGCGATCAACGAGTTATGCGATAAGGCGCCCATGAAAGCCCGCGTTACCGTCACTTTGAAAACCGGCGTGCTCGATCCGCAAGGCAAGGCGATCGAGGGCGCGCTGCGCTCGCTCGGCGTCGAGGGCGTATCCAGCGTGCGTCAGGGCAAGGTCTTCGACATTGAGATCGACGGCGTCGCCGACGCCGCAAAGGCCGAGGCGTTGCTCAAGCAGGCCGCCGACAAGCTCCTGGCGAACACGGTGATCGAGAATTACCGGGTGGATGTGCTGGGATGACTTTCGCTCCGTCACCCTTAGGTGCAAGCGGAGCGAGCCTCGAAGACGACTGACCGAAAGCGCAATGCCGCCAAGGGCCGGCGTACATGCCACTTCGCCAATTCCGTCATGTAGGGTTGCAGGAGAGGGACTGCATATTCGCAGAGGCGAGCGCGTCCCAATGATGGTAGGCTGCGTGTACGGGGCGGCGTTGCGACAATCTCCATAATGCAAGGCGGGTGGCTGCCGGACGGGCTGTGCCGGTTGCCGCCGCGGGGGGAGAGCGATCATGCCCGCGAATCTGCAAACTGCCGCGCGTATCGGCACGGCCGTGCTGATGCTGTCGAATGCCGCTTTCGCACAGACCGTCCCAACCGCGCCCCGGCCTCCGCTCGTCCCCGGTGGAGTGCGCCTGACCACCAAAGTGCCCGACCCGGACAACTGGATCCCGCGCTTCGCCAAAGGCAAGACGACCTACACCTGCAAGCCACTGGCTTGTGCCGATTCCGTCTCTGTGACGATCGTGACCGCGCGCAGCCCGACGCGTAATCCCAATCCGCAGGCGCTGGACAAACTGGCCAAGGTTGATCTGCCGAAAAGGTTGAAGGCGATTACCGCGGCCGCCGCGGTGCTGTCGGAGCAGGAGAGCCGGTTCGATACGCTCAGCGCCAAGGTGACCTCGATGCTCGGCTATCCTGCGGTCGAGGACGAGATGAAGCTCACGCGCGGCAAGATCGTTGCATTCATGCATATCACGGTCATCTTCGCCGGGCCTTTGATGGTCACTGTCTCGTCGGCCTCCCCAAACCGGACGGTTGCGACGAAGTCGGCCGATGATTTCATCGGCGGAATAAAGGTCGAAGTCGGGCCGAGCCTGCCACCCAGGCTTCCGGTCGTTCCTCCGACCGAGGCGCCCACCAAGATCTGACCGTATTGGCTGGAAAATCCGCGTGCACAGGGCCATTTCGCTGGATTTGCGCTGCCCGCCGCATTAGATGAGCGTGGTCGCCGTCCGACGCGGCTCCTACCAGATGGGCCCTTGACCGTGAACGCCGCCGTCCTCGTCTTCCCCGGTATCAATCGTGAGCGCGACATGGCGCGCACGCTCAAGCTCGTCTCGGGCAAAACGCCCGTAATGGTCTGGCACACCGATCGCGAACTTCCGGCCGGCACCGATCTCGTCGTCATCCCCGGGGGCTTCTCCTACGGCGACTACCTCCGTTGCGGCGCCATCGCCGCCCGCGCGCCGATCATGGACGCGGTGCGCGCCTTCGCCGCCAACGGCGGGCTGGTGCTCGGCGTCTGCAACGGCTTTCAGATCCTGTGCGAGGCGGGCCTCCTGCCGGGCGCGCTGATGCGCAATCAGCAGCTCAAATTCATCTGCCGCGACGTCTATCTCAAGGTCGAGCGGTCCGACACGCCGTTCACGCGCGGCTACAATGCCGGCCAGGTCATCCGCGTTCCGGTGGCGCATGGCGAGGGCAACTACATCGCCGACGGCGAGACCATTGCGCGGCTGGAAGGCGAGGGGCGGGTGATCTTCCGCTATTGTTCGCCCGACGGGATGATCGACCCGAATTGGAATCACAACGGCGCCATCAACGGCATCGGAGGCATCATCAGCGAGCGCGGCAATGTGCTCGGCATGATGCCGCACCCGGAAAATCACGTCGAAGCCTCGATCGGGGTCACCGACGGCCGCGGCCTGTTCGCCGGTCTTGCGGAAACGCTCGCCCGGGCCGCGTAATCGCTGCGGATTCCGTCTGCGGCCGGTCGACGGCGCATCAAAAAGTTTCAGCCGAATGTGATCGGTGTTGACGGCTTTGCCGAAAGCGGCACACCTTGGCTTGTGGCCGCGGCACGCGTGAAGACGTGCGTGGCCCCGGGAAACGCATCAGGGGAAACGTCCATGTCCATTGTCTCGGGATGGCTGCGCCGCGCGAAGATGGCGGCGGCTCCGATGTCGCGCCGGCTGGCCGTCGGCCTGCTCGTCGCCGCCGCGCTCACGTCCGGCTTTGCGGTCGGTGCGAAGGCCGCCGACAGCGAACTCCAGCATCTGCTGGCGCCGTCGGGTAAATTGCGGGCCGGCCTCTATACCGGCACCCCGACCTCCTATCTGCCGTCGTCCTCCGGCGAGCCGAAAGGTGTCGGCTACGAGCTCGGCAAGGCGCTCGCGGAGAAACTCGGCGTGCCCTATGAGCCAGTGGTCTTTCCGAAGAATGCCGACGTGCTCGCGGCGATCAAGGCCGGCAAGGTCGATGTGGCCTTCACCAATGCAAGCGCCGCGCGCGCGAAGGAGATGGATTTCGCGCAGCCTTATCTCCAGATCGAGCTCGGCTATCTTGTGCCGCAGGGCTCGAAAGTGTCGAGCATCGACACGGTGGACACGAAGGGCAACCGCGTCGGCGTGACTTTGGGCAGCAGCTCTGAGGGCGAGTTGTCGCGCGATCTGCACAATGCCGAGCTCGTGCGCGCCGCGACGTTTCCGATTGCGATCGAGATGCTGAAGAAAGGGCAGATCGATGCGTTCGCGACCAACAAGGCGACGCTGTTCGAGCTGTCCGACAAAATCCCGGGGTCCAAGGTCCTCGACGGACATTGGGGCTATGAGCGGCACGCGATCGCGATCCCGAAGGGGCGCGATGCGGGCCGAGAGTTCGTGCACACATTCACGGCCGAGGTCATGGCCGATGGGCTTGTCGCCGGGGCGATGGAGCGCGCCGGCCTGCGCGGTGCGCAGGTCGCGGGTGCGAAGTGATAGGATCGGCACGTCGGCGAGGTGACCGATGTCGCCATATCAGCCGTCACCCGGGAGGATTGTCCGCATGCTGTTGACGAGACTGGCCAGGCTTGCGGCTGCGGCCGCGGTTTTTGCTCTCGGCGCGGCCGCCGCCCGGGCAGAAACGTTCCCGAGCCGGCCGGTGCATATCTACGTGCCTTATGCGGCGGGCGGCGCGGTCGACATCTTGGCGCGCACGATCGCCAAGTCGCTGGCGACGACTTGGGGACAGCAGCCGGTCGTCGAAAACCGTCCCGGCGCTGGCGGCATCATCGCCTCGCAGGCGCTCGCCCGGTCCGCGCCTGATGGCTACACGTTGATCCTGGTGGCGAGCGGCCATCCGCTCAACCAGTTCTTCTATCCCAAGCTTCCCTACGACACCTTCAAGGACTTCACCGCGATCAGCGAGGTGGCGTATGCGCCGCTGGTGATCGTCGTGGCAAAGGACAGCCCGGCGAAGACCTTGCAGGATCTTCTCGCCGCGGCGCGGCAGAAGCCGGACTCGGTGTCCTACGGCATGTCCGGGATCGGGACGTCGGCGCATCTCGCGGGCGAACTGCTCAATCACATGGCCGGCGTGAAGATGCTCACCGTTCCCTACAAAGGCGGTGCGCCGGCGCTGATGGCGGTGGTCGCCGGCGAGATCGCGGCCAGCATCAATCCGATCTCGGAAGTGGTCGGCCAGTTGTCCGGCGGCACGGTGCGTGCGCTCGCGGTCACGACTGCGGCGCGCAGCCCGGCTTTGCCAGATGTCCCGACTGTCTCCGAAGCGGGCGTGCCCGGCTATGAGACGGCCGTATGGTGGGGATTTTTGGGGCCGGCGGGTATGCCGCCCGATCTGGTGGCGAAAATCCACGCCGATCTCGCCACAGCGCTCAAGGATCCGGAGGTCTTGTCGGCACTCAAGACGCTGGGTGTGACGCCAAAGGTGACGGCACCGGCCGATTTCGATCACTATCTGCACGCCGAGGCCGAGAAGTGGGGCCCGATTCTGAAAGACGCGAACATCAAGCTGCAATAATGAGAGAGCAGTCTGCCTGAGCCGATCTCTCCGGATGGCACGGCGGGACCGCCCACCGCTGCTGAGTGCAGGACAGCCCTGCGCTGTGGCCATGATGCACAGCGGCCTTTGGGCCATTTTTGCGCTGGAATAAGCAGCGCGGGTGCTTGCCCCGCGTCTTGCGCCGTGCCCTAAGGGGTACCAACTCACGGACCTGCGGAGCCGAACGCCGATATGATCCGGAACGATATCGCCATTACCCCAGAGCTCGTTGCTGAGCACGGTCTCAAGCAGGACGAGTATCAGCGCATCCTCAAGCTGATCGGCCGCGAGCCGACGCTGACCGAGCTCGGCATCTTCTCGGCGATGTGGAACGAGCACTGCTCCTACAAGTCTTCCAAGGTCCATCTGCGCACGCTGCCGACCAAGGGCCCTCACGTGATCCAGGGCCCGGGCGAGAACGCCGGCGTCATCGACATCGGCGACGGCTTGGCGTGCGTGTTCAAGATGGAGAGCCACAACCACCCGAGCTACATCGAGCCCTATCAGGGCGCGGCGACCGGGGTTGGCGGCATCCTGCGCGACGTCTTTACGATGGGCGCGCGGCCGATCGCCTGCCTGAACGCCTTGTCGTTCGGTGCGCCGGAGCATCCCAAGACGCGGCATCTCGTCTCCGGCGTCGTGGCGGGCGTCGGCGGTTACGGCAATTCCTTCGGCGTGCCGACCGTGGGCGGCTCGGTGCGCTTCCACAGGCGCTATGACGGCAACAACCTCGTCAACGCCATGGCGGTGGGCATCGCGCGCAAGGACCAGATCTTCTACGCGGCGGCGTCCGGCGTCGGAATGCCGATCGTCTACCTCGGCTCCAAGACCGGCCGCGACGGCATCCACGGCGCCTCGATGGCGTCGGCAGAATTCGGCGAGGACTCGGAAGCCAAGCGCCCGACAGTGCAAGTCGGCGATCCGTTCTCGGAGAAGCTGCTGCTCGAAGCCTGCCTGGAGATCATGCAGAAGGATTGCGTCATCGCCATCCAGGACATGGGCGCGGCGGGGCTCACCTGTTCGGCGGTCGAGATGGGCGCCAAAGGCGATCTCGGCGTCACGCTCGATCTCGACAAAGTGCCGACGCGCGAAGAGGGCATGAGCGCGTACGAGATGATGCTCTCCGAGAGCCAGGAGCGCATGCTCATGGTGCTCAAGCCGGAGAAGGAGCAGGAGGCCGAGGCGATCTTCCGCAAGTGGGGGCTCGACTTCGCCGTGGTCGGCGAGACCACGCCGACCAAGCGCTTCATCGTGCGCCACGCCGGCACCGTGATGGCCGACCTGCCGATCAAGGAACTCGGTGACGAGGCGCCGGAATACAAACGGCCCTTCGTGAACGCCGCCAAGCCCGAGGTCATCGACGCCGAGTCCATCCCGGCGCCGCACGGCACCATGGATGCGCTCACGCGCCTCTTGGAGACGCCGGACCTGTGCTCCAAGCGCTGGGTCTGGGAACAATACGACCACATCATCGGCGGCAATACCGTGCAGCGGCCCGGCGGCGACGCCGCCGTCGTTCGTGTCGAGGAGGGGCCGAAAGGCCTCGCGCTCACGACCGACGTCACGCCGCGCTATTGCGAGGCCGATCCGTTCGAAGGCGGCAAGCAGGCGGTCGCCGAATGCTGGCGCAATCTCACCGCCGTCGGCGCGCGGCCGCTCGCCGTCACCGACAACCTCAACTTCGGCAATCCGGAGCGGCCCGAGATCATGGGCCAATTCGTCGGCTGCGTGCGCGGCATCGCCGAAGCCTGCAAGGCGCTCGATTTCCCGGTCGTCTCGGGCAATGTGTCGCTCTACAACGAGACCAAGTTTCCCGGCGAAGACATTGGCCGCGCCATTCTGCCGACGCCGTCGATCGGCGGGGTTGGATTGATCGACGACTTCAGCAAGTCGGCGACGCTCGCCTTCAAGTACGAGGGCGAGGCGATCCTGCTCATCGGCGAGACCACGGGCTGGCTCGGCCAGTCGATGTATCTGCGTGAGATCTGCGACCGTGAAGACGGCGCGCCGCCGCCGGTCGATCTGACCGAAGAGCGCGAGAACGGTGATTTCGTCCGCGCGCTCATCCTCGACGGGACGGCAACGGCGGCACACGACCTGTCCGACGGCGGTTTGCTGGTGGCGATTGCCGAGATGGCGATCGCATCCGGCATCGGCGCCGTGCTCTCGGAAGCGCCGTCCGACATTCCGGCGCACGCGCATTGGTTCGGCGAGGACCAGGCGCGCTACGTGGTGACCGTGGCGGCGGACAAAGCCGACGCGATCCTCGCCCGCGCGCGCGAGGCGGGCGTGCTGGTGACGCGGCTCGGGGTCACCGGCGGCGAGGTGTTGTCGGTTACGGGCGAACGGCCGGTGCCGGTTGCGACCTTGCGCGATCGCTTCGAGGCCTGGCTGCCGGCCTATATGGCCGGGGAGATTTGAGGCGTCGGCGCGCGTCCGGGCATAAGTGGCGCGCTATCGATAGAACACGCTGGGCGGCATGCCAAAATGTTTACGAAACATGGCGGCGAATGCACTTTGGCTGGCATAGCCGCTGTCCAGCGCAACATCGATGACCCGATCGCCGCGCGCCAGCCGTTCAAGGGCGAACAAAAGACGCGCCTGCTGGCGCCATTGGCTGAAGGTCAGGCCAGTCTCCTTGGCGAAGAGACGATGGAGAGTCTTAGACGTCACCTTGATCCGACCGGCCCAATGCTCTGCGGTTGAGACGTCGTCAGGCCGCGCAACCAGCGCCTCGCACACTTTCCGAAGGCGCGTGTCGCGGGGCATCGGGAGATGGAGCGGCAATGCGCGCACCTCCCGCAATTCATCGAGCAGCAGACGCAACAATCGCTCGTCGCGCGTCTCGGGCTCGTAATCGAGCGGTATGCCCATTGCGGCAACGATCAGTTCCCGCAGGAGCGGGGACACACCGATGATACAACTCGCATCCGGCAGGTGAGATGCGGCTCGTGGATCGACGAACACGGTACGGATTTTGACGGATCCGCGCATTCCGACCTCGTGATCGAGACCGGCCACAAGCCACACCGCACGGTTGGGTGGAACCACCCAGATTCCCGCCGGTGAGCGCACGATCATGACTCCTTCGATGGCATAAAGGAGTTGACCGCGCGGATGAGCATGGATGCCAGTCGACGCCCCACTTGGATAGTCGACTTCCATGGCCGCCATCGGTCGCGCGGTCATGTGGTAGTCGAGATGACGGCTGGCCAGGTCGTCGAGCATGTCCCAATCTCGCTAGATGCTGTCATTCTGGCGCGCGACAAGCGTGTGCCCGGGCACCTATCTATCGCGGCTCCTTTCGCCATTGAACCGCGCGGTGCCATGTTCAAACAAAAAATAGCTCTTCTCTACCCGTTCCTCGCCATCGTGCTTTGGGCGGGAAACGTCATCGCCTCTCGCCTGTCGGCTCACACGATCGGTCCCGAAGCGATCACCTTTTATCGCCTGCTGCTTGCTGTCGCCCTGATGAGTCTCTTCGTTGCGCGAACCGCTTGGCGGAATAGAGCGGCGATTTGGCCCCATGTCGGACAACTCGCAATTCTAGGCTTTCTCGCGATGTGTCTCTTCCAATGCCTGTCTTATTTGGCGGCAGAGACGACGACAGCGACAAACATGGCTGTTTTCACGGCCCTTACGCCCCTTCTGACCGTGGCCATCAGCGCTGTTCTGTTGGGCGAAGAACCGACTCTCGGAATCGTCGGCGGCGGGGTACTGTCCCTCGCCGGATTGATTTATCTCGTCAGCGGTGGTGATTTATCCAAATTGCTGCGCGACGGCGTTCATCCCGGCGACGCGCTGATGCTATTGGCCGCGCTCGCATATGCCCTCTATGGGGTGCTGCTGAAGCGTTGGAATTTACCAGTCACGGGATGGCAATCGACCTACATGCAGGCGCTGTGCGCCCTGGTGATCATGTTCCCGGCCTTTCTGGCCACGCCGGCGCCGATGCGGTCGCTCAATATGCAAACGCTGCCGCTTATTGGCTACGCGGGAGGACTGGCATCTGTTGTCCTGCCGTTCCTCTGGATACGCGGGGTCCAGAAACTTGGTCCGAACCGTTGTGCCGTTTTTATGAATCTCTTGCCGGTCCTCACGGCCGCTGCGGCAATTTTAATGTTGGGCGAGCCTGTTAGGGTCTTTCACGTCATCGGTGGCGCACTGGTCCTTGCCGGCGTCGCCTGTGCGCAGACGCTGCGCCGGCCGCTGATCCGAAACGCGACACCGTCAGCCGCGTAAGACGAAGGAGCGATGCTCTACTCGTTCCGCTCGATCACGCGCCGCAGGATGCGGCCGGCCGGCGTGATGCCGGGAGGCAAAGGCCGCCGCTCCTCGATGATGACGGTCGTGGTCGACCCGGGGGCACTGGCCGCAGGCGCCGCCTCGCCAAGTGCGGCAAGCGACGTTCTGCAGTCCGGCGTCAGGCGCGGCGCATTGCGCTGCAAGCAGGCGAGCGCCTCCGGGCCGCCCGGCTGGACGCCGCGGCAGTCGCGGATGAAATCCCTGCGGCACGTAAATTTGACCGCCTTGAGTTGCTCCGGCGTCGGGCCGGCCGCCGGCGCGACAGCGACGGCCGTGGCCGCACCCGGCGCGCCGAGGGTGGCGCTCACCACCTTCTTACAGGCGGGCGAGAGACCGGCGACATTGCGTTGCAGACACACCAGCGCGTCCTTGCCGCCGGGTGCGACGCCCGAGCATTTCGCCATGAAGTCGGAGCGGCAGGCCTGCTTCATCGCGTCGCGCTGGGCCGCGGTTGGCGCGGCTGGTGCTGCGACGGCGGCGCGCGCCGGGGCGGCGGTCACCGTTCCGGCAGGCGCCGCTGGTGCGCCGATGGCGGTCACAGCCTGTTTGCAGGCCGCAGACAGGACTCCCACGTTCTGCTGAAGGCAGGTCAACGCATCCTTGCCGCCAGGCGTCACGCCGGAGCAGTGCGACATGAAGTCGGAACGGCAGGATTGCTTGAGCGCATTCTGTTGCGCGGCGGTCGGCTGCGCCGGCATTGCCTCCGTGGCGGGGGTCTCGTCCGCGGGCTGGGTGTCGGCGGTTTCGGCCGGCGCTGCCGCATCAGCCGCCGCGGGCGGCGGTAGCGTCGCACTGACCGCGCTCTTGCAGGCGCCCGAGAGGCTGTCGACGTTCTTCTGCAGGCAGACAAGCGCGTCCTTGCCGCCGGGGGTGACACCCGAGCACTTCGCCATGAAATCCGAGCGACAATTGGCTTTGATCGCACTCTGCTGCGCGGAGGTAACCTGAGCGCCCGCACTGTTTACCATGAGGCCGATGACCAAAGCGGTTAGGCACGGCGTCGCCATGCGTGGAATGCTGCTTCTCAGCTTCGCCATGAAAACCCCCATTTGTCCGAGTGATACGGCGCGGACGCGACAAGAGGCGTCACCGCGCATCATGGAGACCATGCTATTCCACGCGCGGATATTGTCATCGGTAAAAATTTGGGCGCAAATTACCTCTAGACAGCGCGCGGATTCGCGCGAGGAGTACCTGACATGGCGATGGATGCCGGTGAAATTGAGCGGTTGATCAAGGCGAGCATTCCGGACGCGCAGGTGACGATCCGCGATCTCGCTGGCGACGGCGATCATTACGCCGCCACGGTGATTTCCGCATCGTTCAAGGGCAAGTCGCGGGTGCAGCAGCATCAGCTCGTCTACCAAGCGCTCAAAGGACAGATGGGCGGCCTGCTGCACGCTTTGGCCTTGCAGACGGCGGCACCGGACCAATAAGCGATGGCGGACGGACGCCGCGTGCGGACTCTTTCGCCCGAAGGCGCGATCGCGCCGACCGGGACCTGGAGCCTCGGGGCGCGCGCTGGCGACTTCATCTACATCGCCGGCATGCGTGGCATCGACGCCAGGACCAATACGCTGATGGTGGGCGACGAGGCGCGCGTCCGCACGGCCTTCCTGAACATGAAGCTGATCGCGGCATCGGAAGGCGCGGCCTTAAGCGACTGCGTGCGACTAACGGTTTATGTCACCGATATGGCGCGGCTGCGTCCGCTGGTGAACAAGGTTCAGGAAGAACTCTGGGCGGGCGGTCCTTATCCGCCGCGCTCCATCCTTCAGGTTTCGGGGCTAAATCAGGACGATATCTGCGAGGTGGAAGGGACTTTTTATTCCCCGCAAAAGGACTGATTCAAAAGGAATTTCCCCAGCATTTGGGGTGGCGATAGAATCTGGGTTACATATATGCGAAGGCAAGGCGACGTGGCCGCAGGCCGGCGCGGGCTGCCGAACAGGATGGGATCCATGGGCATCGAGCAATTCATCGACAACGAAGTAAAGTCCAACGACGTGGTGCTGTTCATGAAGGGCACGCCGCAATTTCCGCAGTGCGGATTCTCCGGCCAGGTCGTGCAGATCCTCGATCACCTCGGCGTGAGCTATAAGGGCATCAACGTGCTCGAATCCGACGAGATCCGGACCGGCATCAAGGCCTATTCGAACTGGCCGACCATCCCGCAGCTCTACGTCAAGGGCGAGTTCGTCGGCGGCTGCGACATCATCCGCGAGATGTTCCAGGCCGGTGAATTGCAGCAGACGCTCAAGGAAAAAGGCGTCCTCGCCGCGCAGACGGCCTAACGACGTTACATCCAACCCGCTCGTCCCCGCGAAAGCGGGGACCCAACTTAGGTTGTTTTCCGACGGTCCGGGTTTCCCGCTTGCGCGGGAATGAGCGGAGCGAGTGTTCAGCTCGCGCGAACGCCTAGACCGGCACGAATCGGTAGGCGCGTCCGTTGCGCTCGACAAACCCGACGCCCGGGTAGGGCAGGTGGTAGCCGATCAGCTTGGAGCGATCGGTGGCGAGCCGGTCGAGCATCCTGCGCCGCGTAGCGATCGCTTCGTCCGGGACGTGATCGGCGGCCGGCTTCCATTCCGGATATTCGAACGAAATCATGTGATGCGTCAGCACGTCGCCGCCGACGATGAGGCCGTCACCACCGGCCAGCGCGACCGATATGTGGCCCTGCGTGTGTCCGGGCGTGCTGATGATCCTGATGCCGGTGACGACATCGTCGCCCGGGTTGACCATCGTCACCTTCTCCTTGATCGACGCATAATTGCGCCGGGCGCCGGTGACGAAGCCCGCGCGTTCGGCGGGCAGGCCGCGCAGCGCATCGTCTCCATTCCAGAAATTCCATTCCGCCGCCGCGACGAAGAACTGCGCGTCCGGTATCATCAGATCGTCGAGTTCGTCGATCGCACCCCAGAGATGATCGGGATGCCCGTGGGTGAAGATCACCTTGGTGATCGCACCCTTGTCAATGCCGGCGGCGGTGAGGTTGTGCCACAGCTTGCCGGAAGTCGGCATGAAGCGGTCGCCGGAGCCCATGTCGACTAGGATCAGGTCCTGCGGCGTGCGGATCAGCGTGATGTTGGTCGGTGAATTGTACTGCTGACCGCTGATGCCGGCCTGCTTGGCCAGCGCGCTCCATTCCTCCGCCGGCGCCTCGGGCGCAAGGAAGCCGACTGGCAGCACCAGATGGCCGTCGCTCACCACCGTCACGTCGAATTGGCCGTGCTTGAACGCGGCGGGCTCGCGCATCGCAAAGGCCGGCAGCCTACGCGCGGCCAGCGCTGCGGCCGAGGCGGCAAGCAGCGTACGTCGACTGATGACGGCCATGGTGAGATCGCCCCTCTCACGCGCGGGATCACCCCGCCTTGGCCCCCAAATAGCAAATCCCCCGCCTTGAGGGCAGGGGACTGGCCAACACTTTATTGCTGCGAACGCGAGGCGTCAGCGCGAATAATATTCGACCACCAGATGTGGTTCCATCTGGACCGCATATGGCACATCGGAGAGCGCCGGGATGCGGACGAACTTGGCGGTCAGCTTGGCGCCGTCGAGCTCGATGTAGTCCGGCACGTCGCGCTCGGAGAGGGCCTGCGCTTCCAGCACCAGCGGAAGCTGCTTCGATTTCTCCTTCACCTCGATCACATCGCCGACCTTGACTTGATAGCTCGGGATGTTCACGCGCTTGCCGTTCACCTTGATGTGGCCGTGGTTGATGAACTGGCGCGACGCGAACACGGTCGGCACGAACTTGGCGCGGAATACGACCGCATCCAGGCGCCGCTCAAGGAGACCGATCATGTGGGCGCCCGAGTCGCCCTTGAGGCGGCGGGCTTCCTGGTAGATCGCGCGGAACTGCTTCTCTGAGACGTTGCCGTAGTAGAAGCGCAGCTTCTGCTTGGCCTTGAGCTGTACGCCGAAGTCGGAGAGCTTGCCCTTGCGGCGCTGTCCGTGCTGGCCGGGGCCATATTCGCGCCGGTTAACCGGGCTCTTCGGCCGACCCCAGATGTTCTCGCCCATCCGGCGGTCGATTTTGTACTTTGATTCCATGCGCTTGGTCATCGCGTCCTCGCGTTTCTGTGTAACTTTAAGGGTGAGGAACCGCGCTCTCCTCTGTCCCAGGTCTCCCCGGAACCGACAGGCTGGACCTCGAAAGCGCAAGGCCCGACCACGAGTCGCGAAACGCCCCAGACGGCCAAAAGCCGTGAGGCCGGCGGGTTCTAGGGGGGAAGGGGGCCGGTGTCAAACCCTTTGCGGCCCAGATAGCCTCACAGGGTGCGGCAAGCCGCATCTTGCCGGCGTGGGCCCCGCGGGGCAATGTCGCGCCATCAGGCCGGGCCCCTCTGGCAGTCATACGACTGCGATGTCGGACTGATCAAAGGCAAGGGGCCCCGATGACCCGACCGAACCCCCACCAGTCCTCTCACCGATGGCGACGCCTCTTGCGTTCGACACGGCCTTCCGCCTCCGGCCTCGTCTTTGCGATGGCCGTCGTGGGCCCACTGGTCGTCATGAGCCTCATCTTGCCGCTGGCGCTGGTATTGCCGGCCGTCAGCCTCTGGTCGCTGGCCTTCGCCGGCCTGATGGCGCTGCTCGCCTGGTCCGCTCCGCGTCCGCGCCCGGCGGACGCCGTGAATGCCTGGGATCTTGCCGGCGCTTTCACGCTGATCGGCTGCGCGGCGGCGATCCTCGGGGAGATCGAATATATGCTGGACTTCATTTGGCCGCTGTCGCCGAAGGACGAGGCGCATGATTGACATTGCCCATCTGCTGACACCGCAGGCGCTCACCGCGTTCGCCCAGGTCATCGTGATCGACCTAGTGCTGGCCGGCGACAACGCCGTCGTCATCGGGCTGGCGGCCGCCGGCCTGCCGAAGGAGAAACGAGGGCGCGCGATCCTCGTCGGTATTCTCGCGGCGACCGTGTTGCGCATCGGCTTTGCATTTGTGGCGCTCGAACTGTTGGCGATCATCGGCCTTCTCCTGGCGGGTGGCATCCTCCTTTTGTGGGTGTGCTGGAAGATGTGGCGCGAATTGCGCAGCCCAAGCGCGGAGGAAACCGAGGCGGCTTTGACGGGCGGCGAGTGTCACGTCCCGCAGAAGACGTTCGCGCAGGCGGCTTGGCAAATCGTGGCGGCGGACGTGTCGATGTCGCTCGACAACGTGCTGGCCGTGGCCGGCGCCGCGCGCGAGCATCCTGCAGCGCTGGTGTTCGGGCTCGGCCTGTCGATCGTGCTGATGGGCGTCGCCGCCAGCTTGATCGCGCGGTTGCTCAACAAGCACCGCTGGATCGCTTATGTCGGCCTCGCCATCATCTTCTATGTCGCCTGCGACATGATCTGGCGCGGCTTCTGGGAGGTGCAGCCGTTCGTCGCGAATGCGATCGGAGTTGATTAAAAGCCGAACGCCGCGAGCGCCATGGCGAGCGTGGGCGGCGGTATGTTGCCCGAGGTAAAGACGATCTTCGGCTTTGGTGGCGTCGCCGCCGCAGCCGGCCGTTCGCGCAGGAGATCGACGACGCGGCGCGCGATCGCCGGCGCCGGATCGATCCAGTCGACGGGCCACGGCGCATTGGCGCGGAAGCGTTCGATCAGCAGCGGATAGTGCGTGCAGGCGAGCACGACGGTGTCGCAGCGGCGGCCATTACCGTCGATAAAACAGGGTGTGATTTCAGCCTCGATGTCGGCATCGCTGACCGGCTTGCCGGCAAGCTCGGCTTCGGCAAAGCCCGCGAGCCGCGGCGAGCCGACCAGGACGACCTCGCAGCCGTTGGCGAATTCGCGGATCAGGGCGTGCGTATATTCGCGGCTGACCGTGGCTTGCGTACCGAGCACGGCGATGCGCTGGCTCTTCGACCGCGCGCAGGCCGGCTTGATCGCCGGGACGGTGCCGACGAAGGGCACGGAAAAGCGCGCACGCACGTCCTTCAGCGCCAGAGTCGAGGCGGTGTTGCAGGCGATGACGATGAGATCGGGATCATGCGCGGCGATCGCGTCGCCGATCACCTGCGTGACGCGCGCGATCAGCCTGTCCTCGGCAAGGTTACCGTAGGGAAAGCCGGCGTCGTCCGCGACATAGACATAACGGGCGTCGGGACGTGCCGCGATCACCTCGCGGAAGACCGTAAGCCCGCCCACGCCGGAATCGAACACGAGGATCGTTGGTGGCTTGGCGGCGGACATAGCGAACGGCAGGTTAGGCATAAAGGATGTAAGCTCGCTCATGGCCCAAGTTTGGCAACAATGCCTCGCGACAAGGACGCGGCGCAGGGTCACCCTGCGCGAGCCGTTGAATCGCCAAAGCGGGGCGCATTACGACACTGCCCGATGGATTTACGCCATGCATCTTAAACATTTGTCGCTCGCCTTGGGCCTGCTGCTGGTCTCGGCCGGCACCGCTGCCGCGACTCCGGCGAGGGTCACGAGCAATCTGAACCTGCGCAGCGGGCCGGGGCCCAAATATGGCGTGGTCGCGTCGCTTCCCGCCGGCGCCGTCGTCGATGTCCACGATTGCGGCGCATCCTGGTGCCGCGTGATCTGGGGCGCACGGCAGGGCTTCGTCAGCCGCGTCTATCTGGCAATGGCGGGTGGCGGTGATGGTGAGCCGGCCTATGTGGAAGGTCCGCCGGTCGTCTATGAGTCTGGCCCGGTCTATGCCTGGGGTCCCGGTTGGGGGTGGGGCTTTGGCGGGGGATGGGGCTGGCGCGGCGGCTGGCATGGTGGTTGGCACGGGGGGTGGCGCCGCTAGGGCAGGCGCCCCAAAAGCTGCCCCACCATCAACATGCCTTGCGGCCAGTATCCCAGCCGCGCGGCCGAGTTGATGTGACCGAGCTCCCCGGCATTGCAGAAATCGGCGCCCCAGCTCCGGGCGAAGTCCTCGGCGCGGGCGAGGCTGACGTATTCGTCATTGACGCTGGCGGCGACGAGCGCCGGCACCGGAAAGCGCAGGCGCGGGATGGGGCCGAAATTGCGTGTCGTCTCCGGGGTATGCGCCGGCGATTCGACATCCGACGGCGCCACGAGGAAGGCCGCGGCGACGCGGCCTTTCTGCTGCCGCGCCGCCCAGTGCGCCGCGAGCGAGCACGACAGGCTGTGGCAGATCAGCACCGCCGGCCGCGTGCCGCGCGCGATCGCCGCGTCGAGATTGGCAAGCCAGTCGGGCAGTTTCGGATTGTCCCAGTCGTCCTGCAGCACGCGCGTCGCGTTGCGGAACGACAGGCACCAGTAGGACTGCCAGTGATCGACGCCCGAATTGCCGAGACCGGGCAGAATCAGAAAGTCGTAGTCGTTCGCCGCGTCGCGCATGCCGTCAGATCCTCCCGAATTGGAGCCGGGAAACCGGCGGGAAGAGCGGCCAGTTCCTCATCCGGGACAACATTGTTTTGATCGGGTTCTGCTCGTCGTGCTCAGGAAGCGGCAACCGGGGCTCCCGGGTCGGCAGCGCACCACTTCGCTTCGCTGCGTGCTGCGCCGCGCCCGGGACACGCAGCGAACCTTACTCGCCGAACACGCGCGCGAAGATCGTGTCGACGTGCTTGTAATGGTGGTCGAGGTTGAAGTTCGCCTCGAGCTCAGCGTCCGACAGCTTGGCGTGCACGTCCGGATCGGCCTTGAGCAGCGACAGGAAGTCCTTTTCGCCGCCCCACACCTTCATGGCATTGCGCTGCACGAGACGATAGGCGTCTTCGCGGGCGACGCCGGCCTTTGTCAACGCGATCAGGATGCGCTGCGAGTGAATGAGCCCGCCGAGCCGGTCGAGATTCTTCTGCATGTTGTTCGGATAGACGACGAGCTTGTCGATGACGCCGGCCAATCGCGCGAGCGCGAAATCGAGCGTCACCGTAGCGTCCGGGCCGATCATGCGCTCGACCGAGGAGTGCGAGATGTCGCGCTCATGCCAGAGCGCGACGTTCTCCATCGCCGGCATCGCATAGCCGCGCACCATGCGGGCGAGGCCGGTCAGGTTCTCCGACAGCACCGGGTTGCGCTTGTGCGGCATCGCCGAGGAGCCCTTCTGCTTCTCGGAGAAGAACTCTTCCGCCTCGAGCACCTCGGTGCGCTGGAGATGGCGGATCTCGATGGCGAGGCGCTCGATGCAGGAGGCGACGACGCCCAAGGTCGCGAAATACATCGCGTGGCGGTCGCGCGGAATGATCTGCGTCGAGATCGGCTCGACGGTCAGGCCCATGGCCTTCGCCACGTAGTCCTCAACGCGCGGATCGACCTGGGCGAAGGTGCCGACGGCGCCGGAGATGGCGCAAGTGGCGACTTCCTTGCGCGCGGCGACCAGGCGCTCGCGGCAGCGCGCGAATTCGGCATAGGCCTGCGCCAGCTTGAGCCCGAACGTCGTCGGCTCGGCGTGGATGCCGTGCGAGCGGCCGACGGTGGGAGTCAACTTATGTTCAAAGGCGCGGCGCTTGAGCGCGGCCAGCAGCGTGTCGACGTCGGCGATGAGGATGTCGGCGGCGCGCACGAGCTGCACGTTGAAGCAGGTGTCGAGCACGTCCGACGAGGTCATGCCGGAGTGCATGTAGCGCGCCTCCGGGCCGACGATCTCCGACACATGGGTGAGGAAGGCGATGACGTCGTGTTTCACCTCCGCTTCGATCGCGTCGATGCGGGCGACGTCGAATTGCGCGTCCTTGCCCTTGGCCCAGATCGTCTTGGCGGCGTCCTTGGGGATGACGCCAAGCTCGGCCATGGCCGAGGCGGCATGCGCCTCGATCTCGAACCAGATGCGGAATTTGGTTTCCGGCGACCAGATGGCGGTCATTGCCGGGCGGGAATAGCGGGGGATCATCTTTGAATACCGAGCATCATGAATGAGAGCCTGTCATCGCCGGGCTTGTCCCGGCGATCTCGCTTATGTGGGCACTGCGTCCCTTATCGGAATGGCCGAGGCATGGCCGCGGTGGTTCCGGGGCCTCATGGTTCGAGACGCCGCGCGTGCCGCGCGGCTCCTCACCATGAGGGATGAATGCTTCACGCCGCTTCTCCGCGCACGCTGGCGGCGGCGGCGCGGATGGCGTCGATATTGGCCTTGTAGTTGCCGCCCTTGAACACCGCCGAGCCGGCGACCAGCGCGTTCGCGCCGGCGCGCACGACGCTTGCGGCATTGTCCGGCGTCACGCCGCCGTCTACCTCGATGTCGATCGGGCGGCCGGCGACCAGCGCGCGCACTTGCGCGATCTTTTCGAGCGCGCCCGGGATGAAGGCCTGGCCGCCGAAGCCGGGATTGACCGACATCACCAGCACGAGATCGACGAGGTCGATGACGTTCTCCAGCATCGACACCGGCGTGCCGGGATTGAGCGTCACGCCGGCCCTCTTGCCGAGCGCGCGGATCGCCTGCAGCGAGCGGTGGATGTGCGGGCCTGCCTCGACATGCACGGTGATGATGTCGGAGCCGGCCTTGGCGAAGGCCTCGAGATAGGGATCGCAGGGCGCGATCATCAGGTGCACGTCGAAGGTCTTCTTGCTGTGCGGGCGAAGCGCCTGCACCACGAGGGGACCGATCGAGATGTTGGGGACGAAATGCCCGTCCATCACGTCGACATGGATCCAGTCGGCGCCGGCGGCCTCGATTGCGCGCACGTCCTCGCCCAGCTTGGCGAAGTCGGCGGAGAGGATCGACGGCGAGATGATGAGCGGACGGGGCATGTCTCAAGGCCTCCAGATGGGGTCCGGGTAACACGGGCGGGCCTGCGGGGCAACGCGCGGGAGGTGGCTTCTCCACCCGGCATTTTCGTCGCGGAAACCGGCAAGAATTGCCGCCTTTGCCGGGTGTCTGCCGCGTCCGCGCTCCGCGGCGCTGTGGGAAAAGCCAGGAACGATGCGGGTTTTCGTGTGGTACGTAATCTGGCGCGCCTCTTGCGTAACCTTCCGCGGGGCGATCGGCGCCGGCACCACCGGCGGGTTCGAGGACTGTGTCATGTCGTCAGTAAGCTCATCCTCAAGCGCGATATCGTATCTACAATCGTTCTTTCAATCCGGCTCGACCTCCGGAGCCACGGGCGGCAATCCGCTCATGGATCTGGAGCAGATGATCTCCGGCCTGTCCGGCTCGAGCGGGGGATCAACGAGCGGCGCCAGCGCGCTCAGCGCGTCGAGCGCCACGTCGCAGCCGTTCCAGAGCGGCACGCTCGGGGCGCTGCTGTCCCTGCAGGGGCAAGGCGGCCAGGGCGGCAGCCTCTTCTCGCAGTTGGACGCTAACGGCGACGGCTCGATCAGCAAGAGCGAGTTCGAGACCGCACTTGGTTCGGCTGGTGTCAGCAGCAGCAGCGCGGACAATCTGTTCAACAAGCTCGATACCAATGGCGACGGCAGCGTCACCGGCAGCGACCTCAAGACCGCCGCGGCGAAGCATGGCGGCCACGGCGGCGGCGGCGGCGGCGGTGGTGCGGGCGGTGCCGGTAAGGCCGGTGGTGGGGGCGGCGGCGGTTCGGATTCGTCGAGCAGCACGACGACCACGACCACGACGAATCCCGACGGCTCGACCACGACGACGACCACTTACCCTGACGGCTCCACCATGACGTCGACCTCGCCGCCGACGCAGACGGGTTCGTCGTCCGACAGCGGCAATGGCAACACGGCCGGCGGTCAGAGCAGCAACGCGCAGAACAATCTGTTCAATCAGTGGATGCAGATGCAGTCGCAACTGGTGAACGCGGCGACGTCCGCGCTGTCGGCGCTCGTCTGACGCTATTGAAGACTGGCCCGGTCGTCATTCCGGTCGCGCCCGATAAAGTCCGGTCTCTAAAGTCCGGGTTCGCGAGCTTCGCGCACCGCGGAATGACAAGACGTTTCGGCGGTGGTCTAGCCCGGTGACGCCTTCTGAAGCCGCTGCGCCAGCGGCTTCAGCACGGCGGGCGCCAGGAAGATCGGGATTTGTGCCAGCGCGAAAAAGAACCAGGCCAGGTCAGGCATTGACGAGGCCAGCGCGGCCATGATCAGGCCGAGATTGCGCAAGCTTGCGGCCAGCGCGATCACCAGCGCGCGACTGACGCCGGCACGCATGAACACGACTGCGCTGAGTCCTCCCATTGCGATGTTCATCGTGACGATCAGGCCCAACAGTTTGAGCGTCAGAAGCGGATCCGCGATGACGTGTCGCGGCACGCCGTCCATGGCGGCGACAGCGAAAACGAACACGGCGATCACGTTGAGGCCGTCGATCCGCTCCTTCTGCTGCTCGATCCACTTCTGACCCGCGATGCGCTGGATCGCGTAGGCGATCACGCCCGACGTCGCGAAAAACATGAACAGCTTGAGGCCGAGATCGACGGGTGAAAACAGCGCGGTACCGAGGAACCAGTAGCTGAAGGCGACGGTGGTGACCGGCGAGATTGCGCTCGAGAAGATGAGCGTGACGAGAGCAAGCGCTACGTCGAGGCCGGCCAGCGCCGCGAAGGCGGCCCCGGAGGTGATCGGCCCGATCGCAGCGTGCAGGATCATCACAGTGTAGAGCGCGGGAACCGTGCGCAAGTCGGTGAGACTGTAGATCGTCCCGAACAGCAGCGGGACCGCGACCATCACCCAGAGTGCCGCGACAATCGCCAGTCCGGGCGCGCGCACATAGCCGCGGAAGGCGGCCGGATCGGTGCGCAGGTAAGAAAACAGTAGCAGCACGAAGACGGTCTCGCCGAGATAGGGCTTCACGTAGGCGGCGAGCGGCGGAACAGCGAGTCCGAGGAAGATCGAGCACACGAGCGCGCGGGTGCCTTGCCGGCCGAGCCACGCCAGGATGGCAGCCAGCCCATTCACAATCGGCATGGATCAATCGTCTCCGGCACGGTGTGGCCGTAGCGTCATAGCGCCTGAGGTCCGTCTGTTCCATATAAAAGGCTGCCCGCACGGCGCGGACGGGGAGACAGAGCAGCATGGCACGCACCGATGCGATTGTTCTCGGCGCCGGCACTGTGGGCACATCGACCGCGCTGCACCTCGTCAAACGCGGACTGAGCGTCGCACTGGTCGACCGCGGCGGCGTGGGCGAACAGACGTCGTTTGGCAATGCCGGCATCATCGAAGGCAACACGATCTTTCCGCCGGCCTTTCCCTCGGATATCGGCGCGCTGATGCGCATCGCGCTCAAGCAGGCGAGCGAGGCGAACTATCATCTCTCGTTTCTGCCGCAGATCGCGCCCTGGCTGCTCGCTTTTCGCGCCGCATCGGCGCCGGCACGGCTTGCCGAGACTGCACGGCTGATCCGGCCGCTGTTTTCGCACGCGGTGGCCGAGCACGAAGCGCTGATGGCGGAAACCGGCGCGACGCATTTCTTGCGCAAGACCGGGTGGCTGAAAGTCTATCGCACTGAGAAGAGTTTCCGCGCGCTGCGCCGCGAATTCGACATGGCCGCGCAATTCGGATTGCCGCTGCAGGCGCTCGATACGTCCGGCGCGCTGTCGCTCGAGCCATCGCTCAAGCCGGTGTTTCCGCGCGCGGTGTTCTGGCCGCAGGCGGCGAGCGTGAGCAACCCCTACGGTCTGACGCGCGCTTATGCGGCGCGGTTCGCCGCGCTCGGCGGCATTACGCTCAACGGCGATGCGCGTTCGTTGCATCGCAACGGCAATCGCTGGCGCGTCGACACCGACGAAGGCGCGCTCGATGCGCCCGAGGTCATTGTCGCGCTCGGTCCGTGGTCGCGTGAGCTGCTGCAGTCGCATGGTTTGCGGCTGCCGCTCGCCGTGAAGCGCGGGTATCACCGGCATTTCCGCGCGCAGGGCAATGCCGGCCTGTCGCGGCCCGTGCTTGACGGCGTGGCGGGCTACGTCATTACTCCGATGGAGATGGGTCTGCGCATCACCAGCGGCGTCGAGTTCGCGCCGCGCGATGCACCGCCGTCGCCGGTGCAGTTCGACCGCATCATGCCGCGCGCGCACGAACTGTTTCCGCTCGGCGAACGCGCCGACGACCGCACCTGGATGGGCGCACGCCCATCGTTTCCGGATTCGCGGCCGGCCATCGGCCGCGCGCCGGGCCTGCCGGGTCTTTGGCTTGCGATCGGCCACGCGCATTGGGGCCTCACGCTCGGGCCCGCCACCGGGCGCCTGATCGCCGAGATGATGGCGGGGGATCCGACCTTCATCGATCCCGCGCCGTTCCGCGCGGAACGGTTTGGCGGCTGAGTAATAGTCCGCAATGGTGCCGCACACTCGGCGTGCTCCCTCTCCCCGTTGGGGAGAGGGTTGGGGTGAGGGGGATCATGAATCTCAAGTTTGCAACCCCTCACCCGGCGCACTTCGTGCGCCGACCTCTCCCTATGGGAGAGGTGAAGAGAGGCTTCGTCGAGCGCCCCGGTTTTCGGGTATCAATACTAATGCTGCGCGATCCCGGCCTCGCGGCCGACGTCGCGCCACTGTTTGATCTCGGATGAGATCATGCCCTGGAATTCCTCCGGCGTGGTGGCCGCCGCCGTCACGCCCTGCAGCGCCAGCTTCTCCTTCACCTCCGGGGTGTTCAGCGTTTCGCGCAGCGCGCCGCTGAGCTTGTCGATGACTTCTTTCGGCGTCTTGCCGGGGGCCAGCATGCCCACCCACTGCAACGCCTCGACATCGGGATAGCCGGCTTCGCGCAGCGTCGGCACATCGGGGAAGTGGACGTTGCGCTCATCGCCGCCCGAGGCCAGCACACGCAGCTTGCCGGCTTTGACCTGCGGGGCGGAGAGCTGCGTCGAGAGCACGGCGAACTGGGTCTCGTTCGAGATCAGCGACAGAAGCGACGGCGCGCCGCCGCGATAGGGCACTTCCAGCATCTTGATGCCCGCACGCATGTCGAACAGTTCGGTGACGAAATGCGATTGGCTGTCGGTTCCCGGGGTCGCGTAGGTCAGCTTGCCCGGCTGCGCCTTGGCGAGCGCAACGAAGTCCTTGAGCGTCTTCGCCGGCACGGCGTCGCCGACCACAAACAGGAGCGGATCGCGCACCAGAAGACCAACCGCCGCGAGGTCGTGTTCCGTATCGTAGGGCAGCTTCGAATTGGTCGCCGGCGTCACCGTGTGCGAGGACGCCACCATCAGCACGGTGTACCCATCCGGCGCGGCCTTCGCGACGAATTCGGTGCCGACGATGCCGCTGGCGCCGGTGCGATTCTCGATAATCACCGGCTGTCCGAGCTTCTGCTGCAGATAAGGCTGCACGACGCGCGCGACATTGTCGTTGAGGCCGCCGGCGGGGAAGGGCACCACGATGCGGATCGTGTGGCTCGGAAAGGTATCAGCGCCTGCTTGCGGCGAAAGAGCAAATGCCGCCGTCAACACGGCGGCGCCTATGACGGCGCGCAGCCGCCTCACTGTGATCTTCACGTTTCCCACCTTGCGTTATCAATCGTTATCGATTTCTCTGTGCGGCCTTCGGCACGATAACACGGCCGCCGCGCAGATTATCCATCTCGATCAGGAATGCCATTGTGGACAAGCATCATCAAGTCATCATCGTGGGCGGAGGCCCCGTCGGCGTCGCGCTCGCCATCAGTCTCGGCCTGCGCGGCATCGACTGTGCGCTGGTCGAAACCCGCACCGAGATGCACAGCGTCCCCAAGGGGCAGAACCTGACGCAGCGCACGCTCGAGCATTTTGCGCGGTGGGGCGTCGAGAAAGACTTGCGCGCGGCGCGGCTGATGCCGGCGGGCCATCCGATCGGCGAGATCACCGCCTATCGCAGTCTGATGGGCGAATATTGGCACGCGCCGGCCGGACGCGAACTGGTGCGGCCCTATTACTTCACGGCCAATGACCGCATGCCGCAATATCAGATGGAGGCCGTGCTGCGGCAGAAGCTCGCGACGGTTGGCGGCGTGCGCGTGTTGTTCGGATGGTCGGCGACCGCCGTCGATGCGGATGCGGACGGCGTGCGTGTGTCGATCGCGGAGGAAAGCGGGCCGGGCCGCGAGACATTGAGCGCGGATTATGTCGTCGGCTGCGACGGGGCGCGGTCGCTGGTCCGCGATGCGGTGCATATCGAGCGCACGGTCACGGATTTCGACAAGCTGATGGTGCTGCTCGTGTTCCGCTCGCGCGCGCTGCACGATTTGTTCAAGCGGTTTCCGGAACGCTCGACCTATCGCGTCATGCATCCGGACTACGAGGGGTATTGGCAGTTCATCGGCCGCATCGACGTCGGCGAAAAATTCTTCTTCCATGCGCCGATTGCGCGCGACACCAAGCGCGAGAATTTCGACTTCCGCGCGCCGCTGTTCAAGGCGGTGGGCACGGAGTTCGCCGTCGAATTCGACTACACCGGCTTCTGGGAACTGCGCAACGCGGTGGCGAACAACTATCGCGACGGCCGCGTGTTCATCGCCGGCGATGCCGCGCACAGCCATCCCCCGTATGGCGGTTTCGGGCTCAACAACGGACTCGAGGACGCCATCAATCTGGGCTGGAAGCTCGCCGCCAGGCTCAACGGCTGGGGCGGCGAGGATCTGCTGAATTCGTATTCCGGCGAACGGCAGCCGGTGTTCAGCGAGGTGGCGAATGATTTCATCGCCGCGCGCGTGCGCGGCGAGGCCGAGTTCCTGAAACGCTATAGCCCGGAGCAGGACAAGGCGGCGTTCGAAAAAGCCTGGGCCGCGCATGAGGGCGATCTCGGCATCCGCGTGCATGCCTATGAGCCGAACTACGAAGGCTCGGGCGTCGTCGCTGGACCGGCGGGCGCCAAGAGCGGCGCGCATGGCAAGCATCTGTTCGACGCGCGTCCCGGCCACCACCTCGCGCCGCAGCCTTTGTCGTCAGGCGGCACCACGTTCGAGGCGCTGGGCGATGGATTCACGCTGCTCGCCTTCGACGCGCCGGCGGGAGATGCCGATCGCATCGACCTTGCGGCAAAATCGCTGAACATTCCGCTCAAAGTCGTGCGCGACAGTTTCGCCGGCGGCCGCGAGGCCTATGGCCGGCGCATGATCCTGGTGCGGCCCGATCAGTTCATCGCCTGGACGGACGATGCCGCGCCGGCCGATGCGGATGCGCTGCTGCGAAAGGTCGCAGGCCGCTGAGCGTGCGGCGGATCACCGCCTCACGCTGCTGTGGGCGAGGCGGCGCGGCAGCGTCGTGGGGCGCGGCCCGGCATAAGCGGGCCGCCCCCGCGTCGGCGTGACTTCGCGGAAGTCGAAGCGATCGCGGATGTGCGTATTGAAGAAGATGCCCTTGGAATAGGCGATGGCGAAATTGGCCGCCACGTCGCTCGGGACCCGGATATATTCGTAGGTGCGCCCGGAGACGAAGATCACGGTCAGCCGTTCCCGGTCCTCGTCGTAGTGAAAACGCGCAATGACGCTCGACGGCATGGCGGCCTCCATGCCGATCAACGCGCTTGCCCGCGTTTGGTTCGTCAGCCGAACTTGTCCTTCCAACTCGGCAGCGCGTTGGCGAAGGGCAGGGACTTCGCTTCATAAACGCCGCGGGCGATGGCGCGCGCCATCACATTCGCAGCCACCATGCCGAGTTCTGCCAGCCCGTAATAGGGATCGGCGAGCGGCTTGTCGCCGGTTGCCGCCGAGAACACCACGTCGCCATCGAGCGGCGTATGCACCGGATAGATCGCGCGTGCGAGACCGTCCTGCGCCATCACGGCCAACCGATTGCATTGCGCTTTGTTCAGCTGGGCGTCCGTGGCGATCAGTGCGATCGTGGTGTTCTCGACCGGACCGCCTTTGGCGCGGATCGCGAGATCGTCGGCCGAGACCGATGCGGGAAAGCCGCGGCCGCCGAATTCTCCATTCTGCTCGAACGGCGCAGCCCAGAAATGCGGGCCGCGTCCGATCGTCGTGGTGCCGACCGCGTTCACGACGACGAGCGCACCGACGGTGATGCCGCCGCTGGTCATCGCCGAGGCTGAACCGACACCGCCTTTGAGCGTCGCCGTGGTGGCGCCCAGCCCGGCGCCGACGCTGCCCAAGGCCAGATCGCCGCCCGCATTCGCCGCGGCGTCGTAACCAAGATCGCGGTAGGGCGGGAAACGCCCCCAGTTCTTGTCACCGCCATTGAGGAGATCGAACATGATGGCGCCGGGCACGATCGGCACGACGGCGTCGCGGATGCGGAAGCCGCGGCCCTGTTCGCGCAAATAGGCTTGCACGCCGGAGGCGGCGTCGAGACCGAAGGCCGAGCCGCCGGAGAGCAAGATGGCGTCAATGCCCTCGACCGTCTGCGCCGGATCGAGCAGGGCGGTCTCGCGTGTGCCGGGCCCGCCGCCGCGCACATCAACGCTCGCCGCGACCGGATGGTCGAAGATGACCGCCGTCGCGCCTGAACCGAGTGCGACGTCGCCCGCATGGCCCACCCGGAGGCCGGGGATGTCAGTGATGTGATTTCGCATTGTCGTCATTGCTATGACTCGTCATTCACGGACCCCCTCCTCATTCCTCCCCCCTTTTCAGGGGGAGGATGACCGTGTGGCGTGGCACTCCCTCCCCCTGAAAGGGGGAGGGTTGGGGTGGGGGTCATGTTCACTCGCCTATCACATCCGCTCCATCGTCGTCACAGCATCCTTGCCAGCGTCCCATGACCCGGCGCATTTAGACAGTCATGAATGGCAACGTCACTTATCTCGCGGCCCTCATCGCGGGGCTGGTCAGCTTTCTCTCGCCCTGCGTGCTGCCGCTGGTCCCGCCTTATCTGGTGTTCCTGGCCGGCACGTCGCTGGAGCGTTTCGCCGACAAGGAGCCGGAACCGCGCGTGAAGCGCGAGACGGTGCTGGCGGCGATCCTCTTCGTGGCCGGCTTTTCGACGGTGTTCGTGGCCTTGGGCGCCAGCGCCAGCGTGATCGGCGCGCTCATCCGCGCCTATTCTGGTCCGCTCGCGACCATCGCCGGCGTCGTCATCATCATCATGGGCCTGCACTTTCTCGGCGTGACGAAGATTGGTCTCTTGCATCGTGAAAAGCGTGTGCAGGTGACCAGCAAGCCGGTGGGCCTGTGGGGCGCCTATGTGATCGGCCTGGCCTTCGCCTTCGGCTGGACGCCGTGCATCGGACCGATCCTGGCGGCGATCCTGGCGGTGGCGGCCTCCGAGGCGACGCTGATGAAAGGCGCGAGCCTGCTCGCGGTCTATTCGCTGGGCCTCGGGATTCCGTTTGTCATCGCCGCCTTCGCTATCGAGCCGTTCGCCGCGTTCTTGTCGCGCTTCAAGCGGCATCTGCATCGCGTCGAGCAGGCCATGGGTGCGCTGCTGGTCCTGACCGGCATCGCCTTCCTCACCGGCAGCATCAACGAATTGAGTGTTTGGCTACTGGAAGTGTTCCCGGGGTTGGGGAACATTGGATGACGCCGTCATTCCGGGGCGCACGCGCCAGCGTGCGAAGCCGGAATGAAAGCATCTGATGTGTCCCGGTCCGCGGCGCAACACTGCGTGTTGCGCCG
>Ga0310811_10001600_pt1 | contig 28166 bp, 28 predicted proteins | sample YCmetagenome_FD_207642 | JGI IMG/M metagenome (GOLD analysis project Ga0310811, IMG submission 207642) | Soil microbial communities from experimental microcosm in Duke University, North Carolina, United States - YC | ecosystem: Engineered > Artificial ecosystem > Soil microcosm > Unclassified ... | reverse complement strand
CGCCTCGCCCACAAACGGTTGCATCACCCGCGCCGCCAGCGCGTGGTATGGCAGCCCGCGCAAGGCACGCCAGTCGGCCGGCGTGAAGGCCGGCCACGCTTCCGGGACGTAGAGGCCGCCATCCTCGGCGAGCCCTGCCAGCAGCACGCCGGCGAAGTCACGCACAGGGGCTGCGCCGCGGGTGGAGACGTAGTGCATGGCGAGCAAGGTACTTCAGGCACCCGCTCCGCAGCAATTACGGCGCCGGGCGCAGCTTCACCGTGAAGTGCAGACCGCAGATGCCATTGGTGACGTCGCCCTCGATGACCAGCCCGTTCTGCTTGCCGACCAGCGTGATGCTCTCCGCCCCGCCGGTGACGCCGCCATCGGGCGCAATGGTGGCCAGAACAAAGGTCTGGTAGTCCCAGCGATACTGGAACTGATGCTGGATCACCTGGAAGTCCACCAGTCCCGGATGCGGACAGGCCTTGCTTCCAGCCTGGAACCGCGTGCTGGTGCCGCGATATTCGCCATCGATATCCACCGCCGGCTTGGGCGGCGGCGTCGGCGCAGGTGGGGTCGGTGACGCGCAGGCACTCAGCACGGCGCAAACGGCCGCGACGACGGTCGCACGATGGTTTCGCATGCCACCGTCATGCGTGGCGCCGCGGAATTTGGCAAGGCCGCTATTGCAGATAGCGCGCCGTCAGATGCTGCTGGAAATAGCCAGGGTTGAGCGGCTCACCCGTCGCCGCCTGCAACAGCGGGTTGAACTCCAGCAGGCTGCCCTTGCTATGTACATGGCTGCGCAGCCAGCCCAGCAGCGGCGAAAGGTCCCCCTTCGCCAGCGACGCATCGAGCGCCGGGACGTCCCGCCGCGCCGCCGCCATCAATTGCGCCGCTGCCATCGCACCCAGCGTATAGCTTGGGAAATACCCGAACGCGCCATCGTACCAGTGGATATCCTGCAAACATCCCCGGGCATCATCCGGCGGCGTCAGGCCCAGCAGCTTCCGGAACCCCTCATTCCAGGCCCCCGGCAAATCGGCCACGGTCAGCGAGCCATCGATCAGCGCCTGCTCCAGCCGGAACCGCAGGATCACATGTGCGGGATAGGTCATTTCGTCGGCGTCGACACGGATGTAGATACGCTCGACCCGCCGCCACAGCCCCGCCAGGTTGTCCGCCCGGTACGGCGCAGCGTCGCCGCCGAACGCCTGGTGCAGCAGCGGCCCAAGAAACGACAGGAACGCGTCGGACCGGCACGCCTGCATCTCCACGATCAGCGACTGGCTCTCGTGCGCCGCCATCCCGGCTGCCTCCGCGACCGGCTGGCGCGCATAATCGCTGGGCAGGCCGCGCTCGTACAGCGCATGCCCCGTCTCATGCACCACTGCGAGCACCGCCTGCGTGAAATCGCTCTCGTCATAGCGGGTGGTGATGCGCACATCGGTGGCCGTGCCGCCCGAGAACGGATGCGCGGATCGATCCAGCCGCGCATGCGCGAAATCCAGCCCAAGCCGCTCCGACAACTGCCGGCACAATGCTTCCTGGGCCGAAACCGGGAATGGCCCCTGCGGACGCACGGGAGCGGGACGCTGCGCCTGCCGAGCCTCGGCCTGCGGCAGGGCGGTGGCAAGGAACGCCTCATAGCTGGCAAACACCGGCGCCACGTCGGCCGCCCGCACACCCCGCTGATACCCGTCCGCCAGCGCGTCGTACGCGCTGAGGCCCAATGCCGGCACCAGCGCGGCAGCAGCCTCGCGAGTCAACCGGACGACGTCCTCCAGATGTGGCCGCACCATGGCGAAGTCGGACAGCCGCCGCGCCTCTCGCCAGATCTTCTCGCACGCCGAGTTGGCGCGCGCCTGCGCCTCCACCAGGTCAGCCGGCATGGCAGTGGCGCGCGTATAGGCATGGCGCATCAGTCGCAGGTTGGCCGCACGCCAGGGTTCGTCCTCCCCAGCTTGCTCTGCCTCGGCGAGATCGTCGCCCACCGCAGGTGCCACCAGCAGCGAATGCGACATGCCGGCAAGCACGGCAAGCTGGTCGCCTCGCGCCGCGCCACCGCCAGGAGGCATCATCGTTGCGGCATCCCAGCCCAGTACCGACGACGCCTCACCGAGCGTCGCTATGCGCTCAAATTGCGCGGTCAGGCGATCGTAAGCAGTCATGCAGCCATTACCTTCCGGGCCCAGATCACAAAGATCACCACCAATGCGACAGCGAGGCCGTACCAGGTGATGGCATATGATAAATGGTTGTTCGGCGGCTGCGGCAATTGCTGCGCCGGAATCGGATAGCCATCCGGCGGCACCCGCCCCATCACGATAAGGACGAACGGCGCGACGCGTGGAAGGCCAAGCGCCGCGGCGATCGCAGCCGGATCCAGCGTATAGAACTGCCGCGCGCCCGGATTGTCCGAGGCGCTGAACCAGCCAGCCCTGTCCCCAGGATGGATGTAGCCCTGCAGCGTGACCTCTCCGCCGGTTGGCGGGACCGGATGCGGCGGTTTGTCCGGAATCCAGCCGCGATCCACCAGGACCGGCTGCGCGCCCGCGCGATCCAGCGGTACGATCAGGTGCGTGCCCAGCACCGGCCCCCTCGGCGTATCGCGCACATCAGCGCCGAAGGTCGCGGCAAGGTCATCGCGCAGATGCCCGGAGACCTCGACCTTCGCGAACGGCGTGGGCGAATCAGGCAACGGCACCGGTGGCCCGGCCTCGGCACGCGCGATCTGCGCCAGGATGCCAAGCTTCCATTGCAGCCGCTGCACTTGCCATGACCCCAGCCCCAGCAGCACGACCAGCATGAACAGCGTCATCACACCGGGCCAGAGCAGGCGGCGGAACCGTCCGGTCACAACCCCATCTCGGATGACCGGTGGCGGAACTGCATCGCCACCAACGCCGCCTTCGCGACCCGCGTCAGCCAGATTGCGCCCAGCACCGTGATCAGCGGCCAGAGTACGACATGCACCCAGAACGGCGGCTCGAAGCGAAACTCCACCCAGAACGCCAGCGCCACGACGATCGCCCCCAGCACCAGCGTCACGCCAGCCGCGGCGCCATCGCCGGCATCGTTCTTGCGCAGATCCAGCCCGCACACATCGCAGCGGTCACGGATCTCCAGGAGCCCTCGGTACAGCTTGCCCTTGCCACAGCGCGGGCATCGACAGCCCAGCGCCACCTGAAGCGGCGAGGGCAGCGGCCCGGTCAATGTGGCGCGGTAACCGGGCTGGCGCCCCACCAATAGATGCAGGTGAACAGGAACAGCCAGACCACATCGACGAAGTGCCAGTACCACGCCGCCGCCTCGAAGCCGAAATGTCGATCCGGCGTGAACTGCCCGGCGCGCGCCCGGAACCAGCACACGATCAGGAAGCAGGTCCCCACCATCACGTGGAAGCCGTGGAAGCCGGTGGCCAGGAAGAAGGTGGACGGATAGACCCCGCCGCCCACGAACTTGAACGGCGCGTCCGAGTATTCGATCGCCTGGCACGAGGTGAAGGCAAGGCCCAGCAGGATGGTCAGGCCAAGACCGGTGACCAGCGATTTGCGGTCATTGTTCAGCAGCCCGTGGTGCGCCCAGGTGATCGTGGTGCCGGACAGCAGCAGGATCATCGTGTTAAGAAACGGCAGATGGAATGGATCGAAGGTGTGGATCGTGGTTGGCGGCCACACCGTTTGTCCGTTGCCTTGCGTCTCCGGCAACAGCGCGAAATTGAAGAAGGCCCAGAAGAAGCCGACGAAGAACATCACCTCCGAGGTGATGAAGAACAGCATGCCGTAGCGCAGCCCGAGCCGAACCACCGGCGTGTGCAGACCCGGCGTGCGGCTCTCGCGGATCACGTCGCGCCACCAGAAGAACATGGTGATGAAGACCAGGATCGCACCGATGACCAGCAGCGAGTAGCTGCCGAAATGGGCGGCGAGGATGATGCCGAACACCACGCAGAACCCCGCCAGGCCGCCAACGATCGGCCATGGGCTAGGCTCGACGAGATGATAGGGCTGCTTCAGCCCTGAGCTCTCGATCGTGGTGACGCCGTGTATGTGCTCGCTCATGCCGAACCCATTCTCGTTCCGTTGTGTCGCATCATCGCGGATTCATCCCTGCGTTCAAGGGGTTTGCCTCTGCAACGGACCGACATGCGGCCCTGCATCCGCCAACGCCCCCGACTTCTGCGCGTCTTCCAGCGTGCGGAAGAACGTGTAGGACAATGTGATGGTATGGACGTCCGCCGTGTTGGGATCCTTGGCGATCGCCGGATCGACCCAGAAGCTCAGCGGAAACTGCATCTGCTGCCCGGCCGCGAGGGTCTGCTGGTTGAAGCAGAAGCAGGCCGTCTTGTGGAAATACTTGCCGACAATGTCTGGCGTCACGTTGTACAGCGCCACGCCGGTGACCGCCGTGCTGGCGTCGTTGCGCGCGGTATAGAACGCGAGGTGTTCGTCGCCGAGCGCCACGCGCAGTTCAGCCTGCTGCGGGCGGAAGTCCCAGGGCAGCGACGGATGCGTGTTGGCATTGAACCGCACGGTGATCTGCTGGCTGGTTGCGCCCGGCGCCACCGCGGCACCGATCTGCGGCGTGCCGTCATAGCCGGTGACCGAGCAGAACACGCGGTACAGCGGAATCGCCGCGAACGACACACCCACCATCCCCACGATGACCGCGGCAAGCGTCAGACCGATGGTGCGGTTGGACTGGCTCATTGTCCGTGATGCGTCATCTTGACGATGGTGATCGCGTAGAACAGCGCCGAAAGCCCCAGCAGCACGATCAGCACCGCCCAGTTGCGCGCGCGGCGGCGACGCATGTCCTCGGGATCAAGAGCCACAGCCAAGGTCACCCCACCAGCCTGTCAACCGCCAACGCCGCGAACAGCACGAACAGGTAGAGGATCGAATACTTGAACGCCATCCGCGCCGGCGCATCGTTGGTGAGGCTGATACCCGCCGCATCCTGCCTGTCGGCAGCCACGCGCAACACACTGGCGATAAATCCGACCCCCAGCACCAGCGCCGAGGCGCCATACACCGGCCCGGCAAACCCCATCAGCCACGGCACCAGCGTCAGCGGCACCAGCAACAGCGTATACGCCACGATGTGACGACGCGTGGTCTTCGCACCTGCCACCACCGGCAGCATCGGCACGCCCGCCCGCTGGTAATCGCTGTTGGCGAACAGCGCCAGTGACCAGAAATGCGGCGGCGTCCAGAAGAACACGATGGCGAACAGCACCAGCGGCACCAACTCCACCGACCCGGTCACCGCCGCCCAGCCGATCACCGGCGGAAATGCCCCCGCCGCGCCACCGATCACGATGTTCTGCGGCGTCCGCCGCTTCAGCCACATCGTATAGACAAACACATAGAACGCGACCGACAGCGCCAGCACCGAGGCGGCAGCGATGTTCACTGCCAGCCCCATCACGATCACCGCGCCGCACGCCAGCGTCACGCCGAACCCCAGCGCAGCACCCGGTTCGATCCGCCCCGCCGGGATCGGCCGGTTGCGCGTCCGCCGCATCACCGCATCGATGTCGCGGTCGTACCACATGTTGATCGCACCGCATGCCCCGGCCGCGACCGCGATGCACAGCACCGCTGTGAACGCCAGCACCGGGTGCAAGGTCCCAGGCGCGATCAGCAGCCCGATCAGACCGGTGAACACCACCAGCGTCATCACCCGAGGCTTCAGCAACGCGAACCAGTCGCTAAGCTCGGCTGCCCCGGTAGTGGTGGTGACCGACTCGCTCATCTCAACATGCTTCGGGCGGAGCCCGATCCTCTAAGCCTGCCACCGGGCTTGACCCGGTGGTCATGGCCGGGCTCCGACCCGGCCATCAGCGGAAGCGCGGCAGTTCCGCGAACGTGTGGAACGGCGGCGGCGAAGACACGGTCCACTCCAGTGTCGTCGCGCCATCACCCCAGTAGTTGTCCGCCACATGCTCCTTCGAGGTGAAGGTGCGGAACACGACATACAGGAACACCAGGAACGCCACGCCGCCGACATACGCGCCGATCGACGATACGAAGTTCCATCCCGCGAACGCCTGCGGATAATCCGGATACCGCCGCGGCATGCCCGACAGCCCCAGGAAGTGCTGCGGGAAGAATGTCAGGTTCACGCCGATGAACGTCAGCCAGAAGTGCACCTTCCCCCAGAACTCCGGATACTGGTGGCCCGACATCTTGCCGATCCAGTAGTAGAACCCGGCGAAGATCGAGAACACCGCGCCCAGCGACAGCACGTAATGGAAGTGCGCCACCACGTAATAGGTGTTGTGCACGATCTCATCGATGCCCGCATTGGCCAGCACCACGCCGGTCACGCCGCCGATGGTGAACACGAACAGGAACCCGATCGCCCACAGCATCGGCGTCTTCAACTCGATCGATCCACCCCACATCGTGGCGATCCACGAGAAGATCTTGATGCCCGTCGGCACCGCGATCACCAGTGTCGCCGCCATGAAGTAGGCGCGCGTATCGACGTCGATGCCCGAGATGAACATGTGGTGCGCCCACACCACGAACCCGATCACACCGATGGCGACCATCGCGTAGGCCATGCCCAGGTAGCCGAACACCGGCTTCTTGCTGAATGTCGAGATCACATGGCTGATGATGCCGAAGCCCGGCACGATCATGATGTAGACCTCGGGATGGCCGAAGAACCAGAACAGGTGCTGGAACAGCACTGGGTCGCCGCCGCCCGCCGGATCGAAGAACGCGGTGCCGAAATTGCGATCGCAGATCAGCATGGTGATCGCGCCCGCCAGCACCGGGATCGACAGCAGTAGCAGGAACGCCGTCACCAGCATCGCCCAGATGAACAGCGGCATCTTGTGCAGCGTCATCCCGGGCGCACGCATGTTGAAGATCGTGGTGATGAAGTTGATCGCACCCAGCAGCGAGCTCGCACCGGCAAGGTGAAGCGCGAACAGCGTACAATCCATGCCCATGCCGGTCTCATAGGTCGCATTCGAGAGCGGCGGATACAGTGTCCACCCCGATCCCGACTCACCCATGAACAACCCGATCAGGATCAGCGTGAAGGCCGGCGGCAGCAGCCAGAAGCTGATGTTGTTCAGCCGCGGAAATGCCATGTCCGGCGCGCCGATCATCAGCGGGATGAACCAGTTGCCGAAGCCACCGATCAGCGCGGGCATGACCGAGAAGAAGATCATCAGCAGCCCATGCGAGGTGATGATCGTGTTCCACGCCTGCCCGTCGGTCACCACGTGGTTCCCGGGGAAATTCAGCTGGGCACGCATGATCTCGGAAAGAATGCCGCCCACCAGCCCGCCGGTCACGGCAAAGCATAAATAGAGCGTGCCAATGTCCTTGTGGTTGGTGCTGCAAAGCCAACGCACAAAGAAGCCCGGCTTGTGGTCGTGATGATCGTGGGCGTGGTCGTGAGTGGTGGCCGACATCAGTGCTGCACTCCCGCCGACGCCACCTGCTGGCGCGGCTCGCTCGTGGTATCAGGCGCTTGCGGCGTCGCGTTGGCGAATTTCGTCTTCGCCTGCGCCAGCCAGGCGTTGAACTCCTGCTCCGGCACCGCACGCACAACGATCGGCATCCGGCTGTGGTTCGTGCCGCAGATCTGGTTGCACTCGCCATAGAACGTGCCGACGGTATCCGCGCGCATCCAGGTCTCGATTGTCCGCCCCGGGATGGCATAGCGCTGCACGCCCAGTGCGGGGATGAAGAAGCTGTGGATCACGTCGCCGCTCGTGGTCAGGATCCGGATGTTCTTGTTGATCGGGATCACCAGTTCATTGTCCACCGTCAGCAGCCGCAACTGGCCCGGCTTAAGCTGGTCGTCCGGAATGATATAGCTGCTGAAGTCGATGTTGTTGTTATCCGGGTAGGTGTACTCCCAGTACCACTGATGCCCCGTCGCCTTGATCGTCAGTTGCGGGTCGTGGGTCCGGTCCTCGTAGTAGACCAGCCGGAACGACGGGATGGCGATGCCCACCAGGATCACCACCGGGATCACCGTCCACAGCACCTCGATGATCGTGTTGTGCGAGGTGCGGCTCGGCACCGGATTTCTCGCCGCATTGTAGCGATAGATCACCCAGACCAGCAGCCCGCCGACGAACAGAGTGATCAAGGTGATGATCACCAGCACGATGTCGTGCAGCCAGATCTCGTCTCGCTTGAGCGGCCCGTAAGCCGCCTGCATGCCGATTTCCCAGGGCTTCGGTGCCCCGACTGCCTGAGCGAACGCTGCCCCCGGCAGCGCTGTGAAAGCAAACAAAGCGGCGAGTAGCCGCCGGTAATACGATGTCCGCCGAACCATCCCGCTTCGGTCCCCTTCCCGGTCCCGTACCGGGCCGGCTCTCTCCAGTGCGTGGCCTACCGGACCACGTGCAGGAGATCAAGGGAGTGCGCGTTGCAGAGCAGCGAAGACAGCGATCCTCGTCGACGCGTCATGGCCGGGCTTGACCCGGCCATCAGTCTCCCACGACAGACAGTTGCAGTCTGTGGCACATCGCGGGGATCGCGAGGGTCGAAGGCATCGACCCCACCGGCTCCCTCAGTTCCCCACCCGCACCAACGTGAAGAACCCGAACGGCGGCGCCGGCGTGCAGGAGCAGCTGGTGATTTCCTCGGCCGAGCACATCGCTTCCAGCGAGAAATCCGGATGCCAGCCCAGCGCGCGCGACGCCGGTGCCAGCGTCCGCTCGATCCACCACCGAGGCCCTTTGTCGGCGGCGAGATGGGTGACGAACAGGATGTTGCCTCCGGGACGCACCACGCGCCGCATCTCCGCCAGCAATAGCTTTGGATTTGGCACCACCGAGGCGACGAACATCGCCACTGCGGTGTCGAACGACGCATCGGGAAAATCCGTCGCCTCGGCATCCATTTCGTGCAGCGCCGCGACATTGCGCAGTCGCGTGTCAGCCACGCGCCGCCCGGCCACCGCCAGCATCTCGGCCGAGAGGTCGATGCCGGTAATCCGGCGGTCCGGGCTGTAGTGCGGCAGTGCGAGGCCCGTACCAACACCCACCTCCAGGACCTCGTGCCCCGGAAGCTGGTTCACCAGCGCCACCGCCCGGCGCCGGGCCGCGAGCAGGATGCCCCCGAACACCGTGTCGTAAACTCCCGCCCAGCGGCGATAGGCGGCTCTCACCGCCTCCACATCCATTCGCGCGCTGCTGTTGCCGGCGGGACGCCGGCTCAAGATGTCGCTCATCGGGGCGCTGTTCCTCCCGGTTCGGACTGGCGGACGGCGATTCGCCCCACCTAAATGCCTTGTAACCTGCCTACCCGGGAATGCCCACCCGGCGACAGGAACGCCCGTTTCCCTTTCCGGCACACATACGCGAAAGCAGGGGGCACGTTCGCCCAAATAACCGGTGAACGCTCCACGTCGGCAAATTCGTGCCGTAGCCGCCGGCGCAACGCCTGCGCCGCCGGCATCACCAGGCTTTGGAAATACCCGAACGTCACGAAAATGCCCCCGGGAACGAGCGCGCGATCCATGGCCGCGAACACGGCATGTTGTAGCGACACAGGCAGCGTCGCCCACGGCAGGCCACACACGATCGCATCCACATCGTCAATGCCCTCGTCCGCCAGGATCCGGGTGAGATCGGCGGCGCTGGCGTTGATGAAGCCGAGCTGTGGAAAGCGAACGCTCAGATTATGGGTGAACGCCGGATTCAACTCGATGCCGAGGTAGCGGCAGCCAGGCCGCAATCGCCTGGCGATCTGACCCGTGAAGGCACCGGTCCCCGGACCAAGCTCCACCACCGTCCTCGCGGAGGCAAAGTCGATCGGGGTGAGCATCACCTCCGCCAGGGCAGGCGAGCTCGGCAAGATCGCGCCGATCGTGATTGGCGAACGCATGAACTGGCGCAGGAAAAGGGTCGCGGAGCTGGTCATACCGGCAGAATGCGAGGCGACCCGTGGTCTCGGCAACCCTACCTGAAACGTGATCGCCGCGAATGAAAGATCGTTGCGGAATGCACACTAATCCCGCTGCCCGATAGACGGATCGACCGACCGGTTCGCCCTGTCATCCATCGCCATCCGCATCATTATCGATCGCGTGCACTCCAGTTCGCCTGCACCATGTGCGGGCGCGGCGGCCTCCGAAGAGGGCCGCCGTCCAGGCGGAGCTAGTCGGACTGCGACAGATTGACCGCGGCGGTGCGGCCGTTCTGTTGCTGTTCGACTTCAAAGCCAATCTTCTGGCCCTCGCTCAAGCTGCGCAGGCCAGCTTTCTGCACGGCACTGATGTGCACGAAGACATCCTTGCCCCCGGTTTCAGGAGCAATGAACCCATAGCCTTTGGTCGGGTTGAACCACTTAACGGTGCCCTGGGGCATCGACGCGTTGCCTTTCTGCCTGTGGGCGGCGTGCACCGAGGGAGACGTCGCCCAATTACGGGAAAGCGCAACGGATCAAGTCCGGAACGCCCCCCTTCCCTGTGGCAGGATCCCCATCCGTTATCATTTGGTGCCGAACGGTATCACCCTGCCAGAAGCACGATACGCGGACCAAGTCGTCGCCGCAATCAGTCCTGCAATCATTTGGCAAGAATCCTGATATACGCATTGCAAGTCCGCCACGTCGCTGCCCTGGCCCTGAAACCGCTTGCATCCATTCCCGCATTTCGCCATGTCGTTGGCAGCGGGCATTGGCGCCGCTAGATTGCCTCGCTTGGGCCGGCGAGGGTCTCGCGCCACCGGGGCGTCGCGATCAGCCCGCTTGGAGGATTTATGGGTAGCTTCAGCATCTGGCACTGGATGGTGGTGCTGCTGGTCGTTCTGCTGCTGTTCGGCGGCGGCAAGGTCAGCAGCCTGATGGGCGACTTCGCGAAGGGCATCAAGTCCTTCAAGAAGAACATGGCGGAACCCGAGGACGCCTCGATGGAAGCGAGCGCCGACAAGCCGACGGGCTCGATTTCCGGCCCTGCAGGTGAGGCAGCGGCGCGCCAGCGCGAGACCACCACGGCGCATTGACGCCCCGTACGCAAGGTCTTGCGGTCACATAGCCGGTTTTCCACAAGTTTTTGTGGTTCACCGACAATGATGTGTTGACGTCAGCTCTGGTCCGTTTACCATATCTTGTGGTTGCACCATCGGGGGGGCCACGAGATGGAGTGGGCCGAAGAAACGATCGTCCGGCTTCGCGCGTTGTGGGACGAAGGACTCTCCACGGCTGAAATCGGCCGGCGGTTGGGCGTTTCGAAAAATGCCGTTGTCGGCAAGGCGCATCGGCTCGATCTGCCGGCGCGACCGTCGCCCATACGCCGCGACGGATCAGGCAGCAGCACGCCGCGGCGCTCGACACCACGGCGGGTGGCAGGGCCCACGTTGCCCCCGCTGTCCAGCACCGCCTCGATCGTCGGTTCGGCAACGATGGCATCGCCCGTTGCGGCAATGGTGCCGAAGCCCGCACCTGCCCCGCGCGTGGTGCCACCAGCGCCGCGCCCCTATGGGCGCGTGGTGACGTGCTGCTGGCCCATCGGTGAGCCAGGCACTCGCAACTTCCGGTTCTGCGACGATGCGTCGGAGCCAGGCAGGCCCTACTGCTCGGAGCATGCCAAACTGGCATATGTGAAGGTGCGCGATCGGCGGGAAGACGCGGCGTAGCCGGCGCCTTACGTCACGCCGGCGGCTGTCGCTGCGTCATTCGCTTTCGGCCAACCTGATCGCCCGTGGCGTCTCCGCGGCGAGCTGGTCATGTGATGACGGACGGTTTGGGCGGATAAATCCGAAAGCCGCATACTCCCTGGTGCCCATCTGACCGGCAGGTGGCCACCAGATCCGGACCAGCGACCAATCATTGCCGGCCGACACGTCAATGACCGGCTGGTCCTCGCTGACCCGGTGGTGCACCCAGTTTGCCTGTGTCACCAGGATCTCCCGCCGCCCAATCACCTGCGACACAACGGCGACGTGCCCGCTGGGCAGACGGCCGGAGCGACGAAGCACCAGCACACTCCCGACAGACGGAGTTCCGCCACGGGAGTAGCGCTCGCCGGCCTGGTTCCACCAGTCGGCAGCCTCTCCCCGAAGCTGCACCCCGCTCAGCGCGCGGGCGAATGGGGCACATTCCACGGGAACCGTCCCGCCAACATAGTCACCGAGACGCCCGCCGCCGCCGGAGCCGCAGGCAGCAAGCGCCAGAACCAGCGAAATCGGCCAAAGGCGGAGCAGCATTCTTCGCAAGCCATAGAGACACCTGTGGCGATTTTATCAACGATTTTGTCGAAATGATGCAACAACTGATTGATTCAGCTTCCTTTATGCACAGCTCATCGCGACACGCCGCCCCTGCGCCGATACTTGCCCGCAAACAATGGGATTCCAAAGGCTCTGCCTTTGGCGAGGGGTTCCAGGGCGCGACGCTGCCCTGAGGCGTTCCGCTCAAATCACGTTTTCAGTCATCCTGGAACCACTCTGCCCACCTCTTCCCATAGGCCGCCTGAGCGTGGCGGATGGAGGTTCGCCAAAGATCACCCGATATGCCGAAGCGAAGCGGCCGAACTGCCAGAAGCCAAACTGTGTCGCAATATCGGTGACGGTGGTTTCGACCGAGTCTGATGCAATCAGCGCGCGATGTGCCAGGTGTATTCGACGAAGCAGCAGGAACTGCTTGGGACCCATATCAAGATGCTCTTGGCAGCACGACCGCAACGTTCGCTCAGAAACTCCGATCGCAACGCAGACATCCGGCACATAAAGCGGCTCTCCGGCGTTCGCCTCCAATATCCGATGAAAGCGCCGCATGATCGTCTGGTGAGAGCGCACCGCTGCGCGATCTTCATCTTTGCGTTGATCCAGGACGCAGCCAATCAGAGCTTCCGCTAGAGTTTGTTCAAGTGAACGAGCCGCGATCTCGCTTGCAACGACATCTGGTGAATCGATTGAAAGCGTCGTAGCCGCCGCATAGAGCCGCATAAGCCGGGACAGTGCGCCAGGCGCAGGCGTTACGACGAGTGGTGAACGCGGTGCTGCCAAATCCACGCCGGCAAGTGCAATTCCCAATTCTGCGATTCCTTCATGCGGCCATGACATGATGCCCCAGTGAAGCGACCCAGTACTACGCTCGTAATACTCCTCTGCACGTGCATGTCTCACGATGCTTCCGTACGGGACCGCCATGCCGCCGCTGACCAGCGCGTATCCCGGCATCGCAGGGAATTTGAAGAAGCATCTTTTGGCGATCTGCTGCACGTGCCGGATGCGTGGCGCACTCTCGTAGACACTGCTGATCTCGAGCTTATCGAACATCACGCGGACGAGCTGCGCGGCATAATCTCCGCGTCCCGTCGGGACGATCGAAGCACTCGCATTACGATGCGCCGCCTCGACCTCATCCGGTTGCTCAAACGATTGCACCAGGACCCGCGCCAACCGTCGTTTCCCCCAATCCGCCTCGGCATGACCGATACCGGTTTGTAAAGAGTGTGCCTTGATCCAGATCAACCAGACAAGCGGCGTCGCCCGCACGTCGGCAGGCTATCTGCGATTGGCCGCCGGGGGTCTCATCCGCTGACGATGCTGGCGGATTGTCAGCGCCGGCGGCTCGTTGAACAGCATGCGATAGGCCGCCGCGAACCGGGCAAAGTCGTGGAAGCCATGACGTCTGGCCACCTCGGTGACCGACAATGTGCCCCAATCCGCGCCATGCAGATCCCGATGCACGAGCTTCATCTGCCGGAGTTCGAGGTACTGCCTCAGGCTCATCCCGATCACGTCTTCGCAGCAATAGCGAAGCACGGAAGCAGAAACGCCCAGCGCCGCGGCTACATGCGCTGCCCCGATACGGCCCACGGGTTCCGTTCCGACAAGCCTTTCGATGCGCCCCATCAGTTCGCGTCGCCCAAGCTGCACTGCCGTCTCGGTCTGCGATGGCTGTCCCGACAGGCAGTCAAAAAGACCATGCAGCAATTGCTGCTCCAGGCCGTGGCTGGCTCGGTTCGCCATCAGCGCCTCGGCCTGAATGTGGGCGGCCCGGATCGCAGTCGTGAACAGACGGCGCAGTTGGCGGTAAAGGGACGCCGACGGCCGCCAGACCCTGACCTTGTCAGACAAGGTCGCCACATCCTCCGTCAGCACCGCGCCGTAACGAATAAAGTCGGCGACCGGCAGCCACACCACACCCCAATAACAAGGCCGCTCAGTACTTGCGTGAATCGTCTGATCAGGCCCGACGATCGTCAGGTCGCCGGAATGGGTCTGGAGACTGCCCCATTTCTGCGCCGAACCATCACTGAGACAGAGCGTCGCCAGCACCTTGTTGTGGGGCACCTTCACGATGATGATGCGGGGTTGGTTCTCCTCGATACCTGAAACGTTTGTACCCTCAAATTTCATCTGCGTGAGTTTTACGCGAAATCGGCCCGAGGGCGTGGGGACGAGATCCAGGCTGCACTCTGCCCTCATCGCAGCCTCGAACTCATCAGGGCGGCTGAACATGGATACGATAGTTCCAGGCATTCGGAATTTCTGCCACCTCGCCGCCAGGCCAAGATTCGACCGTGAGTTTCCTTTCCGTGACGCCCGGGTGCTATTCAATTTCGGCAATTGCGGAACAGGTTGCCGGTGTGACGGACCGTTCCAGCGCGAGGCGCAGCTACAGCTGTCAACATACGGTCCGGATGGTCAGAGAAGAATCCTTGGCAAAGGTACTGGGCCGCTTTGCCTCAAATTGGAGATTCGAGTTCGAGACCGTCCGGCGGCAGTCTCTGCCTGGCTGGCCCAAACATCGCACGGGGCCGCATTCTGGCGCCGCTTCGTTCCGTTTTGCCGAATTTGCATATCGGCTGGTATATAGCCCTGGCAATCGAGGATGCCGTGGCGCAACGGCCGTCGAGGGGAGGGCTTACCAAAAGATGATGCCTGGCATCGATTGTCACTTAGGCAGGCGAGCGGGTGAACCAGCCCAGCGACAGATTGCGCCGACATGCCGTCCCTACCGAACCAGAAAGGAATACAGAATGAGCCGTGCAAAATTGGCCACCGCAGCGGGATTCGCACTTGCGACGATGTGCGGTGCCGCGTTGGCACAGGTACCCGAGGGCCGCGTCTATTCCTTCCACTCAGGCGCACAAGGCGGTTGTCCCAACCTTGATTGGCACGTCGTTGCCCAGGGCAACAAACTTGAGGGCATGATCGCCTGGAACAACATGAAATCCATGGCTCATGCCACTGGGACTGTGAATCCGACGGCCAAGTCCTTCGAGATGACCGCGAAAGAGGTTGGCGGAGAGGGCAGGACGGCCACGATCACTGGTTCCGTCAGGTCGGACGGCTGGCTCCTCGCCAATATCAAAGGGCCCAACGTCAACTGCAAAGATGTTGCCGTCCAGTGGTTCGTGCCGGCTCCGAACCAATAGCACAGGAATAGCTGGTGGCGGCATTGCTCGGGCCGCCACCGCTTGTTGCGACGCTATGGAGTGGGAGGCGTGGCGCACCCGCTCATGAGCCCTGGCGTCGCGCGCTTCCGACGGTTGCTTGCCGTTCGCTCGGAGGCGCGTCGGACTATCCCTGAAAGACGCCGTCGAAGCTGATCGATTCGCTGTTCCCGCGTGTAAGCGCAACGCAGGTGACCTAGGCTCTTATACCGGCCAGCAACCGACCTCTGTCATAATCTACAGGGGCGGGGGCCATTATCCGCAGGGCGAAATCGCAAAGCGTCATGAGACTTTCCACTGACACACCACCGAGGCCAGCCGGCACGTAATGACAGCGACACAGGCCGATGCCACAGTGCGCGTGACTCGCCAGAGGGGCAGCGATGAGTGCGCTACTGGTCGCCTTGACGCTTTTCGTCATCACTACCAGTGCTGCCATGGTGGGGCTGATCCTGCACGCGAAGCTGCCCGACGACCACCTCGATGGTGATTCAAAGGACGTCGTCAAGCTCGTTATCGGACTGGTCGCAACCATGGCGGCTCTGGTGCTCGGGCTGCTGATCGCGTCCGCGCAAAGCACTTATGCAACTCAGAACAGTAACGTGCAGCAGCTTGCTGCTGACGTCGCCCAGCTCGACCGCATCCTCGAGCTGTACGGGCAGGAGGCAAATCAGATCCGGACGCTGCTGCGACAGGCCGTTGTCGCGGCGCATGACATGATATGGACGCAAAGTGGCGTGCAATCGCAGAACCTCGACCCCATGGACAACCGTTCCGACGCCAACAGGTTCATCTTCGCTCTCGAGAGCCTGGCGCCGAAGTCGGATGTGCAGCACTTCGCGAAGGCCCAGGCGCTGCAACTCAGCCAGTCGATTGGGCAGATACGAGCCCTCATGTTCCAGCAAGCCAACAACGGCGTTTCCTGGCCCTTCCTGGTCGCTCTGTCGTTCTGGCTCGGAGTGCTGTTTCTGGGCTTTGGCCTCGTCGGGCGATTCCACACGACCGTCGCGGCAGCATTGCTGGTCGGATCGCTCTCGGTGTCCGCTGCCGTCTACCTGATACTGGAGCTCGGCAGCCCTTACGGCGGCCTCATTCAGCTGTCCGATGCACCGCTTCGTATGGTCCTCGCTCAGATGGCGAAGGCGGGGCCATGAACATGTTTTGGCTCCGCGAGGTCCCCCATGAGTGAGTCGGCCAGCCAGCAAGGTCCCGCACGGGCCCGCACCAGACGGTCAAGGCGCGTGCCGGTCATCTGGGTGATCCCGCTGCTAGCGATCGCCATTGGTCTCTGGCTGGCATGGGACACATTCTCGAAGGAGGGGCCGACGATCAAGGTCACCTTCGACAGCGCGGAAGGTCTGCAAGCCGGTCAGTCCCCGCTCAAATACAGAGAAATCGTCCTGGGGACTGTGAAGAGCCTGGACCTGACCTCTGACCATTCGCATGTGGTGGCGACGATCGCGACAACGCGTCAGGCCGAACCGTTATTGACGAGTCAAACGGTGTTCTGGGTCGTCAAACCCCGGCTGTTTGCCGGCAATATATCCGGCCTCGATACTCTGCTATCCGGATCTTACGTCGGAATGTTGCCGGAAAGCGGACGAGGAACCCCGCAGCGTACGTTCATCGGTCACGAGGACCCCCCTATCATTACCGCGACCGAGCAGGGTCACACCTTTCAACTGAAAGCCAGTAAGCTCGGTTCGATCTCGCTTGGCTCACCGGTGTTCTTCCGTGACCTCACCGTCGGCCAGGTACTCGGCTGGGAAATCGGCGAGATGGCCCGTAGCGTCACGATCAGGGCGTTCGTGCGTGCCCCCTACGACCGCTATGTCACCGACGACACCAGGTTCTGGAATGCGTCCGGGGTGTCCGTGAAGCTGGGAGCAACCGGCGTCGAACTGCAACTCGAATCGTTGCGCGCATTGCTGCTCGGCGGCGTTGCATTCGCCACGCCAGACGACAAGGCCGAGGCGGCGATGAGCGGCCAGGATCACGTGTTTCCCCTGTTTGCGGATCAGCAATCGGCGGACGCGGCGTCCTATAGCCGGAAGATCCGCGTGGTCTCCTACTTCCCCGGTTCTGTACGCGGCCTTGCCGCAGGCTCGGACGTGACCATGCATGGCCTCGTCGTCGGCCATGTCACCAGCGTGCGGATCGCCTACGACCCAACTCGCGATGCAATCGTCGCGCCTGTCGAATACCAGGTCGAGCCCGAGCGTATCGTCGGCGTCGGCAAGCGGGTGTACGCCACCGCGCGCGACGCAGTTGAGGAGGTCCTGAGTCACGGGCTCCGCGCTCACCTGGAAACTGCCAGCCTGATCACCGGCCAGCAAATGGTTGCGCTGGACTTCGAACGTGATGCTCCGCCCGCGCCTGTCACCATGGACGGCGAGGCCTTCGTGTTGCCCACGACGGAAGGCGGCGGTTTCGCCGGCCTTCAGGCATCGGCCGCTGCCTTGCTGGACAAGGTCAACGAAATTCCGTTCAAGGCGATCGGTGACAATCTCAACGGCATCCTGCACGCCGGCAACACAATGGCCAATGGTGCGCAAATTCAGCAGGCGCTGACAGATCTCAATGCCACGTTGGTAAGTGCCAAGGGCGTGATGGCTCAGCTCGATAGCGACGCCGGGCCGGCGCTGAGGCAGCTGCCGCAGATTGCTTCAGGCCTGGAGAAGACACTGACCACGGTGAACAAGCTGGCGCTGTCGATGAACAGCGGTTATGGCGGCGACACGCAGTTCAATCGCGATCTGGATCGGCTGCTCGTGCAAGCGAACGATGCGGTGCGCTCGTTCCGGGCACTGGCTGACCTGTTGGCGCGACATCCGGAGGCCCTGATCAAAGGGCGCGCGGGCGGAGGTATAGAGTGATGTCCTTCCATCGCTGCCATTGGGCCCTCGCCCTCGCTCTGGTCATGGGGCTGACCGCATGTTCGTCATCGCCGAACCCGACGCTCTACACGATCGCACCAGTGCAAGGCGCCCAGCAGGCGGCCGCACCAAAAATCATCCTGCTGCAACAGATCGGCCTCGAGCGCTATCTGGAGCGTTCGCAGATCGTCCGCTCATCGGAAGACTACAGGCTTGACGTGATGGCAAATGACTGGTGGGGCGAACCGCTCGGAGCCATGCTGAGTCGGGTGCTGGTGGCAGAGCTCAGTCAGCGCCTGCCGCAGAGCATGGTGATCAGCGAAGTCGGTGCCGTGTCTGCGCCGGCCAACGCGACGATCACCCTTAACATCCAGCGGCTTGACGAGGATGCGGCCGGCAAGCTGATCCTGCGTGCGCAGGCAGGCGTGATCTTCAAGGGCAGGTCCGAACCAGCCCTGCGGAATTTTGAATTCGCCATCCAGCCGCCGTCATCCGGCACACCTGGTGAAGTCGCAGCCATCAGCACGGCTGTCGGAAATCTCGCCGACGGCCTGGTATCCATGCTCACTGCTCGCCCCGGGCGATGAACAGCGACCTTGCGCCGGCTCAGCTCTGCGAATGCCCGGGATGCGGCCTGCTGCAAGCCGTCCCGGCAATGAGCCGTGGCATGATGGCGTATTGCGATCGCTGCTCCACCACGCTCCACCGGACAACGACACATCCGCTCGATCACAGCATCGCCCTGACGCTTGCCGCGCTGGTCCTGCTCATCGTCATGTGCACCGCAGCACTGATGGGAGTGGAGACCGCGGGAATCGGCCAAACCGCCTATCTGCTGTCAGGGCCCGAGGAACTGGTCGAACGCAATATGGCGCCACTCGGTGCGGTTGTTGTGTTTGTGACAGTGCTGGCGCCGTTCGGGAAACTCCTTGGAACGCTGTACGTCCTGGTCCGGCTCCGCGAAACATCACCACCCGCACATCTGCGGCGCATTTTCGTGGTGGCGGAGAAGCTGCGGCCCTGGTCGATGATCGAGGTATTCGTCTTCGGCGTGTTCGTGGCCTACGTGAAACTCGGCGATCTCGTACATATCACGCTGGACGCCGGCGTCTATGCACTGCTGGCTCTGACCATCGTGCTGATCTGGTCCGACAGCGCATTGGATCGCGAGGCGGTGTGGGATCGCCTCGACCCAAAGGATAGTTACGCGCACGATGAAATAGCGTCCGCTCTCGCCGCCGATCCCATCGGCTGTGAGACATGCCGGTTGGTGAGCGCGCCGCGCGAAGAACACCCGCATTGTCCGCGCTGTAACTCGCCGCTCCACCATCGCAAGCCAGACGCCGTGGCGCGCACCTGGGCCCTCGTGATCGCAGCCGCCGTGTTATATGTGCCGGCCAATTATTACCCGGTGCTGACAGTGATGCAGCTCGGCGCCGGCGCACCCAGTACCATCCTTGGTGGCGTCGAGGAACTGATCTCCTCGCGCATGTATCCACTCGCCGCCCTGGTCTTTTTCGCCAGTATCGCAGTGCCGATGATGAAGCTTCTCGGCTTGTCGATCATGCTCGTGACCGTACAATTCGGCAGCACGGCATGGCTGCGCGACCGGACGCGGCTTTACCACGCCGTGCGTTGGATAGGCCGCTGGTCGATGATCGACATATTCATGGAAGCATTGCTCGGCGCTCTCGTGAAATTCGGCAACGTGATCACGATCGAGCCCGGCATCGGTGCCATGGCCTTCTGTGGTGTGGTGATCCTGACCATGTTCGCCGCCGAGACGTTCGATCCGCGCCTGATGTGGGATGCAGCGCGGTCACGAGAGGCCGCAAACCCCGTGGCTAGCCCGTTCGCCCCAACCACTTCCCCATGATCACCCGCGGCGCGACCTCAAAACCAAGACGCTCATAGAACGAAACGACCTTGGTGTTCGTCTCGCGCACCAGGAGCTGTGCTTTCACCACGCCCCTCTCGCGCAGCCAGCCCTCCGCTGCCTCCACCATTTGCCGCCCGACACCGCCACCCCGTACGTCAGGCGCGGAAGCAACATAGTACAGCCAGCCTCGGTGACCGTCATGACCGACCATGACGCTGCCGCAAATGCGGTCGGTATCATCCACACCAACCAGCACATCGGAACACGCGCCGGCCCGAGCGAACCGGAAATCCGCGCCGGGATCGTTGTAGCTCGCGACGAGATCGCAGGCGCGCCATAGCGCGATCACACCGGGTTCGTCTTCCGGCGCAGCGGACCTGATGGTCAATGAGACATCCATGAACCCCCGCTATCCCCGCAGCAATTCTCTCAGCACATAGTCCGTGTGCTCCCCCGCCGCTGGCCCCGGCCAGGCAACCACCGCCTCTGGCGCCTCACCATCCATGCGGATCGCCGGACCAGGATGCAGCGTCCGGCCGATCAGCGGATCAGCCACCTCCAGCACCGATCCCCGCGCCCTGAAATGCGGGTCATTGGCACAATCCGCGATATCGAACAGCCGCGTGCACGGCACATCCGCCGCCTCCAGCCGTTCCTCCGCCTCCTTCGCCGGCCGCATCCGCGTCCATGCAGCAATCGCCTCATCCAGAGCTGTCCGGTTCGCACACCGCAAAGCGTTGGTGGAATACGCCGGATCGCTTGCCAGGTCCGCTCGTCCGATCGCCGCCATCAATCGCGCAAAAATCAGGTCCGAATTCCCCGCGATGCACAGCCACTTCCCATCGGCACAAGGATACGTGTTGGTCGGCGCCGCCGTCTCGATCGCCGCCCCCACCGGCTGGCGCACGCGCCCATCCATCGCGTATTCCGGCAGCATGCCCTCCATCAGGCTGAACACGCTGTCCACCAGGTTCACGTCGATCACCCGACCACGCCCGGTGCCCGTGACATCCCGCTGCCACAGCGCCGACAGCAGGCCGATCGCCGCATAAAGACCCGCCAGGTCGTCACTGATCGAAATCCCGCACCGGGGCGGCGGCAGGTCCGAGCTCCCCGCCGGGTGTGCGGTCAGATGCCGGATCCCGCCCATCGCCTCGCCGATCGCGCCAAATGCCGGCTTGTCGCGGTATGGCCCGTCCTGTCCGTAGCCTGAGATCCGCGCGATCACCAGGCGAGGATTGACCTCGTGCAGTTCGTCGGGCCCAAGCTTGAGCCGCTCCAGCCCGCCGGCCCGCAGGTTCTCCACCAGTACGTCGGCCCGGGCGGCAAGCTTCAGAAAGGTCTCCCGATCTCGTTTCATATCCAGCACGACCGAGAGTTTGTTCCGCCCATGCACGCTGAACCACACCGAGTGTCCATCGACCGCCGCTCCCCACCCTCGAAACGGATCGCCACCCGGAGGCTCTACCTTGATCACTTCCGCACCAAGGTCCGCCAGGACGCGCGTACAGAACGGAGCCGCAATATAATGCCCGATCTCGAGCACCTTCAGGCCAACAAGTGGACCAGTTCGTAGTGGCAATGAGGTCATTGAGCGCTCCGGATTCGTGAAATCGTGATCATTTAGAACGGTTAATTCGCGCAAGGAGTACGCCCACGTTACCGTTTTATAAGTATTTGGCCTGCATAGTGGCAGATACGGAACCGGCTCTGGCCGGTGTCCTGTTTCCTCCCCGATGTCGCGCCCCCGGGCGCGACCCCCTTGGGCGGTGCGGCCCGAACCCGCACCGCCCCCTTTTTCCCGGCTTCCCCATTTTTTCCCGCCTTCCGCTGGCGCCTCGCTGATCGCATGATTGCGACCAGACGAACGGAGGCGTGTATGGACAAGGAGCTGATCGCGAAACTGGCGCTGGCCGCCGGCCTGGGCAAGGCACTGGCGGACTTCCCCGACGACGTGGCGATGGCCGCTGAACAGGCGCTCGGCAATCAGGGCGGGATCGCCTATCCGGCGGACCCGGCCGCCGAACCGTGGCCTCCGATGCGCGCGGGAAGCGGCCTATGAGCGACCTTCACTGGCTGACCGCCGCCGAAGCCACGCGCGCCTTTGCCACCAGGAAGCTCTCGCCGGTGGAGTTGATGACCGCGCTGCTGGCCCGCATCGAACGCCTGGATCCGAAGCTGCATGCCTTCATCCGGCTCGATGCCGATGCCGCGATGGACGCCGCGCGCGCCGCTGAGGCTGAGATCGTCAAAGGCCGGGTACGTGGCCCGCTGCACGGCGTGCCGATTGGCATCAAGGACATCATCGATGTCGCCGGCCTGCCGACCACGTGCCACTCGAAGATCCTCGTGGACAATGTGGCGAAGGCCGACTCGGTGGTGGTGTCGAAGCTCCGCGCGGCGGGCGCCATCGTCGTCGGCAAGCTCTCCACCCATGAGTTCGCCATCGGTGGCCCGAGTTTCGACCTGCCATTTCCGCCGGCGCGCAACCCCTGGAACCCGGACCATCATCCGGGCGGCTCCTCCTCTGGTTCCGGCGCGGGCGTATCCGCCGGCTTGTTCCCGTTGGCGCTCGGCACCGACACCGGCGGTTCGGTGCGCAATCCAGCGTCGTGCTGCGGTATTGTGGGATTGAAGCCAACCTACGGACTGGTATCGCGGCGCGGCGTGTTCCCGCTGTCGTTCACCCTGGACCATGTCGGACCGATGACGCGCACGGTGGCAGACAACGCCCTGCTGCTGGACGCGATCGCCGGCCACGACCCGGCCGATCCGGGCAGCGCGCCATCAACCGCACGCCATTTCGGCCGCATGCTGGATCGCGGCGTGCGCGACCTGCGCATCGGCTTCGTCCGCCACTTCCACGAGACCGACAAGCCAGCCCATCCCGAGGTGACCGCTGCCCTGGAAGACGCCGCCCGCGTGCTCCAGGCCGCAGGCGCCGAGCTGCGCAACGTCACGCTGCCTTCGCTGAATGAATTCGCCGCGGTGAACCGTGTCATCCTGTGCAGCGAGGCCTGGTCGATCCACGCGCCCTGGCTGCGCGAACGACCCGGCGACTACGGCCAATTGTCGCGTCAGCGGCTGCTGCCAGGCGCGTTCATAAACGCCGGCGATTACGTCGGAGCGCAACGGCGGCGCGCGCAGATGATCGCCACGGTCGAGGACGCATTCCGCGACTGCGACGTGCTGATCTGCGCCAGCTCGATGGATCCCGCCAGCCGCATCGAGGATGCAGCGGAAACCGCCCGCACCTATCCGCGCCAGGCGCGCACGCCGTTCAACGTCACCGGGCATCCGGCGGTAGCCATGATGTCGGGCGTCTCCAGCAACGGCCTGCCGCTATCGGTGCAGTTCGTCGGCCGCTATTTCGAAGATGCCACAGTGCTCCGCGTCGCAGCGGCCTATGAGCGCGGCACCGACTGGCACAGGAAACATCCGTCACTTACGTAGAACGATAGAATGGAACCGCAAAACACGCAGAACACGCGATTGGAAACCATCCTCGTCGGATCGAAGGCAGCCATGACGACAATGGGAGTTGGTATCAAGCGCATCGTCCGGGCCCTGTAAGTCTCTGCCGCCCTTTGCGTGTTTTGCGTCCTTTGCGGTTCCTTCTTCCTTTGGCTGACCGCCTCCAGCAAACGCCGCCTCCGCGTCAACGGCCCTTGCCACTCGCAATAGGCAACGCCGGGTAATCAGCCAGAAACGCCCGCAGTTCGGCGGATCCCGTCACCGCCGCTTCCCCCGCCGCGATCAGCTGATCCACGTCCGAACGCGGGATGCTCAGCCCGGTGGGAATCGCCAGCAGCTTGTCCTTCTCCGGACCCGGCACCATCTCCGCCAGCGAAATATGGATCAGCATGGCGCGCACATCGTCGCAGCGTGCGCCATCGACAATCTTGCCTTGGCTACAGCGAACCTTGGCAACAGTGCCGGCAAGGCTATGCACGAAATCGTTCACCGCGCTCAGCGTCTCGAAGTTGTAGCGATCGATCTGCGCGCCGGACACCAGCCCGAACAGCGAGAAAATACCGCCGACCGCCCGGCGTTGCGCAACTGTGGAATCCTGTGTGCCCTGCCCATCGATGCTCAGGATCAGGATACGTCGCGCGCGATCAGCACCGCGCGCTCGCATCTCGTCGGTGGACAAGGCCATATTCTGCATCACCGTAGCCCCCGCACGCAGCGCCAGGTTGTCCGAGACTCCGCCATCGACCAGGTGCAGATAGCGAGTCTTCTCGGGATCCAGGTACTGTTCGGACTGCTTCGCCTCGACGCCAATCCGCGACAGCGGATCATTGCGTTGCGCCTCGGTCACGTGGCTGAGCCAGCCCGGCTCGCGCCCACGGCAATCCTCGGCATGACTGGTCAGCGTGATCGGTGAAAACAGTCCCGGGAATCCATTTGAAGCCGCAACCGCGCGCGACACCGGGAACTTCGCGAGATCGGAGCAGATCAGATCAAACATATTCTGCGTAAACAGGACAGGATTGCCATAGGCGATATCCGTGGCGCCGATCCCGACCATCGGACGCCCAAGCTTCGCCAGATCGGCGAACGTCGCGCCGTGGAACATGGTGCGGTCATAGACGCGCTCCATGAAGTCGTTGGTGCCAACAAGCGGGTCGCTGATCCAGGTCCAGTTCCACGGCAGCAGGTAGATGCCCCAGATGTAGCTCTCGGTATCCCGATAGAGGAAATCCGTCTCGAAATTCCCGAATGCCTGGTCGCGATACAGGCCGTAATACGCCGCCGGAAAGCTGCCGCCCGATACACCGGCGATCGCATCGACAACGTGCAGCAACGGCTGTGGACCGTCGGCGAACGGCACGCTCACCTGGCGCATGCCTTTGAGCGCACCATAGCCAAACGAGGCCGAGCGCTTCCCGCCCCCTGACATGGCGACGAGCACCAGCAGGTCAGGATGGGACCCTGGTTGCGGCGCCAGTTCGGACAACCGGTAGCCACCCTTGGAAATATCGATGCTTCCCGCCGGAGCCAGTTCGGCCGGCGTCAATGGGGTTGTGTCGGTGACAGTCAGTGACGCACAACCGCCGAGTAAAGCCACGAACAGGAGTACTGCCAGCTTCATCGCCGGAGCAGACTAACCGGCTTCGGCCACGGCTGCGAGCCGGCCAGTTGAATTTGCCCGCTTATGACCCGATCCTGATGCTGTTCGAATCTTTCAGGAGCCTCGCCCTGCACCGTATCGGTCCCACCTCGCGTATCTACTTTTCCCAGCGCCTTCGGCTGCACTACGTTGACTGGGGCAACGCATCCGCGCCGCCGCTGATCCTGCTGCACGGCGGACGCGACCATTGCCGCAATTGGGACTGGGTGGCCGCGGCGCTGCGTGATGACTACCACATCATCGCCCCGGACCTGCGCGGCCATGGCGACTCCGCGTGGTCGGCGTCCGGCCACTACACGATGGCAAACTACATCTACGACCTGGCGCAGCTCATCCATCAGCAGGAGGTCGCCTCGGTCTCCATCATCGCGCATTCGCTGGGCGGCAACATCGCCGTGCGCTACGCCGGCATCTATCCCGAAGTGGTGCGACGGCTGGTGGTGATCGAAGGCCTCGGTCCGCCGCCACGCCAGCCGGGCGAGAAGCCGCGCCGCGCGATCGACGAGAAAATGCGGGCATGGATCGACGAGACGCGCGCGCTGTCGGGCCGGATACCTCGGCGCTACCCCTCCATTGAAGAGGCGTTGCAGCGCATGCAGGAGGAAAACCCACATCTGTCCGCCGAACAGGCCCGCCATCTGACGCAGCATGGGGTCAACCAGAACGAAGACGGCACCTATAGCTGGAAGTTCGACAATTACGTTCGGGTCTGGCCGCCCTATGACATGACGCGCGACGAAATCGCGTCGCTGTGGTCGCGTATCACCTGTCCCACCCTGCTGATCCACGGCAAGGAGAGCTGGGCGAAAGACCCTCAGGAGGACGGCCGCGCCGCCTATTTCCGCGATGCGCGCGTGCTGGGCGTCGAGGGCGCCGGGCACTGGGTGCATCATGACAGGCTGGACTTATTCCTGCGGGAGGTCAGTTCGTTCCTGCAAACTTAAGATTAATCGTCCCGCTATCATCAGCTCTTAACCCAATCTTACCGATCTTCGTTCTAAGGCCTGACCATGAGTTCAGCCCTTATCTCCAGTGCCGACGCCGAACGCATTCCGATCCCAGCAGAAGACGAGGACGTCGCGGCACTCCGCAACAGCGTCGTCTCCAAGCTGACATATTCGGTCGGTCGCGACCCGATCGTCGCCACCGATCGCGACTGGTTTGTGGCCACCGCGCTCGCAGTGCGCGACCACGCGCTGGAACGCTGGATGGCGTCAACGCGCAACAACTACGTCTCGCGCAGCAAGCGCGTCTATTATCTGTCGCTGGAATTCCTCATCGGCCGGCTGCTGCATGATTCACTGAACAATCTGGGCCTGGTCGATCGCATGCGGGCGGCGCTTGCCGAGTTGGGCGTCAGCTACGACAGGTTGCGCGACATCGAGCATGACGCCGCGTTGGGCAATGGCGGGCTCGGGCGACTTGCCGCCTGCTTCATGGAAAGCATGGCGACGCTGGGCATCGCCGCGCACGGCTACGGAATCCGCTACAACCACGGCATGTTCCGCCAGGGCATTCGTGAGGGCTGGCAAATAGAATATCCGGAGAATTGGCTGACCTTCGGCAACCCTTGGGAAATTGCCCGGCCAGACGCGTCGCATCAGGTCGGTTTCGGCGGTACTGTCGAAACCCAACTCAAGCCGAACGGCGAGCCACGCTTCATCTGGCATCCCGCCGAGATCGTTCAGGCGGCCGCCTACGACACACCGATCATCGGTTGGCGCGGACAATTCGCCAATACCTTGCGCCTCTGGTCCGCGTGGGCCAGCGACATGCTGCAACTGGACGCGTTCAACCGCGGAGACCATGTCGGCGCACAGGCAGAGCGAGCGCGCGCGAACTCGATATCCCAGGTGCTTTATCCCAGTGACGCGACGCCGGCAGGCCAGGAGTTGCGACTTCGGCAGGAATTCTTCTTCACCTCCGCCTCCTTGCAGGACGCGGTGGGCCGGCACATGCGCCAGCAGAACGGCGATATCCGCACGCTGCCCGACAAGGCATCGTTCCAGTTGAACGATACGCATCCGGCCATCGCGGTCGCTGAGTTGATGCGCATCCTGGTTGATCTGCACGAGATCCCCTGGGACGAGGCGTGGCAGATAACGACCGATACGATTTCCTATACCAACCACACATTGCTGCCCGAGGCGCTGGAGAGCTGGCCGGTCTCGCTCATGGAGCGGCTGCTGCCGCGCCACATGCAGATTGTGTATCAGATCAACCGGGTGCATCTCGATACCGTTTGCGCATTGCCGCGCTCAGATGGGCCGCCGCTGTCCGTCTTGTCGCTGATCGATGACAACGCTGGCCGCCGCGTGCGGATGAGCTCGCTTGCGTTCATCGGTTCACATAAAGTCAATGGCGTTTCCGAACTGCATACCAACCTGATGCGCGAGACCGTGTTCCGGGACCTGCATCGGATTTTTCCGGAGCGTATCGTCAACAAGACCAACGGCATCACCTTCCGCCGCTGGCTGTTCGCCGCCAATCCCCAGCTGACCCGCCTGCTGACCGACGTCATCGGGCCGAAGGTGCTGGACGACGCCAATGCCCTGGCGGAGTTCGCAGGCGTCGCTGACGACACCGCTGTGCATCAACGGCTTAACCGGATCCGGCGCGGAAACAAGCAGGTGCTGGCAAAGCTCGTGGCCGACAGGATGGACGTCGAGCTCGACCCCGACGCGTTGTTCGACGTGCAGATCAAGCGCATCCATGAATACAAGCGGCAATTGCTGAACATCCTGGAGACGATCGCGCTGTACAACGACATGCGGGCGCGGCCGACGTCCAATTGGGTGCCGCGGGTGAAGATCTTCGCCGGCAAGGCCGCCCCCAACTATCGCCACGCGAAGCTCATCATCAAGCTGATCAACGACGTGGCGCAGGTGGTCAACCACGATCCGGC
>Ga0310811_10001599_pt1 | contig 28169 bp, 16 predicted proteins | sample YCmetagenome_FD_207642 | JGI IMG/M metagenome (GOLD analysis project Ga0310811, IMG submission 207642) | Soil microbial communities from experimental microcosm in Duke University, North Carolina, United States - YC | ecosystem: Engineered > Artificial ecosystem > Soil microcosm > Unclassified ... | reverse complement strand
GAATGCGCCAGCCGATGCAGCCGAGCAAGCGAGAAAGGAATTTGAACAAGAACTCCAGATTGACCCCAGCAACGCTGGAGCGGAGTATGTCTTGGGCGAACTCGCCCGCCAGACTCAGGAATTAGACGCTGCCATCCTGCACTTTTCTCGGGCAACAAAACTGGACCCGAGCTTTGGGGATGCGTTTCTTGGATTGGGCACATCATTCATTTCAGCGAAGAAATTCCCAGAGGCAGTTCCCGCACTCGAAGGAGCCGTTAAACTTGAACCTCAGAACCCCGCTGCCCATTACAATCTCGGACTCGCCTACACTCGTGTGGGTCGTAAAGAAGAAGCTGATCGACAGTTTGCAATCCAACGAGACTTAGTTGCGAAGAGCGATGAGCAAAAGAACGCCAGACCTGGAATGAGCACTGCACAATAGCTTCGATCTGTTGACCCAATGCAATCAAGCGAGCGCAAATTGAGCTATGGGGTTCTTTACGCTGGCGCCTTGTTCCTTGGCTTTGGTGCAGGCTGGTGTACTTGCAGCGGCTTCGCGCAGGCACAGCCTTCCGTTCACTTCACGAATATCACCGACACCGCCGGGATCAAGTTCGTCCACTTCAAGGGCAATGACGGCATTTCCATTAATCGCGAGGAGTTTGGCCCCGGCGTCTGCGTCGGAGACTTCGACGATGATGGCTGGCAAGACATTTACTTCGTCAATGGACGTGATCTATACGATCGCGGAATTTCCGTGCGCAATGCTCTTTACCACAACAACGGAGATGGCACGTTCACCGATGTGACTGAAAAAGCGGGAGTGTCTGGCACTGGTTACGGGTTGGGCTGCGTGTGGGGCGACTACGACAATGACGGCTTTCCAGATCTTTTCGTGACGCAATATGGGCGTAACGTGCTTTACCGAAACAACGGCAATGGAACTTTTGCAGACGTGACGGACAAGGCCGGTGTGGCCGGTCTTGAGTCAGGCAGCTTTCACAGCGGAGCGACGTTTTTTGACTACGACCGCGATGGATTTCTCGACCTTTACGTAGGAAGCTATGTCGCTCTCGATCCTGACGGTCCTCGATACTGCAATATTGGAACCATCAACAGCAGCTGCCCTCCCAGCGCTTATAAGGGAAGCACGAACGCGCTGTATCACAACAACGGCGATGGGACATTCACAAACGTGACTCGTGCCATGAACATGCTTCAGCCAAAGGGGAAAAATCTTTCCGTGGGAGCGGCAGACTACGATAACGACGGGTGGCCGGACCTGTTCGTGGCCAATGATGGTGTCGAAGCGTACCTTTACCACAACCAGCAGGGCAAGCGATTCGAGGAAATTGCTGTTCCAATCGGAATAGCATTTTCGGCGGGCGGACATCTGATGGCGGCGATGTGCATTTCTCTGGGCGACTATGACAATGATGGATTGCTGGATCTGTACATCTCGGATTTTCAAGGCTCATCCGATCATGTCTGGCATAACGACGGGAACGGCAACCTCGACGAGGTCAGCGATATCTTGGGAATCATCGCGCCTACGCACAACGTGTTGAGCTTTGGCGGAGGGTTTTTCGACTATGACAATGACGGGTGGGTGGACCTGTTTATCGGCAATGGCCATGTTTACCCGGAGATCGAGCAGGCATCGCCAGGAACACGTTATAAGCAGCTGAATTCGTTGTTTCATAACGAAAGGGGCAGGAGATTTTCCGACGCGACTGCGATTTCTGGAATAGGTCAGCAAACGCCTCACGTTGCGCGCGGCGTCGCGTTCGCCGACCTCGATAATGACGGGTTCGTGGACATAGTTGTCGCCAACAACGGCGATCCTCCGCTGCTTTTGCGCAACAACGGAAATGGCAATCATTTCCTGAATTTCAAGTTGATTGGTACCAAGAGCAACCGCGACGCGACAGGTGCGCGTATCCGCGTTATAGCTGGCCGAATTTCGCAGATTCGCGAAATTGCGGGTGGAGGTAGCTATCTGTCTCAAAGCGATCTGCGGGCGAACCTCGGATTGGGTTCTGAATCCAAAGCCGAGTTAGTTGAGATAACGTGGGCCAATGGGCAGAGGCAAAGCTTTCGTGATGTTGCTGGCGACAATTTCTATGTCGTCCGCGAAGGGGAAAATGAACTTCACGCTCAGCACTATAATTCCAAGGCTCATCCATCCAACAGAGCGCCGAAGTAGCCTAGCGCTTCACCCGCGCACCGCCGCCAGCGCCTCGTAGGCTGCGCCGAGCACGGGGGCGTCTTCGTTCAGCACCACGAAAATAGGAATCTTCGCAAGCTGGCTGCTGAGTTTTTGCTTGTCGGTAAAGGCGTGGACGAAGCTGCCGTCTTTAAGCTTGGGCAATATCTTGAGGGCGATGCCTCCGGCGATGTATACGCCTCCGAACGGAAGGACGCGTAAGGCCATGTTCCCTGCCTCGGCGCCATAGGCTTCCATCCAGATGTGGAGTGTTTCTTCACACGCAGAACAAGTTCCCTCGAATGCCTGCTGGGTGATCCGCGCGGCGGGGTCCACGCTGGGATCGTCAAAGAAGGCGTGGTGAACTCCGGGAAAAATGATCTGGTGAATGGAGCGAAACCCTCTTCCGGAAACAATCTCTTCCGTGACCACTCGCGGAAGGCGGTGTCGCAGAGACTGCAGCAGCAATAATTCGCAATCGTTACGCGGGGCGAAGTCAGTCAGAGAGGCCTCGGACGGGGTCACGCGATAGCGGGTTCCATCCCAGAAGAGAATCGCCTCGCCCAGGCCGGTTCCGGCGGCGATCAGGGCCTTGGGAGCGCGGTCTTCGGCGATAGCATCGTTCAATTGCATCAGGTCTGTAGGCTTCAGATAAGCCAGGCTGGAGGCTGCCGCGACGAGGTCATTCAGAAGCAGCATTCGGTTCGGAGCAAGCCCCAGCGTGGTCGCGACGGATTGGGAATCAACCGGCCAGGGAAGATTGTTACTGAGGGCCCGTCCGCCAATAATGGCGGCTGCGACCCCGAAGGCGGCAGCTTTTAACTGACGGTTTGCCAAATTGACGCCGTCCTGCTGCGCCAGCTTTTGAAAATCAGCCAGCAAGGCTTCGAGCGTCGGAAATCCTCGCGTGGGCAGACTGATCCGATGGACAGGCTTCAATGAAGAGCCGTCTTCGTCGAAGAGGACCAACGTGCACTTGGTTCCGCCGATGTCGCCTGCCAGGATCATCCGTTTAGTGGTGAATGGAAAAAATCACTCGAAACCCCGAGAATCCGATTGCGAAAACACCGGACGCGCATGTGCCCGCTTGCTGTACGAACAGTTTACTTCAATCGCATTCGGGAGCGGAGTTCGCCACATCGGAGACGCTGTGGTTAGATTTCAGACGTGAATCGGCTGGCCGCGTGGACATCTGGACGATTCTTTGATCCACGCGATGCGTGCGAATGATTGACGATGCGCAGGGTAATCCAGTTTGTAAACACGAATAGATAGCGAATATGGCTTTGGGGCGCCGCCGATTTTATTGGTTTTCGCCGTAGTTCATAAGTTTCAGCCGGTTAGCACCGCAAGATGCCCGAGAATTTGCTTGACTTCCACAGCCCTTGCACCGCAGAGTATGCGAAGCCGGAACCAAAACAGTATAGGTTCCGTGGGATGCCCGCTCTGGCAACTCCCACCTAGTGATGGCCACTACTCTTGCCCCGGTCGACAGCCGGGAGGTTGTACGGTGTGATCACTGCCTTTTAGTTCAATTCCGCACATCTAACGATCTTTGCCGCCGGTGCCACTTGTCTTTGGACGAAGAGGAGCCGGAAGTGGTGCAGGCGCCCACGCCGATGCTGGTGCCGCCACCGCATCGTGGGCATTTGAATCTTGCGGCCTCCATCCGCGCCATGCGGCTGCGCAACGGCTTGAGCCAGCGGCAACTGGCGGGGCGCATGTCCGTCCCGCGAACCTACGTCTCAAAAATTGAAAATGAAAAAGCTACGCCGACGCTTTCGTCCTTAGAGCGCCTGGCCCGTGCCCTGGAGGTGACTGTGCCCGATCTGCTCAGCGGCGGCGAACGCAATCGTCAGGAAGAGATCGCCGAATTGATGAAAGACCCGTTCATCGCCGAGATGATGCCGTTCGTCTCGTCGCTGAATGGCATGCAGATGTCGAGCATCCTGACCCAGATCCGGGATTTGACGCTGAGACCGAGAAGAACGGCGTAAGCTCGATGAGTTTCCCATGTCTCGCAAAATCGGCGAGACATGGGGCACCCCCTTTTGGGTTTTATCGGAAACGATCAGGTTTTATCCGGGCGAACCAGCCAACACTGAAGCCGGAGCTTAGAAGCTCCGGCTTTTTTATCGCTACTCTGGATCAGTAGGATCGTTGAACAGCACAGTCAGCTTGATGCTGCCATGCCCGAGCTGCGGAAAGTTTGGAGTACTGCGGTTACCAGGATCGAGGGTCGATGCTGTGTCATCCGGCGGAAACAATATCAGGGAATTCAGGAATGCCTGCAGCGCACCTGACTCAAGTGCGGTCAATCTGGCATAGGCATCGCGCGAGGCTTGCGATTCCCCGCCGTGGCGAAGGATGACATCATCGAGAGTCATGCTGCGGCCATCGTGGCCGTATGGCGCGGTGGAACCAACACCCCAGAGCGGCCGCGTGAGAAAGACCTTCTGCAGCGTGCCGTCGTAATTCCTTTCGTAAAACCCCGGCCCCACGTCGTGACGTTTGAAATCGGTAAAAATGTTTTTCACCAGGAACGGATTCCCCTGTGCAACCTTCAGCGAGGGATATCCGCTGCTGTCGTTGACGACATTGATCAGGGCTTGCGCAGTAGAAAACAAAGCATTGAAGTTTCCGTTCACTGGATCGTAAACCGTGTTAAGGTCCGCCACTCGGCGGTCGTGATTGATCTGCAGGTCGGAGATGTGGCAGGAGCTGCAGCCAATGCGGTTGAAGACGATCCGGCCGAGCTGGGTGGCAAGGTTCTGCTTACCCAGGGCGGGCTTGAAGTAATTGAGAAGATAAAATTCGAGATGGTCCACGATAGCGGGGTCGAGTTCATATTGACCGGAGACTGCGTCTGGAGCAGCAGGCCCACTGATTTTGTCCAGTGCCCCATCAAGCACCATGCCCGCCGGAGTGGTCACTTTCTGACCGGTGCTGGCAGCGGCAAGATCGGGATCGTTCACTTCTATTCCCATCTCTTTGTGCAGCGCACCCACGATGAATTCGCGCATCGAAATGGTGCTGCCCTCGGCGAAGAATGGCTTCACACGAAGATCAGGGTCAATGCCAGCTATCTGCGAAGTATCCACAACGCCGCCGGCACTCGCGCTGATTGAGCCGTAGCTTATTCCCTTACTCCTTAGCTGTAGCGTGACTGGGCGAGAGGTTCTTGCGGCTTGAGTAATCGCCTCCTGGCGAATGTTGCGAAGATCAGTCGTAATTTCGTCGGCCAGCATTTCCTTAAGGCCCAAGCCGAAGAGATGCGGGGCATCGCGGCTGTCTGGACGGGTAGCGACGTTTCCGCCAGTCCCAGCCGACCCCCTTGGCCGGCCGTGGCACAAGGCACAGCTGTCGGCCAGCCCCGCTCCGATTGCCCCGTCGGTATTGAGATCGCCGGTACCATCTCCCTCGTTTGCCCCCTGCCCCTGCAAGTGCGTGAACTTCCGTTGAAAGAGCTGGCGGCCGCGGCGAATCGAGCGAAAAGGATCTCGCTGGATGATGAAGATCGACGAATTCCAGGTATTGATGTCGCCCCGCCCCGCGCCGGTTTCATCCTGGAGTGACTTGGCGATGCCAACTTTGGCGGTGTTAGGAGCCTGGGTCTGGTCGGTGAGTTGCGGGGCAGCAGAAATTGAAAGACTAAACAGCATCGCGATACACACTAGAGATTTCATACTTCTGACCTCCCCAATAACCTGAATGTTTGCCCTGTTACTTAGTGAATCGGAAACCGCGGACAAAAGCCGCCATACTGGCTGGAAAACGTAGCCGTTAGTCTCGTCATTGCCGGAACTCCGGCTAAGGCTTCAGTACGTGCGAGTTGGTTGTCAGGAACTTCCAAGAGCGGCCAATCGTTTTTGGGCAGCTGCGCGTTGGATATCCACGTACTCATTGGAACCGGGAAAACGCTGCCAGAGGTCAGCTAAATGCTGGTAGCAGATGCGCGCCTGCACAGTCCGATGGCGGCGGGCATAAAAATCGCCCAAAGCCGTTTCCAGATTGGCGAGCGGGATGAGATTGGTAGCGTCGTAGTGGCCAAGAGCGGCCTTCAGTGCCTCGGCGCGCCCCTCAATAAACAGGTCCTCGGCGTGCTTAGACTCACCTGCTGCGGCACTGGCCTTTCCTGCGACTATGAGTGCCTGCACCAGTTCGTTGCGCTCGTCCCATTGCCCACCTTGTCCGGATGCAAGAACACGCACAGCATCCAGCGCAGATTGGGCGGTCGCTCGAGCTTCTGCTACCCTGCCGGTCCTCAGTTGTGCCTCGCTGAGCCGCAGCAGTGCGCGCTCGCGGCGCGAAATGAAAAGATAGTTGGATTTCGCAGATTTGAGCAAATCAGTGAACATATTTACGGAATCTTTCGCAAGCCTTAAACTCGCTTTCGGAGAGATTTGGCGGAGATGGAATGAAACCCAATAGGTTGCGATCGCGCGGCTGAATTGGGCTGAGGTATTTGAAGGGTCACTGTTCGCCATGGCCTGAGTCTCTTCGAGATAGCGCTTATCAATCTCAAGTCCTCGACCGGGGTTTCCAAAAGTCGGCCCCATGTCCTGGTCATAAAGCTCAGCTCGAAAGTGATATTGGAGGGCGTGACGGCGATGCAGCGACGGATTCTGCGGTTCGCTGCGGAGCAACTCGTTAAGCAATGACTCGTCTTCCTCTAATGCTGCCACCGACTGAGAGAGCAGGCCGAGTTCCATGGCTGCAGTCCCTATTCGCTCGTCTGCGTCAGCCAAAAGAGATACGGCGTCGCGTTCACGTTTGCTCGAAACCCGACTGCGCGCCAAGTCGCCACACCGCGAAAACTCGGCGTAGGCTTGCTGGTACTGGTTCATATCCTCATCCATATCCCCCAGGCGGCACCAGGTGTCGGCGCGCGCAATCTCCTGGGAACCGCTCAATTGAACGGCTACGCTCAAGCGATCGTAAGCCTGAATCGCAGACTCGGAGAGTGAGCGGGCACGCTTCAAGTCGTGTGTAAAACGCACCAGACCTGCATAATTTGCGTAGTAAGGCGCCAGATCAGAAAGGTATTTAGGGTCTTTCGCAGCGATGTGGCGATAGATCTCGCCGGCTTTTTCATAACTCTTCAGCGCATCGTCTATTCGGCCCAGGTTTGCTTTCGTAGGATAACCCTGAGCGTCTCCAACCTTGGTATAGGCCGCGGCAATCTCTTCCTGCAGTTCCAAGTCTCCGGCTGAATTCTTCGCGAGGTTGTCCAGATATTCCAACGCAGTGCGCACCATCAACTCGCGGGCCTTGGTTGAGCCTTCCAGAACGGCAATCTGATCGTGGAGATCAAATACAAAAGTATGGGCAAGCTTACGAACGTCCTGAAAGCGCTGGTCAGCGATCCTTCGCTGGTAGATGGCAACCCCCGAGGCCCCCAGAATTAGAACGGTGGCGAGCACGGCAGCGGAGAGACTTACTCGGTTGCGGCGCACGAACTTCCGCATGCGGTAAGCAAGTGCGTCGGGGCGTGCGCTGATCGGCTCGTGCTTGAGATAGCGCTGAAGATCGTCGGAGAACGCTGATACCGAAATGTATCTCTCGACTGCGTTTTTCTTAACGGCTTTCGCGATGACAGTGTCGAGATCGCCGCGAAGCGATCGGCGGAGCTTCTCGGGTGTGGTGGAACGTTTTTCGGAAACTTCTGTTTTCGAGTCTCCTGGAATCGCATCGGAAGCCCGACGCGGCTCCCGTTCCACGATGGCTCTGACTAATTCTGCTGGAGAATGGTGAGTTCCCGCCAGATGTTGTCCGGTCAACAGCAGGTAGAGGAGCGCTCCCAAGGCGTAAATGTCGGTTGCTGTCGTGACGGGCGCGCCCGTTACTTGCTCCGGTGCTGCGAATAGTGGGGTCAGCGCGGCCCCGCCGTCCATTGTCAGTTGGGTTGCGGCCGCTGGAGTAAGGTCGTCAGCCAGGAATTTTGCGATTCCAAAATCGAGCAGCTTGACGGTGCCGTCTTTTCTTACCAGTACATTGGACGGTTTCAGATCGCGATGGACGATCAAGTTCGCGTGCGCTTGCCCGACAGCGCCCAGGACGTCGAGAAACAGCTTCACCCGGTCATTCACCTCGAGTTTGTGCCAATCGCAATAGTCCTGAATTGGGAGTCCATCTACATACTCGAGGACGAGGTAAGGCTCTCCGGTTGCTGTGACACCCGCGTCCAGTAGTTCGGCAATGTTCGCATGCGAAAGCTGGCCGAGAATTCTGCCTTCCCTCTTGAACCGCTCGACCCCGCCCTGCACCGCGACTGAAAAGTGCAGGAACTTCACGGCAACTTGGCGATCGAAGCGGCCGTCGCTGCGTCCGGCCAGCCAGACACTGCCCATGCCGCCCCGGCCAATCGGGGAAATCAACGTATAGGCGCCAATGGTTTTGCCCTGAAGTGCCGAATCCAATGCGGGGGGCGAAGGCGATGCTTCCAGAAAATGCTCGTCCGCTGCAAGCTCTTCCAGAAGACTCTGCAGAAGCGCGGCCAACTCCGGCTTCTCCGCAGCGAACGAACTCAGCCACCGTGCACGTTGCGGTTCCGGCAACGAAAGCAAGTAATCGAGGTGAGGGCTGACTTCCGCCCATCGTTCGGGGTTCAGAGTTTGCATCGGCTACGTATCCAAATCCATACTGATCGTGCGATGGAGGTAGATTCGCGCCTTCTCCCACTGGCGCTGCACGGTGCGCTCGGAGATGCTCTTCATCGTTGCGATTTCGGTGAAAGTGAAGCCGCAGAAAAATTTCAGATCAACGATTTCGGCGAGAACAGAATCGGCTTTGGCAAGCTCGTCGAGCGCGCCACTGATTCGAGTCAACTCGCGAGCGTCAACTGCGTCTTCAAGCTCGGCTCCAACCGAGGTAATTTCAAACTGCCCACCCCGCTTTTGAGCAGAGCGGCTGCGCGCGTGATCGATGATAAGCCCGCGCATGACGCGCGCGGCGTAACCCATGAAACGGGCGCGATCGGGGAAGCGGCTTCCCTCCCTCCCGGCCATTTCAAGGTAGGCTTCGTGCAAAAGTGTTGTGGCGCCGAGGTTCATGGAATGCCCCTGACGGGACAGTTGGCGTTTCGCCACTCGATGGAGTTCAGAATAGAGCGCGCTGAAGAGCGCGTCCGAGGCTGGACGGCCACCTGCCTCCGCCTGCTCTATGAGCGCAGCGAGGTTAGATTCCAACTGAGAACTCCGAAACGAGTGGCGTCTACTCTTGGGCCGTAAGATTGCAACATTCAGGGCCAACAGTCAAGCGGGATTTGAATCTCCCGAACGGGAATCGCGGCAAATTTCTTGCCACTGAGTGCACAGAGGGCTTCACAGAGGCTTTGGATGCGGAAGGCGGTCGGTAACTTCGGCCAGCGAGGCCAATTTTTGTGCCAGCTCCGGCTTGAGCGACCCCGGTTGGCAGCGCCAGTGGTAGTTGCCGACGTTCGCGCTCGGCGTGTTCAGGCGCGCTTCGCTGCCGAGGCTGAGGACCTCCTGAAGAGGAACCACTGAGAAATTTGCCGGAGAGCTTTGGGCGAGGCGAATCAGGCCCCAATTCACCCCGTCTTCACTTGAGCCGACGAGCGCCGTAACCCCTGCGCGCTCTTTCTCGCTCAACGTGGACCACCAGCCGAGAGTGGTGTCGTTGTCGTGAGTTCCCGTGTAGACGACCTTGTTTGCATCGAGACGATGCGGCAGATAGGCATGTGCGCCGGCATCGCTGAAGGCGAATTGCAGCACTGCCATCCCGGGGATGTGATGGCCGTCACGAAGGGCGTGAACATCGGGCGTGATGTAGCCGAGGTCTTCCGCGAAAAACGGCAATCCGCCGAGCTCCTGCTTCAATTTATTGAAAAAATCATCGCCCGGACCATTCACCCAGCGGCCGTTGATCGCGGTCGGCTCGCTGGCGGGGATTTCCCAGAACTGGGCGAAGCCGCGGAAGTGGTCGAGCCGGATGAAGTCGCAGGTCTGGGTGGCCCACCGCAGGCGCTGGACCCACCAGCGATAGTCTTCGGCGCGAATAGCGTCCCAGTTGTAAAGCGGATTGCCCCAACGCTGGCCGGTGGCGCTGAAATAGTCAGGCGGCACGCCGGAGACGACTTCTGGCAGAAGATCTTCTTCCTTCAGGCGAAACAGGCGGCGGTTGGCCCAGACGTCGGCGCTGTCGTAGTCCACGAAAATGGCGACGTCACCGACGACGCGTATGTGCTTCTCGGCACAATACGCGCGAATGGCTCGCCACTGCTCCCAGAAGAAAAACTGTGCGACGCGACGGACCGCCAGATCAGCGGTGGCCCCCTGTACGAACTCATGCAGCGCGTCAGGATTGCGGCGGGCAAATTGTTCCGGCCATCGGCTCCAGTCGCGGCCATGGCGTTCGCGCAAAACGTCGAAGGCAATGAAATCCGTGAGCCACCAGGAATTTTCGGAGCAAAACGCATTGTAACGATCGCGAGCGCCTGAGTTGGCTCGGTTGAGGAAGTTATCGGCAGCGCGCTGAATCAGCGGCAGCTTGGCGCGGCTCACCCTCTCGTAATCGATGGGCCCTACGTCGCTGGTGAGGTGCGATATCTCGCGAGAATCCAGCCAGCCGTCGGCCGCCAGCCGTTCCAGACTGATCAGCAGGGGATTACCTGCGAAAGCAGAAGTGGAGGAATAGGGCGAGTTACCGTTTGCGGGTGGATTCAGCGGAAGAACTTGCCACAAACCTTGCTTCCCGTCCGCTAGGAAATCGAGAAATTCGTAGGCCGCGGGGCCGAGGTCGCCGATGCCACCGCGCGAGGGCAGCGAGATGGGGTGAAGAAGGATGCCGGAGAGACGGGGAAAGGACATGGAATCGGGTGATCGGGTCATGGGATGATCGGGTGATCTAGATGGAGCGTACGATGCTTCGGGCAATGGCTAGCCGAGCACTGATGATTCAGATCACCCGATGACCCGGACCTACTCTTGTTCGGTTCTTGCCTTCGTCAGCGATTGCATCTCGGCCTGATTGATTCTGATCTTGCCGGATTTTTCCATCGACTGGCGCAGCGTTTCCAGATAGAGAGAGAAAGCCTCGTTCTGCTTTTTCTGCAGTAACTGATCGCGAATCTGGTCTTTTTTCGCGGTGTAGTCGGCATCACTTGGCGCCTGCTTGTCTACTACGGAAAGCGCAGCACCGTTGTCGCCGTTGTTGATAGGGCCGCTGATCTCACCCGGCTTCAGGGTAAAAGCGACTGCAGCGCCGCCGCTCATGGATCCGATGTCCGGTACCTGGGCGTCGGGCAAAACCAGATCGCTGGTCTTGTAAGTTGCGCCGATCTCCTTGGCAGCCTTCTTGAGGTCGTGCCCGGCTTTGGCCTTATCCGAAAGCTCCTGGGTCTTTTGCGTCAAAAGTTGTGAGGCGCGTTCGTTCTTAAACTCAGTCTCTACGCGGCTGCGAATTTCTTCGAACGTCGGCGTGGCGGGAGGCTTAATTGCCGTCACATCGTAGATGGCCCAGCCCTGATGGAGTTGCGCCTGGTCAATGGTATTCAAAGCTTGCCCGAAGGCGGCGGTCATAAACTGCGGGTCGCTGCCGATGCCGGGAAGAATGTCTTTGCTGGTGACGAAGTCGGTCGAGATCACCTGCAGATTTTTCGCTGCGGCAGCTTTCTCGAGACTCGAGTTTTTTGCAGCCGCCAGGAACTGTTCGGCAGCCTTTTGCGCGGCCTCGCCGGCCTTTTGCTGCTTGATGATCGGCTCAATCTGGGGCTTCACTTCGTCCAGCGTTTTGACCTTAGCTTCCTGCTTGTCGTCCACGTGAATGATGTGGAAGCCGAAGGTGGTCTTTACCAGGTCGCTGGTGCCGCCTTTGGGAAGTGAAAACGCCACTTTCTCAAATTCAGCGACGGTCTTGCCGCGCCCAATCCATCCGAGTGAGCCGCCTTCTTTCGCGCTCGTGTCTTCTGAGTATTTCTTGGCAAGAGCAGCAAAATCTCCGCCTGCCTTTACCTGCTTCAAAACATCTTCAGCTTTGGCGTGCGCGGCATCCACAGCCTTCTGATCGACTTTTCCATCAGCGTCCGGGGGCGGCGTTTTGATAAGGATGTGCCGGGCATTAACCTGCTCGAGCACGCGGTACTCGTCGCGGTGCTGGCCGTAATAGGCGCTGAGGTCATCTTGTGTGACCTGAAGTTGTGACAGCATGCGCGAGTTGTCGAAGACAACGTACTTAAGCTGGCGCTTCTCTGGAATCGAATTAACGTAGGTCTGCTTGTTGCGGTCGTAGTAGGCCTTCAGCTCGGCTTCGGCAGGGTGGAGCGTCTTGAGAACGTCGTCTTTTTTGATGACGGCGTAGTCGAACTTGACCTTGGTGTTTTGCTTTTCGAATTCCTGGCGGAGCTCGCCGTCGCTGACGGAGGCGCTTGAGGCTATCAGCTTCTCGAGCTTGCGAACGAGAATCTCGTCGGCAACCAGGTGCTCGAAGAGAGTGGGCGTCAGTTCAGCGTTCTGGAGCATCGCCTCATACTGCTGCTCGCCAATGAATTTGCCGCCAGGGAAAAAAGTTGCTGCGTAGCGCCCGTGCTGAAGCTCTTCGCGCACTTCGGGATCGGTGACGCGGAGCCCCATGCGGTTGGCTTCCGTGAGCATGAGCTTTTCATTGATCAGGTTGTCGGCGGCGCGCTGGGCGAAAAAGGGCATCAGCATGTTGGCCTGAGCTCCGCCGCGCGGGAATTGCTGCTGGACCATGGCCCGGGCCTGCTTTTGGACCTCCGCAGTAGTGACATCCTCTCCTGCCACTTTCGCCAGAACGCCCTGTTGAGGCGCATTGCCGCCGAGAGTTGTGGTGCCTGCTCCGCCGGGGAGAACGTACCAGGCCATAGAAATGCAGATAATAAGAAGGATGCCGGCCAGAAAATACTTCTTGAACCAGCTTGAGGTTTGCATGAAACGGATCATGAGTTAGGGAGCTCCAGATGAGCGGAAAAGTTGATTATAAATGAACCCGGCTGTAGAGACGTTGCTTGCGACGTCTCCTGCCGGCGCCCGTTTCCGATCGCTGGGTGTGCAGCTCCGCGCCGTCTGCGAAAGACGTAGCAAGCTACGTCTCTACAGATCATTTCGGGTAGTCATACGCGTAACCTCGCGGTTCGTTTCCTGATACGAAGCGCGTGTTGTACTTCAGCATGTATTCGAGATGCTCGCGGTCCGACGGAAACTTCCCTTTGTACGGATACTTGCCCATCGCCCGGAACGGCAGGGGTTCGACCGTGGCGCCGTCGGCGGCGTAGAAGTCCATGTCTTTTTCGTAGCCCTGGGCGTTAAAGAAGTAGTCGCGAGTCCAGCCTTTGGGAACCGGCGGGAGGTTGCTGGGATCGAATTCGAGCTGAACTTCTTCGCCCGAACCGAAGACGACCAGCTTGTCGTCGAAGGCGCTTAGCAATGGCTTGACATCACCATAGCGCGTGTATTCGCCAGCCTGGCGCGCGTAGGGGCCGGTGCGGCTGACCTGCTCGTAGTGGTATTTTACGTTTCCCGGCGGCAAATCTTCGATCTGGCGCGGGTAGCCGTGGAAGGCGAGGTCGGCGTTGCTCAATGGGACTTGGCTGAGTTTGAAATCGCGAGCTTGTGCGCTGCGGTCGACCAGGATGCTGTCCCAGTAAATCTGCAGATTCGTGGTGATGCGGAGCTTCGTGCTTCCGACGGGAACTTTGCCGTTGAGATCAACGGTAATGGTTTTGGGCAGGCCGGCGGGGAAACCCATGTCGTCGAGAACTTTGATCCACTTTTCTGACTGTGTGGCTCGGACATTCTTGTCCGAGCGGGATTCTGCGACACTCCCGTTCCGGTCGGTTTGCGCTTGAGGATTCTGGTCGGACAGGAATGTCCGACCCACACGGTTCGTGGCGACCGCGGCTTCTACATAAGGCGCCGTCGCTTCAATTCCTGCTTGCGAGGCTGCGTACATTCCGGTGGCGGTGAAGTATTCGATCTCTCCGTGCATCAGCAGGTGCAGCGGGCCTCCGCGATAGGGCTCGCCTAAGTCGAGAATCAGGCTATGCGGTTTAGTGAAGCCCTTGAACGGAAGCAGATCGAAGTTGCCGACGTATTTGTGGGCGAGCAGATCGGGGAGCAGATTGTTGCCTTTGTCGTCCCAGGCGCCGGCGGGGGGCTTCGCGTTCGAGCTGGTTACAACTTTGAATTCGGGATACGGAGGATTGCTGGCGAAATATTCGTTGGGATATACGGCCTGGTTCGCAGGGTGATCGACAGCCACGAGTTTGACCGCGTCGAGATAAACGACTTCTTCCATGGGCTCCATGAGGCGGAACGAAAGCACACCGCGCGGCGCACCACGGTCCGTGTAGGCCCGGGTGCCCTCACCCGGGCGGCCAGCCCTGCTGGCGGGAGCTGTCGAGATGCGCTCGACTGGGCGGGTGAGGGCACCCGCCCCTACGTGTTTCGTTGAGTTCCCCACTTCTCGAATCGCATTCGGGTCAATCTTTACCCACTCCGTCGGACGCGAAATATTTCGTTCGTTTGGCCCGACCCAGTGGCCTACAACTCCGGCGCCAAGAATGTCGGAGACCAGCTGATAATTTTCCCCATCCCACACAAATAACGTCGGGCATGAACTTCCGCGGCGATCGATTTCCAGAAAATCCGCCTGCTTGTTGGCGGCGACTTCGATTTCATCCTGCATGACGCCCATCGGCCAGAGCATGCGCACGACGTCAGCTTGCTTCGCTTGGCCGAGGCCGACGGTCAAGTACGGCGAGTTCTGCCCGAGATATCCGTTCGAGCCGTAGATTTCGTATTTCTGGCGAATGCCGTCGGAGAAGACTTCGACTTTGGTCCCGATGGCACTCTTGTTGTCGTTCAGTCCCTTGAGCGCGAGCCGCAGCCAGTTGTTCTTGTTGCCGCCTTCGTTTTTGAGCAGGACGGCGGGGCCGTGGTTCTGGGTGATGAGCAGGTCGGTGGCGCCGTCGTTGTCGTAGTCTCCGGTGATGATGGCACGCGGATCTTTGAGCTGAATTTTGTCGAGACCCACGTCGGCGGTGAAGTCTTTCCAACCGTCAGGACCAAGATTGCGGAACAGCTTGATTTCGCCTTTGCCCTCCTTCGTTTCGCCAACGGCGACGAGGTCCACCCAGCCGTCGTTGTCGTAGTCGAAGGCGGCAAGGCCGTAGGCGTGCGCCAAATTGGTTTCGGGAAGCTTGACCTGCTCGAAGGATTTGCCCTGGTCGTTGCGCCAGAGGGTAACTGATCCATCGACGTGCGTGAATGCCAAGTCCATCCAGCCGTCGTGATCGAAATCGAGGACCGCGACCCCGGCGCCCTCCGAGCTGCCTTTCGGCCACAAGCTTGGGGTTTTGAACTGTCCTTCTCGCGGATTTTTAAAGACCTCAGGATCGCCCTCCGAGTGGGTCATCACGAAATCTACTGCGCGATCGTTGTTATAGTCCGTGCCGACTGCAGCGATGCCTGGCCGCGTGATTAAGCCAATGTCCTTGGTGACGTTGGTGAAGGTCCCGTTACCGTTGTTGCGCCACATCGCATTTGTGGCCACCAGATGCAGCACCAACTCCCCTGTACTTGGAGGAATGCCGCGGCTGTCAGTACCCGCAACGAGCAGATCGATGTCACCATCGTGGTCATAGTCGATAAAAGTGAGGCCGAATGGCCCGAGACCACCAGTGATTCCTGCGGCGGAGGTAACGTCTTTAAAGGTTCCGTTCTTTTCATTATGGAAGAGCAGGACCTCTCTCGCCGTGCTCAACGCGAGGTCGGCAAATCCGTCGTTGTCGTAGTCGCCCGCTGTGCACCCAATTCCCTGGATGTGCTCCAAGCTTGCTTTGCTAGTAACATCTTCGAACTGACCACGCCCAATGTTGTGGTAAAGCGCCATTTCGCCTTGTGCGCCGCCATCGGGCAGCAAGATATCGATTTTTCCATCATTGTCGTAGTCCAGGTAGCACGCGCCCGAACCAGCTTTGTACAAGGGCATCTTGGTTTCAATTCGCGTCCGGGAGACAATCCCCGCCTCCTTCGTCGCATCCACAAACTTCACCGGAATTTGCGGCGGAACTTTTACCGGCGCGGTCGGCGACTCTTCGGCCAGCGAATACTTGCCCTGCTCGCCATAAGCCAGACTCATGGCCGAGCCGAGCTTGTTCTGCGTGATGTACTGGAAGCGCGCCAGGTGCTCGCGGGCGTGCGGGCTGTCGCCGGACTGCTGGTAGGCGCGCGAGAGTCCGAACTGCGCCGAGGCGTGCAGCGGATTGAGCTTGAGCGCGTGCTCGAAGGCGTCAATTGCCTGCGGAAACTGCTTGAGCTGCGAATAAACCGTGCCGAGGAAGTACCAGGTATCGGCGTCGCCGTCGTCAATGGCGATGACGTGCTTGAAATCTTCGACCGCGGCCTCGGGATTGGCGCTGTTCTTATCGAGCATGCCGAGCGCGTACCAGACATGCGGATCTTTCGGATCGGCTTTCGCAGCTTCGTCGAGGATTGAACTGGCGGGGTCAACCTTGGCGAGGGCCAGGAGAGCAATTCCCTGATTGAGTTTGGCCACGCGCAGGTCGGCATCGGCTTTTGCGGCATCCTCGAAAGATTTCAGCGCCTTCTCAAATAGCTGCTGGTTCATGTAGGCGCAGCCCAGATTGTTCAGCCGGGCGGCGTCGGAGGAATTGAGTTTGGTCTCGGGAGATGCGGCGAGGAATATCAGCCCGACGGAAAGCAGTGCAACGAAGCACAGCAGCGATTTAGATTTCATCGTTAAAGATTTAACCACAGAGGGCACAGAGGTTCACGGAGGAACGCCACAGAGGCACCTGGGTAAAAAACTTCTCTGTGGTTTCCTCTGTGCAACCCTGTGTCCTCTGTGGTTAGCGTTTTTCCGCGGAAAGCTGCGCGACTTTGGTTGCCAATGGCCTCTTGGCCACCCCGTACGGACGCGCCGAGGCGATCCCCTTCCCTTCCTGAACCGTAATGGTCTGTCCCACGTTTACGTTCGACAGTTTGTCGGTGTTTCCGCTCGGCCATTGAATGTCGACGGAGTCGGCTTTCGTTTTTGTTCCTAACCCAAATGTTGCCGTCAGTTCGCTCTGCGAAAGATAGCTCGACCCGCTGCGTACCATCTTTGTTTGCATCTCACCGCCGGACGCAACTGTGATCACCGCGCCGATGCCGTCCCGATTGGATTTCGTCCCGACCAGCTTGATGCGAAGGCTGCGGTTACTCACGCCCTCGTTGTGAAACAGATACGCACGTCCGCCGTTGGTTGTCATCAGGACGTCTAGTGCGCCGTCATTGTCTATGTCCGCGTAGGCTGCGGCGCGTCCGACTTTGGGGCTCGCGAGAACGCTGCCCAGAGACTGCGTGGTCTCAGTAAACTTGCCGCCGCCGAGATTGCGGAAAACATGCGGCGGTTCGGCGTAGCTGACCCGCTTCTGGACTTTTTCAATCTGATCTTCGATGTGGCCATCTGAGACGAAAATGTCGGGCCAGCCGTCATTGTCGTAATCGAAGAAGAAGCAGCCGAAGCCGAGCGTGACCAGAGTCGCGCGGCCGACCTCGGAACTGGGAGCTTCGTCAACGAACAGGCCGTTGCCTTCGTTGTGGTAAAGCGAAAGCATCTGGTTAGCGAAGTTGGTGATGATCAGGCTCGGCTTGCCGGAGCGGTCGTAATCGGCGGCATCCACGCCCATGCCCGCGCGGGCGATCCCGTCTTCGCTGAATGCAATTCCGGCAGATACGCCCTTCTCTTCGAAGGTGCCGTCCTGCTTATTGAGGTAGAGTTTGTTCGGCTGGGTGTCGTTGGCGAGAAGAATGTCAGGCCAGCCGTCGTTGTTGTAGTCGAGGATGGCAATGCCGAGGCTCTTCGAGGTGTTGTCGAAGAGGTGGGCCTTCTGGGTAGCGTCTTCGAATTTGCCGTTGCCGAGGTTGTGCCACAGGCGCGCGCTGGTACCTTTGTAGGACTCGGGGGTGCAATAAGATTTATTTTTTCCGTCAAGCGTGCAGAACAAGTCGCCTTGAATCGACCATTGCACGTAATTCGCGACCACCAGGTCGAGCTTGCCATCGCGATCGTAGTCAAACCAGGCTGCGCTAGTTGAGAACTCGTTTGGCCCCCAGAAGCCGGCAGCCTTGGTCACATCCGTAAAGGTTCCGTTGCCGTTGTTGTGAAAGAGATGGCTCTGGCCGAGCGCGGTGATGAAGAGGTCGTCGAAGCCGTCGTTGTCGTAGTCGCCAACCGCGACGCCCATGCCGAAGATCGGGACAGCAAGCCCGGACTTTGCGGTCACGTCGGTGAAAGTTCCGTCGTGATTGTTGTGATAGAGCTTGGGCGTGGTCTGTGCGCCGGGATGGCCGGGCCAGTTGGTGTCATTGATAAGCAGGATGTCGGGCCAGCCGTCGTTGTCGTAGTCGATAAACGCGCACCCCGGGCCCATGGTTTCGGGGAGATACTTTTTCCCGAAGGCGCCGTTGTTGTGGGTGAAGCGGATGCCGGATTGAGCGGTGATGTCGCGGAAGGTGACTTGCGCGGAAGCGAATAACGAAACAAGGAAAACGAAACTTATGATTCGCGGCATTATTTAGGATTCCGAGTTGTTGTAGAGACGGCCGCAACCGTCGAGCTTCGCTCGACTGGGCGGGTGGGGGCACCCGCCCCTACGTGGCCTCTGCTGATCCGCGCGGGCGTGCCTACCTCTGAATTCTTTATTGTTTGCAACGGCACGCTCACGTGCTCGTGGATCTGCTGGCGCTCGTTGTTGTCTTCCGGGTGCTTCTGGCGATAGGGACCAGTGATGGTTTGGGCCGACTCGTCGGCTTTGAAACGCAAATAGCGAAGCTCGTGATCGTGTGCTTGTTTCTCGTCACCCATGCCACGGTAGCAGAGCATCAGGTTGTAATGCGCCTGCAGGTCTTCGGGATCGATCTCGAGCACGCGGTTCAGCGTCTGAACTGCGTCGGCGTATTTCTTCTGCAGGAACTTCACGCGGCCGAGATCATTAAGCGCAACCCGGTCGCGTGGATACTGCGTCAATACCTGCTGAAGCTGGTCAGCTGCGCCGTCATAATTGCCGTCGCTGCGCAGCACTCTCGCGTAAAAATAATGGGCTCGCGCGAGGTCTGGTTTTAGCTCAATCGCTTTTTGCAGCACCGTGCGGGCACGCTCAATGTCGCCTTCCTGCACAGCGGCGCGTCCGATGTTCACCCAACCGTCGGGGTTCTTGGGATCAATCTCAGTTACTTTCTCAAACGCGGCTTCGGCGCCTTTAAGATCGCCTTGCAGCAGAAGACCTATGCCATAGTCATTCCACCGCTGCCAATCTTCGGCAACGAGTTGTGTCTTGGGTTGAAGTGCCAGCGCATTGCGCGCGGCCAGATTCAACGTAACTTCATTTTCTGCGACCGTTACGATCGGGACGTCGGGAATCTTTTCTTGCTTGGCGGAGACTCCCTGCAATGAGCTCGTGAACTCATACTTGCGGTCATCGAACCCCGGCCCTTGATCGTCCGGCGTGCTCGATTGCGACGTTCCCGCGAAGGCGAACTGCGTATTCCACCACGCGAATTTTCGATAGCAAAGGCGCGCGTGCAGCGTGACCTTGTTTCCCGCAGTCTCGGGAATGTGCATTTGATAGTGTACGGTGTCGGCGGCACCGGGAGGAATCAGGCGGACATAAACAACCGAACGGGTGGACCAGGCATTGCGCTTGTTGATGGGATTGCCGTGCTCGTCGATCTGTAGCGAGCGATAAAAGTGCGCGCCGGGTTCGACCGGACCTTTGCCGCTGTCCTCGACCATGCCGCTCCAGAAAACTGTCTGGCGTTTGTCATCGGTTGCCTTCAGTTCGAGCCAGGTGTCGTAGGCATCGACGGTGCCGCCCGGAAAGAAGTGCCCGATCTTCTTGGTGCGGACGACGACATCCACGCGCACCGTGTCCCCACGACGAAGCGTCGGCTGAACGCGATCCAAAGGCGCGGTGATAGGGCTGGCTTCTGTCGTCGCCGCAGCTACCTTCGACTCTGCCTCTTCTCCAACTGCAAACGTGGTCTGGATATCGGACTGGGGAGCGGCGACCGCTTTGGCCTGCACAGCCTCCGGCGAAACTGCAAAAATATCCACGCTCAGGATTCCGTTTTTCAGGAACTTTTCCGTCAGGTCGAGCTGGTCTTTATCTTCATTCGCGGTTGGAACGGCAGTGTTCGCGCCTGGAAAACGATGCGAGTGCACAAACCCACTCACGTTACCGAAATCTTTTGACGGCTGCAGCGGCATGTGGCAGTCGGCACACTGCTGCGACGCCTTCGGGTAATAGAACGAGCGAGCGCCTTGCCCGGAAACGCCGCTGGCCTGCCAGTTATCGTACTCGTTGAAGCCGCGGATCCACCGATAGTGATTGACCGGCACGTCAAGATGAACTTTGTGGCAGCTGGAGCAGAACTCCGGGGTCTGGTTCCGCATGAAGGGTTTCAGAAAGACGCGCCGATGCGGCTCGGGGTTGAGCTTTACAAGAAAATCGTGCATAGTACGCACGAACGGGTTCTTGCTGGCGGCGAGCTCGTGCAGCTTGGGATATTCGAGATAGAAGTCTCCCTGGCCCATCGTGCTTTTCACGTTCGCGATCGAGTGGCACATCATGCAGCCGAGTCCGGCCTGGGCTTCGGGGCGATGCACAATCTGCTTGATGGGAGTGTCCATCAATCCGCTGTAGAGAACAGCAGGATCGTGGCAGCCGCCGCACCACTTCGAAGGCTTGGTGCCGACGCGGTCCTGCATGTACTCAATGCTCTTGCGATACCACTGATTGTTAAACGAAGAAAAATGATGGGCGGAGCTTTGCCACTGGTTGTAGATATCTGCATGGCAACGCTTACAGGAATCCGACTCCATGAAAAACTTGCTGGGAATTTTCTGGCGTCCGTTAACCTGCGCTGAGCTGGGAAAGAAATCACCCTGCGGGCCATCACCTTCATCGTTCATGGTTTCGGGCGCATTCGTCGGATTCTGGATGCGCGCCGAGTTCAGCCAGCGCGAGTTGCGCGTGTACCAGGCGCCGGCTGAGAGAGCGCCCAGTGCCGCGAAACAGATTGAGTATCGCGCAATGGCTGCCGCGCGGGCACCCGTGAGCCATCCTTGCCGTCCGGCCCAATCGGCCAAAAGAATCACAGATCCGGCGAGCGCCAGGAGAATATGAAGATAGACCCAGTTCCATTCAGGCCGAGAGGTCCCAAGCTTGATCAGGGCCACGCCCAAAACCGCAGATGCAAGAACAAGCAACCAGCCGATTCGTGCGAGGAAGGAAGATCGGCGCAGAAGTCTGAAAACAAGAGCAACAAGATACACAGACGCGATCAGCCCGACAACAGCGTGCAGCAGGACGACGACTGCGTAGAGAACGTTGGCCTGCGGAAATGCATACAAATAGATCGCAGAGACGAACAGGAACACCAGCATGCGTGGCAGAGCGCGGGGGCCGAAAAGGTTTTTAAGCGAAGGGATCATTGCTCAGGACGGAATGCAGACGCGTGTGCGCAAAGCTCTAGCCAAATACCTTAGTTTCTGGAGGGCGAGAGGCGAAATAGTATAAAGATATTAGCCGGGTGCGCCTCCCAATCCGGGCACGCCGCAGCCCGCCAAAATGCCATCACTCTCCGAACATTTGCTCGAATGTGAGAAGAAGTTACTCGATCCGGCACTACGCCGGATTCCGGAGAAGCTGGCCTCGCTGCTGACTGACGACTTCGTGGAGTTCGGTAGCAGTGGGCGCACTTTTGACAAGAGTCAGGTCTTATACCACCTGGGCCGACAGCTTCCGCCAGAGCTTTCCATCGACGAATTTCGAGTGGTCGAACTCGCGACAGGAGTGGCGTTGGTGACCTACCGGGCGCGCGCCGATTCCGGAAAAGACAAGGACGAGCAGTACTCGTTACGCAGTTCGGTTTGGGTGCAGCGGGACGGTGAGTGGAAGATGATTTTCCACCAGGGCACCCTGATTGCCGGAGCCAAGCCGACCGTACGCTTCCCTTTCCCTGGACCGGCTAAATAGGCGGGCGAAGATTTGCGGGCGGCTCGATGAACTCTGCCACTGACAAAACCAGTTCCTCTTGCCATGGTCGTGCCACGATTTGAACGCCGATCGGCAGCCCCTCCGGTGACAACGAGACCGGGACAGACGCAGCGGGCATACCCAGAAGGTTGAACCATTCGCAATAGCTCCATGCGTCCAGATATTCGACCGTCTTCCCTTCTACTTGCCAACTTCGTTCGCCGTGGCGGAAGGCGGGAATGGCCGCCACCGGACAAAGCAAAACGGGAAATCGTTCCATCTGCTCGAAGACCTGCATGCGGACCAGGTCGCGCTCGATGGAAGCATTCAGAAGCGAATCCGCAGTGTGAGGCTCGCTGGCCGCAACCCAGGAATTGAATTGCTTGAGGATGGGGCTGAGTTCAGGTTCGCGACCCCGGCACATTGGTCCGAGGAGCATGCCTCCGGCCACGCCGAAAAACTGCCACCAGAGTTGACGGGCTTTTTCAAGACCATCGGGACGGAAGGATTCGACTTCGAAACCAGCATCGCGCAAAGACCCTGCCGCCTCTTTCACCGCAGCACGAGTTTCGGAAGTGACTGGAGTCCGGCCGTCATCTTCGAAATATCCAATTCGGATTTGCTTGACACTGTTCGCTTCGGGCCAGTTGACGGGAACCGGTGCTGCCGAGGGATCGCCAATGTCAGGCCCCTGCATAACTTCAAAGAGCAGCTTGAGATCGGCAACCGTGCGAGCCATGGGACCGACGACTCCGAGCTGAGCAAACGGACCGACCGACTGAGGAAAATGTCCGGTCGCGGGAACACGCCCGGGCGTCGGCTTTAATCCGCAGATGCCGGAGAAATGTGCAGGCACTCGAATAGAACCGCCGCCGTCACTGCCGACCCCGCCAGCCGAGCATCCTGAGGCGATTGCCGCCGCTTCGCCGCCGCTGGAGCCGCCCGCGGTCCGCGAGGTGTCCCAAGGGTTGTTGCTGCGTCCATAGATCAGGTTGTCGGTTTCCCAAGCCATGAGCAACTCGGGAGTATTAGTCACGCCAAGAATGATTGCGCCTGCGTTTCTTAAGCGAGTCACGAGCGGGGCGTCGCACTCACCGACGAGCCCAGCACGTAGTTTGGTGCCGGCCTCGAAGGGCATTCCAGTGACACTGATCGAGCTTTTTATGCTTATGGGAACTCCGTGCAATGGGCCGAGCGGCCGATTGGACATGACTGCAGATTCCGCGGCGAGGGCTTGATCCAGAGCGTGTTCCGCATCGACGTGAATGAATGCATTTATTTTGGCATTTACCTTTTCGATTTGGGCGAGGTGGGCTTGGACGAGTTCGATGGGTGAGACTTTTCTGGTGCGGATTTCTTCAGCGAGTCGAGACGCGCAAGTAAATATGAGATCCGGTAAGTTCACGAAGAGGGAGAATAGCAGAACTGGTCATCGGACCTTCAAAGTGCAAGCTCAGCGGAGTCCGAGCGGAACAACAGGTCCCTCCACGCGCCAGATGATTCGCGAGCGAATCTTCCGGCTTGGGGATGACAGTTCCAATGAGATCAACGCGAAATGAGTCGCGATCAGTGTGCCGCTACAAGGGCGCGTGTCTGCGGCTCCAGCAGTGAACGAACGGATTCGGATTTGCGTGCTCCACGCTTTTTGAGCCATTCCTGCAGATCGCGAGCGCAGGCTGCGGCCATCTTGGTGAAGAAAAGGCCGGCGCGGCCCTCTTCGTCCGCCCAAATGAAATCTGCCGTGGCGTTCACGACGTTGGTGGTTCCGGGAAGCAAGAATCGCAGCGGCACATTGCGCAACGGCAAAACCGGTTCGGCAGCCTGGATTGAGAGTCCTTGATCGGTGATGTCCTGGACCAACGCAGGCACCGTTCCAGACTGCATCTGCAGGTAGGCAAGGCTCTCGCTTTTCTGCCGCGACGAACTGCGGCGGTCCTCATGCATGAAGCCTTGAGCGGCGCGCAACGAGTGCAGTACCTGAAGTGGGTCGAGCGGTTTGTAGAGTACAAAGTTCGCGCCGGCCTGAAATACGCTGCCGATCGACGTTGTTGAGCCAATCATCCCGAACAACACCGGGCGGCGTTTTTCTGAAGCGGCACGCGCCATCTTCGCAACCTGACCAACATGGGGAAGCTCGAAATCCAAAATGAGTGCGGAATGATGGTCGGAAGCCAGCATTTCGCTGGTTTCTGAGGCTGACGGCGAAACCCGGTATTCGATCCCCAGCTCCGCAAAAGCCCCCACCAGCACCCGAACCGAGCTATGGCTGCGAGACATCACCAGCGCGTTCAGTTTCATGGGACAAGGTTAAAGCGGTTCTTTAGGTAGGGGTAGATATCGCCTGTAACCAGCGTTGGTTACCGAGAAATTACCTGGTTCCAGCTGAGCTTGCCAGCCCCTGGAATTGAACGAGTCTTTTTTGCGCCTCCGCCGCGTCAGAGGCCCCCGGCGCCAGCTTCAGATAGGTCGTAACGTGGTCTGCTGCAGCATTGAACTTTTGTGCGTGGGCAAGCACCAGGGCATATAGGTATTCCATTTGCGGGAGGCGATGAGCAGAGTCAATCCGAAGTCCCCGAGTGATGCCGGTTTCAGCTGTGTTGATGTCGCCCAGATTAAAGCTTGCAACCGCGTTCCAGAACCAGAACTCGGCCACGTCCGGATGAGCCTCCACGAGATACTTGGTGGACCTCAGGAGACCCTGCCAGTCATTCTGCCTGGCGGCAAGGCGGGCGAGCTCAACATACCCATCGACGAGCTTCGCGTCTTGCGCAACAGACTGTTGAAATGAGTGCTGCGCGTCGGCAAATTCATTTTGCGTGGCCTGCACCCGCCCCAGTTCGAGCCAAGCAAGTGCATACCTGGGGTACGCGGCGATGGCCTTTCTGAACGACTCCATTGCGGCAGCTAACTTTCCCTTTTTCTTTTGTTCTTCACCTTTCTCGAAAGCCGCTTTGGCTTTTTCCGGCGCAGCAAGGGAATTCACGCTGATAGTGAAGGCGTGCGCCTGAGCGGTCGGATGAAGCAGAATCGTTCCTACATTCGCAACTCCTACCTCGCTCCCGCCAGCGGCAACGTGCAAGGGCTCGGCTCGATATCCATTGAGGTTTGCGTTTATTTCACATTTGGAAAAGTCTGTCGATGAATTGCGAGAATCCGTACTATCGTCAATAGAGCTTGACCGGCGAACGTTCAAGCTGAAGTTCCCATGCGAATCGGTGTTAGTCTGCGCAGCCCGGGTGCCCATGCAGTCCAGGGTAACTTCCACAATCGCTCCTGGAGGAGAGTTGCTTTCAGTCGTGACTGTGCCCGTCAAAACGACGGTTTCTCCTCGCGGAGCGAAAGGCACATTGGGTTCTGGCGTTTGGGCTGAGTCGATTGTGGAAAGAAGGAAAAAAGGAACGACTACGAGACTTGCGACTTTCATCACTTCTACCTCTCTGAACGTGACGAAAAGTCAGATGGCATTTGTCAACCCGAGGGGTGCAAGATAGACATTAGTCGGGCGGAAATGATGACTTATTAATCGGCAAAAAATTATGTAGCAGCGCCGTAGCTGAAGCGAGGCGATGAGGAGGTTACTTGATGTCTTTCATTTTCATTAGCGCCCCGTAGTCCTTGCCGGAGGGCTCAACCGCGCGGGCGACGATGCCGTCGAAGGCGTCGCGCAATTCGGGGAATTTAACGAGAAGGGCCTTCATCACCGCCATGCATTCCTGGAAGGCCTGGCCACTATCGGCAACGCTTGCCGTTTGGAATTTAACAATCAGGTGAAGCTGCTGATCGACCGTGGTTGGGAATAACGAAGTCACCTTGTAAGTCTTTCCGTCGGGCGAACTCAGATCGACGGCATTCCCGTTCATGGGGAAGTCGGCGGGTTTTACAGTTTGAGCCTCGTCGAAGAGTTTGTCTGTAAGTTGCGTGTACATGAACGGAACGGGCATGGTCAGTTCCCGGCCCTCGAAGAAGTACAGCCACGCAGCGTGGGTTTGACCTTTGCTCTTGAAAGCGCGCGCGCGATCGAGAAACCAGTCGCTGTTATGCCCTGCAATTTGTGTATCCCGCAAAAAGAAACCGCCCAGCTTCCAGTCAGTACCCTTCTGCTCAAGCACGAAAGACAGCGTAACCGGAGCTTTCTGGCCGGCTATGTCGAGAATGATCGCAGCATAAGTTCCGGGGGGAAGGTTCGGGATGATGAACTCGGTGCTGTTTGGCGTCAGGCCGTTGGCGCCAAACACACCGCAGAGAAACTCGGCTTTTTCGAGTGGGGCCGCGCCTTCAACTTTCAGCATGAACGAAGGTCGAGCGGTGGCGTGTGCGCCCGCGAGGTTAGGCTGATTGTCCCTGATGGTTGCTTCAATCCAACCGAAATCACCGGCGACGGCGGGAATCGAGTTCTGCTTCAGTGATGCTGAATCACCACGCGCAACCATGTCAAAAAACTTCATGGCTGCGGCCTGAATGGCGGAACGCGAAGGCGCGTCCATGTCGTCGGAGGTGAAGCAGGTTTCGGAAAAGAGCGGCGTGGCAAACACCGCCACAACCAGAAAATATCTGCAGAACTTCAGAACCCGAAGGGCTGCCGTTGTTCGTGAGTTCATGGGAACAGTATTGTTTGCGGCTACTGCACTTAGATGCAAAAGCGGCTCCTCCGAAGAGCAAGGCGAACCCGCCACTTTACAAAAATTAACACAAATGGCGCCCGGCACATAGTCTGGCAGGCCGGTTCCACGGCCACAAACCAACCACTGCCGTCCCGCCTTCATCCAATTGTGTGCCAATAAAAGGATTCTTCTTAATGATAGGACGACTGTGTGCAGTTGGGTGCACAACCGTGCTGATCGCCGTTCTGAGCGGTTGTGTAGGACTCACAGGGACTACCGGAAACCAGCCACCGCCACCTAACGGCGGTTTGCAGAACATCAATCACATCGTTGTTCTGATGCAAGAGAACCGCTCCTTTGACAGCTATTTTGGCGCCATGCGTGGCTACTGGGCGGCTAATGGAGTTCCGGATCAACAGTTTGATGGGCTGGCGCAGTTCAATCCGCCGGCCGATCCGGCAAACGCCCCCACGGTTCCTGGGTGCGATCCTGCATTCCCGTTCGCTCCACCGAGCACGAATCCGTTTTGCCAAATTGACGCTGCCAGTCCGCCGGTCGCGTCATTTCATTTCAAGAGCATGTGTGTCGAGAACACCAGTCCCTCCTGGAACGAGGCGCACCACGACTGGAACCTCCATGATCCGGTGTCCTCCACGTTCATGGGAGATGGGTTCGTAGACACGGCGGCGAATTTTGCGCGGCAACATACGCAAGGTGGCGGGCCAGCTCCCTTTTTTGACGTGAACGGCAACCGCGCGATGGGCTACTACGACTGGACCGATCTCAATTACTACTACGCGCTAGCCACCGATTTTGCGACTTCCGATACGTGGTTCTCTCCGGTAATGAGCCGCACCCCTCCTAATCGCGATTATCTGCTCGGTGCGACCTCGCACGGCTATGCATATCAGATCGGAGCAAATCCGCCTCTTGACAGCGCAAAGATCCCTACACCGACGATCTTCGAGGAACTGGACGCCGCCGGCGTTTCGTGGAAAATCTATGTACCGACGCAAGCGACACGCTGCGCGAACAACCTTACGGTGCCGTGCCTGCTTCACTTCACCTATATTCACGATTTCCAGTTTGGCGCAACGGTAGCGGCAAATCCGGGTGCGTACGTGAATAAGATCGTACCTTTGTCGCAGTTCTTCGATGACGCCACCAGCGGCAATCTTCCCAGCGTTTCACTGATCGAACCTGCGTCAAATGCAAAACTTGATGAGCATCCGCTTGATTTCGATCCAGTGCCGGGCACGCAGCCACTTGGGAGCGTTCAGGCTGGCGCTGCCTGGGTTTCAACTCTGATCAATGCAGTGATGTGCGGCGTAAACGGACCGCCTTCCGGCTCATGTACACC